>Ga0265314_10004105_pt1 | contig 13722 bp, 10 predicted proteins | sample 4126metaG_FD_203106 | JGI IMG/M metagenome (GOLD analysis project Ga0265314, IMG submission 203106) | Rhizosphere microbial communities from Carex aquatilis grown in University of Washington, Seatle, WA, United States - 4-1-26 metaG | ecosystem: Host-associated > Plants > Roots > Rhizosphere >... | reverse complement strand
TGCGGGTAGTCGAACTCATGAAGCTGCTTTTCAGATTTGCGCGTCAGGTCGAGCCACTGCTGCGAGATCACGGCGCTTTTGCGGGCGCGTTCGAGCACGATTTCTTTCGTGTCAGTGGCGAGCTGCTTGTCCTTGTACATTTTCTCGAGCTGCGCCAGTTCATCGGCGCGTTCGGCGGTGGCGAATTCCTGGCCCTTGACGGTGAGCTCTTTGCTTTTCAGCATGTTCTCTTCGCCGAACTTCTCGAAAATTTTCTGCTCGCGCTGCGCGTTGGCGTAGTCGAGCTGCAGACGTTCGAGCTTGATCTTGTTACTTGAGAGCAGCGTCGCGTATTCCTCGTTGAGCATCTCGTACTTTTTGCGAATGCCTTCGAGGCTTTCCTGGCCCGCGCGGATGGTGCGGTCGATCGTGGCGGTATCGAGCTTCACCACGACCGCGCCGGGCTCGACCTTGCGGCCGGTGGGAAGCGCTTCGAGGACGGCGAAGGGCCCCGGGAATTCATCGGGCAGCACGCGCAGGATTTTTTTGACGGCCGGTTCGAGCGCGCCCTCGACTTCGGTGACCGGCTGAAAGTCGGATTTCTCGAGCTTGATCGACTCTTCGACGACGGCCGGCTTGGGCTTCTCGGATTTTTCCTCGGCGGAAAAAAGCGCAAGGTTGATCAATGCGAGCAGCGGGAGAATGAAGCGGAGAGTGGACATGCGAGTCGCTCCTGCGAAGAGAACCAGTGCCGGCGTCAGCAGTTCGGATACCGGATGATTTTCCGGTAAAGTGGAAAGAAGACAATCCAAAATTGGAAATCTTCAGCACTTCCAACAAAGAAAACATTTTCCCGGCAGAAGGGATGACTTCGGTAAAGCCGGTGATCCTATCTGCTCTTCTGGTTGGGGGAAAATGGGGATAGGCTGGCGCTTGGCAATGGGCATCAGAATGATTAGCGCGCTGGGACGGACGACCCCTCCCCCTTCCCCCTCCCTCAAGGGGAGGGGGAACAACGGAACGGCGAAGGGCGGGCGCGGGACGCCCGCGGTCCATGGACGGCGGGCTTTCGCGGCGCTTTGCTGTGTTGCGGTGTTTTTTGCGCTGAATTGCGGGGCGGCGGAGGTGAAAGAGGCGCGACCGCTGGCGGTGTTGCTCGGCGAATTAGATAGCGATGATTTTGAGACGCGCGAGAAAGCGGAGCGGGAACTCACGAAGGCGGGGGGTAGCGCGCTTCCGGTGCTGAATGCGGCGCTGGAAAAATCGGAGAGCCTGGAACTGAAAACGCGGCTCGGGCGGATTATTCCGCTGCTGAAACTGGAAGCGGAATCCGATCCGGACAAATTGATGGCGCTGAGCGCGGAAGCGGCGGGGAAGGCGCAGTTCGCGATCGCGGCGAAAGGTTATGCGCTCGTAGAGCTGCGCTGCAAGGGACTCAGCCAGAAAACCAAGAGCACCAGCGAATTCGCGGACCTGCGCGTGAAAGAAATGGATGCGGCGAGGCGGATGCGGTTGGCAGGCCTGGCAGCGCATGTCGACAAGCGCGTGGCGGCAGCGCTCGCGGCGGTTTATTCGAAACTAAAAACGCAGCCGCCGCCGATTGACGGCGGAAAAGATATTGGGCTCGAGATCAACGATGTCAGCGATATTGTGCTTAGCCCAAAAACCGGCGGATTGGATGAATTGATCAAGGCCATCGTGGCGGTGGGCGCGGCCGGATCCAGCGAGAACACGGTGGAAGATGTGAATGAGAAATTCGTGATCATGACGACCGCGGAGATTCATGAATTCCTGCACATCTTTTTGAATGAAGCGCGGCAACGAATAAAGGAGAGCGAGAAGCGATAATCCGCTGATTTTTCGCGCAATCTTTTCGCTTCTGAAGCGTCCATGTGTTAGGGTGATTTTTAGAGGAAACTCAGAGAACTGCACATGTGCGTTTTTGGACAGAATGACTAGCTGGAACGCGGATTGTAATGGTCGGACTGCATGATGTGCGTTCTTGGACAACTTGCGGGTGAGAGTGTCATAGCTGCACAGATGTGCAAAAGTTTTCAAAAAGGTGGCCAAAAGCTGAGGCTGCTCCTTTATTAAGGCGGACAGGCGGACTTCAACAGGTGCAATTTTTTACGCGCAATCTTCGACGATTGCGCCACAAAGGATTCGCAGCGAATGGTTGAACTTGGCGACTTTCTGAAGAAATCGAACGAGCAGTCGATGGAGGCGTTCAAGGGCCAGAAACGCATCCTCTCGTTTGCTCAGTACCTTGAACAATTCGCCGCAAACCCGGTGCGACTGGGGCGCGCGGCGTCGCAGTATGTGCTCGACGCGTTCGAGTTCTACGGCTCGAAACAGGTCGACAGCATCGGCGGCAAAGCGACGCGTTGGAATATTTTCGACGCGCCGTTCGACAACGGCCGCAACACGCTGCTGGGCCAGGAAGGCGTGCAGAACGAATTGCACCGCTACCTGCGGCGTTTTTCGGCGATGGGAAAATGCGACAAGCTGGTTTTGCTGCACGGTCCGAACGGATCGGCGAAGAGCACGTTTATCAACCTGCTGATTCGCGGGCTTGAAAACTATTCCACGCTGACCGAAGGCACCGTTTACCGCTTCAATTGGATTTTCACTGAACGCAGCGAGAGCAAAGGGATGGGTTTCGCGGCGTCGCGCGATGAACTTCCGAAAGATTCGCTCGCCTTTGTCGACGAATCGCTGATCTCGTGCCGCCTGCCGAGCGAACTGCGCGAGCTGCCGGTGTTTCTGATTCCAGCCGAAGCGCGCGCAAGGCTGCTGGAAGAAATCATAGCGAGCGCGCCGAAGGATTCGCAACTGGCCGAGCGCCTGCGCGAGCCATTCCTGCGCGAAGGCCAGCTTTCGAACAAGAACAAGCAGATCTTCGACGCACTGATGAATTCGTACCGCGGCGACTGGCTGAAAGTGATGCGCCACGTCCAGGTCGAACGGTATTTTGTCAGCAAGAGATATCGCGTTGGCGCGGCGGCGATCGAACCGCAGCAGGCGGTCGACGCAGGTTCGCGGCCGATGAGTTTCGAGCAGGGCGTAATCCTTCCGGCGGTGCTGCAAGGACTGCAGCTTCTCGACTTGGGCGGCGAACTGGTCGAAGCCAGCGGCGGCATCGTCGAGTTCTCTGATTTTCTGAAGCGCAACCTGGAGCTCAACAAGTATCTGCTCAGCGCGGTCGAACGCGGCGAAGTCAGTTTGCCCGGCGCGATCGCGGAGCTGAACCTGGTGATGCTCGGCACCTGCAACGAAAAGCAGCTCTCGGCCTTCAAGCAGATGCCGGATTTCACGAGCTACAAAGGACGCATCGAGCTGATCCGCGCGCCGTACATGCTGGAGTGGCGCAAAGAGCGCGCAATTTACAAACCGTTCATCGACGAAATCGCGGAGACGCGGCACGTCGCGCCGCACAGCTCCGACGTCGCGGCGCTGTGGGCGATTTTGACGCGCCTGCGCCGGCCCGATCCGGGCAAATACACGAGCGAACTGGCCGGCGTAATCCGGCGGCTGACACCGCTGGACAAGGCGAAGCTTTACGACAACGCGACGGTGCCGGACGGACTGAGCAGCGAAGAAAAGCGACTGTTGCGCGCAGCGATCGGTCAGCTTCGCGACGAACACCGCGACACGGTGATGGAATTCGAGGGCTTCGTCTGCGCGGCGTACGAAGGCCGGCGCGGCGCTTCGGCGCGCGAGATGAAATCGCTGGTGGCCGAGGCGTCGAGCGATCCGGCGAGGCGGCTGCTTTCTCCACTGCGCATCTTCGAGGCCATGGAGCGCCTGCTGCGCGACAAGTCGGTCTACGACTTTCTGCGCCTGGAACCCGACGAGGGCTACCACGACTGCGAGCACTTCATCGAAGAAGTGCGCGACGAATATTACCGCTGGGTGTCGGTGGAGGTTTACGATTCGATGGGCCTGGTCGAGGAAAGCGAGTACGACCGGCGCGTGGACGACTATTTCAAGCACGTGCGCGCGTACGTTGCCGGCGAAAAAGTTCAGAACGCGCGAACCGGCGCGTTCGAGAGCCCGAGCGTGGAGATCCTTGAAGGCCTCGAGAAGTTAATGACTCTGCGCGAATCGCCCGACGCGTTCCGGCGCAATCTCATCACAAAAGTCGCGGCGTATTCGCTGGAACATCCGAAGGAGAAGATCGACTATCACGAAGTCTTCGCTGATCTCTTCAAGAATTTGCGCGACAGCTACTATCGGGATAAGGCGAAGGCACTCATACAGCTCGCGCAGTTCGTTTTGCTGAGCAGTACTGACGACGCGAACCTGATCCCGCCGCCCGAACGGCCGAAAGTCGAGCGCACGCTGAAGGTGATGCGCGAGAAATACGGATACAATGACGAGAGCGCGAAGGAAGCAATCAGCTTCGTGCTGCAGACGATTCGCGATTGCGAGTAATGCAAATACGCGAAAAATTGCGCTGAGGAATTTATCGCAGCGCTCATTTTTCAAAATACAACGTGTGACTGCGCATGCGCACTATTTTTTCGCATGCGGCTATTTCATGGGTGAAATTCAATCAAGTAGGAACAAGGCGGAATCCTCGCTGACAAAAAAGGCACACGCAGTGCTTCTCAAAGACGCGTACTGAGAATGCTCGTGTCCCGAGACGGTAACGTCTCGAATTCACACAGGAGGTTTTATGCGACGCGTATTGGGAGCAGGTTTACTGCTGGGCCTGGTTGTGCAAACGGCGTTCGCGGCGCAACCGCCGATCGCGTTTGATTCGCCTCGAGGCGGCGAAGTTTTTGTCGGCGGCCAGGAGTACGTGATTCGACTGGGATTGCACACGCGGCCAAAAATCATCGATATCGAATTGAGCACCGACCAGGGCGCGACATTCAGCAAAATCGGAACGGTCAACAATCTTGTGAAGGATCGCAGCCTGCGAAACATTCTGAAATGGACAGCACCCGCGGCGGAATCAGGGCGCTGCGTTTTTCGTGCGGTCGCCGTAATGCGCGGCGGAACCGTGACCATGCTCTCGCCGGTCTTCAGCATCAATCTTGGCGCGACGACACTGGGCGCGGGAGCTTTGCCCGAGCTGGCCGACGGCAGTGTGACGACGTCAAAACTTGCCGATGGCAGCGTGACGAATCCGAAGTTGGCGGATGGCGCGGTGAGCGACACGAAGATCAGCAGTGGCGCGTCATCGAACGGGTTTGTACTGAGTTCGACCGGCGACGGAAAAGTCGCGTGGGTGCCCGCGGCGTCGACGATCAGCACGAGCTCGATCACGACGAACCAGATTGCGAGCGGCGCGGTAACCAACGACAAACTCGCGGATAATTCTGTGACCACCAGCAAAATCGCCGACGGCAGCGTGACGTCGGCGAAGCTTGCAGCGACCGGCGTCACCGCGGGATCGTACATTCGCACGAACCTGACGGTGAATGCGCAGGGGCAGATTACGGCGGCGGCGAACAGCGCGCCGATCACCAATGCCGACGTCGCGACAAACGCGGCGATCGATGGCGTGAAAATCACGCCGGATTTTGGCGCTCAGGACGTAAGCGCGTCCGGAAACCTGACGCTCATGTCCGCCGGCAACAAGTTGAGCATCAAAGAAGGAGCGAACGCGTCGATGGGCCACGCGACACTGGCACTGGGCACCGTGACGGTCGCCAACACACTGGTGACGGCGAACACGCGCATTTTCCTGACGGCTCAGGCCGGAGGCACCGCTTTGACTAACGGTTTTGTTTCGGTGTCCTCGCGCAGCAACGGCGTGTCGTTCACGATCACGAGCAGCAATTTGCTGGATGCACGCGGTGTCGATTTCATCCTGATCGAACCCGCGCCCTGAACGGCCGGAGGCGGAAGCAAACACTTTCTCCCTTCTGCTTTCCGCCTTCGGCCTTGCGTCCGTTCACGCTTCGCGCGGATCGGGGTGCGCGATGATGTTCTCGGTCTGGGCTTCGCGGAAGCGCTTGAGCGCGGTCGCGATCTCCGGGCGGCTTAGCGCGAGAATCGCGGCGGCGAGAAGCGCGGAGTTGATCGCGCCAGCTTTGCCAACCGCGAGCGTTCCGACCGGAATGCCGCCGGGCATCTGGACCGTGGAGAGCAGCGAATCAAGTCCGCCGCTGAGTTTCGATTCCATCGGCACGCCGAGAACGGGCAACATCGTGTTCGCGGCCGAAACGCCGGCGAGATGTGCCGCTCCGCCGGCCGCGGCGATGATGACCTGCAGGCCGCGCGCCTGGGCGGTGGAGACATATTCATGAGCCTGCACGGGAGTGCGGTGCGCGGAGAGCACGCGAACTTCGTGACCGATGCCGAGCGTCTCCAGCGTCTTCGCGCAATTCGACATGACTTCCCAATCCGATTTCGAACCCATGATCACGCCAACCAATGCCGCCATCGTTGCTCTCCTTTATGAAGAAATGTTGCGGCATGTTTTACGCAGAACGGCGGACGGTGCAATAGAAGGTTGAGGCGGCTTTGATTGAAATTCCCGAAACGGAGCGTACTCTCAAGAGCTCCATGGAAAACCAGCAGGCAACACACGCACCCATGCCGTGGATCGTGCGCGGCGACATCGACGGATTCTTCGGGCTGGCGCTCGATAATTTCGTGCAGTTGTTGCTGATCGACGGGCTGTGCCTGTACGTTCTCGGTTTTTCTCCCGAGATGGTTTATGGCCGCGTGCTGCCGGGAGTTGCGGTGTCGCTGCTAGTCGGGAATCTTTTCTACGCGTGGCAGGCGCGCCAGCTTTCGATCAAGACCGGGCGCAAAGACATCTGCGCGCTGCCGTATGGAATTAACACAGTCTCCGTCTTTGGCCACGTTTTTCTGATCATGCTTCCGGCGAAGCTCGCGGCCGTGCAAGCCGGCGATCCCGACCCGGCGATGACGGCGTGGCGCGCCGGCCTGGTCGCGTGCATGGGATCGGGAGTGATCGAATGCGTCAGCGCGTTTTTTGCCGAACACATTCGCAAGGCGACACCGCGCGCGGCACTGCTGTCGACGCTCGCCGGGATCGCACTCACGTTTATTTCGCTCGGATTTCTGTTCCGCACGTTTGCGAATCCGATCGTTGGACTGACGACGCTCGCGGTGGTGATGCTCGTTTATTTCGGCCGCGTGAAATTCAAAGGCGGCATTCCCGGCGGGCTCGTCGCAGTGGCGCTCGGCACGCTGCTGGCGTGGTTGACCGGATTGGAAGGCCATCCTAAACCGCCGCCGGGCAGCATTCAGTTCCATTTGCCCGTTCCGTTCCTCGGCGATCTGATCGATGCGTTCAAAGCCGGTTACGCGACAAAATACATCTCCGTGATCATTCCGATGAGCCTGTTCAACGTGATCGGCTCGCTGCAGAATATCGAATCCGCCGAAGCCGCCGGCGATGCGTACGAAACGCAGCCGTCGCTGCTCGTCAATGGACTCGGGAGCGTCGCAGCTGCGATTTTCGGCTCGTGTTTTCCGACCACGATTTACATCGGCCATCCGGGCTGGAAAGCGATCGGTTCGCGCGCGGGCTACTCGATTTTGAACGGCGTGGGCATGACCGTGATCTGCCTGACGGGCTCTCTGGCGTACATGGCCTGGGCGATTCCGATCGACGCGGGCATGGCGATCGTGATCTGGATTGGCATGATCATCACCGCGCAAGCGTTTCAGGCCGTGCCGCCAAACCACGCGCCGGCGGTTGTCGTGGGACTTCTTCCCGGCATCGCGGCGTGGGGCGCGATCCTCGCGAAAAACACGCTGCGCGCCGCAGGCTGGGCCGACAAAGGCGGGCCGAATTTTGCTGACAGCAAAGATGCGTTGGTCGCGGCGTTCAAGGCTAAATCCGATACGTACATCGAAGGCGCGTTCGCGCTCGAACAGGGCTTTATTTTCAGCGCGATGATCTTGTCAGCGGTGACGGTGTTCATCATCGAACGCCGCTTCGTCGTCGCGGCGCTGTGGTGTTTCGGCGGAGCGATTCTGTGCCTACTTGGCCTGATGCATTCGCACCAATGGTCGTTTGGCGATGTGACCATGTCGACCGAACCCGCGTATCAATTCGCCATTGGCTACGGCGTGATGGGATTTTTGCTACTGATTGCGAAGTACATTACGGTGGAGGGCGAAGGTCATTGACCTTGTAGCAACGACTTCAGTCGTTACGCCGCGCGCGATAAAACGACTGAAGTCGTTACTACAATTGTTGCACTCCGGTAAGATACTGCACTTAAGAACGAAGCTTTGACCAAGGAACGAAATGCCCAAGAACGAATCAGACTCTCTCCCCGTCGTCGGGACGAATCCCGCCGAATTCACGCCGCGCCAGACCGTCGCGGAGCTCGACCGTTACATCGTCGGACAGACTGAGGCGAAAAAAGCGGTCGCGATCGCGCTGCGAAACCGCTGGCGCAGAAAGAAACTCGATCCGGCGATCCGCGAAGAAGTGGCGCCCAAAAATATTCTGATGATCGGGCCGACAGGCGTCGGCAAAACCGAAATCGCGCGGAGACTCGCAGCGTTGAGCGGCGCGCCGTTCGTCAAAGTCGAGGCCACGCGCTACACGGAGGTCGGTTATCACGGCCGCGACGTCGAGAGCATGGTCCGCGACTTGGTTAAGCAGGCCATCAACATGTTTCAAACGCGGGCGCGCGACGAAGTGCGCGTCAAAGCCGCGGAGAACGCCGAAAACCGGTTGCTCGACGCGCTACTGCCCGCGCCCAGCGCCTGGGCCGAACCGGCCGCTGCGCCGGGTGAACGCCGCGAGCGTAAGAACGAAGAGACAGACAATGCGGCGGAACTTCACGAAAAAACGCGAGCGAAGCTGCGCAAGAAATTGAAAGACGGTTCACTCGATGCACGCGAAGTGGAGATCGACGTGAGCTCCAGCGAATCGGTGGCCGGCGTATTCGCGCCGTCGATGGGCGAAGAGATGGGCCAGGAATTGCAGGACGCGCTCAGCCGCATGATGCCCAAGCGCAGCAAGCGCCGCAAAATGCCGGTGAGCGACGCGCGCCGGCTGCTCGAAGCGGAAGAGGCCGAGAAACTGATCGACCAGGAAGCTGTGACACGGCAAGCGGTCGACGCGGCGGAAAATCTCGGCATCATTTTCATCGACGAGATCGACAAGGTCGCGGGCAAGCAGAGTGGGCAAGGACCGGACGTTTCGCGCGAAGGCGTGCAGCGCGACCTGCTGCCGATCGTCGAAGGCGCGTCGGTCACTTCGCGCTGGGGCATCATCAAGACCGACCACGTGCTGTTCATCGCGGCCGGCGCGTTTCACATGTCCAAGCCGAGCGATCTTCTGCCCGAATTGCAGGGACGATTTCCGATTCGCGTCGAGCTGCAGGATCTGACCGAAGAGGATTTCCGCCGTATTCTCACCGCGCCGAAAAACGCGCTGACGAAACAGTACTCCGCGCTGCTTTCAACTGAAGGCCTAGATCTTCAGTTCACAACGGAGGGCCTCGCCGCGATCGCGAACATCGCCGCGCTTGCCAATTCGCGCAACCAGAACATCGGCGCGCGCCGGCTGCACACGGTCATGGAAAAGCTGCTCGAAGACGTGAGCTTTGAAGCCGCGGAACTGAAGGACAAGAAAGTGGTCGTCGACAAAAAGATGGTCGAGGAACGATTGCGGCCGATTCTCTCCGACGAGGATTTGGCGAAGTATATTTTGTAACGCAATCCTCTGGATTGCGTGTTCTGAACTGTGTTATGCGAGCCGCGCGATCCTGAGGATCGCGCCACATTATTTCCGCTTCATCTTCGGCAACCCGGCGAGTTTCAGCCGCAAGTCCTGATATTCTTCGGGCAGCACGGACTTGGGGTCCTGCCGCGTGCGCAGGCTGACCTGCTCGCTGCCGATGGGGACGTCGGTGGTGCCAATCCACCAGATGTGATCGAGCGGCACGAACAGGACGCCGGGAACGATGTCGCTGTGTTCGTAGACTTCGAGCGCGACGGTCAGCGTTTCGATGCTCACTTTTCCGATGCGACGGATGTTGAGAATGTAGTCGGGCATGTGGATGAACGCGACTTTCGGCGGAAATTCTCCGCCGCGCGCAGCCTGCAATTCGGAGACGGTTTCAAGAATTGCGACGCGCGCGAAAAGCGTGGGCTGGCGTTCGCGCAAGGCCGCGCGGCGCTGCTGCTGATCGTTTTGTTCCTGAAATTCCTCGAGATGCCGGCGCTTCAGCACGTCTTCCGCCGGTTCGCCTTCGGGACTTTGGCTCGGATCAATCATGCGCCACCTCGCCAGCGAGAGAATTTTTATTTCAGTTTTCGGAAAGTGCTGCGAGGCTACTGCGCTGCGGCGAAATGGTCAAGGCAAACAAAAGTGGCGGCCTGAATCGGCCGCCACTCTCGTCAAGCATGATCGCATTCTTTTATTTGAATTCGCTCATCAGGGATTCTGCTTTCGATGCAGCGGCCGTGCCCGGGTAGCGCTGCGTCAGACTCTGGCATCCGCCAACGATGCCCTGGATCGCCACCATGTTCGGCTTGCGGAACGCTTCGTCTTTGTAATCTTTCGCTCCGCGCACCGGCTTCAACTTGTCGACCATGGTTTCGATCTGCTTGTACATCGCTTCCGCTTCGACTTCCTTCTTCGTTTTCGGGTCTTTGCGCAGCGTGTCGGCTTCGGTCTTTGCTTTCGTGCCGATTTCGTCGCCGGCGAAAGCGAGCGCGATCTTGTCGAGCTTCGTCAACGCCGTCGCAACTTCGCTGTCTTTTTTCGCGAGCGCATTGTCGAGCTGCGACTGCGCCGCGCCATGCAGCGCGTCGTACATCATCACCGCTTCGGCCTGTTCGGCGGCGTCCTTGCTGTCCTTCTTTGTGGCGAGAGTCTTCAGCACCGTGCCCAGACCCTGCCCCGCTTTGATCTGTGCGGCGAGCGGCGCCAGTTTCACGTACGGGCCCGGACCGGCCATTGCGCCGGCGGCTTCGGAGAGCAACTGCTTGATTTTGGGTTCAAGCGGATGAGGATTTTCGGCCGCGAGCGATCCGTCGGCTGCAAACAGGAATGTATGCGGCAAACCGGTTACGTTCGCGCCCTTGATGTTTCCGCCCACTGTGAGCTGGTAACCGAGGCCGTTTGCCTTGGCCATGGTGTTGATCGCGGCTGCCGTGCTGCCTTGCGATTCGAGGCCGATGATGTGGAGGCCCTGCTCGTTATATTTTTTCCAGAGTCCCGCCAACTGCGGGAATTCGCCTATGCAAGTGGGTCAATGCGTTCCCCAGTAGACCACGTAAACGACTTTGCCCTTCATCTCCTTTACGGTGAGGTTCGGGCCTGAAACGGTCGTCCCGGGTGTGAGGTCGTCCAGCGTCATCGCCATCGCGGGCACACATGCCGCGAGGACCAACGCCGGCGCAAGCCAATTCAATCCGCGCATTACACATTCCTCCTTTTAATACATGAAGACCCAGGCCGGTCGGACGGTCCGCACCGGGAAGGGCCTCAGAGCATGTATAGTATGTCCGTAACATCAACTTCGTGATGGTATAGACGTGATAGTTTTGGAATTATTGCAAGAAAAATCGAAAGTTAATTTTGAACTAGAGCCAGCTTTTCAATTAATTCGAGTGGATGCGATTTAAAATTTGTTCAATCGAGTCTATCTCCACCGCCTTCTTGGAAGCCTTACCCTTTGCATTGAGCTCCGGGATGAGAACCTTGTAATCTGCAAGGGCAGCATGCTCTTCTGTGATGAGGATATAAGCAAGTCTATCGATAGTTAGACTTCCCTTACGAAATCGCGTTATAACCTCCTGAGAAAAACCGGCCCCGTACATTTCCTTCAAAGCTCTCACTGCGGGCAAGTCCGTGGTGTCTTTTTCCATGAGCGCGAAAAGGAAATCCGCAGTTTTCAAATCCTTTAGTATTCCAAGTCCGTAAATGGCCTGTTCAGATTCGTGAGAATCTCGAGCGGCAACACGGCACAATGATTTGGACGCTTCAGACCCGCCAACCTCAGCGATTGCGGCCGCAGCCGAATATCTCACACGTTTATCGGAATCTAATGAGAGCAACCGTTCCAATTCAGGAATCAATTCAATGTCGTGACGATTACCGAGCATCTCTGCTGAGTTTCCTTTAGCGTAGGAAGTTCCATTTTTCAGAGCATCTTTCAATGCTGGCACCGCAATCCACCCGCGCATTTCAAGCCATCGCCAGCGAGGATCGTAATCGGGTATTGGCGAAAATATGGCGCCTGGGCTTCCAGGGAAAATCGGCTCGTTTGGAATGAGCCAAGACGAAGGTGGCACAATGAAAACAATCGCGACGATGAAGAGAACAATGACGATTAGAATCTTCAGCCATCGTGGAGTGCGCTTCTGCCGCGGGAAGAAAACTCCCGGCATCGTGGATGTGTTAGACTCTTTATACAAGGTTAGCACATCCTCATTTGCGTTTTTTGGATATCGGAGACTAAACAGTCTATAGGATAATTTTCTTGCGGCCATCAGCTGTGCTTGTTAGATTTTTTTCAGGCCGCGCGCTGAATTTCCTATATCCCGCATCGAAATCAGTTGAGATCGACGGGGCAAACCAGATGCGCGGTGGTATGTAAGGCCGCAACTTTTTCAGGCACAATTCAACATTCAATTGGCGGAGTCCATGGGCTCCGGCACTGGCTGCTTACTGCCGCAGCCAGTGGCGCCATTTTTTGTGCCTGGAAATCCTCCGCGGCTGGGAGGGACGTTATGGAGAAGAGATTTTTCACGGTTGAGGAAGCGGCGAGCATCATGCGTTGTCATCCGTCGACGATTTACCGGTTGCTCGCCGAAGGGTGGTTGAATGGACCGGTTGGGCGGCCGCGATCCAGTGCCACAAAAGCCGGCGAAAGTGCGCGAATTTCGAGGAAATCGCTTTTTCAGCTGCTGATTTTTGATTCTGCAAATCCATTAAATGGAAGAAATTACAAAGCGTTCAAAAAGCGGCGAAAGAATTTTCGAAGATCCCATTCTCAAACCTCCTCCGCTAAGTGTCTTAGTATAGTTGAGGGGGAGAGGCGGCGCAGTGTCAGGGGCTCAGTGAGCACGAAGCAAGCAAACAGCCGTTGATCCTTGGCGCCGGTCAGATCATCTCGCCTTGCAGATACAGCGCGGCGGCGCTTGTCACTTTCACTTTGACGATCTTGCCGATCTGGTCGGGGCTGGCGGCGAAGTGGATCAGACGGTGCGTGCGCGTGCGGCCGGTCAGGCGCCCTTCGACTTTGCTCGGGCCTTCGGCGAGAACGTCTTCGATCTGGCCGATGCGCTTCTGGCTCAGCTCGAGCGATATTTTGTCCTGCAGTTCCGAGATGCGCGCGTGGCGCTCTTTCTTGATTTCTTCGGGCACGTCGTCGTCCATGTTTTGCGCGGGCGTGCCTTCGCGCACCGAGTATTTGAAGACGTAGCTGTTCTGGAAGCGCACTTCCTTCAACAGCGTGAGCGATTCGCCGAAGTCGTCCTCCTGTTCGCCGCAGAAGCCGACGATCCAGTCGCCGCAGAATTCGACCTCGGGGCAGTGCTTGCGCGCGGCCTTGACCACGTCGAGATAACGCTGGCGCTTGTAGCCGCGCTTCATGCGGCGCAACATGCGGTCGCTGCCGCTTTGCGGCGGCATGTGGACGAAGGGCATGACTTTGTCGCCGAGTTCGGCCATCGTCTGGAAAAGTTCTTCGCGGCATTCTTCGGGATGGCTGGTGATGAAACGGATGCGCTTCAAACCGTCGATCTTGTGAAGCTGACGCATCAACGTCCAGAGGTTCACCC
>Ga0265314_10004104_pt1 | contig 13723 bp, 8 predicted proteins | sample 4126metaG_FD_203106 | JGI IMG/M metagenome (GOLD analysis project Ga0265314, IMG submission 203106) | Rhizosphere microbial communities from Carex aquatilis grown in University of Washington, Seatle, WA, United States - 4-1-26 metaG | ecosystem: Host-associated > Plants > Roots > Rhizosphere >... | reverse complement strand
ACGCCATCGTGATGAGTCTCAAGATATGACGCTGGTTCTTGACGAGCGCCGCGTCGCGATGCTGGAGCAGTTCGGGATCCGTTGGCATGCCCCGAACGACATCGCCGCGTCGCCCGAATCCGCGCCGGCCGAATATGCCGCGCCGGAAAAGGTTGCAACGGTGCCCAAGATCGAGCTTGCACCGCGCGCAACGGGCATCGAAGCGATGCATTGGGACCAGCTCGCGGAAACAGTCGCGGCATGTCGTGCGTGCAAGCTGTGCGCGACCCGGCGCAACACCGTGTTCGGCGTGGGCGACATGCAGGCGGACTGGTTGATCGTCGGGGAAGCGCCCGGCGAGAACGAGGACATGCAAGGCGAGCCCTTCGTCGGGCAAGCAGGCAAGCTGCTCGACAACATGCTTCGTTCGCTGGGGTTGAGCCGGCGCGAAAAGGTGTACATCGCCAACGTGCTCAAGTGTCGCCCGCCGGGCAATCGCAACCCGGAACCCGACGAAGTCGCGCAGTGCGAGCCTTTCCTGAGGCGGCAGGTCGAGCTGCTGCAGCCCAAGGTCATCATCGCGATGGGGCGCTTCGCTGTGCAGTCGCTGCTCGGCACGACCGATGCGATCGGCAAGCTGCGCGGGCAGCGGCATCAATATTCAGGCGTGCCGGTAGTGGTCACCTATCACCCCGCTTACCTGCTGCGCAACCTGCCCGACAAGGCGAAGGCCTGGGCGGACTTGTGCCTGGCGCGCTCGATCGTGTCTCAGGGCTGAACCGGGTCCAGCCGCTCGAGGGGGCGATAGCCGCGCGATGAAATCGTTCGCGCGCCGAAGTCGATTCCGCTGAACGCCGCGTAGTCCTGCATCGAGCGCACGCGGCCCAGCGAATACACACCGAGGTCCTCGCCCGCGAGCAGCGAGCCGAGGCGCTTCCGCGAACGCTGTTCCAGCTCCCACCACGCACGTGCACGGTCCTTGTCGTGCCCTTCGTCCCAGTGCATCGGACGCGCCGGCCCGCCGGATTCGGCGTTGTTATAGAGGTGGTAGACCGGCAGGCCCGCCATGTGGAAGATGTCCCAGCCGTGTGTGTAGAGGCGCGCAGCCAACGCCTGCTCTTCGCCGTGGAAGTAGAACCACGGGTCGTAGGGAAGGGCCTGCACGACGCGCCCGGGCGCGAAGAGGCACCCCGCCGCAACATGGAAGCCAGGCACGGGCTCGTCGCGCTCGATCGGATGCGCTTCGAACGGCAGTACAAGGTGGTCGGGCTCGAATGCGACGCCGGTCTTGACCACGTGCGCGAGGACTTTGTCGGTGCTCGGCTTGTGTACCGGAAGGTCTCCTTCGAACACGAAAGGATTCGGGTACGCCGTGATCGCGATGCCGCGGCGGCCGCCCATCAACGCCTCGCCTTGTTCGATGAGGCGCTGGTCCCAGTGCAGGTCGAAGTCCATGTGCGAATCGAGTTGCAGGAACCAGTCCTCGCCGTCGTAGAGCGACATCGCGATGGCGCGCGCCCAGCAAGGACCGCGCGCATAGACAGGATCGAATCGAACGTAGCTGACGCGCGCCGGCTCATAGGCGCGATGTCCGACCGCCGGCCGGCTCGCGGGGCTCTGGTCGACGATGCCGAAATGCAGTTCGTGCGGCCACCGCGCTGTCTTCACCGCCTGCGACAGCGTGAAGGCCAGGACCGGATCGCAATACGAAGCGATGCTGATGAAGATGTTCATGCGCTTGCGAATCGTACCTGCCGTTCCCTGTCATGTGACACTTTGCGCGCATGCCCGGACGCACCGCGTCACCCGCAACACACGCTTCGCGTAGCGGGCAAAATGCACACTTGCGGCGAATGTCGCACGGACGGTTCTTTTTCACTGCAACCTCGGTTGCGCCTGCATGGGTGCTGTGCTACCGTCACTCGAAGCCCATGACCAGAGGTCCGGCCACATGCTGGATAGAGTGATGTTTTTCGAGGGGCGCGCTGCGAGAGAGAACACGCGTGAACAAGCCAATTAAACCTGTTTCCATGGGCCCGTCCGTTGCAAGCGGATCGGGTTCGTTTCGCGCGCGCCGCGCGGCGGCCGCACCGAGTCCTGCCGTTGCGGGCTTTCGGCCCGCGACCGTTGCGCTCGCCGTAGCCGCGGCCTTCGTCGGCGCCGGCAATGCTTTCGGGCAACCGATGGGCGCGCAAGCGATCCAGGGCCAGGCCCTGCTCCAGCAACAAGGCAATTCGCTGCTGGTCACGACGCAGAACGCGGCGGGAACGAACCGCTCGGTGATCAACTGGCAAAGCTTCTCCGTTCCGGCCGGCAGCACGACGCAATTCCTGCAGCCGACGGTGCAATCGCTGTCGATCAACCGTGTGCTGGGCAGCAACCCATCCGCGATCTACGGCACCTTGAGTTCCAATGGCCGCCTCGTGCTGGTCAACCCGTCGGGCATCGCCGTCGGGCAAGGCGCCGTGGTCGATACCGCGGGCTTCACTGCATCCACGCTCAAGATGAGCGACGCCGATGCGCTTTCCGGCCAGCTGCGCTTCTCGGGCGATTCCTCCGCCGGCGCACTCACGGTCAACGGCAACATCATCTCGCGCGGCGGCGACGTCGTGCTCATCGCGCCGAATGTGCAGGTGGGTTCGCAAGCCGTTGTGCAATCGCAAGGCGGCTCGACGATCCTCGCCGCCGGCCAGACGGTCGAGATCACCGGACGCGGCCTCGAAGGCATCGTGATGCAGGTGCAGGCGCCGCAGGACCAGGCGGTGAACCTCGGCACGTTGCAAGGCGACGCGGTCGGCATCTTCGCGGGCACGCTCCGGCACAGCGGCCTGATCCAGGCGCAATCCGCGACGGTCGAAGGCGGCAAGGTCGTGCTGCGGGCCACCGGCGACGCGCTGGTCGACGGCCGGATCGAAGCGCAATCGGGCACGGTCGGCGGCAACGTCGACATCCTCGGCAACAACGTCGCGCTGTTCGGCAGCGGCAGCGTGGATGCAAGCGGCGCGAACGGCGGCGGCACTGTGCGAATCGGCGGCGATTTCCAAGGCGCGAACCCGAACGTGCCGAACGCCAGCAGCACCTACATCGGCGCGGGCACGACGATCAACGCGGATGCGACATCCAGCGGCGATGGCGGCCGCGTGGTCGTGTGGTCCAACGATGGCACGCGTTTCTACGGCCACATCAGCGCGCGCGGTGGTGACGCCGGCGGCAACGGCGGCTCCGCCGAGGTGTCGGGCAAGCAGTATCTCGATTACGCAGGCATCACCGATCTTCGTGCGCCGCGCGGCAGCACGGGCCAGTTGCTCCTCGATCCGAACGACATCATCATCGATGGCAACACGACCGACACCGGCCCGAACGGTGGCTCCCCGTACGTATTCGGCGGCGGGTCGGGCACTAGCCACGTCAACGTCAACGATCTCCAGACGCAGCTTGCGAATTCCGATGTGCTGGTGCGCACGGCGCTCGGCACCGGCTCGACCGGCCCCAACGGCGGCAGCATCACGGTGAACCAGCCGGTCAACTGGGGCAGCAGCAATGCCCTCGGCCTCGATGCGAATACGAACATCTCGCTCAACGCGTCGATCGGCGCACCGTCGGGCATGTTGGTGCTCAAGGCCGGCAATTCGATCTGGCAAAGCAACTCCGGGCAAATCTTTACCAACAGCCTGCTGATCAATGCCCCGAACGCGAGCGTGACCCTCAACGCCACGAACGGCGTCGGTACGCTGGCGGCGAAGGTCAACGATATGACGTTCGTCGATGGCCAGGCCCTGACGATCGGCACCTTGACGCGCGGCATCGCCGGCGGATCGGTTAGCGGCATCACAGCGACCAGCGGGATCGGCATCGAATCGCACACCGACATCGCCGTCAACGCGCCGATGAGCGGTGCGGGCGTGGCTTTGGGCGCGTTCGGCAACATCACGCAATCCGTGGCGGGAGTCATCACTTCGCCGACGCTCGGAGTGGTCGGCGGAGGTGCCGTGACGCTCACGGCCGCGAACAAGGTCGACACCTTCGCGGCCAGCGGCGGATCCGGCTCGGGAGGGCTTTCGTTCACGAATACCAAGCCGCTCACGGTCAGCTCCCTCAGCACTCCCTTCTTCTTCGTCAGCGGCATCGACTGGTTCGGCCCGGTCACGCTGAACAACACCGGCCTGCTGTCGGTGAACTCGAACGTGATCGCGCGCGGCGGCAATCCGCTGAACATGACTGCATCCGGCGGCATAGCGATCTCCGGCAACGCCGGCACCGATGGCGGCGACGTCAACCTGACCGCGACGACGGGCGACGTCGACCTCGGGACGGGAAACTCCGTGGTGTTCTCCAACGGCGGTGCGCTCGGCGTGCACGCCACGAGCGGCAGCATTCTCGGCACGGGGCAGTTCGACTCCAAGGGCACTGGCGGCAATAGCAACGCAGGCCCGATCACGCTCACGGCATCCAACGGCATCAGCGCCAACATCATCGACGCGTCGGCGTTCAGCTTCGGTGCGTCGGGCGGCAGCATCTCGATCGGCGCGGGCCTGGGCGGCGTCAGCGTCAGCAACATCTATTCGAACGGCGGCGACAACCTCTCCGGCAACGGCGGCGCCGGCGGCAACGTCAAGATCACGGCGACGGGCCCCGTGCTCATCGACGGCAGCATCCTCGCGAACGGCGGCAATGGCTTCAACGGTGTTGGCGGCGCCGGTGGCAATGTCACGATCAATTCGAGCGGCAATGCATTGAGCTCGGTTACGTTGAACGGCGAAATTGTTGCGGACGGCGGCGACGGTTACGCCGGCGGCGGCGGCAATGCCGGCAACGTCACGATCACGACCACCGGCTTGCTCACGGCGAACGACCAGATCACCGCGATCGGCGGCTACGGCAACTCGTTCGGTCCGGGCGGCGGCGGCGGCACGATCAGCTTGTCCGCAGGCCACGCAGGCATGATGCTGCTCACCGTCGACGTGAGCGGCGGCGGCGCCGACTTCGGCAACGGCGGCGCTGCGGGTTCGATCAACATCTCGACAACGGGCGCGGTCACCGCGTCGACGTTGAACGCGTTCGGCGGCGACGGCTACTCGATGGGCGGCGCGGGCGGCGCGGTCACGATTGCGTCCGGCGCGCTGTCGATGGACGATGGCATCTACACATTCGGCGGTGCCAACTCCACCGGCACGGGTGGATGGGGCGGCTCGGGTGGGCCGGTCTCGATCACGGCTTCGGGCGCGGTCAGCATCCCGACCATCAACAGCTACGGCGGCGACGGCGACAACGGCGGCAACGGCGGGTCGGTCACCATCGGCGCGGGCAGCGCAACGATCGGCATCGACGGGATCAATACATACGGCGGCGCAGGCATCTTCGGAAGCGGCGGCAACGGCGGCAACGTTTCACTCACCACAACCGGGGCCGTTTCGCTTTCGGCGATCAACACGTATGGCGGCGTGGGCAGCTTCGGCGTGGGCGGCGCGGGCGGCGGCATCACGCTCACGACAGGCGCGTTGCAGGTCGACCAGCTGAATACCGTCGGCGGCGACGGCTATTCAATGGGCGGCGCGGGCGGCAGCATCAGCATCACAGCCAAGGACACGGGCCTCGGCGATGTCGACACGTATGGCGGCACAGGCTTCTTCGGCCCTGGCGGCGCGGGCGGGCCCATTACGTTGACCATCAACGGCGGCTTGAGCGCCAGCTTCTTCGAATCCTACGGCGGCGAAGGGAACTTCGGGCCCGGCGGCAACGGCGGCAATGTCTCCATCACGGCGAGCACCGGCATTTTCCTGAACGAAGTGAACAGCTCCGGCGGCAACGGCTTCGGTGCGAACGGCGGCAACGGCGGAGCAATCACGATCGCCGGGGGTGCAGGCAACATCTCGATCGGCGACATGTTCTCGAACGGGGGCGACTCCGACATCGGGAACGGCGGCACTGGCGGCGCCATCTCGATTACGACGTCGAGCAGCCTCGGCATCGGCGCGGCGTTCTCGTACGGCGGCAACGCAAACTCGTTCGGCAGCGGCGGCAATGGCGGCAACATCACGCTCACGTCGGGCACGCTGGTGTTCCCGCCGTTCCTCGTCAGCGATGGCGGCAATGGCGGCAGCAACGATTCCGACGTCGGTGGCAATGCCGGCAACATCACGCTGACGCAGACGACCGGCGCGTTGCAGATGAACCCGTCGTTCAGCGCGCGCGGCGGCGGCATCAATCACCCGGCATCTTCGCTTGGCATTGGCGGCGCGGGCGGCCTGGTCACGCTGAAAGCAACGAACGGCTCCCTCACGCTGACTGGTGGCTTCATCGACGCGTCTGGCCAGGCCAACGGCAATCTCGGCACGATCACGGCAAGCGGATCGGGCGCTGGCGGCGTCGTCATCGCGGGCAACGTCGGCTACAACGGCAATTGGGTGAACCCCGGCACGATGAGCATCGGCAACTCGTTCGGCCTCAGTGGCGGCGGGACGTTCACCAATAACGGCAAGGTCTTGATGACCGGGGATTCGTATCTCTCCGCGATTGGTGGCGTGTACAACACGAGGGGTTCGACCCTCAGTGCCGCCACTGGCGACATGTCCGTCGATCTCGTCCAGAACCACGGCATCGTGATCGTCGCATCGGATGCAACGCTGGAAGCCGACAGCTTCACCTTCAACGACGGCACGATCCGCCTGAGCGGCACGTTGTCGATCGGCGCGTTGTGCCAGCAGCTGTGCGGTGGCACGCTCACGAACGCAACCGCGGGCGTGATCGCCGGAACCGGCACGCTCGATCTCGGCGGCCCCACGGCCGGCTTCCTCGACAACTTCGGCCGCATCCAGCCGGGCAACGCATTGCAACTTCACGCGATCGGCACGCTGACCGTGAATGGCGACGTCGCGCTCGAACCCGGCTCCGTGCTCGCGGTCGACATCGCATCGCCCAGCAGCTACGACGTGTTGTCGGTCACCGGCTATACAGGCTTCAGCTCGGCGTTCAGGAACCCCACACGTCCGCTGACGCAAGCAGCGGGCCCCGTCCCCGCGCCGATCATCGAAGTCACGTATGCAACCAACGTGTCGTTCCCCGCTGGGGCGCAGTTCAACGTCGTCCAGAGTGCGGGCGGCATGGACACGAGCCCCACACCAACGATCACCGGCGCGGCCGAGCTCGCCGTCAACACACCAAACGGCTCGACTCTGACGCTGGTTGCGCAAACGCCGGTGCCGACGCCTGCACCGACACCCGCGCCCACGCCAGCCCCGACACCTGCGCCGACTCCGGCTCCGACGCCCGCTCCGACTCCGGCGCCCACACCGGCGCCAACGCCCGCGCCCACACCGGCACCAACGCCTGCGCCGACTCCGGCACCGACGCCTGCGCCGACACCGGCACCAACGCCTGCGCCGACTCCGGCACCGACGCCTGCACCGACGCCTGCGCCCACACCGGCGCCGACACCGGCACCAACGCCTGCGCCGACTCCGGCACCGACGCCCGCGCCTACCCCGGCACCGACGCCCGCGCCCACACCGGCACCGACGCCTGCGCCGACGCCTGCACCGTCACCCGCACCGCTGGTCAGCCAGATCACCGACCTGCTGGAAGGCGATCACGACACTGCGCAGCAAATCGTCGCGCAGCTCGACACCAACCCGCTCACGACGTTCACGACTCTCGTGCTGACGGAAGAAAAGAAGCAGGCCAACAACACGACCGGCCAGCCCGGCGCCGACAACATCGTCGCCAATACCTGTACGAAGTAGCGCTTCCGGGCGCGCCGTGGTTTAGAACCGCGGCAGCTCGGGATGCGCGAGCTTGCCGCCGCGCACGACCATCTTCCCGTACTCGGCGCAGCGCGCCAGTTGCGGGATCACCTTGCCGGGGTTGAGCAACCCCTTCGCATCGAACGCGCGCTTGACGCCCAGCATCTGCTCGCGCTCTTCGGCGCTGAACTGCACGCACATCGAGTTGAGTTTTTCCACGCCGACGCCGTGTTCGCCGGTGATCGTGCCACCCATCGCGACGCTCGTCTCGAGAATGTCGGCGCCAAACAGCTCCGCGCGATGCAGCTCGTCGGCATCGTTCGCATCAAAGAGGATCAGCGGATGCAGGTTGCCGTCGCCCGCGTGGAACACGTTCGCGCAGCGCAGGCCGTATTTGCTTTCCATCTCCTGGATCGCAAGCAGGATGTCGGCAAGCCGCTTGCGCGGAATCGTCGAATCCATGCACATGTAGTCGGGGCTGATGCGGCCTGACGCGGGGAAAGCGTTCTTGCGCCCGCTCCAGAATTTGAGGCGCTCGGCTTCGTCGCGGCTCACGGCGATCGCCGTTGCGCCCGATGAGCGCAACACGTCGCTCATTCGCACGATCTCTTCTTCGACTTCTTCGATCGTCCCGTCGCTTTCGCACAGCAGGATCGCGGCCGCACCGAGGTCGTAGCCGGCGTGCACGAAGGCTTCGACCGCCGCCGTCATGGGCTTGTCCATCATCTCGAGCCCCGCCGGGATGATGCCCGCCGCGATGACGGCCGCGACCGCGTCGCCCGCATGGCGCACGTCGCCGAAGCTCGCCATGATGCAGCGCGCGAGCTGCGGCTTCGGCGCCAGCTTTACGGTGACTTCGGTGACGACCGCGAGCATGCCTTCGCTGCCGATCGCGATCGCGAGCAAGTCGAGGCCGGGCGCATCGAGCGCCTCCGAGCCGAATTCCACCCGCTCGCCGTCGGCCGTGTAGCCGCGCAGCTTGAGCACGTTGTGCAGCGTCATGCCGTATTTCAGGCAATGCACGCCGCCCGAATTTTCCGCGACGTTGCCACCGATCGTGCACGCGATCTGGCTCGAAGGATCCGGCGCGTAGAACAAGCCATGCGCCGACGCGGCTTCGCTGATCGCGAGATTGCGCACGCCGCATTGGACGCGCGCCGTGCGCGAGTACGCATCGACGGACAGAATGCGGTTGAACTTGGCGAGCGATAGCGTCACACCTTCAGCATGCGGCATCGCTCCGCCCGACAAGCCCGTGCCCGCACCGCGCGCAACCACCGGCACATCGATTGAATGGCAAGCGCGCAGCACGGCCTGCACTTGCGCTTCGGATTCGGGCAACGCGACGACAAGGGGCCGCTGCCGGTACGCAGTGAGCCCGTCGCATTCGTAAGGCGTGGTCGATTCAGCGTTCCACAGCAGCGCGTCTTTCGGCAGCAGCGGTCCGAGCGCGCTCACCACTTGAGCCTGGAGTTCTGCGCGCGCGAGCAGTTGGGTCACTTGAAGATCACTGTGCGATGGCCATCGAGCAGCACACGATGTTCGCTGTGCCATTTGACTGCGCGCGCCAGCACGAGGCTTTCAGTATCGCGGCCGATGGCGGTGAGGTCTTCGACCGTCTTGCTGTGATCCACGCGCGCGACGTCCTGTTCGATGATCGGGCCTTCGTCGAGGTCGGCCGTTACATAGTGCGCCGTTGCGCCGATCAGCTTCACGCCGCGATCGTGCGCCTGGTAGTAGGGCTTCGCGCCCTTGAAGCTCGGCAGGAAGCTGTGGTGGATGTTGATCGCGCGGCCGGCCAGCTGCCTGCACATCGTGTCCGAAAGGATCTGCATGTACCGCGCGAGCACCACGAGCCGCGCGCCTTCCGCTTCGACGATTTCCAGTTGCTTCTGTTCGACCTGTGCCTTCGTCGCGGCCGTGACGGCGAAGTGATGAAAGGGCACGTTGTAGCTGGCGGCGAGCTGATAAAAGTCGCGGTGATTCGAGATGACCGCGCGCACGTCGATCAGCGGAAGCAGCCCGCTCTTCCAGCGAAACAGCAGATCGTTGAGGCACTGGCCTTCGCGGCTGACGAAGATCACCGTGGGCATCGGCTCGTGCGTGGCATGCAATTCGCACTTCATGCCGAATGGTTCGGCGAAGAACTTCAGCTGCTCTTTGAGGTCGTCGAACGTGAGCTGGTCGCATGCGAACTGCACGCGCATGAAGAACAGGCCCGTGCCGTGGTCGTTGTACTGCGCCGCCTCCTCGATGTTGCCGCCGCGCTCCAGCAGGAAGCCGGAAACAGCATGGACGATGCCTGTCCGGTCGGGGCAGGACAGGGTCAGGATATAGGCGTGGTTCATACTGTGGGTAATTGTCGCCCAACCGCGCGACAATCGAATCCCGAAGGAGATTTGCGATGGCCTACAACGAGCTGAGGATGGACAGCCAATGGCTGCCTTTCACACCCAACCGGCAATTCAAGAAAGACCCGCGCGTCTTCGTCGCCGCCGAAGGCATGCACTTCACGACGCACGACGGCAAGAAGGTGATCGACGGCATCTCCAGCCTGTGGTGCGTGGGCGCCGGGCATGCGCGCAAGCCGATCAACGACGCAATCAAAAAGCAGGTCGACACGCTCGACTACGCAACGGCGTTCCAGATCTCCAACGACAAGGCCTTCGAGGCCGCCGATGCGATCGCCGCGATGGCGCCCGGCGACTTGAACAAGGTCCTGTTCTGCAACTCGGGCTCTGAAGCGGCGGACACATCGCTCAAGGTTGCATTGGCCTATCACCGCGCGCGCGGCGAGGGCCATCGCACCGTGTTCATCGGCCGCGAAAAGGGCTATCACGGTGTCGGCTTCGGCGGCATGAGCGTCGGCGGCATTCCCGCGAACCGCAAGGTGTTCGGCGCGGCGATGCTTTCGCGCGTGGACCACATGCGCTTCATCCATGACCCGGTGAACAACGCGTACATCCACAATACCGAGCCCGTGTGGCAGGAAGACCCGCTGCTCGAACTCGAACAGCGCATCCTGCCGCTGCACGACCCGAGCAACGTCGCGGCGATCATCGTCGAGCCCATTTCGGGCAGCGCGGGCTGGTACCTGCCGCCCAAGGGCTACCTCAAGCGCCTGCGCGAAATCTGCGACAAGCACGGCATCCTCTTGATCTTCGACGAAGTCATCACGGGCTTTGGGCGGATGGGCACCAACTTCGCGGCGGATTTCTACGACGTCGTGCCCGACATGCTCAACTTCGCCAAGTGCGTGACCAACGGCGTGATCCCGCTCGGCGGCGTGATCTGCAGCGAACGCATCTACGACACGATGATGAAAACCGACGCGCCCGAATACGTCGTCGAGTTCTTTCACGGCTACACGTATTCGGGCCACCCGGTTGCGTGCGCGGCGGCGGTGGCAACGCTGCAGCTGTACAAGGACGAACACCTTTTCCAGCGTGCGGGCGAGATGGGCAAGGTGCTGGGCGACGCGTTCCACTCCACGTTCAAGGGCTTGCCGAACGTGATCGGCATTCGCAGCCTGGGCCTCGCGGCTGCGGTGGAGCTTGCGCCGATCGCGGGCACGCCCGGCAAGCGCGCGTTCAACATCTTCCTCGACTGCTTCAAGAACGGTGCGCTCGTGCGGCCCGCAGGCGATGTGATCGTGATCGCGCCGCCCTACATCGTCGAGAAATCGCACATCGACACGCTCATGAACACGCTGGCCGACGCGATCAAGAGGAATGCCTGACGCGAAAAATCCTGCGCTCGCGAGTTTCGCGGCGCAGGTCGAAGCGCTGCGCGAATCGCGCCTGCCGCCGAAGGTGGGCGTGATGATCCCCACCTACAACCGCCCAGACCTGCTGCGCTTTTGCGTGATGCAGTTCGCGGCGCAATCGCGCGCGCCCGACCTCATCTGCGTCCACCAGAACGGCGTGTCCGATTCGTATCGCTGGGCCGTCGACGACCTGAGGACCGGCTCGCAGATCGCGTGGCTTCACACGCCCGTGCAACTGCCGCAGCATCACTGGTATTCCGTGCCGCTGCGCTACCTCATCGAACAAGGCTGCTCGCACATCTTCTGGGCCGATCACGACGATCTCTACTTGCGTGAACACATCGAGAAGGGGCTAGAAGACTTGAAGGACTTCGACTTTTCCGTGTCGCCGCGCTGCGGCCTGCTGTTCACGAAGGCTTCGGACTATCGCTACAACCCCGAAGTGAATTTCACCTCGCACGCGCCGGGCGGCATGAGCTCGACGATGTGCTTCAACCGCACGTTCGCGAAAACATTGCTGGCCGATATCGAAGCCGACACGGCCAACTACTACACCGACAACGTCGTCGCGAAAGTGACGATGCCCAAGTTCCGCTGCAAGGTGTCCGACCGGCTCACGTCGATCTATCACTCGCACGAAGGCTCGGTCACGTCGAACGAATGGGTGCCGCGTGCGTTCGGCGAGGAAAGTGCCGCGAACCAGGACGCTACGAGTAGTAAGCCTTGACCGCGCCGGCGACCATGAAGAAGACGAGCAGCCACGCGATCCACTTGCCGAAGTGACCGTGGCCCGGCTCGCGCCGCACGACATCCAGGCGCGGTGCGGGCTGGTCGGCGGCCGGCGGGCTCGCGCCTTCGGCCAGCAGGATCGCCTCGATCTCTTCGTCGCTGAGGGGGCGGTCCTCTCCGTCGGCCGGTAGCGCCGGTGCCTCTTCTTCGATCACCGCGCTTGCGTGGAACGGCAGCGACTCGAACGCGCGCACCACTCGTTCCAGCGAAGTCTCGAAGTCGATGTGCTGAACGAATTCGCGCGTGATCTCCACGCGGCGCGCCATTCGTTCGGGTGAATCGAGCATCTCGCGGCACGCGTCGGCAAGATCTTCATAGCGTGCGAACACGATGCCCGAATGCGACCAGTCGCCCAGTTCGGAGAAGACGGACTCCTCGCACACGATGGGCACGCCCATCACTGTCGGCTGAAGAAAGCGCGCAACCGGGAACAGCGCGCGCTCGTAGTAGTGCACATGCAGCACGAGCTTCGCCCGGCGAATCGCGGGCGCGAGTTCGGCGCCGTACGCACCTTGCACCACTTCGACTTTCAGGCCCATCGCCTCGACTTCGCGCAGCACGTGCGCGCGCCGGTCGCTCATCGTGCCGAAGAAAAGAACATCGGTGGTTTTCTCTTCGTTGCCCGATGTCGCGAGGCTTTCGCTTGGCACCAACGGCAATTCGACGGCAAGCTGCTTCGCGCCGTTCTCGCGGCGCAGCACATCGATGTTGATCGAGTGGTAGTCGAGCACCAGCCAATCGGCGAGCCATGCGCGGTATTCGGGCCCGGCGAGGTTCGATGTGCTGCCCAGCTGCTCGAAGTTGAAGATCGCACAGCGCAGCGGATCGAGCCCGGGAAGCTCCTTCGCAAGATTCGCATTGCCGCCCAGCACGATCGAGTACGCGCCAGGATCGATGCGGTTGACAAGGTGCTCGCTCGCACAGCCTGCTGCGCGGATCGCGTCACGCAGGCAGACCGCGACTTCCGTGAAAACGAAAGGTTGCGGCGAATACGGATTGCGCTCGATGACGTTGATCGCGGGACGCGCGGCGCTCATACGCGGCGATACTAACGCGCTGGATGGCCTCCACGCTCCCGGCCCGCGTCGCGCTCACGCTGCTGCTCGCCCTTGCGGGCGCGTGGGCATGCGTCATGCTGCGCACGCCGATCCCGTGGACGATCGGCCCGCTGCTCGCAACAGCGCTTGCATCCGTCTTCGGCTACCCGACGCGCAGCTTCGTGCCGCTGCGCAACGCGGGTCAGTGGTTGATCGCAACGGCGCTTGGCCTTTACTTCACGCCGCAAGTCACCGCGCTCGTCGGGCGATTGTGGTGGGCGATCGTGCTGGCGATTGCCTGGGCGCTCGCGCTTGGATGGCTCTTCGGACGATGGCTGCATCGGCTCCACGCGAGCGACATCGGGGGCAGCGCCGCACAGCAGCGCGCGACGAGCTACTTCGCCGGTGCAATC
>Ga0265314_10004103_pt1 | contig 13726 bp, 5 predicted proteins | sample 4126metaG_FD_203106 | JGI IMG/M metagenome (GOLD analysis project Ga0265314, IMG submission 203106) | Rhizosphere microbial communities from Carex aquatilis grown in University of Washington, Seatle, WA, United States - 4-1-26 metaG | ecosystem: Host-associated > Plants > Roots > Rhizosphere >... | reverse complement strand
GCTCCATCCGCGACATCAAGGAGCAGGACGTCTACATGGGCGACATGCCCCTGATGACGTCGAACGGCACCTTCGTCATCAACGGCACCGAGCGCGTCATCGTCTCGCAGATGCACCGTTCGCCGGGCGTGTTCTTCGACCACGACAAGGGCAAGACCCACTCGTCGGGCAAGTATCTGTTCGCCGCCCGCGTCATCCCCTATCGCGGTTCCTGGCTGGACTTCGAGTTCGACGCCAAGGACCTGGTCTATGTGCGCATCGACCGTCGCCGCAAGCTGCCCGTCACCACGCTGCTCTATGCGCTGGACGGCATGAACACCGCCGCTCTGCGCGCCAGCCGCGCCGCCGAGGGCCGCGGCCTGGAGAAGAGCGAAATCAAGGGCATGACCTCGGAAGAGATCCTGTCCTACTTCTACGGCAAGGTGGTCTATACCCGTGGCCCGAAGGGCTGGAAGACCCCGTTCGACACCGAGCGCCTGAAGGGCGTCAAGCTGGTCAGCGACCTGATCGACGCCAAGACCGGCGAGAAGGTGGCCGATGCCGGCACCAAGATGACGCCGCGCCTGGGCAAGAAGCTCAAGGAAGCCGGCCTCGTCGACATCGTGGTGGCCCCCGAGGACATGGTCGGCCAGTACGTGGGCGAGGACATCATCAACGAGGTGACCGGCGAGATCTTCACCGAAGCCGGTGACGAGCTGACCGCCAACCTGGTGGCCGAGCTGGAGAAGGCGGGCATCAGCGAGCTGCCGGTGCTGGCCATCGACCACATCAATGTCGGCCCGTACATGCGCAACACGCTGGCCGTCGACAAGAACTCTTCCCGCGAAGAGGCCCTGATCGACATCTACCGCGTGATGCGTCCCGGCGAGCCTCCGACGCTGGAGACCGCCGAGGCCTTGTTCACCGGCCTGTTCTTCGATTCCGAGCGCTACGACCTGTCGGCCGTGGGCCGCGTCAAGATGAACTCGCGCCTCAACACCCCCGAGGTCCTGGACACCGTGCGCGTGCTGCGCAAGGAAGACATCCTGGGCGTCATCAAGGTGCTGGTCGAGCTGAAGGACGGCAAGGGCGAGATCGACGACATCGATCACCTGGGCAACCGTCGCGTCCGCTCGGTGGGCGAGCTGATGGAGAACCAGTATCGCGTCGGCCTGCTGCGCATGGAGCGCGCCATCCGCGAGCGCATGTCCTCGGTGGACATCGACTCGGTGATGCCGCACGACCTGATCAACGCCAAGCCGGCCGCGGCGGCCGTGCGCGAGTTCTTCGGCTCGTCGCAGCTGTCGCAGTTCATGGATCAGACCAACCCGCTGTCGGAAATCACCCACAAGCGTCGTCTCTCGGCCCTCGGGCCGGGCGGTCTGACCCGCGAGCGCGCCGGCTTCGAGGTGCGCGACGTGCACCCGACCCATTACGGCCGCATCTGCCCGATCGAGACGCCGGAAGGCCCGAATATCGGTCTGATCAACTCGCTGGCCACCTATGCCCGCGTCAACCAGTACGGCTTCATCGAGGCGCCGTACCGCAAGGTGTTCGACGGCCGGGTCACCAGCGACGTGGTCTATCTCTCGGCCATGGAAGAGGGGCGCTACACCGTCGCGCAGGCCAATTCCATCCTGGATGCCGAGGGCCGCTTCACCGAGGATTTGGTGTCGTGCCGTCGGGCCGGTGACTTCGTCATGGTGCCGCCGAACGAGATCAACATGATCGACGTGTCGCCGAAGCAGTTGGTTTCGGTCGCCGCCGCGCTGATCCCGTTCCTGGAGAACGATGACGCCAACCGCGCCCTGATGGGCTCGAACATGCAGCGTCAGGCCGTTCCGCTGATCCGCGCCGAGGCCCCGCTGGTGGGCACCGGCATGGAGCAGGCGGTGGCCCGCGACTCCGGCGCGGCGATCACCGCCAAGCGCACCGGCGTCGTCGACCAGGTGGACGCCACCCGCGTGGTGATTCGCGCCACCGAGGAAACCCAGGCTTCGGCCTCGGGCGTCGACATCTACAACCTGCTGAAGTTCCAGCGTTCCAACCAGAACACCTGCATCACCCAGCGTCCGCTGGTGAAGGTGGGCGATCTGATCCAGAAGGGCGACATCATCGCCGACGGCCCGTCGACCCAGCTGGGCGAACTGGCGCTCGGCCGCAACGTGCTGGTCGCGTTCATGCCCTGGAACGGCTACAACTTCGAAGATTCGATCCTGATCTCCGAGCGTATCGTCCGTGACGACGTCTTCACCTCGATCCATATCGAGGAATTCGAAGTCATGGCCCGCGATACCAAGCTGGGCCAGGAAGAAATCACCCGCGACATCCCGAACGTGGGCGAAGAAGCTCTCAAGAACCTGGACGAGGCCGGCATCGTTTACATCGGTGCCGAGGTCAAGCCGGGCGACATTCTGGTGGGCAAGGTGACGCCGAAGGGCGAATCGCCCATGACCCCGGAAGAGAAGCTGCTGCGCGCCATCTTCGGCGAAAAGGCTTCGGACGTTCGCGATACCTCGCTCCGTCTGCCTCCGGGCGTCGCCGGCACCATCGTCGAAGTCCGCGTCTTCTCGCGTCGCGGCGTCGAGAAGGACGAGCGCGCGCTCGCCATCGAGCGGGCCGAAATCGAGCGTCTGGCCAAGGACCGCGACGACGAGCGTCACATCCTGGAGCGGTCGTTCTTCGCCCGTCTCAAGGCGCTGATCATCGGCAAGAAGGTCGTCTCGGGCCCCAAGGGCATCAAGGCCGGTACCGTTCTCTCCGATGCCAACATGGACGAGCTGCATCCCAGCACGTGGCGCAACATCGCCATCGACGACGATGCGGTGATGGCCGATTCCGAGGCGCTGAAGCGGGCTTTCGACCAGCAGGTCGACAAGCTGCAGGAGCGTTTCGAGAACAAGGTCGAGAAGCTGCAGCGCGGTGACGAGCTGCCGCCCGGCGTGATGAAGATGGTCAAGGTGTTCGTGGCGGTGAAGCGCAAGCTGCAGCCGGGCGACAAGATGGCCGGCCGTCACGGCAACAAGGGCGTCATCTCGCGCATCGTGCCGCTGGAAGACATGCCGTACCTGGAAGACGGTCAGCAGGTGGACATCGTGCTGAACCCGCTGGGCGTGCCGTCGCGCATGAACGTCGGTCAGATTCTCGAGACCCACCTGGGCTGGGCCTGCGCCGGCCTGGGCCAGCAGATCGGCGGCATGCTCGACAAGTACAAGCGCAACGCCGCGACCATCATCGATCTTAAGTCCAAGTTGAAGGACGTCTACGGCGACGCCATCTATGAGGACGAAATCGCCGGGCTGGCCGACAACGAGATCACCGAGCTGGCTCACAACCTGACTCCGGGCGTGCCGATCGCCACCCCGGTGTTCGATGGTGCCCGCGAAAGCGACATCGTCGACATGCTGACCAAGGCGGGCCGGTCCTCGTCCGGCCAGGTGACCCTGGTCGACGGCCGCACCGGCGAGCCGTTCGATCGTAAGGTCACGGTGGGCTACATCTATATGCTGAAGCTGCACCACCTGGTGGACGACAAGATCCACGCCCGCTCCATCGGCCCGTACTCGCTGGTCACCCAGCAGCCGCTGGGCGGTAAGGCGCAGTTCGGCGGTCAGCGCTTCGGTGAAATGGAAGTGTGGGCGCTGGAAGCTTACGGCGCCGCCTACACCTTGCAGGAAATGCTGACGGTCAAGTCGGACGACGTTTCCGGCCGTACCAAGGTCTACGAGGCCATCGTACGCGGCGACGACACCTTCGAGGCCGGTATCCCCGAGTCGTTCAACGTGCTGGTCAAGGAGCTTCGCTCGCTCGGCCTGAACGTCGAACTGACCCAGCGGAACTACTAAAGCAGCATTACGGACCCGGCGCGGGGGAAGGTCCTCTTCCCCCGCCGCCCTCAAAGGTCACACGGGAGTTTGTCGATGAACGAACTTATGAAGATCTTCGGCCAGGTGAGCGGCACTCAGTCGTTCGACCAGATCCGCATCTCCATCGCCTCGCCGGAGCGTATCCGCTCCTGGTCGTACGGTGAGATCAAGAAGCCGGAGACCATCAACTACCGCACTTTCAAGCCGGAGCGCGACGGTCTGTTCTGCGCCCGCATCTTCGGTCCGATCAAGGACTACGAGTGCCTGTGCGGCAAGTACAAGCGCATGAAGTATCGCGGCATCATCTGCGAGAAGTGCGGCGTGGAAGTCACCCTGGCCAAGGTCCGGCGCGAGCGCATGGGCCATATCGAACTGGCCTCGCCCGTCGCCCACATCTGGTTCCTGAAGTCGCTGCCGTCCCGCATCGGTCTGCTGTGCGACATGACGCTCAAGGACCTCGAGCGCATCCTGTATTTCGAGAATTACGTGGTGGTCGAGCCCGGCCTGACGCCCTTGAAGATCCGCGAGCTGCTGACCGAAGAGCAGTACATGCGCGCCGTGGACGAGTACGGCGAGGATGCCTTCACCGCCAAGATCGGCGCCGAGGCCATCCGCGACATGCTGTCGGTCATCGATCTGGATACCGAGAAGGCCCAGCTCAAGGTCGATCTCAAGGAGACCACGTCGGAGGCCAAGCGCAAGAAGCTGGTCAAGCGCATGAAGCTGGTCGAGGCCTTCCTCGAGTCCGGCTCGCGTCCCGAATGGATGATCCTGGAAGTGATTCCGGTGATTCCGCCGGAGCTGCGGCCCCTGGTTCCCCTGGACGGCGGCCGCTTCGCCACCTCGGACCTGAACGACCTCTACCGTCGCGTCATCAACCGCAACAACCGTCTGAAGCGGCTGATCGAACTGCGCGCTCCCGAGATTATCGTGCGCAACGAGAAGCGCATGCTGCAAGAAGCCGTCGACGCCCTGTTCGACAACGGCCGCCGCGGCCGCGCCATCACCGGCGCCAACAAGCGTCCGCTGAAGTCGCTGTCCGACATGCTGAAGGGCAAGCAGGGCCGCTTCCGTCAGAACCTGCTGGGCAAGCGCGTCGACTATTCCGGCCGTTCGGTCATCGTGGTCGGCCCCGAGCTGAAGCTGCACCAGTGCGGCCTGCCCAAGAAGATGGCGCTGGAGCTGTTCAAGCCCTTCGTCTATTCCAAGCTCGAACTGTACGGCATGGCCACCACCATCAAGGCCGCCAAGCGCATGGTGGAAAAGGAGCGTCCCGAGGTGTGGGACATCCTGGAAGAGGTCATCCGCGAGCATCCCGTGATGCTGAACCGCGCGCCGACGCTCCACCGTCTGGGCATCCAGGCCTTCGAGCCGGTGCTGATCGAGGGTAAGGCCATCCAGCTGCACCCGCTGGTCTGCACCGCCTTCAACGCCGACTTCGACGGCGACCAGATGGCCGTGCACGTTCCGCTGAGCCTCGAGGCCCAGTTGGAAGCCCGCGTGCTGATGATGTCCACCAACAACATCCTGTCGCCCGCCAACGGCAAGCCGATCATCGTGCCGTCGCAGGATATCGTGCTGGGCATCTACTACATCACCATGGAACGGGACGAGGTTCCCGGCCAGGTGCTGAAGATCCGCTCCATGGACGAGCTGAAAGGCGCCATCGCCAACAACTCGATCCTGTTCTACTGCCCGACCGATCCCAACACCAAGATCGACACCAAGGATCTGGACACCCTGCTGGACCGTCTGGCCAGCCGCAACGTCACCGCGCACCGCCGTGTCAACCCGTCCTCCAAGGACGCGCTGGAAGCCGGTCTGAAGGGTGGCCACCTGCGCATGTTCAATGTGGAAAAGCCCGGTGTCCCGCTGGCCTTCGCCGACGTCAACGACGCCGAGAAGGCCATCAAGGACGGCAAGGCCATCCTCTACAAGGTGCCGGTGTTCGTGAACATGGCCGAGATCGAGGAAGCGCTGACCGAAAAGACGGTCACGCTCCATACCAAGATCCGCGCCCGCTTCGATACCGTGGATTCCGAAGGCACCCCGGTGACCCAGATCGTGGACACCACGCCGGGCCGCATGATGCTGTCGGTGATCCTGCCCAAGAACAAGAACGTGCCGTTCTCCCTGATCAACCGTCTGTTGACCAAGAAGGAAATCCAGAACGTCATCGACGTGGTCTACCGCCATTGCGGCCAGAAAGAGACGGTGATCTTCGCCGACCGCGTCATGGGTCTGGGCTATTCCAACGCCTTCAAGGCCGGCATTTCCTTCGGCAAGGATGATCTGGTCATCCCGCCGGAAAAGGAAACCCTGGTGGGCGAGACCGAAGAGAAGGCCAAGGAATACGAGCAGCAGTACCAGGACGGCCTGATCACCCAGGGCGAAAAGTACAACAAGGTGGTGGACGCCTGGTCCAAGTGCACCGACGACGTCGCCGACGCCATGATGAAGCAGATCTCCAGCCTGGTTCCGGGCAAGCAGATCAACTCCATCTACATGATGGCCCATTCCGGCGCGCGAGGTTCCGCCGCCCAGATGAAGCAGCTGGCCGGCATGCGCGGCCTGATGGCCAAGCCCTCGGGCGAGATCATCGAGACGCCGATCATCTCGAACTTCAAGGAAGGCCTTACCGTGCTGGAGTACTTCAACTCCACCCACGGCGCCCGTAAGGGTCTGGCCGATACCGCGCTGAAGACCGCCAACTCGGGTTACCTGACCCGCCGTCTGGTGGACGTGGCCCAGGACGCGATCATCTGTGAAGAGGATTGCGGCACCACCAACGGCCTGACCGTGTCGCCGGTGATCGAAGGCGGCGAGGTCATCGCCTCGCTGGCCGAGCGTATCCTCGGCCGGTCGGCGGCGCGCGACATCGTCAACCCGCTGAACGGCGAAGTCATCGTCAAGGCGGCCCAGATGATCCAGGAGACCGAGGTCGAGCTGATCGACGCCGCCGGCATCGAGACCGTGGTCATCCGTTCGGTGCTGACCTGCGACTCGGAAGAAGGCGTCTGCGGCTCGTGCTACGGCCGTGATCTGGCGCGGGGCACCCGCGTCAACGTCGGTGAGGCGGTCGGCGTCATTGCCGCCCAGTCCATCGGCGAGCCCGGCACCCAGCTGACCATGCGTACCTTCCACATCGGTGGCGCGGCGCAGCGTGGTGCCGAGCAGTCGTCCATCGAGGCGACCTTCGACGGCACCGTCCAGGTGATCAACCGCAACGTGGTGGTGAACTCGTCGGGCGCCCACATCGTCATGAGCCGTAATTGCGAAGTGGCTCTGCTCGACATCAACAACCGCGAACGCGCCCGTCACCGCGTCCCCTACGGCGCCAAGCTGCTGGTGGACGAGGCCCAGAAGGTCACCAAGGGCACCAAGCTGGCCGAGTGGGACCCCTACACCCTGCCGATCATCACCGAGCGGGCCGGCGTGGCGCACTACGTCGATCTGACCGAGGGTCTGTCCATGCGCGAGGTGGTCGACGAGGCCACCGGCATCGCCAGCAAGGTGGTGGTTGACTGGAAGCAGCAGCCCCGTGGCGCCGATCTCCGTCCCCGCGTCACGCTGCGTGACGAGAAGGGCGAGGAGCTGTTGCTGGCCAACGGCCTGGAGGCCCGCTACTTCATGAGCGTGGACGCCATCCTGTCGGTGGAGAACAACACCAAGGTCAACGCCGGCGACGTGCTGGCGCGCATTCCGCGTGAATCGTCCAAGACCCGCGACATCACCGGCGGTCTGCCGCGTGTGGCCGAGCTGTTCGAGGCGCGCAAGCCCAAGGATCACGCCATCATCTCCGATTGCGACGGCCGCGTGGAATTCGGCAAGGACTACAAGTCCAAGCGCCGCATCCTGGTGGTTCCGGAAGAGGGTGATGCCATCGAGTACCTGATCCCCAAGGGCAAGCACATCTCGGTGCAGGAAGGCGATTACGTCCGCCGCGGCGACCCGCTGATGGACGGCAATCCGGTGCCGCACGACATCCTGAAGGTCCTGGGCGTCGAAGCCCTGGCCCAGTATCTCATCAACGAGATTCAGGAGGTCTATCGACTGCAGGGCGTGAAGATCAACGACAAGCACATCGAGGTGATCGTTCGCCAGATGCTGCAGAAGGTCGAGATCACCGACCCCGGCGATACCACCCTTCTGGTGGGCGAGCAGGTGGACCGCGTGGAGTTCGACATCGAGAACGCCAAGGCGATCAAGGAAGCCGGCCGTCCGGCCTCGGGCACTCCGGTGCTGCAGGGCATCACCAAGGCCAGCTTGCAGACCCACTCCTTCATCTCGGCGGCCTCCTTCCAGGAGACCACCCGAGTGCTCACCGAAGCCGCCGTTTCCGGCAAGGTGGACAGCCTGCAGGGCCTGAAGGAAAACGTCATCGTCGGCCGTCTGATCCCCGCCGGTACCGGCGCGGTGATGAACCGCCTGCGCGCCATTGCCGCCCAGCGCGACAAGGACATGCAGGTGGAGGGCGAGGGCGAGGTTCCGGTCATTCCGCCGGCCGCCGAAGGTTCGGCCCCGGAGGCTCCGCCCGCCGAATAGGCGATGTTGCCTGATTGTGAAAAGCTCCATCCCCGCTTCCTGCCAAGGAGGCGGGGATGACTTTTTTAGACGTCCTAAAATAGGGTGAAGACCTTAAGCCATCGAGGCGCTATCATTTCCCTTCAAATCCTGGGGCGCCACATCCCGGGTAGAGCATCAAGGGAGAAGCCATGAGCTCGCGGTGGGTCTGGACGATGGCGATTCTGGTCGCCATGGGTGGGGCAATGCCCGCCCAGGCCGGCTGCATGGTGCGCCCGTCTTCCACCGCCGAACTGGCCCAATGCTCCACCGCCGCCGCCGGCGGCGATTCCATGGCCGCCCGTTTGCTGGGTGACGGGCTGGGTGATCCGGCGCAACGTCATTACGATCCCGCCGCTGCGCTGTCCTGGTGGGATCAGGCTGCCGCCGGTGGCGATGGTCAGGCGCTGCGCCGCCTGTTCGATGCTTATTGGTATGGGCGCGGTACGCCCAAGGATCAGGCCAAGGCCCGGACCTATCTGGCCAGGGCGGTGGCGGCCGGCGCGCCTTGGGCCCGTCTGGTGCGGGCCGTCCTGGCCGAGGGCGAGGAACCGGCTCTGGCCGCCGACCTGTATAATGGTCTGGCCACCGAGGGGAATTGCCTGGCCCAGTTGCGCCTCGCCCACGGCCATGATCGCGGCGGCTGGGTGGAGAAGAACCGCTCCCAGGCCCTTTACTGGGCCACCGTCGCCGGTCAGGCCGGTCGTTTCGGGCCGCCGCCAGACGATCATCCCGTCTTCGAGAGCCGCTTCCACTATGGGGACTGCTCCTCCGAGGCCTACTTCCTGCGCGAGGAACTGGCCCGCAATCTGGCCGCCGATCTGCGCGCCAGGGTCGAGGAATCCGCCGCCGCCTGGAAGCCGGGCCGTATCCCCGAGCGCCAGGGCCCGGTGGACGCGCCGCCGGCCCTTGGGGTGACGCCGGTTGGTCTGGGCTCGGGGGGGATCGCCAAGTTGCCCGACTGGCATCCGCTGTCCGCTTCCCTGCAGCGCCCCCCCAGCCGGTCCCGCCTGGGGGCAGAGGAGGTGTTCGCCACCGTGGGGCGTTCGGTCCATGTGGTGATCGCCGCCCGCACCGAAGAGGATCTGAAGGCGAGGCGGGGGCGGTTCGGTTCGGCCGTGGCCCTGGACGAGCGGACCCTGGTGACCAATTGCCATGTCGTCGACGAGATGGCGGTGATCCTGCTGCGCCAGGGCGGCCAGACCCTGCGGGCGACGGTGTCGGGCGGCGATCCGGCTACCGACCGCTGCCTGATGACCGTGTCGCCGGGCCGCCTGTCGGCGGTTCCCGGCATCCGTTCCTGGGACGATTTGCGGGTGGGGGAAACGGTCTATTCCATCGGGGCGCCGAAGGGACTGGAAGCTACCCTGGGCCAGGGGTTGATTTCCGGACTGCGCCAGATCAAGACCCTGCGCTATGTGCAGACCTCCGCCCCCATCTCGCCGGGTTCGTCGGGCGGTGGGCTTTTCGACGCGTCGGGCAATCTGGTGGGGATTACCACCTTTCACATCCGCGACGCCGACGGCCTCAACTTCGCCATCGCGGCGGAGGATTTCTTCCGGTAGGGACGGGGGTTAAACCTCCCCGCCCGCCTTGATGGATTCCACGATGTCGCGCAGGCTGACCGTCTGCGGCCGGGTGCCGGTGGGAGCGGTCGGAATGGCGGCGGGGAAGAACGGGCTTTCCGGCTGCAGGGCCTGGGCGAACTCCGAGGAGGAAACGCTGCGTACCGCCGCCTGGGTTACCGGCGCCACCGCCTGCACGACCTGGGTCAGTGCCGCTTCGGTGGGAGTGGAGGGCGGCGGAGCCTCGGGCCGCGCCACCGGCCGCAGCGCCGCAAGTTGCGGATTGCCGGTATCGACCGCCGGTTCGTGGGCGGCGGCGGCGTCATCGCCCAGCGCGGTCTTGAAGCGGGCCTGCACACTCTTATAAAGGCCGGCCACGGTATGGGCCTTGCGGAACACCTCGGGATTGGCCCGCGCCGCGTCGGGCAGCAGATGGCGGGCCGAATGCTTCGGGTTGTCCTCCATGCCCTCGATCACCCGGGCGGCGCCGGCCGCGCCCAGGAAGTGGGCGAGATAGAGGTCCGAGGCGGTGGCTTCGCGCCCCAGGCGCTTCTCCAGGGTCTTGGCGTTGTCCTTGGCGAACTCGGCGGCCATCATGGACGACAGCTTGGGGTCCTTGCGCAGATCGAGGATGGCCTTCTTCATGGCCCTGTCCTTGACGTCCAACCGCCCGTCGGCGCCCTTGACGATGGCGTCGGCCGCATCTCCCAGCCCGTGCTCGGCGCCGTGGCGCTTCACCATGTCCAGCCAGGTGCCGGCGGTGAACTGAAACAGTCCCGACGCCGAGGATTTGCTGTTGCTGGCGTGGGGATCGAGTCCGCTTTCCTGGGTGGCCTGGGCCAGAAGATAGCCGAACGACACGCCGGTGCTGTCGGCGGCCTCGCGGATACCGGACATCACGCGCCCGGGGCGGGTGCTGTCGACCTGCTGTGAACCTGTGATATCGGCGTTTGGGGTCTGCATGGCGAGCCTCGGAGTCCAAACCACCTTCACCATAGCATGGAATGGTTACCAAGAATCGACTCGCCGCGATTGAATCGCGTCCGCAAATCTCCCCGACTCTTTCGCTTGACGGGGGGCGGGGGGATAAATAGGATGCGCGCTTCTCGGGGGACCGGCATCTGTCCGCCTGGACGGTTTTCGTTGTCCCGAGGCTTGCGAAACACTGATGACAACGCCGAACGGGTCGGCGACTGAACCCGAAGAAAACCCCGGCGGGGAACCGCCGGCGGGTTTTTTTCTGGTTTTTGTCAATGGACCTGTGTGAAGGGAAAGTGACTGAATGCCCACGATCAATCAATTGATCCGTAAGCCGCGCCAGCCCGTGGCGGCGCGCAACAAGGTCCCCGCGATGGAGGCCTGCCCGCAGAAGCGCGGCGTTTGCACTCGCGTGTACACGACCACTCCGAAGAAGCCGAACTCGGCGCTTCGTAAGGTCGCCCGTGTGCGCCTGACCAACGGTTTCGAGGTTACCTCGTACATCCCGGGCGAAGGTCACAACCTTCAGGAACACTCGGTGGTGATGATCCGCGGCGGTCGTGTGAAGGACTTGCCGGGTGTCCGCTACCACATCATTCGCGGCACGCTGGATACCCAGGGCGTCAAGGATCGCCGTCAGCGTCGTTCGAAGTACGGCGCGAAGCGTCCGAAGTAAGGAGTTCATCAGATGTCTCGTCGTCACGCCGCTGAAAAGCGCGAAATCACCCCCGATGCCAAGTTTGGTGACTATGTGGTCGCCAAGTTCATGAACTGCCTGATGCTGGACGGCAAGAAGTCCGCCGCCGAGGCCATCGTCTATGGTGCCCTGGACAAGATCCAGTCCAAGACCGGCCAGGACCCGCTGAAGGTGTTCCACGAGGCTCTCGACAACGTGAAGCCCGCCCTGGAAGTGCGCTCCCGCCGCGTCGGCGGCGCCACCTACCAGGTGCCGGTCGAAGTGCGCACCGATCGCCGTCAGGCCCTGGCCATCCGCTGGCTGATCGATTACTCGCGCAAGCGTTCCGAGACCACCATGATCGACCGCCTGTCCGGTGAGCTTCTGGACGCCGCCAACAATCGTGGCGCCGCCGTCAAGAAGCGCGAAGACACCCACCGTATGGCGGAGGCCAACAAGGCCTTCTCCCATTACCGCTGGTAACCGGAGAGCGAGACCAACATGGCCCGTACCACGCCCCTCGAGCGGTATCGCAATATCGGCATCATGGCCCACATCGATGCCGGTAAGACCACCACGACCGAACGCATCCTCTACTACACCGGCAAGTCCTATAAGATCGGCGAAGTGCACGAAGGCACCGCCACCATGGACTGGATGGAGCAGGAGCAGGAGCGCGGCATCACCATCACCTCGGCCGCGACCACCGCGTTCTGGCGTGATCACCGCGTCAACATCATCGACACCCCCGGCCACGTGGACTTCACCATCGAGGTGGAGCGTTCGCTCCGCGTGCTCGACGGCGCGGTGACCGTGTTCGACTCGGTGGCCGGTGTCGAGCCCCAGTCCGAGACGGTGTGGCGTCAGGCCGACAAGTACGGCGTGCCGCGTATCTGCTTCGTCAACAAGATGGACCGCATCGGCGCCAACTTCTATCGTTGCGTCGATATGATCGTTGACCGTCTGGGCGCCCGCCCGCTGGTCATGCATCTGCCCATCGGCGAGGAAAGCGGCTATATCGGCCTGGTGGATCTGCTGCGCAACGTCGCGGTGATCTGGAAGGACGAGAGCCTGGGCGCCGAGTTTGAAGACCAGCCGATCCCCGCCGATCTGGTCGAGAAGGCTGCCGCCTATCGCGCCCAGCTCATCGAGACCGCGGTCGAGATGGACGATGCGGCCATGGAGCAGTATCTGGGTGGCGAAGAGCCGTCCTTCGAGGTGCTGCAGGCCTGTATCCGCAAGGGCACCATCGCCCGCGTCTTCGTGCCGGTGCTGTGCGGCTCGGCGTTCAAGAACAAGGGCGTGCAGCCCCTGCTCGACGCCGTCATCGACTATCTGCCGGCCCCGGTCGACATTCCCGCCATCAAGGGCGTGAAGTACGGCACCGAGGACGAGATCGCCAAGCACGCCACCGACGACGAGCCGTTCGCCGGTCTGGCCTTCAAGATCATGAACGATCCCTTCGTGGGTTCGCTGACCTTCGTGCGCGTCTACTCGGGCGTCGTCGAGTCGGGCAGCTACATCCAGAACACGGTCAAGGACAAGCGCGAGCGCGTCGGCCGTATGCTGCTGATGCACGCCAACTCGCGTGAGGAAATCAAGGAAGCCCGCGCCGGCGACATCGTCGCCTTCGCCGGTCTGAAGGACACCACCACCGGTGACACCCTGTGCGACCCGACCCAGAGCTCTCTGGTGATCCTGGAGCGCATGGAATTCCCCGAGCCGGTGATCGAAGTCGCCGTGGAGCCCAAGTCCAAGGCCGACCAGGAGAAGATGGGCGTCGCCCTGGCTCGCCTGGCCGCCGAGGACCCCTCGTTCCGCGTCACCTCCGACGTCGAATCCGGCCAGACCGTCATCAAGGGCATGGGCGAACTGCATCTGGAAATCCTCGTGGACCGCATGAAGCGCGAGTTCAAGGTGGAAGCCAATGTGGGCGCCCCGCAGGTGGCCTATCGCGAGACCATCTCGAAGACCTACGAAGTCGACTACACCCACAAGAAGCAGACCGGTGGCTCGGGCCAGTTCGCCCGCGTCAAGATCAAGTTCGAGCCGGGTGAAACCGGTTCGGGTTATGTCTTCGAGAACAAGGTCATCGGTGG
>Ga0265314_10004100_pt1 | contig 13727 bp, 11 predicted proteins | sample 4126metaG_FD_203106 | JGI IMG/M metagenome (GOLD analysis project Ga0265314, IMG submission 203106) | Rhizosphere microbial communities from Carex aquatilis grown in University of Washington, Seatle, WA, United States - 4-1-26 metaG | ecosystem: Host-associated > Plants > Roots > Rhizosphere >... | reverse complement strand
TGTTCACGGCTCAGGGAGCGTACCAGTCCGCCGTAGCTGACGAGCACCGAATCGTTGCGCTGCAGCTGCCAGACGCGGAACCGTTGCGTGCCCTTCGGCTCGGCCCACACCACCACCGAGTCGCCCCGGTGGACGAGCGCGCCCACCCAACGCTGCTCGGAGCGATAGCTGTACTGGTCGATGAAGAAATGGCGATCCCCGGCCTCGAACTCACGCCCGCCGAGCGCGCGCACGTCCGTCACGCGCAGCGCCGCGGGCGCCAGCGTCTTGAATGGAGGCGGCGTGATGCGGCGGCCGGCGTACAGGTCGAACAGCGTCAGCGCGAGCAATCCCCCGAGCCCGAGGCGCGCGATCAGCAGTTGTTGCGCTCGCGTCTGCATGCGGCCGTCTCAGGCGCGACGCCCGCTCGTCGCATCGAGCGTCACCGAGAGGAACAACAGCGCGATCGCGATGCCGCCGATCGCCATGGCGGTGATGCGCAGCCGTTCGTTGCGCGCGACCTCGGCCGACGCGCGCTCGCCGTAGGCGATGACCATCGAGTCGCCTTTCTGCAGTTGCCAGAGCTGGCACCAGCCGTTGGGCACCTGGCTCCCCCACGCGGTCGCGGTGTCGCCGCGCCGCATCGCGGCGGTGAGCGAATCGAGCCACGCCTTGCGGTAGCTGCGCGTCACGTAGGTCAGGCCACCGATGGAGAGCGTGAGGTACGGCGCCGACTTGCCGCCGGTGTGCCGCGACACGTCGCCCACGATGCCGCGATTGCGCTCGAGACTCGCGAGCGACGGCGCGCCGAGGAAGCTCAGCCCGTAGAGCGAGGCGGCGCCAAGCAGGAAGAGCACGCCGATCACGCGCAGCAGGCCGCGTGGCCCCATGCGCATGCGCACCCTGGTCTGATACACGGCGTTCATCCCGGCGTTGGCGTGACGTGCGGCGCGCCCGCCGCACCGATGGCCGAAACTACCCGCTGCACTCCGTGAGCGCGAGCAACGCCGGGAGCGACAGCCACAGCAGCCCCTTCACGAGAAAGACGAGGGCGCCGGCGGCGCCGAGCCGCTTCCACCAGGCGGGCCATGCCCGCGCGCGCGCGAGTATCATCGCCCGAAAAATCGCCGCAGATGGGGCGTGCGCGCACTCCGTACTTCTACGGAATGTCGTCGGTGTTGTGCACCAGCCGCACGAGGTACCGCACCGAGGAGACGTAGCTCCCGAGGGGCGCCCGCTCGTTCGTCCCGTGCACGCGCGTCAGCCCGTCGGCCTCGATCGGCGCGCCCATGAAGCGGAACGTCTGCGTGCTGAGCCCCGACCAGTACCGCGCGTCGGTGCCGCCGATCACGAGGTATGGCGCCGTCGTCACGCCGCTCGCGCCGAACTCGTCGCGCACCGCATGCGCGAGCGCCTTGAAGCCGGCGCCGTTCGCGTCCGACACCGGCGACGGTTCCGTGTGGAAGCCGAGGTCGGTGATCGTCACCGCCGTGTCGTTCACGATCTGCCGCACGCGCTCCTTCACGCTCGCGATGGTCTCGCCCGGGCGGATGCGGAAGTTCACCACCGCCTTCGCGTCGATCGGGAGGACGTTCGTCTTCACGCCGCCGTTCACCATCGTCACGGCGGTGGTCGTGCGCAGCATCGCGGCGCTCTGCGGCTGCGCGAGCATCGCGCTCGCGATCAGCGGCTTGAGGAGCCAGAGGTTCGCCATCGCGAGTCGCTTGCCGAACGGCATCGTCGGCGCGAGCGCCTCGAGCATGCCGCGCGTCGGGCCGTCGAGCGTCGCCGGGAACGGCGCGGCCTCGAGCTTCTCGATCACCTGCGCGATCTGGCCGATCGCCGTGTGCGCCGGCGGCGTCGACGAGTGGCCCCCCGCGCCCTTCATCGAGAGCTCGAGCGAGAGGAATCCCTTCTCGCTCACGCCGATGAGCGCGACCTTGCCGGGCACGCCGAGCATCGAACCGTCGGCGATCGCGCCCCCTTCGTCGAGCACGAGCGCCGCGCGCTTGAGTCCGCGCCCCACGAGCGTGTCGCGCAACGCCTGCGCGCCGGCCTCGCCGCCGATCTCCTCGTCGTGCCCGAACGCGAGGTAGATCGTGTGCTTCGGCTGAAAGCCCTGCCGCAGCAGCGTCTCGATCGCCTCGAGCGTCGCGAGCACCGTCAGCTTGTCGTCGAGCGACCCGCGGCCCCAGACGAAGCCCCCGGCGATCGCGCCGCTGAACGGCGGCTGCTCCCACCGCGCCTCCGTGCCGGGGATCACCGGCACCACGTCCTGATGTCCCATCAGCACCACGGGGTCGAGCGCCGGATTCGATCCGGGCCACGTGTACAGCAGCGACAGATGGTTCACCACCTCGTGCTTCAGCGTCGTGTGCACGAGCGGGAAACTCTCCGCGAGGTGCGCCTGGAAGCCGCGGAACGCCGCGCTGTCGACGGGATGCGTGCCGGGGTCCCACGAGATGGTGGGATACGTCAGCGACTTCGCGAAGCGCGCGATCGCGCCCGCCGAGTCGACGGTCACCGCGAGCGGCGCGCCGCCGGCCGCCTCCGGCGCGGTCGCGCGCATGGCGTTGAACACGAGCACCGCCGCGAGCACGGCGATGAGGGCGACGATCGCGAGGAGGACGCGTTTCATGGCTCGCTCTGGTGGGGGACGCAGCGTACCGCGTGCACGTTCACTCTCCGGGCCGCGGCCCGCAAGCGGCGCCTAACCGTCGACGAGCACGCTGCAGCAGGTCACCGCCCCTTCGGCCTTCGCCACTTCCGACGCGTCGACCGTGTGCACCGTCAGCCCGGCCGCCTCGAGACGCGCCCGCGTGCGCGGATACGCCGCGCCGTACACCAGCGCGCCGCCCACGCGCAGCGCGTTCGCCGCGCCGGGCTCCGACGGATCGACCTCGATCACCCGCCAGCCCTCGAACACCGCGGGCCGCACCCAGGCGGGGTTGATCAGCAGCACCCCGTCGGCGACTTCGGTGACGGCGCTCTTGAGATGGAGGCAGCCGGTCACCGGCACCGGCACCACCGCGTAGCCGTGCGGCGCGACGAACGCCGCGAGCTGCGCGATGCCCTCGTCGTTGGAGCGCGGCGTGCGCCCCACGAACAGCGTGCGTCCCGCGCGCAGCACGTCGCCGCCGTCGAGCGTGCCCGGCGCGGAGATGCGCGCCAGCGGCCGGTGCGCGGCGAGCGCCGCGGCCACCGCATCGACTTCCTCGCGGCGCGATGCCGCGCCGGGGCGCGTGATGATGGCGAGCGTCGGAAGCACCACGGCCGTGTCCTCGATGAACACGGCGTCGGGGTGGTCGGGGAGCGCGAGCACGCGGCGCACGTCGCAGCCGAGCCGCGCGAGCATCGCCTCGTACTCGGCGTGCTGCGCGCGGGCGCGGTGCACGTCGATCGGCTCGCGGGCGAGATGCGTCAGTTCACAGCGGATGATCGTGGGACTGACGTCCCGCGTGAAGGCGATGATGGGGCGGGGTGCGGTCATCGTTCGGCGCCGAAGGCGCGGCGTGAGGCGTGGAGGGCGGTCTCGACGCGCGATACCGCGCGCCGGAGGGCGGGGACGATCTCGCGCTGCATGCGCGCGCGGTCGCGCACGGCTTCGCGAAAGGCCATCCCGACGTTGAGCGCGGCGACGGGCGCGCCGCGCCGGTCGCGGATGGCGATCGCCGCCGAGCAGAGTCCGAGTTCGAGTTCCTGCTCGACGTACGCGTAGCCGCGCCGCGCGACCTTGCCGATCTCGTCGTCGAGGCGCGCGCGGTCGGTGATGCTGAACGCGGTGAGCGCGGCGGGGCGCTGTCGTGCGACCCAGGCGCGCCGCGCCTTCTCCGGCATCGCGCCGGCGATGGCGCGTCCGAGCGACGTGTACGCGGCCGGGAGCCGCGCGCCGACGTCGAGCGCGATGCGCATGATCTTGCGCGCCGGCACGCGCTGCACGTACACGATGTCGTTGCCGTCGAGCACGCCCAGCGAGCAGCTCTCGTGCACCTCGTGCGCCAGCTCCTGCATGTGGGGCAGCGCCAGCTCCGGCAGGTCGAGCGACGTGAGGAAGCGGTAGCCGAGGTCGAGGATGCGCGGCGTGAGGGCGAAGCGGCGGCCGCTCGCGGTGACGTAGCCGAGGTGTTCGAGCGTGAGGAGCAACCGCCGCACCACGGCGCGCGAGAGGTCGGTGCGCTCGGCCAGCTCCGAGAGCGACATCTCGGCATGGTCGGCGTCGAAGGCGCGGATGACGTCGAGCCCGCGGGCGAGGGTCTGGACGTAGTCGCGCCCGTCCTCGAAGCGTTTGGCGGCGGCGGGCATCGGGGGCAAACTAACGGTTCCCGGCCATTGTGCGCTAGGCGCACAATCGTTCGCCAAGCGCACAGTCGTCTCGTATATTCGGCACCATGCCCGCCCACCGCCCCGAACGCGAGACCGTCCTCCACAGCTGGTGCGTGCAGGACGCCTGGGACACGCCCACCGTCGTCGGCGGCGAGGGGGCGCGCTTCTTCACGAGCGACGGGCGCGCCATCCTCGACTGCAGTTCGCAGAGCGAGTGCTCCAACCTCGGGCATCAGCATCCGCACGTCGTCGCCGCGATCCGCGCGCAGGCCGCGACGCTCTGTTACATCGCGAACGCCTGGGGCGCGGAGCCGCGCGCGGCCCTCGCCGAACGCCTCCTCGAGAAGAGCGGCTTCGACGGCGGGCGCGTCTTCTTCACGCTCGGCGGCGCCGACGCCAACGAGCACGCCGTGAAGTTCGCGCGGCAGGCGTCGCGCAAACCGCGCGGACTGGTCATCACGCGCGCCGAGCGGTCGTACCACGGCGCGAGCTATGCGACGATGGCGCTCTCCGGCGACAGCCGCACCCGCGAGATGGCCGACCCGGCGCAGTTCGGCGTGGTGCACGTGCCGGCGCCCTATGCGTATCGCTGCGAGTTCGGCGAGGCCTGCGCGAAGGGCTGCGCCGGCGGCTGCGTGGCGCGCGTCGAGGACGTGATCCGCCTGCACGGCGCCGCGCAGGTCGCCGCCGTGCTGATGGAGACGGATGCCGGCACGAACGGCATCGTCGCCCCCGCGAGCTGGTGGCCCGCGCTGCGCGATGCGACCCGCCGCCGGGGCGTCTATCTCATCGCCGACGAAGTGATGAGCGGCTTCGGCCGGTGCGGCGAATGGTTCGCCTGGCAGCGCCACGGCGAAGAGGCGCGTCCCGACCTCATGACGCTCGCGAAGGGGCTCACCGGGGCGCACGTGCCGCTCGGCGCCGTCGTCGTGTCACGCGACGTCGCCGCGGCGCTGCAGCACGAGATGCTGTACACGGGCCTCACGTACTGCGGCCATCCGCTCGCCTGCGCGGCGGGACTCGCCGCGGTCGAGGCGTACGAGCGCGAGGACCTCATCGCGCGGTCGCGGCGCCGCGGCGGCGCGATGATCGCCGAGTTGCGCGCGATGCAGCAGCGCCACGCGTGCATCGGCGACGTGCGGGGCGGGCAGGGGCTCTTCGCGGTGGTCGAACTCGTGAACGATCGCGCGACGCGCGAGCCGTTGTCGCCGTGGCCCTCCATGGCGCCGGCGCTCGCGGCGTTGGTTCGCAAGGCGCTCGACGCCGGCGTCTCCTTCGCGGCCCGCGGCAACCTGCTCCTCCTCGCGCCCCCGCTGGTGATCGCCGAGAAGGATCTCGCCGACGCGATGACGCTGCTCGACGGATTGCTCGTGGATGTCGACCGCGCGGTGGGCGCGTAGCGCGCATGCCCTTCGTTCCGCTGCGTGAGCTGATCGCCACGCACGTGCGTGACGGCATGACCGTGGCGCTCGAGGGGTTCACGCACCTCATCCCGTTCGCCGCGGGGCACGAGATCATCCGCCAGGGGCGCCGCGACCTCGCGCTCGTGCGGATGACGCCCGATCTCATCTACGACCAGATGATCGGCATGGGCTGCGCGAGCCGTCTGACGTTCTCGTGGGGCGGGAATCCCGGCGTCGGTTCGCTGCACCGGCTGCGCGACGCGGTGGAGCACCGATGGCCGCGCGCGCTCGCGATCGACGAGCACAGTCACGCGGGTCTCGCCGCCGCGTACACGGCCGGCGCGGCGGGATTGCCGTTCGGCACGCTGCGCGGCTATTCCGGCACCGGCCTCGCCGAAGTGAACGCGGCGCACGTGAAGACGGTGACCTGTCCGTTCACGGGCGAGACGCTCGCCGCGGTCGCCGCGGTTCGCCCCGACGTGACGATCCTCCACGCCCAGCGCGCCGACCGCGCGGGCAACGTGCTGATCGCGGGCATCGTCGGCGCGAGCCGCGAGGCGGCGTTCGCGGCGCGCACGCTGCTCGTCACCGTCGAGCGCGTCGTCGATGCGCTCGACGCGCCGATGAACGGCGTCGTGATCCCGTCGTGGCTCATCGCGGGCATCGCCGAGGTGCCGGGGGGCGCCTATCCCTCGTACGCGCTCGGCGACTACCCGCGCGACAACGCGTTCTACACGGCGTGGGACGACATCGCGCGCGACCGCGACGCATTCACCGCGTGGATGACGCGGCACGTGCTCGGCACGAGCGACCACGCGGGCTTCCTGCGGTCCGTCGGGGTCGCCGAATGACCGCGCCCTACACGCCCGACGAGATGATGACGGTGGCCGCCGCGCGCCGGCTGCGCGACGGCGCCGTCTGCTTCGTGGGCATCGGCCTGCCGAGCGCGGCGTGCAACCTCGCGCGGCTCACGCACGCGCCGAACCTCGTGCTCATCTATGAATCGGGCACGGTCGGCACGCGGCCGAACGTGCTGCCGCTCTCGATCGGCGACGGCGAACTCGCCGAGACGGCGACGGCCGTGGTGCCGCTCCCGGAGATCTTCACGCATTATCTGCAGGGCGGGCGCGTCGAGGTCGGCTTCCTCGGCGCCGCGCAGATCGACCGGTTCGGCAACCTCAACAGCACGGTGATCGGCCCGTACGACGCGCCGACTGTTCGTCTCCCCGGCGCCGGCGGCGCGCCCGAGATCGCCGCGCAGGCGCGCGAGGTGTTCGTGGTGATGAAGCAGCATTCGCGCGCGTTCGTGGCGCGACTCGCGTTTCGCACGAGCGTCGGCTTCGGTGACGGCGGAGACGCGCGCGCCGCACTCGGCCTCCGCGGCGCGGGCCCGCGGTCGGTGATCACCGACCTCGGCATTCTCACGCCCGACGAGCAGACCCACGAGCTGACGCTGACCGAAGTGTACGAAGGCACCACCCCCGATCAGGCCCGCGCCGCCACCGGCTGGCCGCTCCGCATCGCCTCGCAGCCATCCGTCGCTCCGCCCCCGACGGCGCTCGAACTCGAAGTGCTGCGCGACCTGCACCGCCGCACGAAAGAAGCCCACGCCCAGCGCTTGCGAATACGGTTGAGTGGCTGAGCACGTGAATGGCTGAGCACGTGAATGGCTGATTGCGCGATGGGCTGTTCCGCACGCCCGGCCGAGGCACCCTCCCACTCGCCCTCCCACTTGCCCTCCCACTCGATCTCATCCCTCTATCCTTGCCCTCCCACTGCCGTATGAACCTGCCCGGCCCCAAAGCATCCGCCCTGATCGCCCGCGACGCCAAAGTCGTCAGCCCGAGCTACCCGAGGGATTATCCCTTCGCGATGGCCAAAGGCCGCGGCGCCGACGTCTGGGACGTCGACGGCAACCGCTTCCTCGACTTCGCCGCCGGCATCGCCGTCTGCTCCACCGGCCACTCGCACCCCGCCGTCGTGCAGGCCATCAAGGACGCCGCCGACGATTTTCTCCATATCTCCAGCGACTATTGGCACGAGCGCCAGGTGCAGCTCGCCGAGAAGGTCGCCGCGCTCGATCCCATGCAGGGCGAGCCCGCGATGAGCTTCATGGGCAACAGCGGCACCGAGGCGGTGGAGGGCGCGCTCAAACTCGCGCGGTATGTGACGGGCCGCAGCCGCTTCATCGGATTCCTCGGCGGCTTTCACGGACGCACCATGGGCGCGCTCTCGTTCACGAGCAGCAAGTACACGCAGCAGGCCGGCTTCTTCCCGACGATGCCCGGCGTGACGCACGTGCCGTATCCGAACGACTATCGACCGTTGTTCGCCGGCAACGATCAGGGCGCGGCGGTGCTCGACTACATCCGCATGCTGTTCAAGCACAACGTGCCGGCGAAGGAAGTGGCCGGCATCCTCGTCGAGCCCATCCAGGGTGAGGGCGGCTATCTCGTGCCGCCCGACGGATTTCTCGAGGGGCTCCGCGCGCTCTGCAACGAGCACGGCATCATGTTGATCTTCGACGAAGTGCAGAGCGGCATCGGGCGCAGCGGCAAGATGTTCGCGTCGCAGCACTGGGGCATCGCGCCCGACATCATGACGCTCGCCAAGGGACTCGGCTCCGGCATGCCCATCGGCATGGTGGTGGCCAAGGCGTCGATCATGGCGCAGTGGAAGCGTGGCGCGCATGGGAACACGTACGGTGGCAACCCCGTCTGCTGCGCGGCGGCGATCGCGACGCTCGATCTCGTCGAAAGGGAATACGCGGCCAACGCGGCCGCCGTCGGCGGCTACTTCATGGGCAAGCTCCGCGAGTTGCAGGCGAAGCACGCCTGCATCGGTCAGGTGCGCGGTAAGGGGCTGATGATCGGCATGGAGCTCGTCGAGAACCGCGAGAGCAAGGCGCCGGCCGCCGCGTTGTGCGACGCGATCATCACGCGAGCCTATCACAATGGCTTGCTGCTCCTCTCGTGCGGCACGAGCACGGTGCGCTTCATGCCGCCGCTGCTGATCACCCGCGCGCACGTCGACGAGGCCGTCGCGATGCTCGACCGCTCGATCACCGAAGCCGTGGCCGCCGCGTGACCGTGCCCCGCCGCAAGTTCGGCATCTGGATGGCGACGGCGCTCGTCGTCGGCAACATCGTCGGCTCCGCGATCTTCATGCTGCCGGCGAGTCTCGCGCCGTTCGGGTGGAACGCGGTGCTCGCGTGGCTGATCACGCTCGCCGGGGCGCTCTGCCTCGCCTGGGTGTTCGCGGAGTTGAGCCGGCAGTTGCCGAACGCGGGCGGGGGCTACGGATTCATGCGGCTCGCCGTCGGCGAGAGCGCGGCGTTCCTCGGGGCGTGGGGCTACGTCGTCTCGATGTGGACGGCGAACGCCGCGATCACGATCGGCGGCGTGAGCTATCTCTCGCGCATCGTCCCGGCGGTCGGCGCGTCGAACACGGCGTCGGCGCTCGTGGCGCTCGGCGGCATCTGGCTCCTCACGTGGGTCAACCTCAAGGGGCTGCGCACGGCGGGCACCGTGCAACTCGTCACGACGATCGTGAAGCTGTTGCCGTTCGCGGCCGTGATCGGGATCGCGGTGTGGCGCCTCGCCGCGACCGGCGGCTCGACGCTCCCGCCGGTGCACGCGGGCACGTTCACCTTCGCCGGCGCCACCGGCGCGGTGGGGCTCACGCTCTACGCCATGCTCGGCGTGGAGAGCGCGGCGATCCCCACCGACGCCGTCGATGACGCGGCGCGCATCGTGCCGCGCGCGACGATGCTCGGCACGCTGCTCAGCGCCGTCGTGAGCATCATCGCGACGTGCGCGGTCGTGCTGATGTTGCCGGCCGCCGAGGTCGCGAGCTCGAAGGCGCCGATGTCGGATTTCGTCGCGACGGCGTTCGGCGGCGCGGCGGGCTGGTTCGTCGCCGTCTGCGCGGTGGTGAGCTGCTTCGGCTGCCTCAACGGCTGGCTCTTCCTCTGCGGCGAGCTGCCGGCGGCGATGAGCGACGCCGGCACGCTGCCGCGCTGGTTCGGCGTGCGCAACGCGGCGGGCACGCCCGCCCAGTCGATCCTGCTCGGCAGCGTGCTGACCACGCTCTTCACGCTGCTGGCGTACACGCGATCGGGCGCGGCGGTCTACAACTTCGTGGTGCTCATCGCGACCGCGACGAACCTCGTGCTCTACCTGCTCTGCGCGGTCGCGGTGCTCGTCCTGATGCGTCGCGGCACCATCGGACCGTCGTGGTCGCTGCGGCTCGTGACGGCGGGCGCGCTGGTGTTCGTGGTCTGGGCGTTCTACGGCTCGGGCTGGGAAGCATTGGGCTGGGGCGCGGCGCTCATCGCCGCCGGCTGGCCCGCGTACGTGATCGCGCGCCGCGCCGCGGCGCGCGCGGCCGCGGTGGGATAGACGCGCGCGATGACCCGCGACCCTCGCCACGACATCCTCTTCGAGCCGGTGCGCATCGGCCCGGTCGTGGCGCACAACCGGTTCATCCAGGTGGCGCACTGCAACGGCATGGGGCACGCGATGCCCGAGGCCCACGCCGCGATGCGCGAGGTGAAGGCCGAGGGCGGCTGGGCGGTGATCACGACGGAGGAGTGCGAGATCCACCCGAGCGGCGACGTCACGCCGTACGTCGAGGCGCGGCTCTGGGACGACCGCGACATCCCCGCGCTCGCCATGATGTGCGACCGCGTGCACGCGCACGGCGCGCTCGCCGCCGTCGAGCTGACGCACAACGGCCCGACGTCGAGCAACCTCTACTCGCGCGAAGTCGCGATCGCGCCGAGCCATCAGGCGCTCAAGTACGGCCATCCGCACCAGGCGCGCGCGATGACCAAACACGACATCCGCGAGTACCGGCGCTGGCACCGCGAGGCGGCGCAGCGCGCCGTGCGCGCCGGCTTCGACATCGTGTACGTCTACGCCGCGCACGACCTGAGCCTCGCGATGCACTTCCTCCAGCGCCGGCGCAACCAGCGCACCGACGAGTACGGCGGATCGCTCGAGAACCGCGCGCGCATCCTGCGCGAGCTGCTCGAGGAGACGCGAGAGGCGGTCGGCGGGTCGTGCGCGGTCGCGCTGCGGTTCGCCGTCGAGGAGATGCTGGGCGACGAGGGTGTCACCGTCACGGAAGCGCGGGAGGTGGTGCACATGCTCGCCGAGCTCCCGGACCTGTGGGACGTGAACGTCGCGGCCTGGCACAACGATTCGGTGCCGTCGCGCTTCGCGCGCGAGGGGGCGCAGGAGCCGTTCATCCACTGGGTGAAGCAGTGCACCACCAAGCCGGTGGTCGGCGTCGGCCGCTTCACGTCGCCCGACACCATGGCCGACCAGGTGCGCCGCGGCGTGCTCGACATGATCGGCGCCGCGCGCCCGAGCATCGCCGACCCGTTCCTCCCGCGCAAGATCGAGGAGGGGCGCGCGGACGACATCCGCGAGTGCATCGGCTGCAACATCTGCGTGAGCGGCGATCTCACGAGCACGCCCATCCGCTGCACGCAGAATCCGTCGATGGGCGAGGAGTGGCGCAAAGGGTGGCACCCCGAGCGCATCGCGGCGCGCCGGAGCGACGCGCGCATCCTCGTCGTCGGCGCCGGGCCGGCGGGGCTCGAGGCGGCGCGCGCGCTCGGCGCGCGCGGCTACGAGGTGCATCTCAGCGAAACGTCGCGCGAACTCGGCGGGCGCGTGCTGAGCGAAGCGCGCCTTCCGGGGCTCGCCGAGTGGATGCGCGTGCGCGACTGGCGCGTGACGCAACTCGCGAAGCTCGCGACGGTCACCGTGTACCGGGAGTCCCCCGTCACGGCGGCTGAAGCGCTCGAACTCGGCGCGGCGCACGTCGTGGTCGCCACCGGCTCGAGCTGGCGTCGCGACGGCGTCGGCCGGTCGAACGCCTTCCCGATCGCGGGTTTCGACGGCCCGAACGTCTTCACGCCCGACGACGTGATGGCCGGCCACGTACTCCGCGGGCGCGTCGTGGTGTTCGACGACGACGGCTTTTACCTGGGCAGCGTCCTCGCCGAGCTGCTCGTGCGGCAGGGTTGCGACGTGCACCTCGTGACGCCCGGCGAGACGATCGCCGAGTGGAGCCGGCACACCCTCGACTACCCGCACATCCAGCGGCGCATGCACGAGATCGGCGTGACGCAGCACACCGGCCAGAACGCGGCGCTGTTTCGCGCCGGGCAGCTCACGCTCCGCCACGTCTGGAGCCGCGTCGCGACGGTGCTCGCCTGCGACGCGATCGTCACGGTCACCTCCCGCGTGCCCAACGACGCGCTGGCGCGCGAGCTCGAAGGGCGGCGCGAAGAATGGCACTCGGCCGGCGTGCGCACGGTCACGTGCATCGGTGACGCGCTCGCCCCCGGTCTCATCGCGCACGCCGTCTACGCCGGCCACCGATTCGCCCAGGAGTTCGACGCCGGGCCTGCAGGCGACGTCGCGTTCAAGCGGTTCTTCCCCATGCCCCAGATCCAATGACCGCGTTCCGCTCGAAGTCCATCGCCCGGGCGCTGCCCGTGGCGACGCTGGCGCTCGTCGGCGCCGCCCCCGCGGTGTTCCGTCCTCATCCGGCCCCCAGATTCACAGCCCGGATCGAGGCGGACATCGCGCGGGGCGTGCGCGACGATTCCATCCGCGGTTTCTCGTCGCCCGCGGCGCAGCGCGAGCGCGAGGTCGAAGCGCTGCTCGCGCAACGCGTCGATCGTGACAGCACGGGCGCCGCGTTCCGCGTGCTCACCGCCGAACCGCATCCCGCGGGTTCCGCGCGCAACAAGGTGCTCGCCGATTGGGTCGCGGAGAAATACCGCGCAGCCGGGCTCGAGGATGTGAAGCTCCATCGCTACGACGTCTACCTCCCGTGGCCGCGCGAAGTCTCGGTGACGATGACGGCGCCGACGGTCTACAAGGCCACGATGAAGGAGGACGCTGTCGCCGCCGATCCCGACACGAAGCAGGATGCGGGCATCACCTACCTCGGCATGAGCGCGTCGGGCGACGTCACGGGCGAACTGGTGTATGCGAGCAGCGGCAACCCGGGCGACTATGACTGGCTTGCCGCGCACGGCGTGAGCGTGAAAGACAAGATCGTGCTCGTCCGATATTCGAATCCGTACAGCTATCGCGGCTACAAGGCGCTCGTCGCGCAGCAGCACGGCGCGAAGGCGCTGCTCATCTATTCCGATCCGCAGGAAGACGGCTATCGCAAGGGACTCGTCTTTCCCGACGGACCCTGGGGTCCCGAGAGCCACATCCAGCGCGGCTCCATCACGTACGACTTCATCGTGCCCGGCGACCCGCTCACGCCCGGCTGGGCGTCGGTGGAGGGCGCGAAGCGCATCCCGATCGCCGAGGCGAAGAGCGCGCCGACGATCATGATGGCGCCCATCTCGTGGCACGACGCGAAGCCGATGCTCGAGGCGCTCACCGGTCCGGTCGCGCCGCCGTCATGGCAGGGCGCGCTGCCCTTCTCCTATCGCGTGGGCTCCGGCCCCGCGACCGTGCACGTGAAGATCGACATGGACGGCGCGACGCGCCCCATCTGGGTCGTCGAAGGACGCATCCGCGGCACCGACGAGCCCGACAAGTACGTCGTCCTCGGCAACCACCGCGACGCCTGGGTGTTCGGCGGCGTCGATCCGAGCAGCGGGTCGGCGACGCAGCTCGAACTCGCGCGCGTGCTGGGGGGACTGGCGAAGGAAGGGAAGCGGCCGAAGCGGACGATCGTCTTTGCCAGTTGGGACGCCGAGGAGTGGCATCTCACCGGGAGCACGGAGTGGGGCGAGCAGTTCGCGGACGATCTCAAGAAGAACGGCATCGCGTACATCAATGTGGACGGCTCGGTGAGCGGGCCGAACTTCGAATCGGGGAACGTGGCGAGCCTGAACCAGCTCGTGGTCGAGACGGCGCGTGACGTGACCGATCCGGCGAGCGGCGGGAGCCTGCTCGCGGCGTGGGGGAAGAACGTCACGAACGCGCGCGAATCGGGGATCGGCGGCGGCGCGTCGGGCACGGCGGCGAAGGTGAGGCC
>Ga0265314_10004099_pt1 | contig 13728 bp, 9 predicted proteins | sample 4126metaG_FD_203106 | JGI IMG/M metagenome (GOLD analysis project Ga0265314, IMG submission 203106) | Rhizosphere microbial communities from Carex aquatilis grown in University of Washington, Seatle, WA, United States - 4-1-26 metaG | ecosystem: Host-associated > Plants > Roots > Rhizosphere >... | reverse complement strand
TTCACCTGCGGGCAAACTGGGTTGTCCCTCAAGATACTTGGATGAAGAAATCTATTCCGCCAAAAATCTTTGCCACTTAGGGGCTTTAAGAGCCAAACTTAGAGCCTTCGCAATCAAATGATTGCCAGTGGCAATGTCGAAAATATTGCTTGACTTAATCAGCTCTTTATGGCTGAATTTGATTTACTTTTTTCACTTGTCTTAAGTGACATCTACATCGCCTCCTCATTGGTAGAGCGATAGGATTGAAGTATGTATGCCTTTTAGTGATTCCTGGCTGTTCATGAGTGTTCTCCGCCATTCAGGTCGGGCACTGCATTTACTTGCCAATTTGCATTTTATCGCCGAATGCCGCAAACTGTCAAGGTTTCGGCGTTTTTGCTGCCGTAATTACGTTACTTTCAATATCAAAAATACTATCAAGACGAAAGCTCTAAATAGTTGATACCACAGCTTATACGAAGGCATAAGATTTAATAGACAATTTGAGTACGGCGCATTCGAGCATGGCGCCTGCATTTGTGAAATTGTTGTGAAAACGTTTCGACACCGTTTAGCCCAAGAACAGCCATGGCACTGACTCTTCGAGCAGCGTTTTAATGCCGGTGATATAATAGTGGTAGCGCCAATGGTGCTCATGGAGTCACAGTGTTTCGACAATCATCCGTCTCGGATTTGCAAGAACCAGGAAACATAAACATTGCAAGAAATCGCTGGAGCAAATTATGCAAATGAAAAATGAATCTGAAAACCAGCAATGCGGAATTACATCTGAGCAAATCGCTTCTGCAACAGGTTGCTCTTTGAGAAATGTGAAAAACAATTGGCCACTCATTTGCAGAGAATTGCTGAGGTATTCAATCGCTGATAGAAATGTTCTTCTGGCTGCGGCAGCAACAGTAGCTGTGGAAACGGAGTCATTTACGCCGATTGAAGAAGAAGGAAGCAAGGATTACTTTGATAAATACGAGGGCCGCAAAGACCTGGACAATATTCATCCTGGTGACGGCTACAAGTATCGGGGACGTGGATATATTCAACTGACAGGACGCGACAATTACAGAGTCTTGGGCGCATATTTAAAAACAGATCTGCTCGATCATCCCGAGATGGCACTGCATCCTCCAATAGCTGCAGAAATTCTTGCTATTTATTTCAAGACAAGAGGAGTTGATGTAGCTGCACGCAATGCCGACTGGGCAAAGGTCAGACTGCTCGTTAATGGAGGACTGCACAAATACTCGGTTTTTCTGGACATCATCCACCAACTTTCAAGCGGTACACGCTTGAAGTTGGTGGATTAGATGGAGGATGTTTTCAACAAAGCGATGGATATATTTCGACAACACAAATAAGAGGAGGAGTCTGCGTATGCAGCACTAAACAAAAATGAATCAATTCAGTGAGATAAGAGCGTTACCGGGCAGCATTAGAAAAACGTTCTCAGGTGGATTTATTGGATACCCAAATCCAACTGAACGCATTGATGTCACTCTCCATCTCAAATCAAAAAGGCATTTTGAGGAGCGCACAAGAAAAGGGCGGTTTCTGCCCCGCGAAGATCTATTGCACACCTGTCCAGAAGACTTTAGGCCTCTTGGGGTTCTTGCAGATTATTTCTCTGCCTTCGATATCAAGCTGTCCGACATTTATTCTCATATGCGGCTGGTCAGAATCACTGGCACCATCGCGGCAATGGAAGCCGCCTTTCATGTCAAACTTGCCAATTTTGTAAGCGAAGGAAAAATATTTCGCACACGAGCCGGTGCAATTTGCTTGCCTGAGGAGCTGCAAGAGATTGTCTCGGGCATTTTCGGGTTAGACAACCGGCTACAGGCATTCTCTCATTTGCGGCTTGCAGACAACACACAAAGTTCTTTTGCCAAACCAAATGCTTTTGATGCAGTCCAATTGGCGAAAATATACGATTTCCCCGATGGTGACGGCAGTGGCCAAACTATAGGGATCATCGAACTGGGCGGCGGATTCTTGCAATCTGATATAGAGGCATTTTTTAGAACTCTGAATCTACCGATACCTGAAGTAAAGGCAGTCTCAGTGCTCTCAGGAAGCAATCAACCAAACAAAGACTCAGGCGCCGACACTGAAGTTGCTTTGGACATTCAGGTGGCAGGTGCAGCCGCCCCTGCTGCAAAGATCGTAGTCTACTTTGCACCCAATACCGAAGAAGGATTTCTTCAGGCAATTGTGACGGCCATTCATGATGTTGATAACAAGCCTTCGATTCTTTCTATTAGTTGGGGAGCTGCTGAAAGTGCCTGGACCGAACAAGCGATGCTGGCAATGGACGACGCGTTTAGAACTGCCGCGTCCATCGGTATGTCAGTGTTTGCGGCAGCCGGCGATGACGGCGTCAACGACAACGTCAACAATTTGAAGGCTCATGTCGATTTCCCTGCCTCTAGCCCATGTTTGACGGCATGCGGAGGGACTAATTTAAAGATCCAGAACGGCCAGCGTATTGAAGTTGCCTGGCACTCTGAGTTTCATGGCGCGACAGGAGGTGGCATTAGCAATGTGTTTGACAGACCGCCGTATCAGCAGCACTTGAACATGCCGTCTAATAGAGGCAGCCAGAAGGACGGTAGAGGTCTTCCTGACGTGTCGGCAGTTGCTGATCCTGCAACCGGATACGCTGTTCTGGTGAATGGCTCGTGGCTGACTGTAGGTGGAACAAGCGCTGTCTCGCCACTGTATTCAGGTTTGACTGCCCGAATAAATCAGCGCCTGGGCAGAAGTTCGGGTCTCATCAACCCATCCTTATACAGTGCTTTAGGAACGCCTGGATTCAACGACGTTGTTCAGGGAAGTAATTCGAGCATGTGGGTGCATGGGTATCAGGCTGTAGTTGGCTGGGACCCCGTGACCGGGTGGGGAACCCCAGGAGGAACTGCTTTGCTTAATTTACTTAGCTTCCAACCACCCGGTTGAGACAAAAAGCCAACAGTATTTATGGTAGCGATCTAGCCGCATTCGCAGAAATCGAGCGGCGCAGAATTGCTTGTGCGGTATTGTCCATAGTTTCCGCGTCGCTCTGGCGACCGGTACTGCGCAGCACACGGCTGAAATCGAACAGACTGGAAGCAGCAAGCAGACTCTGGTCGCCGGCCGCTTTTGCAGTGCTTGCTACGGCCCATGAATAAATCTTCTCGGCATTTTTAAGCTTACCCTCGCAATAACAAAGGAATGCAAGGTAATTCAGCCTCAGTGCAACTTCCATTTTTTGCGCAGCCAGCGGAACTGTCGGAAGCGAAGCAGCATAATCGGCGACGGCAGTCGCATTGGCAAGAGCCTGCGGATTTTGCTCATCTTCTATCAACTGCAATAAAGTTTTCGTGCTCTTTATCATGGTCGAATCAGGCGCATATAATTTTTCGTAAATGGCCAGCGCTTTGAGAAGCAATGGTCTTGCCTCCTCAAATCTCTTTTGAGCCAAATACAAAGTCGCCAGACCACTTAAGTCACGGGCGACACTTGGATGTTCCGGTCCCAATGAAAGAATGTCGGTTGAGATCATTCGCTTGTAAAAGTCGACTCGTTGTCTGTTGATCTTTTCGAGTGCTGCAAAATCAGATATCTGTCTGCTGGGAATAATCGCAGGTGACTGCACTGCGGCACCGTTAAGCAAAGATGGGGTATTGCGTACGGCAGAATTCCCTGGAACATCTATCAATCCACCAGGAAAAATCCTCTCCTCTTCCAATGTGGTGGCACCGGGCTGAGCCAATCTTGAAGATACTTCCTTATTAAATGTGGACACCGACACGCCCTGTGTTCGTTCGGAAGAAGCGACCGAATCCTTCAGCAATTCCTTTTGAAATGCAGATTCGAGAATCTTGCCGCGATTTTCAGCCTTGGTCAGCAGGTCGATATAATCGATAAGATGCTGGTCGAGCAAGTCACCGGACGGCAAAACTCTTTGCTGCATCAATATATTTAGCGAAGTGTAATACATCTCCTCTGCTTTGCGAGGAAATCCAAGCTTGAAATTCAATCGCCCGAGACGATGCAGATAATCAGCATAAATAAGACTTCCAGTACCATCGGTTTTCTCGACAATCGCAAGCGCACGCGTAAGTAATTTCGAGGCGTCTTTATAGTCGCCCTCGTCCTCACGGACCCCGGCAAATGCGGACAGTGGCGCAGCCAACTTGGGGCTGTCTTTGCCGTGCGCTTTCTCAAGCGTTTTTATCACTTGCTTGTACAGCGGCAAAACCTTTTCATAAAATCGGTCTTGCTGGTAGTGGACACTGGCCAGACTTTGCATGCATAGCGCCACATCATCGGCGGTGCTGTCCTTGTTTCTTTTCACGTTCCTTAGAGCTTGGGTAAAAGCAGACTCTGCCGCTTCCAACTCCTGCGTTTTCAGTTTGCGCTCACCTTCAATATAAGGGGTTCGCCAATCAGTATAAGAATCCGGTTGTTTCTGCTTTGCCATTACCCCTGGTGCAAGGGCCATTGTGATGGATAATGCCGCTAGTATTATGCTTGAGCGCATTTTAGTTTCCCTCTGCCCACGGAAGTTTCCGCTCAAAGTCAGGGTGGCCATTCAAGTGGTACGGGACAGGAGTACCGTTATCCTTCTCTCTCTCAAAGCCACCGTTATGAATAGGATCCGCCGGTCTGGGCACCCAGTCCATGAGCGCATCAGGCATCGGCTTCATCAAATCCATCCAGATTTTCGTGTCGCGTTCTTTCTCACGCAAGTCTCTTTTTGCTTTTTCCCGTCTGTAAAAATCAGCGGTTTTGTCATCATCGCTTTTGTCGAACAAATCCTTTGCTCTGCCGGCATCGTCATCCGGGCGCGAGTCACCCATTGGTTTTGACTTGGAAAGATCGACGAAGCTGTGTTTGCTGAAATCGGTATCCATAAATGAATGTTTGCCGTATTCAGCGCCGTCAAAGAGGTCATAGAGACTGCGGCTGTCTCTGTCTTGTTGATCTAAAATTGCCGCCTTTGCCTCTCGCCTCAGGCGAATATCTCTCTGCTCGCGGTCTTCGTCGCGCCGAATATCCATTCGACTCTGCGCATCAATACTTTTGTCGTGAACGGTGCCGGAACGATCGTCTGTCGTCATCAAATCATCAAACCGATCGGCTCTCGCACTACCGGCGGTGCCCAGCAATAAAAGCAGGGACAGCAACAAGCCTGTTCGTTTTTTCTCTTGACTGCGGATTTTCATCCTGGTGATTCTACTCTTCCAGCCGGGCATTGCAAAAGGCTCGACCGCTAGGACACGAGCCTTTTCGCCAGCAATGATATCAAGACCTCAAGAGTATTTGTCTTATCAGGATGACGGGCGGAATATCTAGTAAAATAGACGCCGCTTCGCACCGGCTCTGAATCGCAGCCCCAAGGCCTGTCTACGCAGTGCCTCATGAAATCACCATGATTTAAGAGCCATCAGACTATTTGGCGCTGTTAAAAAATGAACTCGAGGAAACTAGGAAAGAGCATAGTCGCTATCCTGATTTTCGTCGCCGTCTTACTGACAAGCTCGAGTATTCCGTCTTTTGCATCCGGCCGAGAAGTTGATGTACCGGACATTCAGTTTGCGCCGATCAGACCAACCCAGGCGATCAGCATTCGCGAAGCCGTGGATGTTTCACTTAGAAATTACCCCCAGATCACCCAGAAGCTTTTCAAGCTCCGGGCAGCCAAAGCCAATGTGACTCTGGCAAAAACGCAGTATTTGCCGAACTTGAACATTGACACTCAAGTTTCGGCAGTGACGCCAAACCGCATTGCCAGCGTTGTTATGAACAATGTGTCCGGGTTCGATACCGTGCCGGTCGATTCCGGCCCGCCGGTGAAAAGCTCCACCCTAAAGCCTGAGTGCAATAACCTGCAGGGTTTGAACCTGAACTGGCTCCTTGTCGACTATGGCATGCGCAAAGCCAACGACAAATTTGCCTATGCAGATGCCCGAACAGCGCGCGCGGATCTGGCACTGACAAAACTCGACGTAGCATTCCACGCTGCCGACGCTTTTCTGGATGCCGCCGCCGCCAAGCAAATCATCCGCTCCACTACAGCAGCCCTCGAACACATGCAAGCAGCCAACTTGCGCGCCAAGACGCTGGTCGCCGAAGGTTTGCGCCCAGGTGTGGATGCCGCCGACTGGGATTATGAGGTTTCAAAAACCAAAATCGGGCTGATCAAAGCAGAGAAAAACACTCGCCTGGCTTATATCGATCTGGCGGAGAAAATGGGCATCGCCTCCCAGGACATTGACATAATCTCCGACCCGCTCGTGCGCAGTCCGCTCTACATCAACACTCTGGCAGCGGTCGATTTGACCTCGCATCCTCTGGCGCGCATGAAAGAAGCCGAGATGTACAGGTGGAAAGCCAAGTGGGATGTCCTTGACAAAGCCTGGCGCCCGCACCTATGGCTTAACTCATCACTCTGGGGCAGGGGCAGCGGTTCACCGACGTCAGTCAATCCGATCCATTCGGTTGCCGGCGGCTTCCTTCCTCAGGTTTTCAATTACATGGTCGGCGTTTCTTACAGCTTTCCGCTGCTTGAATACTTTCCGCTGAAGGCGCAAAAGGACATGGCACGCAGCAATCAGATGGCTGCCAAGGCCGATTTCGAATTGGCTATGCAGGTGCTGGAACGCAAGGACGCCCGCGCTCGCGTTCAGCTTGAGATGACCAAAAAGGTGGCCGCCGAAACGCCCATTCTGGTCCAATCGGCGCGCGTCAGAGAAATCAAGGTTTTGAAGCGCTACAGTGCCGGACTGACCAACATGGTCTCCCTGGCGGATGCCGAAAAAGCACTGGCGGAAGCGGAGGTGGAAGACGCCCTGGCACAGATTGAGGTGTGGCGTTCAATCTTGCACCTTGGCTACGTTCAAGGTGACCTGGGACCATTCCTTCAACTGGTAAGCATCGTTGAAGGCAGTAGCGGCAATAGAAGTAATTAGAGACAAGGCAGGAAAGAAGCAGTCATATGTGGATAATCGCATTTGCAATGAAACGACCGATCACCGTGTTGGCGGCCGTTTTGAGCATCGTGCTGATTTCGGTAATGGCGATTACCAGCATGAAACGCGATATCTTCCCCGACCTGAAGATTCCCGCCATTTACGTGATTCAGGGATACGGCGGCATGTCGCCGGAGCAAATCGAGGGCTACATAACATCCACGTACGAACTTTACTTTTTGTACGTGCCTGGCATCGAGCACATCGAATCGAAAACGATTCAAAACCTGTGCCTGATCAAAGTCTATTTCCACCCCGACACGGACATGGCCAGCGCCATGTCGGCCATTGTCGCCATGTCCAACCGCGCCACAAGCTTGATGCCGAAGGGCACGTACAACCCATTTGTGCTCAGATTCGACCCTGGAAGTTTGCCGGTCGGACAACTTGTCTTGTCTTCCGATACCAAATCCGTGAAGGAATTGGAAGATCTGGCCTACACGCGAATACGGCCGATGCTTGCTACCGTGCCGGGTGCCGAAGCGCCGCCTCCATTCGGCGGTAACGTCCGCAGTATCGTCATCAGCGTCGACGCCGACAAATTAAGACGCTACAACATATCGGGCGATGAAGTGATTCAGGCGCTGGATGGCGGCAACCAGGTCTTGCCGGCCGGCAACGTGCGCACTGGCGACTACATGCGCATTGCACCGGTCAACACCGACTTGCCCGACATTCACCAGCTCGACTATTTGCCGATACGCACCGGACACGGACCGCAGATTTTCATTAAGGACATCGGTGTCGTTCAGGATTCATCCGACATTCTTGCTGGTTATGCGCTCTTTCAGGGCAAGCAAACCGTCTATATACCGGCGGTGAAACGGGCAGATGCATCGACAGTTTCGGTCGTCGATTCATTGAAAGCTGCCCTGGTCAGGATGCAAGCAGTGCTTCCGTCGGATGTCAAAATCACCTACGAATTCGACCAATCCAAGTATGTTCGCGAAGCCATCGACGACGTATTTCACGAAGGGCTTTTGGGCACCATATTGCCTGGATTGATGATTTTACTGTTCCTCAAGGACTTCCGAAGCACCCTCATTGTCGTCACGACCATCCCAATTTCATTAATGTCGGCAATCGTCGGCTTATGGCTATGCGGGCAGACCTTCAATATTCAGACCTTGAGCGGCCTGGCTCTGGCAATCGGCATTCTTGTCGACGAAGCGACTGTTTGTATTGAAAACATTCACAGTCACCTTGCCGAGCACGCTGCTTTGCATCGGGCTGTTTTCGACGCTTGCGTAGAAACCATGGTGCCGAGATTGCTGGCTATGTTGTCCGTGGTAGCAGTATTCGTGCCGTCATTTTTCATGACCGGAATAACCCGCGAGCTGTTCATTCCGCTCTCCCTGGCTGTCGGCTTCGCCATGATCGCCTCGACCACTCTGGCATCCACTCTGGTGCCAATCATGGGCGTCTGGTTGATCAAACCGGAGCATGAAGTGGAAGGTGAGCACAAAGAAAAGAAACCGGATTGGATCGACGGAGTCAAAGACAAGCTCGGCGATCTTTTGAAACTATTGATGCCGATTCGCTATCTGATTGTCGCCTGTTACGTGGGAGTGGCAGTGACACTGGTAATTTTCCTCTACTGCAACATTGGTAAAGAGCTTTTCCCGGACTCGGGAAGCAGCCAATTCCGAGTGCGAATTTCAGCGCCCACAGGCATGCGAGTGGAAGCCCTGGAGAAACGGGTATTGCGCACGCTGGCAGAGATTAAAGATCTGGCCGGAAAAGACAACGTCGAAAAAACCCTGGGTTATGCAGGACAACAACCTCCATTTTTCGTTATCAGCTCAGCATTCCTCTGGACAAGCGGGCCGCACCAGGCGGTCATGGATATTCAGCTGCGCGAAGGCGCGAAAATCAACATGGCCAAGTTCAAAGAAGCCCTCAGGCAACGTCTGGCCAAAGCATTGCCTGATACCCAGTTTTCCTTTGAGCCAGGCGACCTCGTCAGTCAAATCATGAACCTTGGTTCGCCGACACCAATTACGGTGCAAGTATCCGGACACAATCTGATTGCCGATAAAGTCTTCGCCGGAAAGATTCTCAAAGAAATGCATAAGATTCCTGAGCTACGCGATCTGGGCTGGGGTCAGCCGCTCGACTATCCTTCCGTGCAAATTGAAATAGACAGAGAATTGGCCGGACAGCTCGGCGTAACACCACTGGATATCGGCAGATCGTTGCAGCCGGCTTATTTCTCCAGCCGCTTCGTTCATCTCAGTCTCTGGCGAGACAAAGACAGCGGATTTTCATATCAGGTCCAGGTGCAAGTGCCGCAAGACCAGATCAGGTCTAAAGATGACATTGCAAAATTCCCGACCATGAACAGTTCGAAAAAAATTCAAATGACGGAATACAGAGACCAGCTGGAGGATCCCGATACCAATAGGTTCTACCCGGATCACAAAACGCGCTACCCACAACACCCGTTGATTCAAGACGTCGCCAGCGTCGAATATGGTGTCACCGCCGGTGAATTCGATCGCTACAACATGATGCGCATGGTATCACTGACGGCCAACCTACAAGGCAACGATCTGGGCAGAGTCGGCGATGCAGTGAAAGAGGCGGTCATACGCGCCGGAAAACCGCCGGCTGGCGTATTCGTTGATGTAATGGGACAAGTGCCGCTTTTGGAGGACACATTCTTCCACCTGCTTTCCGGCCTGGTCCTGGCGGTCGTTGTTATCACGTTAATGCTTCTCGCTTACTTCCAGGCTGCCAGAGTTGTGCTCATTGTCATGTCCACGACCCCGGCTATTCTGCTCGGTGTGCTGACGATTCTTACCCTTACAGGCACCACGTTGAACGTTCAATCATTCATGGGCGCAATCATGTGTATCGGCGTCGGCATCGCCAACGCAATCTTGATGGTTGTGTTTGCAGAAGAAAGCCGAGCCAAGGGAATGGACGCAGAAAAAGCAGCCATTCACGGGGCGCAGCAACGCATGCGACCAATTCTTATGACTTCAATCGCCATGATCGCCGGCATGGTGCCTATGGCAATGTCTACTACTCAAAGCGCACCGCTTGGGCGCGCCGTTATCGGTGGATTGTCGATGTCGACCCTGTCGGTATTGACGCTTCTGCCCCTGGTATTTGCAATTATTCAAAAGCACGCGACATTGGAATCACGATCACTTCACCCTGACGATCGCGGACTGTAGAGATCTGGACGCAGACCGCAAAGAGAAAGAACAAGGACCAAAATCATGATGGAAAGCCAATCGAGAAAATCAATCTTCAGTCCGAAGAATCTGATCTTCGTTGCAATAGTGGTGGCGCTGGCAGGGGTCGCTTTCTTCTTCTTGCAGATGAGGCACAATCGCCCGCTCGTCGAAACCGCGGAAAAACAAACCATCGTCAGCGTGCCAATCGTAAAAGTGGTAGCAAGAACACTATTTCGCCAGGACCAATTGCCGGGTGAAATCAATGCCTATCAAGACGTGCTCATTTATCCGAAAGTACCAGGTTTTATAAAATGGCTGGGCGTCGACCGCGGCTCCATCGTCAAAAAAGGTCAGCTGCTGGTGAAGATGTACGCACCGGAATATCTCGCTCGCCGAACTGAAGCTATGGCAAAAGTGGCGGCAATTAGATCGGGACTATCCGCTGAAGAATCAAGGTTGAATGATTTGGAAGCAGAATTAAAGAAGCATCAAGCCACTCTTCTTGCCGATCAATCTACCTATCAGCGCGTCTATACCGCCTCTCTGGTGCCCGGTGTTATTGCCGACAATGATGTTGTCCAATGGGCCCAAACAGTTGAGGCAGATCGCCAGGACGTAAACACCTTCATGAAGCGCGTCAACGCCAAGGCTCATGAAGTGGCAATGAAAAAACAAGAAGTGGACGCGATGATCAAGTCTTTTGAAAGCTACGCGGACTTCGCTTCTTACCTGGACATTCCTGCACCTTTCGACGGGTATGTCACAGAAAGAAAAATGCACGTCGGCAGCTTTGTCGGTCCGGACGGAACCGGAGCATATCCCCCCATCTGCAGATTGAAACAGTTGGATCTCTTGCGTATTGTCGCACCGGTTCCAGAAGTCGATACTGCCGGCGTGGTGCTCGGCTCAGAAGTTCAATTCACGGTGTCGTCATTCCCTGACAAGCGTTTCACCGGCACAGTCGCACGTATAAGCAACGACCTCGATAAAGAGACGCGGACAATGCCAGTGGAATTGAACTACCTCAATCCGGATTTCAAAGTTTTGCCCGGTATGTTCTGCAAAGTTTATTGGCCCACACGCAGACGTCAATCCTCACTTTTCGTGCCCAGTTCAGCAGTCGTTTCGACACCCCTCAACACATTTGTATGCAAAATCAAGAACGATGTAGTTGAATGGGTCACCGTCCGCAAAGGACAAATTATGGACGACATGGTTGAAGTCTTCGGTGACCTGCATGAGGGCGATCTGGTGGCGCAGGAAGGCAGCGAAGAGCTGGACAACCAATCCAAAGTCAACCCGGTCGGCAAGCCAGTCGGCAAGAGCTAACCTCAATAAGCTGGTAATTGTGAATGAGAAACTCGAGGCTCTCAAGAATTTCAGTAATACTGTTGCTTCTCATGACATTGAGTATCCCGGAAGTGCATGCAGAAAGTCTGAAATCAACACTAGAGCACTCGGCACCAAAGCAAGCAAAATGCTTTAAAGGTCTGGAGCTCTACTTCTGGCACTCGGACGGCAAGCCAGTCTATACAATCTTGCCTGGAACCAACCGGCTAAAATCAGATCAAGAGATTCATAATCCTAAGGAAAAGATCAAATCATTTCCAGAACTTGAGAAGTTGCTTGGCAAACTAGCGCCGGGGGAGTACGTAATTTTCAAAGATGAGCCGCACAAAGGACTTCAATCTGCCCCTTCGGCCGAAAGCGTGGCGGTTAAAGCCCTCTGCATTAAATTGGGACTGAATTACGTGGCCAATACTACTGAATAGTTATTTCGATTCCGCCAGGATTTTAGCGGCGCGGCTTTCGGCTTCGGTAGCATCATCGACTCGTCCCAGACTGCGCAGCACTTGCGCATAGTCGCGCAGGCACGCAGCTAAGAGCGTGTCTTTATCACCGACTGCACCTTCTGTACTGGCAATCGCCCATTCATAGAAAGTGCGGGCTTCTTCGAGTTTTCCCTGCTTATATTTGGCATATGCCAGATCATTCAATATCTTGGCCGTTTCAAGACTATTTGGTCCGAGTGCCGCTCCGCCCTGCGTAAGCGCATTGCGATAAAGCTCTGCGGCCTTGGCGGAATTCCCCAGCTGCAATTCGACAGAGGCAAGCGACGCTCTCGTATTTATTGTCAGCAAATTATTGGAGCCGTGGGTCTGGTCGTAAATGCCCAGTGCTCTAATCAGCAGAGGTTGAGCCTCTTTGTAGCGCTTTTGCGCGATATACAATTGCGCCAGTCCATTCAAATCATTGGCTAGGGACGGATGATTCGGGCCCAGTGAATCAACATCAATGGCAATCATTCTTTGATAATACGACTCACCTTTTTCAAATCGATTCTGTTTGAAAATTGAGTCGCTCAGCACTTTGTAGGCTGGAGCCAGGGTTTTATCCGAGGCAGGATCGATCAGTCCACGCAAGGCAATATTAGTGTTCGCATCAGCCTGCGCCTGGCGCGAAGCGGTCAACTGGTTATTGCTGGCAATCTGAAACTGCGATTGCGTTCCGGTAGGCGGAGCGATTGGCTGACGCAACTCAACTTTTTCGGCATCGCTCTGAACATTGCCTTGAATGCGCTCCCCCGACGGTTTTGCAGGGGCGCTCTTGCTGTTGAGAATATCTTCCTGGAAGTCGTTGATCAAATCCTTATTGGATGTGTCGTCACCCTTGAGCAGATTTCCATAATCATGCATGACACCGGCAAGTTGCGACTGAGCATCCGAGTTTGCATCCTTGGAAAGGATTGAGATCGCCCGCTGGTAGTGCGTTTCGGCGTCCTTAATCCGTCCAGCCTTTTTGCTGGCCCGCCCCATGCGATGCAGCGAACTGGCAACATAGGGACTGTAGGGACCGTAATGGCTTTCGTTGATGGACAGCGCTCTCTGGTAGTAATTCATAGCCGAAGTATGATCGCCTTCCGATTCCTGCAACGAACCAAGCGCCATCAAAACAGGACCAAGTTGCGCACTGTTTTCGCCGTACCGGCTGGTAAGTAATCTCAGCAACTTCTGATATAAAACTTGCGACTCGCCTGTTTTATCTTCCAAAGCCAACGTTGCCGCCAACTTGAGCATGCACTTTTCTTCATCGGCGGCGGTTTTCGACTGCTTTTGAACCAGCGAATAGGCCCTTCTGAATTTGCTTTCCGCCAGAGACAAACTTTGCTGATCGAGTGCTGTCAACCCGGATGCATACAATTCGGACCAGCTGTCGGAGGTAGCGAAAGCAGCTGGAGGCAAGCCGATCGATAATGACTGGAAACCGGCAATGGCTGTGCATAATGACAAGCCGTACAGTAGGCCCCGGCGCTTAAGACGTTTTCTTGAACTAGTCAATACCTTCACAGGCTTCCCCGCCCTGGATTCCATGGAAAGGATATATTCTAACCGGTTTCGGTTCAGGCAACCCTGAATCTGCACAGTTGCAAAGCGATTCGTTTACCCGCCCCCTGGCGCGCCGACGCTTTTATACATTAGAGTCGTCTGGTGGTTGTTTCACAACCCAAAATTTCCACTCTAAGTGCCAAGTGC
>Ga0265314_10004098_pt1 | contig 13729 bp, 8 predicted proteins | sample 4126metaG_FD_203106 | JGI IMG/M metagenome (GOLD analysis project Ga0265314, IMG submission 203106) | Rhizosphere microbial communities from Carex aquatilis grown in University of Washington, Seatle, WA, United States - 4-1-26 metaG | ecosystem: Host-associated > Plants > Roots > Rhizosphere >... | reverse complement strand
TGCTTCCGCGTCCCGGACCTTCACTTTCCGCCCAGGCTCTTCCGCCGTGCCGCTTGGCAACCGAGCGAACGATATACAGGCCAAGACCGGTTCCTGGAACGCGCGGGGCAGCCGGTCCATGAGCCCGGTAAAAACGCTTGAAGATTGCCTTCAATTCGGTCTTCGGGATGCCCGGGCCCTCATCGCGCACACGCACGACAACATGTTTCTCGTCGGTCGCGGCGATTTCCACCGATACCTTTACAGTGAGTCCGGAATACTTCACGGCGTTATCAATGAGATTCGAAACCGCCGCGCGAACCTCGTCCATGTCCGCCAAAATTGTCATCGGAGAACCGGGCTGGTAGCTGATCGACTCGGGCGATAAGCCGTACAGCGTGCGGGCACGCGTCACGCACTCCTCTACTAATCCGCCGAGGTCGACACGCGAAAGCGTGGGCTTGCGGCCGCTGTGGCCGATGCGCCCGGTGCGGAGAATCTGCTCGATGGTTTCAAGCAGCCGGTCGCTGTCCTCCAGCATGATGCGGTAGAAATCCTTGCGCTTGGCTTCGTCGACGGCGCGAGTCTGGAGGGTTTCGAGGTACAGCCGGATGGACGCGACCGGGGTCTTCAGCTCATGAGTGACGGCGTTGATGAACGCGTCCTGCTGTTCGTTTCTACGAATTTCGCGGACCAGGAAGAAGGTGTTTAGCACGATGCCGCTGATCAGCATCGCGCCTAGCAATACGCCCAGGAACAGCAGAATCCCGGTGCGCCAACTGAGGAAAATCCAGCCTACGTAGAGGAGAACAATGACGGAGATGAGCGCTACGCCGAGGGCGATGAAAAATCCGATCGACTTGCCGCGGCCGGGCACTACCATGACTACAGCTTACGCGAGCGGAGTCGTACGTGTTTTAAGGGAGGTTAAGCCGCTTCGCGGGCAGCGGACTCGCCGCGGATGCTGGCCACCTTGACGGATTTGGCGATACCGAAGAACTTGAAAATGCTGATCAGAATCCAGGAATGATCTAACTCATACCAGGCCAGGCCGTGGCGGGCCGACGTGGGATGCGCGTGATGGTTGTTGTGCCAGCCTTCGCCAAAAGTGAGGAGAGCGACCCACCAGCTATTGCGGGAGTCATCACGAGTATCAAACCGGCGACGGCCCCACATGTGGGTCGCCGAATTGACCAGCCAAGTGGAATGAAGGCCGACGACTACTCGCAAGCAGCCTGCCCACAGAAACAGAGGCAGCCCGCCGATGGCGTACAGCAGGACGCCAAGAACGGTCAAAGGTACCCAGTGGTAGTTGTTGAGCCAGACGTAAAACTTGTGTTTCGCCAGATCCGGAGCGTATTTAGATAGGACGCGGGTGTTGTTGTGATTGGTCTCGCCCAGCAGGATCCAGCCCACGTGGGACCACCAAGCGCCGTCGCGGGGGGAGTGCGGGTCGCCAGGCATGTCCGATTTCTGGTGGTGTAGCCGGTGCGTGGCGACCCAGAAGATCGGCCCGCCTTCCAGCGTGAGAGAGCCGCACACGGCGAAAAAGTATTCCAGAAGCAGCGGTATCTGATACGAGCGGTGGGTGTGCAGGCGATGGTAACCCATGCTGATGCCCAGTCCGATGGTCATCCAATATAGAAAGACCGTTGCCGCGAAGACCGGCCAGCTGAACATGAAAAGCGCTGCAACGGCTCCGATGTGCAGCAGAATCAGTACGATGGTGGTAAGCCAGTTGAGCCTCTGGCGGCTGGGAAGGACGATCGGTTCGGTACTCACTGAGTCTCCAGTTGTTTGGTGCATACCCAAGCTACCAGGGATTTGGCAAGTCTTCTGTAAGACTTGTGTAATTTCCACAGGGCGCTGGCAAGGCTGAGCGCCGGTCCTACGTGGATCGCCTTAGGTCACCGGGAAACCGTGTAGGTAAAGTCTAAGGGGACGTACGTATGACCGGGTAAGCCGCCCATCGGTATGAAAGGCGAAGCGATGCCATACACCGGCGCGTTCAGCGCGGCGTCACTCGTGGTTTGCTCGGTTGTGTTCAGATCGAACCGTGTTCGGACACAAGTTGCGATTGATTCGGTTAGACTTGATAGACCGCCTATGTCACGACATCGCGGCCCCAAATGTCACGGTTGGACGTTGCGCCTGTGGCTTGGTATTAGCATCGCTGCCATTGCTTTCGGCCAGTCAGCGACCATCACTGGCACCATCACCGATCCCGATGGAGGCGTCGTGAAGGACGCCTCGATTCAGTTCAAGAACTCCTCCAGCGGCACGGTGGTGCGTGGAACGAGTTCACCCAGGGGTGAGTACTCCATCACGCTGCCTGCGGGGAAGTACGATCTCGCAGTGATCATGCCCTGCTGCCAGTACGGGACATTCACTCAATCAGGTGTGGTCGTCCAGGCTGGAGAATCGCGCCAGACGAACATCCGCCTACCGTGGGGAGCCAATCTGGGGACACTGGCGGACGACCCCATCCTTTTATTGAATGAATTCCGGGAGCGGGCCGCAGTGCCCACAGGGCCGACGCCACGCACTCGCGAGGGTAAGCCGGATCTCTCGGGTATCTGGATCAACGTGTACAATCCGGACACTCCTCCGCCTCCGCTGCAACCCTGGGCCGCGGACCTTCTCCGCCAGCGGATGGAGAATAATTCGAAGGACTACCCAGGCGCGTTCTGCCTGCCCGCCAACGCCGCGCCGATCACGCGGGCGTTTCCGTACAAGTTCGTCCAGACTCCGACGTTGATCGTCGTCATCACGGAGTCCGACACTCCGGGCGTACGCCAGATTTTCCTCGACGGGCGCGCTCATCCGGCGGATCCGAATCCAACCTGGCAAGGGCACTCGATCGGCCGTTGGGACGGCGATGCTCTGGTGATCGATACCACGGGCTATAACGATAAAAGCTGGCTCTCGCTCACCGGCATTCCTCACACGGAGAGCCTGCACACGGTCGAACGGATCCGCAGGCCCGATTACGGGCATATCGAGGTCGAGATCACCATGGACGATACTGGAGCGTTCACGGCTCCATGGAAGAGGACGTTCTCGGCGACGCTCGCGCCGCCGGACGAAGAGATCATGGAGTTTATCTGTAACGAGAACAACCGCGACGCGAACCACTATCGTGGGAAATGACCGTCGGTCTGGTAGTGGGGCAGGTTTTCAACCTGCGCACCGATTTCTAATCGGTGCCGTTCGCGGGTAATAGGAACCTCTTGCAGGATACAATCCTGCCCACATAGCCGAACTGATAATGGTCTGTGAGGAGCTTACATGATCGTTTCACTTGGCCACTGGCAGGAAGCCTGGACGGACCTTCAACAGATCGGGCTCACTTATCTGTTGACAGCTCTCATCGGCTGGAATCGCGAAAGGGAAGAACAGGGCGCGGGCCTCCGCACGTTCCCCATCGTGGGCATGGCGAGTTGCGGCTATTTGCTGGTTCTCGGCGCCCAGCCCGATGTTGCTGCTCAATCACGCGTACTGCAAGGATTGATCACGGGAATCGGATTTGTCGGTGGCGGAGCGATTCTCAAGGAAGGCGCAACGGTCAGGGGAACGGCGACTGCCGCCAGCATTTGGAACGCGGGCGTGATCGGCGCCTCGGTGGCGATGGGCCATATCCAAATCGCCATCATTCTGGCCGCGCTCAATCTGTTTGCCTTGCGCGCCCTGCTGCCCGTCAAGCTTTGGCTTGACCGGAAGAGCGATCCAGGCTCATGACCGCAACCGCGAAGGAACGGACCCGGCTGGGCAAAAGCCGGCGCGAGCAAGTGAGCCGGGCGTCGCTAGCGGAACTGCATCCCAAAAAGCGCGAGTTCGATCCGATCGACGTGTTGCGGGCTGCGACGGAAAGCCGTGTACAGCAGCTGCTGCCGATCAAGTACGCGCGGATGAGGGTGTCGCCGTTCGCGTTCTTCCGTGGCGCCGTATCGATCATGGCGGCGGACCTGGGACGTCTGGCGAATTCGGGTCTGCACGTTCAACTGTGCGGGGATGCGCATCTACAGAACCTGGGATCCTTCGCGTCGCCAGACGGGAAGTTAGTCTTCGACTTGAACGATTTCGACGAGACGATCCGCGGCCCGTGGGAATGGGACGTCAAGCGCATGGCGACCAGCATCATTCTGGCGGGGCAGGAGTGCGGGCACGATCGGCCCGGTTGTCGGGACGCCGCGGAGACGTTCACTGACAGTTACTGCCGGTCTATCGCCGAGTTCTCGGAACTGCCGATCCTGCAGGTGGCCCGTTACCAAATCCACCGGGAGAAGCGCATTCAGCCGATCCATTCGGCGCTGCAGCAATCGGAACGCGCGCGGCCTCTGGACCTGTCGAAGAAGTTCACCGAGAGGGACAGCCACGAACAGCAACGGTTCCGCGATCTGCGGCCGGCTTTTTGGCGGATTCGGGGAGAGAAGGCCACGGAGATCCTGGGCTCGCTCGGCGCCTATCGCAAAAGCCTCGCGCCCGATCGGCGCCATCTGTTCGATCTGTTCCAGGGTATCGACGTGGGGTTTAAGGTGGTGGGTACGGGGAGCGTCGGGCTGCGAGATTATGTGGTCCTGTTCGAAGGGAACGGAGCGCACGATCCGATGTTCCTGCAAATCAAGCAGGAGGTGGGATCGGCATACGCAAAGTTCCTGCCATCCCCGCAACCGCACCAGGGGCGGCGCGCGGCGGAGGGGCAACGGGCCATCCAATCGATCTCGGACCTGCTGCTGGGGTGGACGACGATCGGGCACCATCACTATTTGGTTCGGCAGCTCAACGATCACAAGGGCAGCATCGATCTGGAGAAATTACGCGGCGGCGGGCTGAGGAGCCTGGCACTGGTTGCCGGCGAACTGCTAGCGCGGGGGCATGCCCGGTCAGGCGACGCACGCCAAATTCGCGGATACTGCGGCGCAGGCGCAAAAATGGCGAAGGTGCTGCGGGACTTCGCCGGCGAATACGCGGACCAAACCGAAGCCGACTACGGAGCGTTCGTCGCGGCCATCAAGAGCGGGAAGGTCAAAGCAGCCAAAGACGCAGGCTAAACCCCTGCAATCGGTAGGAGCGCTGCCGAGGAAAGATGCGAAGGAAATGATACGACAGTGAGCGGCCCCGATCGAGGCGAGTTGCAGAAAACCAACTGAGCTACTTGATCCCCATTCGCAGGAGCAGGTTGAATCCGAACGCGAAGATCCCAGCTCCTAGGAGCACGCAAACGGGCAGCGTCAGGACCCATGCGAGCAGGAGATTCCGCAGCGTTTGAGTTTGTAATCCGGAACGGTTCGCGAACATGGTCCCGGCAATTCCTGAAGACAGCACGTGGGTCGTACTCACGGGGAGGCCCCAGCTGGTCGCCGCCATGATCGTTCCCATCGCCACCAGTTCCGCGGAGGCGCCTTGGGCGTAGGTCAGGTGCTCCTTACCGATCTTTTCGCCCACGGTCACGACGATTCGCTTCCAGCCGATCATCGTCCCCAAGCCCAACGCGAGTGCGACGGCGACCTTCACCCAGGTGGGGATAAACTTCGTCAGTTTGTCCATGTGGGATTTCAGCGTTGCGACTGTCTTCTGCTCGGCCGGGTCCTCCAGCTTGTGCTGCTTGATGAGTTTGCCGAGGGCCTCGGACGTGAGGTACAGATCGCTTCGTAGGATCCGCCGCTGATCGGCGTTTAAGTCGGCCAGCGTGTTCTTACCGGTCAGAATCTCAGAGATCTCGCGGCACTTGGTCCCGACGGCCGCGAAGGTCCGATCGGTGACTTTGCCGGTAGTCTTCAGATATGCGGAGAGCTCATCGCCTGCGATCTTATATCCGCCCATCGCGATACCCGGCGAATGGCGGTCCATCTGAAACGAGATCGTTTGGGTGGTGGATGCCAGCTCCGTGACCGCGCTGTGGCCGGTTCCCAGATCCACGGCGAAGCTCAGAGGCAGGATGCCCACCAGGATCAGCATGATCAGCCCCATGCCCTTCTGGCCATCATTGTTGCCGTGCGCAAAGCTCACGCCGGTGCAGGTGAGGATCAGCAGCCCTCGAATCCACAGCGGAGGAGCTTTATCCTCGTCGGGCGCCGTGTAAAGCTCAGGGCGCTTGATGAGCGCTTTGCACAGCAATAGAAGCAGCGCCGCGCAACCAAAGCCCACGATCGGGGAAACCAGTAGCGTGGTGCCCACCTCTGAGGCCTTGGCCCAGTTGATGCCCTCACCAAACTCGCCGGCTCCGGAGATATACGAGTTGGCCAGTCCGACGCCCATGATGGCGCCGATCAGTGTATGGGAGCTGGACGCTGGCAGGCCTAGATACCACGTACCGAGGTTCCAGATAATCGCGGAAAACAGCAGGGCGAAGACCATCGCGAATCCCGCGCCGGAGCCTACGTTGAGCACCAACTCCACTGGAAGAAGCGCCAACACACCGAAGGCCACCGCTCCGTCGGATACCAGGACGCCGATCAGGTTCCAGCAGCCTGACCAGATCACCGCAACCCATGGCGGCAGAGAGTGCGTGTAGATCACCGTGGCAACCGCGTTGGCCGTGTCGTGAAACCCGTTCACGAACTCAAAGCTCAGAGCCATTCCGAGGGCCAGCAAAAGAAAGATTCCGCTTCCTGTAGAAATCGTTTGCCCGAACAGTTCCATTCGTCCTCCTGCAAGACGGTCCGTTTAGTCTATGCAATGGAGGTTTCAAAATGATTAAGTTAAAGCGATTTCATGATCCGGAAGGCTTCGGCTTCGGCCACAACATTCTAACCAGCGCTGAAATCGCCAACATCAGGAAGGTAAACGATATTACAAACACACAGACGAGGAACAGTACGGCTAGGACTCGCCAAAACAGGTTTCGAATCGAGTTCCAGGCAAGAATGGTGTAGGCTCCCGAGAATCCAAACAGGATTGAGCCCAGAAGGATTCTTAAGAAAGCTCCCGCGACCGAAATCAAGGCTTCGGGGACGCTCAACTGAGGCTTGAATGTATGCGGGATGGCGAGGCGTTCGTATACGGATCGAGCCGGATCCGCGGCATCCCGATGATCGGGCGGGATCAGGAATGTGCGCAACTTCGCCAGCCGTGAGGTTTTCACCGGGTCTGGTCAGATTATCACGCGAAGGCATTCTACCGGTCTCGCGGTATAATTGGACTCTTCAGCCCTCCCGGTTAGAGGATTGATTGTAAAGGCACTGTCGGCCTCGCCAGTTGCCGGCCATGCCAATACGCGTCGCACTCCATCACCGGACCACTTATCACTACGATCGCCTGGTGACCCTCTCGCCTCAAGTGATCCGGCTGCGTCCGGCGCCGCATTGCCGCACCCCCATCACCGCTTATTCGCTGAAGATCGAACCGCAGCCTCACTTCCTCAACTGGCAGCAGGACCCGCAGAGCAATTTCCTGGCTCGCGTGGTGTTTCCCGAGCGGGTAAACCACTTCACCGTGGACGTCGATCTGGTCGCGGAAATGACCGTGATCAACCCCTTCGACTTCTTCCTGGAGCCCTACGCCGAGGAGTTTCCGTTCCAGTATGAGGCGTCCCTGGCGCAGGAGCTCGCTCCGTTTCTGGAAGTGCGTCCGCCGGGACCGAAGCTGGCGGCGTATCTCAAAACGGTCGATCGCAAGAAACGGCGAGCGATGGATTTCCTGGTCGCTCTCAACCAGCGCTTGCAGGGTGAGATTCGCTATCTGATCCGCATGGAGCCGGGCGTGCAGACCAGCGAGGAAACGCTGACGTCGCGCAGCGGTTCCTGCCGCGACAGCGCGTGGCTGCTGGTGGAGATTTTTCGTCATCTGGGACTCGCGGCGCGGTTCGTGTCCGGATACCTGATCCAACTCAAACCGGACGTGAAGTCGCTGGATGGTCCGTCGGGTGCGGAGATCGATTTTACCGATCTGCACGCCTGGACGGAGGTGTATCTTCCCGGCGCCGGCTGGGTGGGGCTCGATCCGACATCCGGGCTGCTGGCCGGGGAAGGGCACATTCCACTGGCGGCGACACCCGAGGCAAGTTCGGCGGCTCCAGTATCGGGCGGCGTCGACGAATGCGAGGTGACGTTCGAGCATCACATGCGCGTCACGCGCATCCACGAGGACCCGCGCGTCACTCTTCCCTACACCGATCAGCAGTGGGAATCGATCAACGCGCTGGGATGCGCGATCGATCGCGACCTGGTGGCCGGCGACGTACGGCTCACCATGGGTGGCGAACCGACCTTTGTGTCCATCGACGATATGGACGGCGCCGAGTGGAATATCGCGGCGATGGGGCCGGCTAAACGAGTGCTCGCCGAGCGGTTGCTCGATCGCTTGAGAAAGCGGCTCGCACCGGGCGGATTTCTGCATTGCGGCCAGGGCAAGTGGTATCCCGGCGAACCGTTGCCACGATGGGCTCTGACCTGCTATTGGCGGGCCGACGGCGCGCCTCTGTGGCACGATCCCGCGCTGCTGGCCAGCGAGGACACCACCTACGGATTCGGGCCACTGGACGCCCAACGCTTCGCCGAAACCCTGGCGCGGCGGCTGGGTGTCGATCCGGAATACGTGAATCCCGCGTTCGAAGACCCCGTCTACTACCTGCAGCGCGAACGGCAACTGCCGATCAACGTCGATCCCGTGGACAATCACCTGGAGGATCCGGAAGAGCGCGAGCGAGTTCGTAAAGTGTTCGAGCGCGGTCTGAACACGCCTACTGCAGTGGTCCTGCCCCTTCAGCGTGGTCCCGGGCGGAATGGTCCGGAGTGGCAGAGCGGCTTGTGGATGCTGCGCGGGCAGCATCTTTTTCTGATGCCGGGTGACTCGCCGGTGGGGTTGCGCTTGCCGTTGCCAGGATTGCCATGGGTCGCGTCGTCTGACGCGCCGCAGTCGTTTCCCGTCGATCCGATGGTGAACCGGGGTCCGCTGCCGATTCCGCCGCGAGGCCGTCCGATAGAAGATCCGCGGCTGCAATCGCGTAAGCGCTCGGAGCGGGATCGCAAGCCCAATGTGGGCGAGTCTGCTCCATGGATCGTCCGGACGGCCTTGTGCGTGGAGCCTCGCAACGGAAGACTGTATGTGTTCATGCCGCCGCTGACGGCGATCGAAGACTATTTGGATCTGCTTGCCGCCATCGAGGATACCGCCGCGCACTTGAAGATGCCAGTGGTGATCGAGGGTTACACGCCGCCACACGACGCGCGGATCCATAACATCAAGGTGACTCCCGATCCAGGCGTGATCGAAGTCAACGTTCCTCCTACGCGCGATTGGCCCGAACTCGTGGAACAGATCACATCCTTATACGAGGACGCGCGGCAGTCGCGGCTGGGCACGGAGAAGTTCATGCTGGACGGCCGGCACACCGGAACGGGCGGCGGAAATCATTTTGTGCTCGGCGGCGCGACGCCTAGCGATAGTCCGTTCCTACGCCGGCCCGATCTGCTGCGCAGCATGATCGGGTATTGGCTGAATCATCCGTCGCTGTCGTACGCGTTCTCGACGATCTTCATCGGACCAACCAGCCAGGCTCCGCGCGTCGACGAAACGCGGCAGGACAGCATCTACGAGCTGGAAATCGCTTTCGGGCTGATTCCCGGACCCGGCGGGATTTGTCCGCCGTGGCTGGTGGATCGGATCTTCCGTCACATCCTGGTGGACGTCACCGGCAACACGCACCGGACCGAATTCTGTATCGATAAACTGTACTCGCCCGATTCTTCTACTGGCCGCTTGGGTCTGCTCGAACTGCGCGGATTTGAGATGCCTCCGCATGCTCGCATGAGCCTGGCGCAGCAACTGCTGGTGCGCGGTTTAATTGCAGGGTTCTGGAAAGAGCCGTACAAGCAAATGCCGATCCATTGGGGAACGCGCCTGCACGACCAATTCATGCTGCCGCACTTCGTGGCGCAGGATTTTCGAGAGGTGATCGGGGATCTGAATCGTGCCGGCTACCCGTTCGAGCCCGGATGGTTCGCGCCGCATTTCGAGTTCCGGTATCCGGTGTTCGGTCACGCCCATCACGCCGGGATCGACATCGAAATCCGGCAGGCGACCGAGCCCTGGTATGTGCTGGGCGAGGAAGGAGCCGTTGGCGGCACGGCGCGTTATGTAGACTCCTCCGTCGAGCGCGTGCAGGTCCGAGCCAGTGGGCTTACTGAGAACCGGTACGTGATCACATGCAATGGACGGCGCGTGCCGATGCATTTCACCGGCACACATGGCGAGTGGGTCGCGGGCGTGCGCTACCGTGCGTGGCAGCCTCCCTCCTGCCTGCATCCCACGATTCCGGTGCATACCCCGCTGATTTTCGACGTTTTAGACTTGTGGACCGGACGTTCCGTGGGAGGCTGCACCTATCACGTGGCGCATCCCGGTGGGCGCAACCCCACGACGTTCCCGGTGAACTCCAACGAAGCTGAGGCGCGGCGCGGGGCGCGATTCTTCGCGTTCGGACACACGGCCGGCCCGATGAAGACTCCCTTGCGGGAGGAGAATCCGGAATATCCGCTGACGCTCGACTTGCGGAGGCCTCCGAGCGGATCCGATGGAGTGCTGTAGGACAGGGATCTCGTCACCTGTCAAACTAAAGTGACCGGATGAAACGGGATTCTGCACCAAAGGAAGGGCTTCTGGACGCGGCTTGGGCGTATGAGTCCAGTCCTGGATTCTACGACGAAGTTCTAGGTGTTGAAAAACGTGTCCGGCCCCATTGGAACGAGCTGACCGGGTCCCTGGCAGCGCTCGGACACGCGGGGTTAGCACGGCGCTGGCAGGAAGGCCGCCGGCTCATCCACGACAACGGCGTCACCTACAACGTCTATAGCGATCCGCAGAGCACATCGCGCCCCTGGCCTCTGGATCCGATTCCGCTGGTGATGGAGCCGGCTGAGTGGAAGGCCCTCGAGGCTGGCATCGTCCAGCGAGCGACGCTGTTCAACCTGATTCTTGCCGATTTGTACGGGCCGCAACGGCTCCTGCGTGAAGGGTTGCTGCCGGCCGAGCTGGTGTTCCCGAATCCGGCGTTCCTGCGGGCGTGTTGGGGAATCGAGCCGCCCGGTGGCGTTTACCTGCACACCTACGCAGCCGATCTGGCGCGGTCGCCCGACGGGCAATGGTGGGTGCTGGCGGATCGCACGCAGGCGCCTTCGGGTGCTGGTTACGCGCTCGAAAACCGGTTGGTGACGACGCGCGTGCTGCCCGACGTATTCCGCAAATCGCACGTGCGCAGGCTGGCGAATTTCTTCCAGAGCTATCGCGATGCGCTGGAACGATTGGTTCCCAAGCAGCGTGAGAATCCGCGCATCGTGCTGTTGACGCCGGGTCCTTATAACGAGACGTATTTCGAGCACGCTTTCCTGGCGCGGTACCTCGGTTACACTCTGGTCGAGGGTGGCGATCTCACGGTGCGCGACAACCGTGTGTTCCTGAAAACCCTGGGCGGGCTCCTTCCCGTCGATGTCATCGTGCGCCGCCAGGACGACCATTTCTGCGATCCTCTCGAACTGCGCGGCGATTCGATGCTGGGTGTTCCGGGGCTGGTGCAGGCGGTCCGGTCGGGCCAGGTCGCGATCGCCAATGCATTCGGTTCGGGGTTGGCGGAATCGCCGGCCTACGCCGCGTTCCTGCCGGGGCTGTGCAAGCTTCTTCTGGATCAGGAACTGAAAATCCCCACGGTCGCCACGTGGTGGTGCGGCGAACCGAAGCCGCTGGCCTACGTGACGGAGCACCTGGACGAGTTGGTTTTGAAACCCACCTTCCCTGGTACTCACGGCAATCCGATTTTCGCGGCCAAGCTGGGTCAAAAGGAACGGGAAAAGCTCCTGGCGCGCGTGCGAGCCGAACCCGACCACTACGTAGCCCAAGAACGAGTTGCGTTGTCGACGGTTCCCGTCTGGGACGACGGCAAAATGAATCCCCGCCACATGGTGATCCGCGTGTTTGCAGTCACCACCGGCGACACCTACGCGGTCATGCCGGGAGGATTGACGCGCATCTCCACGTCGCTCGACAACATGGTCGTATCCATGCAGAGCGGCGGTGGAAGCAAGGACGTGTGGGTGCTCGGCGACGGACCTGCGCCTCCCTTCTCGCTCCTGCGCCCGGCCACGCATCCGCTGGAAGTCAGTCGTGCAACCTTTGACCTGCCCAGCCGCGTCGCGGACAATCTGTTCTGGCTTGGCCGATATGCGGAGCGCGTGGAAGCTGGCGTGCGCGTGGCGCGCACAATCTTGCCGCGCTTTTTCCAGGAAGGCGACTCGGCCCGGACGGCTGGACTCAATGCGGGGCTCGATATTCTAGCAGCGCTGGGCTACCTGGATGGCGATACCCGCGCGAGTGCGGCCGAGCGCGATGTGCTTGCCGTGATCTACGATCCGGGCGCGTCCAACGGGTTTGTCGCTAACATCCACCAGGTGCGGCGCGTGGCGTGGCTGCTTCGGGACCGCATTTCCTTGGATGCGTGGCTGATTCTGAATCAACTGGACCAACAGTTCTCGTCGCGGCCTCCCGCGGAAGCCGTGCAGGTTGGTGCGGCGCAGGACTTGCTGAACCATGCCGTGATCACGCTCTCCGCATTCGGCGGACTGGTGATGGAGAGCATGACTCGTGGCGACGGCTGGCGCTTTTTGGACATCGGCCGAAGGCTGGAGCGAGCGCTGCAAATGACCGAACTGCTGCGGAATAGCCTGGGCCATGACACCCAGGAGAATTTCGGAATCCTGGAAGCGGTCCTCGAAATGGCGGACAGCTCGATCACATACCGGTCGCGCTATCTGACTTCGCTGCAAACCGACTTGCTTCTGGATCTGCTTTTGGTGGACGAGGCGAATCCGCGCTCGATTGCGTTTCAACTGGCTCGTTTGCGAGAGCACATCGAGCAGCTTCCCGGATCCCAAACCGCCATTAGGCGTCCAAGGGAAGCGAGACTCGCGCTTTCCCTCTTTACTGCTGTGCAACTTGCCGACGTGCGGGAAATGGCGCGCGACCACGAAGCCCGAGAGGCGTTTCTCGCGAAGCTGGCTACGGACTTGACGCTCCTTTCGGAGACGCTCACGCGGGCATACTTCAGCCACGCGATTCAATCCCGGCAACTGGCTACGTCATGAAGGTTCTCGCCACTCACATCACGCGGTATTGGTACTCCGGACTCGTGTCGACGTGCCACAACGAAGTGCATCTGACGCCGCGTATGCGCGCGAACCAGACGCCCCTGGAACATAGTCTCACCGTCGTCCCTGCGCCGGACTCTATTATTTCGCGCGAGGATTACTTTGGGAACGAAGTTTCTTCCTTCTCCATTCACGAACCTCATCGCGAGCTGATTGTCACTGCCCGGTCTCAGGCCGAACTTACACCGCTCTCGCCGCCACACTTGGACCTTTCGCCGCCCTGGGAGCAAGTTCGCAAGGAGGCAGCGGCCCGCGAAACGCCCGCGTCCTTCGAGGCGGGGCAATTTGTGTTCGAATCGCCGCATATTCAAATCGCGACGCCCTTCGCGGAATATGCAGTGGAATCTTTCAAAGCTGGCCGCCATTTCCTGGACGGCGTAAACGACCTTTCCCAGCGCATTTTCGCGGAGTTCAAATATGATCAGCGCGCGACAACAGTTTCCACGCCGGTCGGCGAGGTGCTCGAATCGAAGCGCGGCGTGTGCCAGGATTTCGCGCACTTGATGATCGCCTGCCTGCGATCGTTACGCTTGCCCGCTCGTTACGTGAGCGGATATGTGCGCTCGGACCGCGAATTCACCGGAGGCGACGCTTCGCACGCGTGGGTATCGGTC
>Ga0265314_10004097_pt1 | contig 13730 bp, 15 predicted proteins | sample 4126metaG_FD_203106 | JGI IMG/M metagenome (GOLD analysis project Ga0265314, IMG submission 203106) | Rhizosphere microbial communities from Carex aquatilis grown in University of Washington, Seatle, WA, United States - 4-1-26 metaG | ecosystem: Host-associated > Plants > Roots > Rhizosphere >... | reverse complement strand
CAGGATAGAGAAGAGCGCCGAGGGCATGGCGCAGACGCTCGGAGACTTAGGGATACTGTAAGGTTTTTGAAATAAAGATATGGCTCAGACTTTGACTTCTGCTCGTGCACAGCATCATCTCCGTCGAGAGGAGGATGGTACCTTGCATGAGCGGAAGCCAGTGTCAGTAGCCGCTCCTCGAGAGCACGTCAGCGTGATGACGGGGCTTGTCATCGATATGCTCGAGCCCAAAAAGGGCGACTTTGTCGTAGACGCCACAGCTGGCATGGGCGGCCACTCCGAGGCGCTTCTTGCCGCGGCACCGATACAACTTTTGGCGCTCGACGCCGACGAGGCGGCCGTTGCCGCAACGCAGACGCGGCTCAAGCGCTTCGGCGAACGGGCTCTTGTTGTAGAGGCCAACTTTCGCGACCTCGCGCACGTTTTGAAAAAAGAGAAAGTGACAGCAATCAACAAAGCACTCTTTGATCTCGGCTGGAATATGACCCAGCTTGCCGCGGGGAAGGGATTCTCATTTATGCATGACGAAGCGCTCAATATGAGCTACGGCAAGACGCCCGCATCGGGCTTTACCGCGCAGGAAATCCTCAATACATGGGAGGAAAGCGTGATCGCGGACGCCTTGTATGGCTATGGCGAGGAACGCTACTCGCGAGCCATCGCCAAAGCGATTGTGACACGCCGCGAAATACAACCTATCGAAACAACGCTCGAGCTGGTCGAGATAATCCGCGACGCGGTGCCCGCATCCTACCGACACGGCCGCATAAATCCAGCGACGCGCACCTTCCAGGCGCTGCGCATCGCCACCAACGACGAGCTCGGCAGCATCCAAAGCGGCATTATGGCCGCATGGGAGCATCTCGCGCCGGGCGGCCGCATCGCCGTCATCACGTTCCATAGTATTGAGGACCGTGCAGTAAAGCGGCTCTTTGCCTCTCTTGCCGAGGATGGAGGCAAGCTCGTCGTTAAAAAGCCCCTCATCGCCTCGCGCGAAGAGGTACTCCAAAATGCGCCGAGCCGCAGCGCCAAACTCCGTGTCATTGAAAAACTCAAATAATTTTATGAGAACCATCGCGCTTACATACACTCCGATCGTCCACCGAGCGATTGTCATATTGTCCGGGGTTGTCGTGCTCGCGATGTTTTTCTACGGGTTCTTCCTGCTTGAGGCGGTCGCCAATACGGCCAAGCGTGCCTCGGCCGAGCACCAGGTGAGCGATCTTACTTCGAAAGTAAGCCAGTTGGAGGAGCAATATCTGAGGGAGACGAGCGACCTCACGGTCGAGCAGGCTGAAGCGATGGGTCTCGAGATTCCAAAACAAGTTACTACCGTCTTTGCCGATGCTCCGTCAAAGGCGCTCGGTTACGTCTCGCGCTAAATCATGGCGAACCGTTTTGTTGGGCGCATACGGGTACTGACACTCCTGTGCGCATTGGCTGCCTGCGTCATCGTCGGGCGTCTGTACGTGCTCCAGATCATGAACGGGAGCATGTACGAGGAACGCGCGCAGGCGCAATTGACTCCGCAGACCTCGCCGCTGCTCGACCGCAACGAGATCTACTTTACCGATAAGGACGGCAATCCGTGGACTGCGGCGTTGATGGACCAGGTGGGCACCACCAGCGAATACAAGCGCGTCTATCCGGGCGGCTCGCTCGCGGCACAGGAGCTCGGCTTTGTCGCTTACAACAACGACAACACGCAGAAGGGCCGCTACGGGCTCGAGCGCTATTACGATCAGACGCTTGCGCGCACCGACGACGATCTGTACACGAACTTTTTCGTCGAGCTGTTCGGCAAAGCGCAATCGGTGCTCAGCGGCGAGCCGCAGACGGGGAGCGTCATCACCTCGATAGAGCCTGCGGTGCAAGGGGAGCTCGAGCGCACGCTTGCGGGCTATGACGATACTTGGCATCCGCAACTCTCCGGCGGCGTCATCATGGACCCGCAGACGGGAGAGATATATGCGATGGCGGTCGCGCCCACCTTCGACCTCAATTCTTTTAATACGCAGACGGACCCGCTCATTTACGCCAATCCGCTTGTGGAAAACGTGTTCGAGATGGGCTCGATATTGAAGCCGCTCACGATGGCCGCCGGCATCGACTCGGGCGCCATTACGCCGACCACGACCTACAACGACACCGGCTGCATCACCGTCGACACCAAAAAGATCTGCAACTACGACGGCGTTGCACGCGGCGTGATACCCATGCAGCAGATACTCTCACAATCACTCAACGTCGGCGCCTCGTTTATCGCGACGCAGATGGGGCCGAGCGTCATGCGCGATTATTTTTTGAATCATTATGACCTGGGCACGGAAACGGGCATAGACCTGCCGGGCGAGGTGCACGGGCTCGTGGATAACATTGCCAATGACGATAGGCAGGTCGAGTTTGATACCGCATCCTTCGGCCAGGGTATCGCAATCAGCCCCATCGAAACCGTGCGCGCGCTTGCCGTACTTGCCAACGGCGGCAAGCTCGTCACGCCGCATCTTGCCACCGCCATACGCTACGACACGGGGGTCGAGCGGACGCTTACCTGGGGCGACGGGGAGCAGGTGCTCAAGCCCCAGACGGTCACCGACGTTACGCGCATGCTCACGACGGTGGTCGACACTGCGCTCGCCAACGGCGACATCAAGCTCGAGCACTATTCCGTGGCAGCCAAGACGGGTACCGCCCAGATTGCAAACCCGGCGGGCGGCGGCTACTATAGCGACAGGTTCCTGCACAGCTTCTTCGGCTACTTTCCGTCCTATAACGCAAGGTTCATCGTATTTCTTTTTGCCGTCGACCCAAAGGGCGCACCATACGCATCGCAGACGTGGGCGCAGCCATTCTTCTCGCTCACGAAGTTTCTCCTAAACTATTACAACGTCGCTCCCGACCGCTAACGCCCATACCCTATGCGTTCATTCTTTAAAACTATTGTCGCCCGCTTGCTCAACCTGGAGGCGCGTCTCGTGCTGCGCAAATACCGCCCGCGCATCATCGCCGTGACCGGCAGCGTCGGCAAGACATCCACCAAAGACGCGATATATCTTGTCACGGCGGCGGATGCGTACGCTCGCAAAAGCGAAAAGAGTTTTAACAGCGAGATAGGCCTGCCGCTCACTATCCTCGGCCAGCCCAACGCATGGAGCAATCCGCTGCGCTGGATCGAGAACCTGTTCGATGGTCTTTTGGTATGGCTGCTCCCGGGGCGGTACCCTCAGTGGCTCGTGCTCGAGGTAGGCGCCGACCGACCGGGCGACATTCGTTCACTCGCCAAATGGCTGCCGGTTGATGTTGCTGTCATTACGAGGCTCCCGGATGTGCCGGTACATGTGGAGTTCTTTGACTCTGTCGAAGCCCTCAAGGAAGAAAAGGCCTCGCTTATCAAAGCGCTCAAGCCGGGCGGTGCGCTCGTGCTGTATGCCGACGATCCCGAGGTGGCTCGGCTGCGCGAGCGGGCAACCGGCGCGGAAATAGTGACGTTCGGGTTCTCCGAGACGGCCGATGTGCGAGCCTCGGATGTCGAGATCTTCTTTGACCAGGAGAAAAAGCATTGGCCCCTGGGGATGCAGGCGAAAATAACCGTCGATGGCCGCTCTGAGGAGCTGGTGATCAAAAACGCCATGGGGGCGCACGCGCTCCTGCCGGCCCTGGCCGCGATGGCGGTGGGGAAGGCGCTCGCAAAGAATCTTGATAGCTCGCTTGCCGCGCTTAGAGGCTACGAGCCGCCGCATGGCCGCATGCATCTTATCGAGGGCCTCAAAGGCGTGCTTATCATCGACGACACATATAACTCCTCTCCCGCCGCATCGGAGGCGGCGCTTGAGGCCTTGGCACTCATCCCGACCGGCCGAAAGATCGCCATCCTGGGGGATATGCTCGAACTCGGCCGGCATTCGGTGGACGAGCATCGCAAGGCCGGCGCACAGGCTGCCAAAATTGCGGATCTGCTTATTACGGTCGGCTTTCGTGCGCGCGACATAGCGCAAGGCGCGCTCGACAACGGCCTAGCCGATGGGAAGATACTCCAGTTCGAGGATGCGCAGGCGGCGGGCAAAGAGCTTGAAGGTCTGCTCAAAGAAGGCGATATGATACTTGTAAAAGGCTCGCAGAGCATGCGTATGGAAACCATTGTGGAGGAAATAATGCTTCACCCCGAACAAGCGGCAAACGAGCTGGTAAGACAGGATGCTGAGTGGAAGAAAAGGTAAGCGCCAATGTCGCTTTGGCGATAGGCGCTAGGCGGGAGAAAACGCTAGATAAAATAAAAGGCCGCCAAAAATTAGGCGGCCAGTTTTGGCGGCTTTCTACCGCATCTGCTCCCAAGGCTTGTCCTTGGCTTCTTGCGTCATGAGGGCGATGCGCTCTGCCTCCGGCATGCCCTGGGCGCGTAGCTACCGGACCCGGACATAGTGCCAGGCGACTTCTTCGGGCGAGGCTTGGTACTCCGGCTTGGGCAATGTCGTATAGAAAGAGTCGACATGCCAACTGCCGTCACTATTCTTGGTTGCCTCGTAGTTCCCGCTGTTGATCTTGCTACTGGTCAGGTCGTCTCCTCCCGCAAACCAGAAGCTCTCCTCGCGTTCCTCCGGGCTCAGTTCGGGGTGATCCCGCTGAGCGCTCGAATTATCGCAGCCCATCAGGAAGTAGTCATCCGCGCTGATTTTGACAGGGGCATAGATCATATGGACCCCTTCTTTTTCCCATCCGCCTTGCCTGATCTCGGCGATGCGATCAGCATGGATGCGAAAATCCGATTTGCCGATGATAGCGTGGGCTGCTACGAATGAAAGCAGCACGCCTGCCAGCATTAGGCCGGCCATAAGAAAGCGTTTATGCATGTCGTCTTCCTCTCCGTGGTGAACGAAACTAATTGGCAATATACGTTATTTATTTAAAATGTCAATGTTCCTGGAGATCCCTGCAGTATAAGCCGATATCTCTTTCTTTTTCTTACTTTTTGTTGTATTTTAAACGGGTTCTATACGGCCTTATCGTCTAATGGTTAGGACATCGCCCTCTCACGGCGGAAATCGGGGTTCGAATCCCCGTAAGGTCACCATCATAATTTATGAGCGCAACACAATTTTTGATCACCAATATACTGATCGTCCTGTACTTTCTGCCGACGCTGGCGGCTTTTGCGAAGGCAAACAAGCGGACGTTCGAATTCTTCATATTCAACTTTCTCACCGCGTGGACGCTCATCGCTTGGTTTATCATGGTAACTGAGGCATTCAACGAATAGTTGTAATTAATATGAATATCTTTTTAGACCAGCGGACGCAACCATTCATCTGGTTCGTATACGCCGTCGTCATAACGACGGCCTTATGCGGAATTATCTATGTGTGTGTCCAACAGAGCTTTAGGCAGAACCTCGACGACCCACAAGTGCAGATGGCCGAGGATGCTGCACAGGCGCTTGCAGGAGGCGCGGTGCCGGCGAGCGTTGTGCCGCGGGGCGGTCTTATTAACACGGCCCAAAGCCTTTCGCCGTGGATAGCAGTGTACGACAACACTGGTCTGCCGCTCGAATCGTCGGCACAGCTTGATGGTGCTCCGCCCAAACCTCCGAAGGGTCTCTTTGACGACACCACCTGGCTTGACCACAAATCATATGACACACCGTGGGGCCGGGAGACGCGCGTGACCTGGCAAAGCGAGAGCGGCACCAGAGAAGCGCTTGTCATGGTGCATGTAGGGGACAAGTTTGTCGTGGCCGGCCGGAATATGCGCGAGATAGAGTCGCGCATCGGGGACGTTGGCGGCAAAGTCTTTTTGGCATGGGCAGTCACTATCGGCGCGCTGTTTGTGTGGAGTGTATTTCTCTGGTTCGTACGGCGCGAGTGATGGTATACTGAGTCCGTAAAGGATTCATGAGTGCTCTTTCCGACGATCTAAAAAAGGCCATTCGCGGCGAGGTAGAGGACACCCCGACGGTCCTTGATGCATATTCGCGTGACGCAAGCCTCTTTAAAGTTACCCCAGAGGTTGTCGTGCATCCAAAAGACGCCTCCGATGTGGAGGCGCTGGTGCGCTATGTGAGTGAAAAAAAGCAGGTGCCCAAAACGCGCCTTTCTATTACTGCGCGCGCAGCCGGGACCGATATGTCCGGAGGTCCCTTGAACGACTCGATTATCCTCGACACTACAAAATACTTTAATCACATACTGGCAGTCGGGGACATGCAGGCCACAGTCGAGCCCGGTGTGTACTTCCGCGATTTTGACAAGGAGACGCAAAAGCAGAATCTGGAGCTGCCGAGCTACACGGCCTCGCGCGGGCTCAACACGGTGGGCGGCATGGTGGGCAACAACTCTGGAGGAGAAAAGAATCTCAAGTACGGCAAGACCGCGCGCTATGTCGAGGAACTTGACGTCGTGCTCTCAGACGCCAAAGTCCATACGCTCAAAAAGCTTGAAGGCGAGGCGCTCATGCGCAAACTTGCCGAGGAATCGTTCGAGGGCGACTTGTATCGCCGGGCGGCAAGGATAGTCTCGACCCCGGAGCATAAAAAAACAATCGAGGAGCACAAGCCGACGGTGGAAAAGAACTCGTCCGGCTACGCGCTGTGGGACATCGGCGACGGCACGACATCGCTTAATCTTGCGCGGCTTATGGTGGGGGCCCAGGGCACGCTTGGAATCATCACCAAGATAAAGTTCAGCCTCGTGCATCCGATGCCCTACGCCGCCATGGTTATCATGTTCCTCGATTCGCTCTCTGAGTTGGGCGAGGTGGTGCCCGAGGTGCTCAAGTACAAGCCCGACAGCTTTGAATCCTACGACGACCATACCTTCGCCCTTGCGGTAAAGTATTTCCCCGAGTTCGCAAGCCAGATGAAAACGGGCATCATAGGGCTCGGCATCTCGTTTTTGCCCGAGGTGTGGATGGCGCTCACGGGCGGCATACCAAAGCTCATCTTGATGGCCGAGTTCCGCGGCCACACCCAAGCCGAGGCGCTGGCACCCGCCCAAAGGCTGGTGGAGGAAGTGAAGCACAACAGGTCGCATATCAAAGTGCGTGTTGCCCGCAATGAGGCTGCCACGCGCAAGTACTGGGCCATACGCCGCGAGAGCTTCAACCTGCTACGCAAAAAAATCCGCGGCAAGCGCACAGCGCCCTTTATCGACGACTTTGTAGTACCGCCCATGTCGCTCCCGGAGTTTTTACCCAAACTGGAAGCCGTGCTTTCAAAATACAAGCTCACCTACACCGTGGCGGGACACGTCGGCGACGGGAACTTCCACATCATTCCGCTTGTCGATCCCAATGACCCGACAGTCGCTAAAACCATCGACGAACTATCGCATAAGGTCTATGACCTGGTGCTTTCCTACCACGGCTCTATTTCCGGCGAGCATAACGACGGTCTTATCCGCACACCCTATGTCGAAAAGATGTTCGGCCCCGCAATGTACGCGCTATTTCTGGAGGTAAAGTCGCTCTTCGATCCGCAGAATATCTTCAACCCTGGCAAAAAGGTCGGCGGGAACTTCAGCGACTCGCTCGCGCACCTCGACCTCCCGTCGGTGCAGAATTCAGCCAAAACATAGATTCGGTAGGTATATACTGGGGGTATGAAGATAACCAAATTCGGCCACTGCTGCTTATTGCTCGAGGAAAATGGCGTAAAAATCCTGACCGACCCAGGCTCTTTTACTGTAGAGCAGAATGACATGACGGGCATTGATATCGTGCTGATTACGCATGAGCATCAGGACCACTTCCATCTCGAGTCGGTCAAAGCAGTCCTCAAGAACAATCCGACTGCAGTAGTCGTTACCAACACTGGCGTTGGAGCGCTTCTTCAAAAGGAGGGTATTGCGTACACACAGGTGGAGGACAAGGAGTCAACCGAGATAAAAGGTATCAAGATAGAGGGTTTCGGCCGTGAGCACGCGCAAATGTATGGCGAGATGGGCAAGTGCGAGAACACGGGCTACATGGTCGCCGATAGGTTCTACTTCCCGGGCGATAACTTTTACAAGCCTGGCAAAGCAGTGGATGTGCTCGCGCTCCCGGTCGCGGCACCCTGGCTCAAGATCGCCGACACCATCAACTTTGCAAAGGAGGTCAAGGCTAAAAAAGCATTCGGCGTGCATGACGGCATGATAGTTCCCGAGTTTCGGGGCTTTGTGGGGAATGCGCTCAAGATGTTCGTACCGGAAACGGAGTATATTGCTATTCCGGACGGCGAGAGCCGCGAGTTCTAATTTGTGTACCGCAAAATAGCCTAAAGAGTATACTGGCGCCATGAGCGAGCCTCTGGCAAATAAGATACGTCCTACTATACTTGAGGAATTTGTCGGCCAGGAGCATCTGGTCGGCCCGGGCAAGCCCTTGCGCGTGGCTATCGAGGAGGGGCATCTATTCTCCTTTATATTGTGGGGGCCGCCGGGTTCGGGCAAAACTACGCTCGCTCGCATCTACGCCAACGCGCTTGACGCCGAGTTCCACGAGATCTCGGCGGTGGACTCCGGCAAGGATGATATTAAGCGCATCGTGGGCGATAAAAGCGCGCTCCAGTTCTCAAATAAGCCAAAAATTTTATTTATTGACGAGATACACCGCTTTAATAAAGCGCAGCAGGACTTCTTGTTGCCGTATGTCGAGCGTGGAGAGTTGACCTTGATCGGCGCCACGACCGAAAACCCGAGCTTTGAGGTTATCTCGGCGCTTCTCTCGCGATGCCGCGTGTTCATACTCAACGAACATACCGAGGTGGACATGGATGCGATCATCAAGCGCACGAAGCTCAAGGTGCCCAAAGACGCGCGCGATTGGCTTGTCGCGATGGCCGGCGGCGACGCTCGGCAGGCGATAACCACGCTCGACAATACGCAGAAGCTCTACGGCAAGATAACAGTAGATACCTTAAAAGAGAGCATCCAGTCGACGCACCTACGCTATGACAAAAAGGGCGAGGAGCACTACAACACCATCAGCGCGTTCATCAAAAGCATGCGCGCCTCGCAGCCCGATGCCGCGCTCTACTACCTTGGCCGGATGGTCGAGAGCGGGGAGGACCCGCTGTTTATAGCCCGCCGCATGGTGATATTCGCGAGCGAGGACGTGGGACTGGCACAGCCGACCGCGCTTGTCGTCGCTAATGCCGTATTCGAGGCGTGCCAGATGATTGGCTACCCCGAGTGCGCGATAAACCTCGCTCATGGCGTAGCGTATTTGAGCCAGTGCAAAAAGGATAAGAGCGCATACGAAGCATACTTTGACGCGCTCGACGACGTGCGCAAGTTCGGCAACCTGCCGATCCCGCTCAAGATAAGGAATGCCCCGACAAAATTGATGAAGGACCTGAAATACGGGAAAGGGTATGAGCGTTACGATAAGGAAAGCTATCTGCCCGATAAGCTGAAAGGCAAAAAATATTTGAAATAATTCTTCTGATATGTTTGTATAATAATTGGCTGAGATCATTCTTGTTTTTCACCAGCGGGAAAGGGAAGTACGTGCATTTTCACACTTTCAATTCATTCCGGCATCCCGGGAAGTCTTCGGTTCGCCGGATTCCACTTGTCGACGAGACGGAGCCCCCCAAAGGCACTCCCGTCGTACCCAAGAAGCCGCAGTCGGTACGTGAAAGGCAGCACGCAGCCATGAGCGGCAAAAAGCCTCCTGCCAAGCGCAGGGAATAAACGTAAAAACCGCCGGGTGCTCTCAGGAGCATTCCGGCGGTTCGTGTTGTCTGCGTTCGTATATCCGAAGGTAGCGCGGGGCGGGCCGCACGCCTTGCCCGTCGCAATCCGTGCACTTCTTGTACCACCCACGGATCGGGCGGCCCTTTTTTGGGCGGAGGAGCCATTTCATTCCGCGGCATCGTCTGCAGATCCTCATTCCTCTCTCAGCTTTTTGATAAGAGAGTCGGCGTACACAGCCTCTTGGTAGCTGATGCACCCCGGTTGGAGCCGCATCATTACCTCGAGCATCTCGTCGCTCCTCCTGGTGTGGACATACGACTCCTTCTTGAGAAAGAATTCGGAAAATCCCAAGAACATGCATGCGACGTCTATCGCCATTATGTCCTCCACCAGATCGCTCCTTTTCGAGAGCAACAGCAAGTGCGTCAGCACCGGGGCGATCGCCATCACCGTCATTTCGAACGGCAGGTCCTCGATAAACCACCGTTGTATAAAAAGAGTGAACTTTGAGGTCTTGAACGCGTCCGATCCGTACGGCGGGACCGCCTCGGAATCGCCGATCCACACCGGCACCGCAGGGTCCGTCTCCACCTTTGGCCACCCTATGCGCATCCCAGTCGAGAGCTGCAGTTCGGACTTCATTATCGAGACCATGCCTGCGTAGTTCTTCTCCTTGTATTGTGCAAGGAGTTCTTTCTCCGCGACGGGCTCCTGGGGTTTGCCAAGCGATGATGCGAGCTTGTCCAGGTAATACTGGACCAATAGGTCGCGCATGAGCGCATCTCCTGTTTGTTTGTAAAGAACCGAGTAGTAATAAAGTACTATAATTTTTGTTTTCGTCAATAGAAAAGGACGGACATCAGGGTTAGTGACGTCCGTCCTCTACAAGTGGCGCAAAAGGCCGATGCTTGAGCCTGAGGGCTTCTCTCGCTCGCCTTTGGAACCGGCGATCAATGAGGTCCTTGTAGGCCTCCCACTCGTTCTCGTTAATAACGCCGACAAGATAGGCGTCCTCGAGAGCTTGATTGCGGGCGGGCTTGTAGCCTAGTCGGCGTAGTTGTCGATGGCAAGCTCGGAGCAATACTACCGCGCGCTTGCGGTCGAGCACCACTCCGTACGATCTGCCGCTGTCGAGCAAGTCGAGCTCGAACCGTTCGTTCGGCGTAAGCTTCACGAAGCAATTCTTCTAATCGCTTGAGTGTCGGCCCGCCTTGCGGCTTTGGCCGAAGCGCCGTGCTTGCCGAGCTCGACACAGATCTCGCGGGCGAGACGCGCAACGTCCGAAGGGTTGGTTACCTTCAGCACGCTACGCACTTCCTCCCGTGCGAAGAGGTTGACCATTCCTTGCGGAACCCTGCCACCCTTCGCCTTAATTCGCTCCGCCACCTTCGCGGTTACGCGAGTTTTTTCGAATGGATACATCGCCGGGCCTCCTTTAGGTTGGCGGTGTGACTGCCGGTATATATTATATCACAAATACACCTGAAATGCAAGTGAGGTGTGGATAAGCCTTATGGGGCTTAGTTAAACAGGCCTTCGACGATTTCCTTAACAACCGTGCCGTCAGCCTTGCCCTTGAGATCCTTCATGAGCATCCCCATCAGTTTGTTGGCTCCGGTTTTGTCGGTCACTCCCATTGCTGCGGCCTTATCCTTTGCGGCCTTTTCTATCTCTTCGCGCGACATCTGGGCGGGGAGCATGGCCTCCAGTATTGTAAGTTCGGCCTTTTCGCTTTCGGCCAGCTCTGGGCGGCCGCCCGCTGTAAATTGCTCGATGGAGTCTTTGCGCTGCTTGGAGGCGCGAATTATAACCGCCAAGAGTTCCTCGTCGGAGAGCATCTCGTCGGGCTTGCGCTGCTTGGATACCAGTTCGTTCGTGGCAGCTGCGGATAGCCCGCGCAAAACCGAAAGACGCACAGCGTCCTTGGCGCGCATAGCGTCCTTAATAGCCTCCTTGAGTTCTTGGTGTGTCATATATCTATACTATAGCAGAACGTACTATTTTGTTGTACTGTGCGGGCAGCATCAACATGTTCTTCCAATAGGCAACAGAAAAGGGGAATGATAATGACCAATATACGCACAGTAATGCGCGGGGAGTTCATCCTCCTGCCGGGTGCGAATCTGCGTTACAGCCCGAATATGCTGCCCGGCTATAACGAGGTGGAAAAGTACCACGGCCAACTGGCGCAGTTCGTCGAATACAAGAAGATCTTCGTCGGCCCGCTCGATATGCAAGGCCGCATGCCGGGAGTGTATGCCGATCCCACGACGCTCGTGGTGAAATTCAGCGACGGAGCGCAGTATTCGCTCCACGCCACTAACCTGAAGGCATTGCCGGGCCTCCAAGTCCGCTTCGACCGCCCGCTTCCTCCGGGCGCGGAAGACGCCCGCATCGGCGACCTGCCGCATCCGATCCAGTTCTGGCCGGGCGACCTGGTGAAGCTCAACAAGAAAACGCCCAGCGTTGAGCAGTCGGTAAGGGGCGCCTCCTTCAATTCTGAGGGTGCTCTTCAGTATGATGTGGGAGAGGGCTCTGTCGGCGGCGATCATCTTGATATGGTAAAGCGCGGCAATGTCTGGGCGCTCTACAACGACCCGACAAAGCTTCGCTTCGAGTCTGACGAAGAGGAGCGCAGCTTTTGGGCCAGCGAAGGCATAAGTAGCCGGCTTCCCAGCGGCGATATGGACTTTCTCCAGCTCGCCGTCGACTTCTTTGTGCTGTTCTCACCCGGAGGCTCAAGGCTCCAGCCAAGGCGATTGCACGACTGCTTCGCGCAGCATCGCGAGCGCGTGCGGTCTATGACCAAACGCCTATACGGAGTGGAGCCAGAAGAAGCCCTCGCTTAAATCCCCCGCAATATATTCCCCGCGCGGCCTACAAAGCCGCGCGGGATTTTCTTATCCAAAAAATGCTAAAATAGAGGCATGGAATGGCTGATCATACTTTTGATCGTTTTGGTGGCGGGGAATATAGGGTTGGTTTTTTTGCTCTGGCGTAAGGGCAATATGCCCGCCCAGGGAGAGGATATGGCCGACACGCAGGGATTTATGCTGCTCCAGAATCAGCTCCAGGAGCTCTCCCGCGCGATGGAGAGCAAGCTCGGCGAGGGCACCAATCGCATGTTCGAGGGGATGAAGACGCAATCGGAGCAATCCGAGCGGCTTATCTCAACCATCAGCCGGCAGGTGTCGGAGCAACTGATTGAGGTTACAAAAGGCGTCACTGCGACGCAGGAATCGACCAAGCAGGTCTTCACCATCGCAGAGCAGCTCCAGAATTTGGAAAAGGTGCTCAAGCATCAAAAGCAGCGCGGTAATTTGGGCGAGGCTTCGCTTGAGCTGATATTGGCAAATATTCTCCCGCCGGGCGCCTATCAAATAAAATACGAGTTCCCCGGCGGCGAGACGGTAGACGCCGTCATACAGACAAAGGAGGGTGTCATCCCGATAGACGCCAAGTTCAGCCTCGATAACTATCAGCGGCTCATCAATGCCATCGACGACAACCAAAAGGCAGAGCTCGAAAAGCAATTCAAGAACGACCTCAAGCTGCGCATCGACGAGACAAGCAAGTATGTCCGCCCCAAGGATGGCACACTGCCGTTTGCCTTTATGTACATCCCGGCTGAGGCTATCTACTACGACCTCCTCATCAACGAGGTCGGCTCGGTCAAGGTAAACACGCGCAATCTTATCGATTACGCGTATAACGAAAAAAAGGTGATCATCGTCTCGCCGACGACCTTTGCGGCATATCTGCAGTCGGTCTTGTATGGCTTTAAGGCGTTTAAGATCGAAGAGCAGGCTAAAGATATCGCCAAGAACGTCGAGGCGCTCGGGCGGCATATCAACGCCTATCAGGACTTCTACAAAAAGCTTGGTACTTCGCTTTCAACCACTGTTAATCACTTTAACGCGGGCACGAAGGAGCTCGGTAAGATAGAAAAGGACGTACTGCGCATTGATGCATCTGCCGATATTGCAATCGACGTGCCGCTTATAGATAAGCCGATGCTTGAAGGCAAGGAATAAAAAAGACCCGCCTCCGAAGAGGCGGGCT
>Ga0265314_10004094_pt1 | contig 13734 bp, 13 predicted proteins | sample 4126metaG_FD_203106 | JGI IMG/M metagenome (GOLD analysis project Ga0265314, IMG submission 203106) | Rhizosphere microbial communities from Carex aquatilis grown in University of Washington, Seatle, WA, United States - 4-1-26 metaG | ecosystem: Host-associated > Plants > Roots > Rhizosphere >... | reverse complement strand
CACTAGCCATCGCCGGCAACGACCTCCTAATCGCCACCGCCAAAGGAGAAAGCAGCGGCCCCAACAACATGCTGGGCACCCTGAAAGGCGAGCGCAAAAGAAAAGAGCATCCCTACATCCCCACTCTGATCGGAGGCTCCATCCAGCGCCTGAGCCTCGATGACATCGACAAGAATCTAGCCGCCTACACGCACCAGGTAGAAGAAGACAACCTTATCCAATCCGATGGCGGCAAGATCGGTTTCGCGGGCGGAACCAATCCCATCCGCCACGTGATCTACATTCTGAAAGAAAATCGCACCTACGATCAGATCTTCGGCGATCTGCCCGTTGGCGACGGCGACCCATCGCTGACCATGTACGGCAAAGACATCACGCCGAACGAGCACAGGTTAGCCCTGCAGTTCGGAGTTCTCGATAACTTCTACGACAGCGGAGAAGTTTCCGGCGACGGCCACATCTGGTCGACCGCCGCCACCACCAGCGACTACAACGAGAAAACCTGGCCGATCGGCTATCGCAGCAAGGAGCGCACCTACGATTCCGGCGGCAGCGTGGCCGAAGCATTCCCGCTAGAGCAGGGAATCCCTGACATAGACGACCCCGCCACCGGCTTCCTCTGGGATAACCTCGCGACGAAAGGCCTCACCTATCGCGTCTACGGAGAATTCATCGCCGCCGTCTGGTGCGAGAGCGAAAACGCGAAGTCGCCAACAAAAAAGATGGGATCGCCAAAAGAAGGAACGCCGTCTCCCAGCTCCGCAACCTGCCCCGTTTCCGAAATCAAGAAAGGAGAGCCTCTGCCGCCGAACGTTGGCAACCCGCGTGGCGGCCCGAGCCCATGGCCGTGGCCGATCCCGCAACTGAAGCGCATGCGTCCCACCAAAGCCGCACTCCGCGATCACTACGATCCGCAATTCCCAGATTTCGAAACCGATTATCCCGACCAACTCCGCGCCGACGAATTTCTCCGCGAATTCGACGAGTTCGTGAAGTCGAAAGGAACCGCCCAGGAGCTGCCGCAGTTCATCCTCCTCTATCTCCCCGACGATCACACCGGAGGCACGCGTCCCGGCAAGCCCACCCCGCAAGCCTCGGTCGCCGACAACGATCTAGCGGTCGGCCGCGTAGTCGATGCCGTCTCCCACAGCCCCTACTGGGACGACACCGCCATCTTCGTCATAGAAGACGACGCCCAAGACGGCGCCGACCACGTCGATGCCCATCGATCGACCGCCCTGGTCATCAGCAAATACGCGCAGAGCACTCCGCAGCCGTTTGTCGATCATCAGTTCTACACCACCGTCAGCATGATCCACACCATGGAAGCGTTGCTAGGCCTTCCCCCGATGAACTTGTTCGACGCCCACGCGCCCCTAATGGCCCCGTTGTTCGCGGGCCCCGGCACGCAGCCGCCCTACCAGGCCGACGACCAGAATCTGCGCAGCGGCCTGATCTATCGAGTGAACGAAAAAAAGGCCGCGGGAGCAAAAGAGTCGTCGCAGATGGATTTCACTAAGCCCGACGCAAGCGATGCCAGGAAGCTGAACGCAATCCTGTGGCAGGACGCAAAAGGCAACGTCCCGATGCCGATACAATGGAGTTCGCCAAAGCCCATCGAACACTAGCGACCGATATTGCACCAGAATGCCCGATCCCAGTACCTCCTCCGTGAACCTCTGTGTCCCCTGTGGTTCCCGCTTTTTGCCGCCGCTAAGAAAATCCGCAAGGAGTTTTGCCAGACCACAGCTAAGATAAAATGTCCAACATGGGCTCTCCCATCGAGTGCGTCGATCTGCGCAAGACCTACGACGGCAAAGTCGAAGCCGTCCGCGGCCTCAGCCTGCGCATCGAAGCTGGCGAGTGCTTCGGCCTGCTCGGTCCCAACGGAGCAGGGAAGACCACGACCATAGAAATCCTGGAGGGCCTGCTGGCGCCGACTTCCGGAGAAGTCCGCATCTTCGGACACGCCTGGGACGACAACCCGCGCCAGTTGCGCGAGTGGATCGGCATCTCGCTCCAGGAAACGCGCCTGTCGGAAAAGCTAACCGTCCGCGAAACCCTGGAACTCTTCGCCAGCTTCTACCACAACCCTCGTCCCACCACCGACATCCTCGAAGAACTCCAACTCACTGAGAAATCCGACGCCTGGGTAGGCAAGCTCTCCGGAGGCCAGAAGCAGCGCCTGGCCGTAGCCACCGCGCTGGTAGGCAATCCGCGCATCCTCTTTCTGGACGAGCCCACCACCGGACTCGATCCCCAAAGCCGCCGCCAGCTCTGGGACATCGTCCGGGCTTTCCAGAAAAAAGGCGGCACCGTCCTTCTAACCACGCATTACATGGACGAAGCCGAGCGCCTCTGCGACCGCCTGGCCATAGTCGACCATGGCGTAATCATCGCCGAAGGCACTCCCAACGACCTGATCGACCGCCTCGGCGGCCATCACGTAGTCGAATTCCAAGTGAGTCAAGTTAGTAAGAACGCGAGTAAGAACACCAGCAAGAACGGAAACGCCGGCAACGGCAACAACAACGACAAAGAGAAAGACAAACAGCCCGACAGCGAGCATGACAACTTCGACCGCTGGCGTTCCCTGCCCAGCGTCGAGTCCGTCCGCCGCGAGGATTCCTCCGTTTGCCTAAGTGTCCGCGAGCCGCACCTCACCATCCCCGCTCTTCTAGACGCGGTAACCGCCGACGGTCGTCAACTCGAGCACCTGAGCACGCGCCAAGCCAGCCTGGAAGATGTCTTCGTGCAACTCACCGGCCGCCACCTGCGAGAAGAATGAATGGCAACCACCGAAACCAACCCGCCCCAGCTCCACCCTGATGCCGATAAGAATCGGCGCTCCCATCCCGCTCCCTCCGCGCGCCACAACAGCCGCTGGTCCGGATACCGTCATCTCCTGGGTGCGCGCATCCTGGAGCTCAAGCGCGAGCCGGAAGTCGTATTCTGGGTTTTCATTTTTCCGCTGCTGCTGGCGGCAGGCCTCGGCATAGCCTTTCGCAACAAGCCCGCCGACATCACGTCCGTAGTAGTGATCGAAGGCGCGGGCGCCGAGAAAACGCTAGCCATGCTTCAGAACTCGTCCGACAAAAGCGCGGCCGAGAAAAGCTCCGCCCACTCCATCATCCGAGCCACCATCCTCGATCGCGAGGCCGCGCTCAAGGCCTTCCACTTCGGCAAATTCGATCTCGCCATCGAGGCGAATCCCGACGGCAGCTATACCTACGATTACGATCCCTCGCGCCCCGAGAGCGTACTCTCCCGCGCCGAAATCGACGCCAAACTGCAATCCGCCGCCGGACGCAAAGATGCTCTAGCCACCACCTCCCAATCTTCCAGCGAGCCCGGCTCCCGCTACATCGACTTCCTCATCCCCGGCCTGCTGGGGATGAACCTGATGAACTCCGGCATGTGGGGAGTAGGTTTCGCGCTGGTGGAAATGCGCCAGCGCAAACTGCTGAAGCGCTTCGTGGCCACGCCCATGCGCCGCAGCGATTTCCTGCTGGCCCTAACCAGCAGCCGCCTGGTCTTGATGGTGATAGAAGTAGGCTTGCTCCTGGGCTTCGGAGTGCTGGTCTTTCACATGCCGGTCCAGGGATCGATCCTCTCGATCGCCCTGCTAGGATCGCTAGGAGCCGTAGCCTTCGGAGGCGTAGGCCTGCTAACCGCCTGCCGCGCGCAGAAAATCGAAAGCGTTTCCGGCCTGATCAACCTGGTCATGATGCCAATGTGGATCTTCTCCGGCGTCTTCTTTTCCTACGACAGATTCCCCGCGATTGCTCATCCCTTCATCAAAGCTCTCCCCCTAACCGCGCTCAACGACGCGCTAAGGGCCACGATATTAGAAGGCGCAACTCTAGGCTCACAATCTGGGCGACTGCTGGTCCTTGCAATCTGGGGAGGAGTCTCGTTCATCCTGGCGCTGCGCTGGTTTCGCTGGACGTAAGCAGCCATCAGGTGTCAGCGGGTGCCCCATCCTTGCGCGTTCTGTGCGCAAGGGTGGGATTCCACGTTAGCCATCCAATCTGAAACTGTCATCCTGAGCGGAGCCGGGACTTCACGAAGTGAAGTTCCGGCGCAGTCGAAGGACCTCTACATTCTTCCCGCTTGCCTATGACGTCTCAGGGAATTCTCCCCGTACCGCCGGATTTCACCAACGATCACGCGACCGACACTTCGCCATGTTCCTTGCGCGCCGGCCTAACCGAAATCTCCACGTCTTGCCCAAGGGCGGTTAGAAAATCCATAAGCCGCTCAACGGAGAAGCTACCCGAGCGGTTGCGCATCAGCAAAGAGACATGCGGCTGCTTGATGCCGAGGATTTTGCCGGCCTCGGCTTGCGTCAGGTCGCGACTCTTGATGAGGCGGTAAATCTGGAGCGTGAGATTTGCCTTTAAGAGTTCCTGTTCGGAATGCGGAAGACCTAGGTCCGCAAAGACATTACCGCTGCTCTTTTCCGCCCTCATGGGACTCTTTCTTCTCGTAGCCATGTCAATTGTTTCCTTTTCGGTGGAGTCGTTCGGCATCAGCCAGGCGCTGGTGGATAAGGTCGAGATCCCGCTTCGGTGTGGCAATACCGCTTTTCGATTTCTTCTGGAAAGCGTGCAGCACGTAGATTGCTTCGGAATATCGGACCGTGTAGACCCCACGCCAAGTGTTGCCGCTGTGGTCCGCGATGATTTCAAGCACAGATCCTCCGCCAAAGCCTTTCAGCGGTTTGGCCGCCGGATCGGTTTCGCCCTGCTGCGCAGCATAGAGGGCCTGGCCGATGTTGCGCCGGACCTTGCGCGGGAACCCTCGCAGGTCTCTCCGGCTCGCACCGACCCAAACGATCTGGCGCTCCGATCCAGCCACCATACATGTATACGTCTATTTGTATATATTGGCAAGAGGCTGTGATGATAGCGGAAGTCGAAGACCCCGCTCGCCAAGTGCCGATTGCTGACGGCGTACAATTTCCACGTCATGCCTGAACAGGAAGTAGTCCACGTTGACGCATCTACTTTCCAAAAACCTCTTGGGAAGCTTGCTGAAGTTTTGTCCCAAAAGGTCAAGCGCGAGGCCTCGAAGCTCGTCGGGGTTCCCGATTTCGTAGCTTTTGATCTCCATGTTCTGACGAGGCAAGCGCAGCACACTTACGACCTGCTTTTCTATCTCAATGCCGATGAGCGTCGCGAGACGGATTGTTACTGGCGGCCCGCGTACTCGGTCGTTGTTCTGCCGCTGATCCGCAACATGATCGACAGTCTGTATAACATCACGGCGATTTTGCAGGATCCCCGGCACAACGGTCCCTGGTTTCGGAAGTACGGCTATCAGAAATTTCTCAAGGGACTAGATCAGGACCAAGCGAGATACGCTGGCAAACCGGAGTGGGACGAGTGGATTGCGAAGGGCCGGGCCGAGGTCGATTTTGAAATACGCAAGATGGATTTTTCTGTGGCTGATGTTCTAGCGCAGAAGGAGTGGCCCACGCTCGGGCAGTACATTGCGAGGAAACAAAAGGGTGGCACGTTTACTCCTCATCAGGAATTCCTAAAGACACTCGTCTACGGCCAATGGCGTGAGTACTCCGCAATGGCTCATGGAGCATCGGACGGGCTTTTGCGAACGGCGATTTTCTACATCGCTGACTCGTTGCCGCATGAGGAAAGACCTAAATTGGAGGATGGTCATCTGCGGTTGCTGAGTATGCACATCGGGCAAGCCGCAGGCATTTTGCTGTGTATCGTTACTGAGTTACAGGCGTACTTCCATTTTGATGGGGCCAGCATCGACGAAAGAATCCACGAAATGTGGAACGCGCTTATGCCAGCTTTTGCGGTTAAAGAGCTGTACAGCGAGCGCTATGAAAAACTCATGAAGGATAAGGGTATCTAACCCTAACCGGTGAAGCTTTGTGCGGCGCCTCTCGCTTTTTGGGTAAACACATGGTGTCCAATGGCATACGATTTCTCTTGACCGAAGGTGTCCATTGGAGTACAAGATGAACAGGCAAACGGTTGTCGAAACCCCCTCTTACATGGCCCTCGCTGGCAAGCTCTTCAGCGAGCGGGAACGTGAAAATATTGTGGCCATGCTTGCGGAGGATCCACACTGCGGCGATGTGATGTCGGGGACCGGCGGATTTCGAAAGGTTCGCGTGCCCCGCCAAGGCATGGGCAAGAGCGGTGGGGCGCGGGTGGTGTATATCTGGCGCAACGACAGATTTCCGGTCTTCCTGATTACCGTCTTTCCAAAGAATGAAAAGGCCAATCTCACGAAGGCCGAGCGCAACGCCCTGAAGAAACGCGCCGACGATATTTTTGAAAGTTACCGGAGATAGGCCATCGGGAGATAGATCATGAAAACCGCATTTGAACAGCTCATGACTGGACTGGACGAGGTTCAATCCTTTCTCGCTGGAGAGCGAAAAGGCTTCAAGGTGCATGTGCCGGATGAAGTGGACGTGAAGAGCATCCGCCACAAGCTCAACATGACTCAGTCCCGCTTCTCCGAGACCTTCGGCTTCAGCCTGGATGCAGTCAAGCATTGGGAAGGTGGGCGCCGCACTCCAGAAGCGCCAGCCCGCACCCTGCTCACCGTGATCGACAAGAATCCCGCGGCTGTCATCACCGCCCTTTACCCAGGAGTCCTGCCGAGGGCGACTCCAAAGAACAGAGCCAGATTTCGCAGCAACAAGAAGCGGGCGATGGCGGCTAAGGCAGGGGCCGGTAATGGCGCTCGCAATCCGAAGAACTGATAGACGGGCGGACGCGAGTCCGCGACTTTTTTCATCACAAACGCCCGGCCCACTCATCACAGACATCCAACCCGCCAAGCGCGATAATGGATACCTGATTGGCGCAGCAAAAAGTGTGCCGGTCTCCCAAGACGGCGCTGGAAGCTGCCCCAAACCTATTTTCAGCGCTCTTTGACAACCTAAGTTGAGGCGTTTAGCGGGCGTGAGCGAAGCGGGAGCCCGCTGTCGAAATCCTGAGCCAAGCGAACGGATCTCGTAAGTCCTTATTCCGGAATATTCTAGCTATAAGTCCTTTAAACTCAAAGATTTTGCGGGATTTTTCCCCTAACTCTATGATTCCAATAGGGGGAGGGGGGGTACCATATACTAACGGGTTAATAACCATCCTGCCAACACCTGCGGAATAGCAAGGAATGCAAACCCGCAGCTTGTGCAATTCAGCTCTGCGGCCGCGAGTTTTCTTTTCCTGCGGTCTCGCGCCGGCGACTCGAAATCGAATCAGCCGTCACGTTCCCGGGAAAATAACAGGTAACTTTCCGGCGTAACCCTGCGTCCAACTAGGTGGGGAAACTCCGTCCACTCCGACTTGCTATCGGAGGTATAATCACTTCACCGATCGGGTTCCCGCGGGGTGTCCAAATGTCGTTCCGTAATTCGCTGATCTCCCTGAGTTTACTGGCGTTGATGGCGTTGCCCGCGCTGGCACAGAATCAAACGTCCCAAGCCCCAACCGCGCAGCCGCAAACTACCCAGCCATCCGGTTCACCGTCCGGCACGGCGACCCCGGCTCCGCCGCAGGATCCGTCGACAACCCCCAGCGCGACGCCCGCTCCGCCTGCGGATTCCTCTTCGAGCAGCGCCGACGCTGCTCCCAGCGGCCCGCCTCCCGTCCAGGAGCCCGACGACAGCAAGGTCAAGCACGACGGCGGCAAGGACGACGTGGATGCCATCGGCAACCGCAAGGTCGGCGGCCGCGGCCTGGGCGACTGGTACTCGCTCGAAACCGAAATCAAGATCGGCAAGCAGTATTCGATGCAGGTCGAGCAGAGCGTGAAGCTGGTGCAGGACCCGGTGGTGAACGAGTACGTCAATCGCATCGGCCAGAATCTGGTGCGCAATTCCGACGCGCAGGTGCCGTTCACGATTAAGGTCATCGACTCGGATGAAGTGAACGCGTTCGCGCTCCCCGGCGGATTTTTCTACGTGAACTCGGGCCTGATTCTGGCGGCGGACGAAGAGGCCGAACTGGCCGGCGTCATGGCGCATGAGATTTCCCACGTTTGCGCCCGCCACGGGATGCGTCAGATGACGCGGGCGAACTGGGCGAACATCGGCACCATTCCTTTGATTTTCGTTGGCGGTGGCATCGGCTACGGCATCTACGAAGCCGCTGGCCTGGGCTTGCCCCTCACCTTCATGAAGTTCCAGCGCAACTTCGAAGCTGAAGCCGATTATCTCGGCCTGCAATACATGTATAAGACGGGATACGATCCGCAGGCTTTCATCAGCTTCTTTGAAAAGATTCAGGCGAAAGAGAAGAAGAAGCCGGGCACGATTGCCAAGGCGTTCGCTTCGCACCCGCAGACCCCCGATCGCATTGAGGCGTCGCAGAAGGAGATCGCGACCATTCTTCCGGCGAAGGCGCAGTACATCGTCTCCACTTCGGAGTTTGACGACGTGAAATCGCGGCTCGCCACCATCGAGAACCGGCACAAGGTGATCGAAGAAAAAGATAGCACCAAGCCCAGCCTGCGCCGCACGTCAACCAGCGACAAGACCAGCAGCGGCACGGACACCTCGAACGACGACGATCGCCCGACGCTGAAGCGCCGCGACGACAATCCGAACCAGAATTAAGACAAATCGCATCATCGGGCCATCGGATCATCGAAAAACCAGTGAAGACGAGGATTTTCGATCACCCGATGACCCGATGGTGAGATGACCCGATCACCTACGATCCCGCAGCCACCGCCTTTACCGCGATCGTCGTGCCATCCACGTCCCCGGTCACTTTTGCCTTTGCTCCCGCCAGATCGTTCAGCTTATCGAGCGCGGCCTTATCCGAGGTCTCCAGTGTGTAGACTTTGTCCCCGACCACAAGCGCGTACTTCGAGCCATGCTTGATGCACGCGCGCGTGCAATCCGCAGCCTTTCCGGCCATTTCATGCTTCGCTCCGCACATGGCGTCGCTCACTTCGCCGGTCAAGGTCTGGCTTTTGCCGGCAGCCAGCGCAGGAACCGCCGCCAACCCGGCCAACATCTGCATCCCAAGAACCGCAGCCGCAATTCGATTTACTTTCATGGTGATTTCGTCTCCTGTCAAATGGGGTGATGGTTCAGAAACGCACAGCCCAGGACTCCGCTGCCATGCCGTCAAGCTAGAGATTCCCAGGCTGCCATCCGGTTACAAAATATTTGGCCTTCACAACTCGCTGGCGTTCAGGGTCACTGCTGCTTAAAACGAATTTCCACGTCGACGGTCTTGTCCTTCGTGTCCGGCGTTTCATGAATGCTTATGGCCCACTGCACGCCGCGGGGAACGAGATTTCTGGTATCGTCTAGATATTTCTTGGGATAGTCGGCATTGTAGGGCTGCCCTTCGCGCAGGGTCCACGCCGCCAGCATACGAGCTTTGGCCTGCGTGTCGAGTCCCGCGATCTCCAACTCACCCATCTTGTAGAGGTCGCCTTCGGTGACGTTCAGGTCGTAGCGCACGGTGCTTTTCTCTTCGTCGAACTGGGCGTTAGGTTTGATCTGCACCATCATGTAGCCGCGGCTGCGGTAAAGCTTGCTCACGCTTTCGATGTCGCGGAGAAGTCGCACGGCGTCGGCGGGCTGGCCGGGCGGCATGTGGATGAGGGGCGCGACTTCGCCGGTGGCGATGGCAGCGTTGCCCTTCCATTCGACGCTGGATGTCGAATAAACCTTGCCCGGCATGACGGGAACGATCGCATCCACCTCAAGTTCGGTGGGACCTTGCGCATCGGCAGCAGGAGCGGGCTGCAGGACCACGCGCGCGTCTGACAGCCCGAACGCGGCCTTCAAATATCCGCGCTGCAGGTACACAGGCAGCAAGTCAAACTTAGCGGCTGCGGCAAGAGTAGAGCGTCCGTATTCCGCGCCTGTGAAGCGGCGGGCCGCGGTTGTGAGCAGAGCCGTCTGCTCGGGCGATGCTCCGGGGAATTCGACGCCGCGAATGCGTATGCTGACTTCCTCGACCCGGTAAACAATCGCGCTGAGGGCCCCGCTCGACTCTTCTTCCGAACGCAGAAAATCTACGCGCCCTGGAAGTTGTTTCTCGGTGAGCATCGCCTGCAGCGATTCGGAAACCCGGTCGGGGAGATTGCCGGCAATCGGCAGCACCTGCTTGAACAGCGGAACCCGGTTTTGCAGTTCGGTGCGCAGTTCGTCGTCTGTGAACCAGACAAAGTTTTCAAAGCGCGCGGGAACCAGCTTGCTCTTGTCGGTATCGGCGAGTTGGAACTCGAGTCTGGTGCCCGCATTCGAAGAGGAATACGAATAGACGACATTGCTGAACAGGCCGGAATCTCCCAGGCGCTGTACAGCCTCTTTGAAATCTCCGTCGGCGGCGTTCTGGCCCATTTGCAGGCCGCTCGCGGCAAGAATCTCCTTGTCGGTGTAGCGCGCTGTTCCCGTAACCTTCAGTGCGATGAGTTTGTAGGCGGTCACTGGGGAAGCTTTGCCGCCGGCGGATTGCTTCTGGGCCGCGGCAGCCGAGAGGAGCAAGGACAAGCAGAGCGCGGAACGCGTAACCCAGTTCATTTCGATCGCTTCCCAGCCCCGACCGCGGAAAAGTTCTTTTGTTTGACCGCGATGTCCATGAATGCCTTGGCGGCGCGGCTGAGCGACTTATCTTTGCGGAACACGAGCGCGAGGTCGCGCCGAATTTGCGCGTCGGCAAGCGTGATCGCTACCAGGACATTGGCCCGTATATCCTCCTCGATATTCGAGCGCGCGATAAATCCCACGCCGACATCGGCAGCCACAAAACGCTTGAGCAGTTCGCTGGAGTCGAGTTCCATGGCCAGGTTTGGTTTCAGGTGATGATCATAGAACAGCGCATCGAGCGCGTCGCGAGTGTGACCCAGTTTGGGCACCACGAGCGGATAGGTTGAGACCTCGGCCACGGTAACGCTTTTCTTCGACGCGAGCGGATGATGCGCGGCCGTGATGACGACGAGTTCGTCGCGATGAATCATCTGCGCTTCGAGCCGGTTGTCGGTCACGGGCAGCGAGACCACGCCAAAGTCCACCACGTTCTCCAGGATCGACTCGAGAATCTTGGCGTAATCGGAGCGTTTGATGCTTACGGAGACATTCGGGTAGTCGCGTTTGAATTGCGCGAACACCTCGGGCAGGATGTGCAGACAGGTGCCTTCGTTCGCTCCGACGACAATCTCGCCGCGGGGCACACGCTCGGTTTCTGCGATCTCGTTGAGGATCGTCTTGCGCCGCTCCAGCGTTTCCTCGGCGTACTTGAAAAACAATTTGCCCGACGCGGTGAGCGAGACACGCCCTCCTGAGCGGTCGAGCAGGCGAGCGCCCACTTCCTCTTCAAGCGCCCGAATCTGGGAGGAGATGGCCGGCTGGGTGCGAAAACGCTTTTCCGCCGCGCGGGAGAAACTGGAGAGCCGCGCCACTTCGAGAAAAATTTCGAGCTGATCGAAGTCCATCGTGTAGTGGCCACACACACTATAGCGAGACTGGGGCGACGACGGAAGAGAAATCAGAAATCGCTGGATAGAAGGGGCATCGTTATCGGGTTCAAGGGCGCGGCGAAGGGACAGGTTCGCCAGTCTCTTCACTATCCACCCAATAACTCTTCCTGGCGGTCACGACGAGGTTCGGATGCTCCTTCAGCTGTAGCTGGATCGAGTGCAGACCAGGATGCGGAGACTTGGGCTGAAAGCTCAGGACATATCGATTGGGAATGTGATTGGAGATCGTGAGCAAGGCTTTTTCCAAATTGTGAGTGTTGCTGAATCCAAAATATTCTCCGCCGGTAAGATGCGCCACGGTTTCAGGAGCGTTGCGATGCAAACCCTCGACGGCGGCAATGGCCGCCATTCTTACAACTGCCAGCGGAGGCGCGAGTTGACCGAGGCAGTCGTATGCCTGCGAGAGCTTGTTTTGAGGTGTTCCGGGATCGGCGTCGGGATCCTTCGCCATGCAGCCGCCGGGATGCTGCGGGTTTGGGTTCGACAGGCTGGCGCCGCCGCTCCATACCGTCGGGAGCTCTTCAGAGGCGTAGTGGCGCGCGTCAGACTTAGGCGAGGAAAAGCCCAGACTGTAGATAGCCGTGTTCGTGTCGCTGATGGCGCGCAGAGCATCATCCATTTTCACGCGGCTTCCATGGTCGCTGGTCTCGCTGAGCAGCAAAATCGCGCGTCGATACTCGGGAGGCTGGTGCCGCAGCAAGTCAACCGAAAAGGCCAGAGCATCGAGGATCGCGCCCTCGCGGTTCCGACTCCCCGGGTTCAGTCCGCGAATTGTGTAGTCCACTACATTCAGATTAGGAGTGAAGTACTGAAGAAGTCTCGGTCTGCTGTCGAACCCTACCACCGCAACTTGGCGCGGGACATTGCCCACCACCGACTCCATCACCGTGGCCAGATGGCGATACTTGTCGAGTTGTTCAGCGCCGACGCCGCCCGTCTCAACGGCAATGACCAGGGCCAGCGGCTCACTGTCCGTGTCCTCCTCAAGCGTAACCTTCTGCTCCACCCCATCGTCGGTGAGCGCGAAATCGTTGGCGGTAAGGGTGAACACAAGCGCTCCCGCCTTGGTTCTTACCATGGCTGGAACAAGCACTAAGTTCGAATGCGCGCTGAAGGCAGCGGTAGATGATGTGGAAGGGGCCGCGGTCTGCGCCATTGTGAACGGCGCACACACGAGTACGATGACTGCGCTGACCCTCAAAATCGGACGCCCAGAGCTCATTCCGGCTGACTCTGCACTGTTGGAGACGGGTCAACCCCCCTCTCCACAGATGCTTTCACCTAGACGTTGATCACCGCGATGAGTTCTCTCACAGCTGCGGCGCTCTTATCGAGGGCTGTTTTCTCTTCCGCAGTGAGTTTGATCTCGATGATCTGCTCGATCCCTTTGGCGCCGAGTTTCACCGGAACGCCGACAAAGAGTCCGTGAATGCCATACTCTCCGTTGAGATAGGCGGCACACGGAAGAATCTTTTTCTTGTCTTTGAGAATGGCCTCGACCATTTCGGTAGCGGCAGCCGATGGGGCGTAGTACGCCGATCCGGTCTTGAGATATTTGACAATCTCGGCGCCCCCGTCACGTGTGCGCTGGACGATGCGATCGAGAGTGGCCTTGTCCAGCAGTTCGGTGATGGGGATGCCGGCGACCGTGGAATAGCGCGGAAGCGGGACCATCGTGTCGCCGTGTCCACCGAGCACGAAGGCGTTCACGTTCTCGACGCTGACTTTGAGTTCCTGGGCGATAAAGGTTCGGAAGCGGGCGGAGTCGAGTACGCCGGCCATGCCGATGACGCGCTCTCGCGGAAATCCGCTGATCTTGTAGGCCGCCTGTGCCATGGCGTCGAGCGGATTGGAGACGATAATGAGAATGCAGTTCGGCGAGTGCTGTACGACCTTGCCGACCACGTCGCTCATGATCTTGTAGTTGGTATTCAGAAGATCGTCGCGGCTCATGCCCGGCTTGCGAGGAATTCCGGCGGTGATGACGACGATGTCGGAGGTGGACGTGTCGGCGTAGTCGTTCGTGCCGAGAACAGCGGAGTCGCGTTTCTCGATCGGCATGGCCTCGAGCAGATCAAGACCTTTCCCTTGCGGGACGCCCTCTATGATGTCGATGAGCACGACATCGGCGAGCTCTTTCGATGCGATCCAATGAGCGGCGGTGGCGCCTACGTTTCCCGAACCTACTATCGTTACTTTATTGCGCATGAAAATTTCCTTTCTTGATGCTCAGTAATAATTGCC
>Ga0265314_10004092_pt1 | contig 13737 bp, 12 predicted proteins | sample 4126metaG_FD_203106 | JGI IMG/M metagenome (GOLD analysis project Ga0265314, IMG submission 203106) | Rhizosphere microbial communities from Carex aquatilis grown in University of Washington, Seatle, WA, United States - 4-1-26 metaG | ecosystem: Host-associated > Plants > Roots > Rhizosphere >... | reverse complement strand
AAGACCCTCGCGCGCCGGGCCACGCGGAACTCCGTTACCGTCCGGATGTGGACGGTCTGCGCGCCGTGGCCGCGCCGTGTGTCCTCTTCTACCATCACGGATTGTCGCAAGTTCTCTATCCGCATGAAGTTCTTTGCGCGACAGGCAGATGCGAGCTGTCGCGCAATGATCGGCCGCTCTATCGCGACGAACATCATTTGAGCGTTTTCGGCGCCATGCCGCTGGTGCCGCTTGTGTCTCAGGCTTTCTGACATCGTGAGGCGTTTTTGCTGGGGATTGACTCGGGATGTCTCTGGAACATAATGAGAACATTGGGAAGTGAGCATGGCAGCCGGCCCTGCCGCAGCTATAGGGTGCCGGCCACACAGGCACGGAAAGGCAAGAACAATGGCGGGTAGCGTCAACAAGGTGATTTTGGTTGGCAATCTGGGCAAGGACCCGGAGACGCGCCGCCTGCAGAGCGGCGATCCCGTGGTGAATTTGTCGATCGCAACCTCCGAAAGCTGGCGGGACAAGGCTTCGGGCGAGCGCAAGGAAAAGACCGAGTGGCACCGCGTGGTGATTTTCAACAAGAACCTCGCGGAGGTCGCGGAAAAATATCTGCGCAAAGGCTCCAAGGTTTACGTCGAGGGTGCGCTGCAGACCCGCAAATGGACTGACAAGGACGGCCAGGACAAATATTCGACCGAGATCGTCCTGCAGAATTTCCGGGGCGAACTCACGATGCTCGACACGCGCGGCGAAGGCGGGAGCGCCATGTCGCGCAACAGTTCGGCTTCCAGCGACTCCGCTCCAGGCAATTTCGACCGCAGCGAGTTGGACGACGAAATTCCGTTTTGATCCCGGCGTGAACATGCGTTCTCCCTGCATTGCGGTGCTGGCTCTGGCGCTCGGTCTTTCGGCATGCGGGCCGGGGTCGTTCGGCGCGCCGGCCGCCGGTTTCGAGTTTCCACAAGTCGCGCAGTCTTACGTTCCGCTGCACGCCCGCGATTGGATGCTGGCAACGCATGACGGGGCATCGGTTGTGATCGCGCCGGGCATCGCCGTCACCAACGCGCACAATGCAAATATGCTCGACCCCGCTGCGGTGATCGGAACTGTCGATGGCTATGACCTTCTCTACTACCACACGGACAAGACAAAGACCTTGCCCACAGCCGCGCCCACGGATGGAGAAGAGGTTGTGGCTTATGGTCAGGACACGGATGGCAATCTACGCGTGAGCCGTGGCGTCATCCGCCAATTCTGGCCCGCTGCGTTCGGCTATGTTTCGGACGCCGGCCCGGGTTTTTCCGGCGGCCCCGTTGTGGACGCGAAAACGGGAGCGCTGCTCGGCATCACCTATGGCTATAAGGGCGACGAAAACGCCAAAACCCGCCTCCTGGTGGCCTACAACGTGGCCTTCGTGATGGACCGTCTGGCCGTCATTCAAGGCCGCGCCGCATCGCATTAATCGGTAGCGGAATCGGTCATCGAAATGCTACAAAACTGGCTGGATTCTGGCCCGTTTCGGGTATGCCGTAAGGCATTGAAAAGGAACAAGTTTTGAGCGACACCCCAGCCGCCAATCCCCCAGCGGGCGGCTCACCGCATTTGCCCATCGCCATCGAGGACGAACTGAAGAAGTCCTACCTCGACTACGCGATGAGCGTGATCGTTTCCCGTGCCCTTCCGGATGCGCGTGACGGCCTCAAGCCTGTGCATCGGCGAATCCTGTTTTCGATGCATGAGAACGGCCGCGACTGGAACAAACCCTATCGCAAATGCGCGCTGATCGTCGGCGACGTGATGGGCAAATACCATCCGCATGGCGACCAATCGATCTACGACGCGCTTGTGCGCATGGCGCAGGATTTTTCCATGCGCGCGCCGCTCATCGACGGGCAGGGCAATTTCGGCTCCGTCGACGGCGATCCGCCGGCCGCGATGCGCTACACGGAATCGCGCCGCTCCAAGATCGCGCACATGCTGTCCGAAGACATCGACAAGGACACGGTGGCCTTCCGCGACAACTACGATGGTTCTGAAAAAGAACCGGTCGTTCTGCCCGCCCGCTTTCCCAACCTGCTCGTCAACGGCGCCGGCGGTATCGCCGTCGGCATGGCAACGAACATCCCGCCGCACAATCTGGGCGAAGTGATCGACGCCTGCCTTGCCTATATCGACGATCCGTCGATCGGCATGGACGCGCTGACCGAGATCGTGCCCGGTCCGGACTTCCCGACCGGCGCGCTGCTCATCGGCAAACAGGCGGCGCGCGGCGCACTTGCCCGTGGACGCGGCTCCATCCTCATGCGGGCGCGCTGCATGATCGAGGAAATCCGGAAGGACCGCGAAGCTATCATCGTCACCGAACTTCCGTTTCAGGTGAACAAGGCGCGCCTGCAGGAGAAGATCGCCGAACTCGTGCGCGACAAACGCATCGAAGGCGTCGGCGATATCCGCGACGAAAGCGACCGTCACGGCATGCGCGTGGTCATCGAGATCAAGCGCGATGCTTCTGCGGAAGTCGTGCTCAACCAGCTCTACCGCTATTCCGAACTGCAAACGACGTTCGGCGTGAACATGGTGGCTCTCAACGCCGGCCGCCCCATGATCATGAATTTGAAGGAGTTGATCGGCGCCTTCACCGCCTTCCGCGAGGAAGTGGTGATGCGCCGCTCGCGCTTCGAACTCACCAAGGCGCGAGACCGCGGGCATGTCCTGGTCGGGCTCGCGATCGCCGTCGCCAATATCGACGATGTGATCCATCTCATCCGCAATGCGCCCGACACCGCCACTGCCCGCGAACAGTTGATGGCGCGCGCGTGGCCCGCGAAGGATGTGGCACCACTGGTGCTTCTCATCGCCGATCCGCGTCACATCATGCTGGAAGACGGCACGATCAAGCTGTCGGAAGAGCAGGCGAAGGCGATCCTGGAAATCCGCCTCGCGCGCTTGACGGCACTGGGCCGCGACGAAATCGGCGATGAAGTCGCCAAGCTCAGCGAAGCGATCAAGGACTACCTCGACATCCTGCGCTCGCGTCCGCGCGTGCTGACCATCGTGAAGGACGAACTCAAAGCGATCAGAGACGAATTCGCCACGCCGCGCAAAACCGAACTGGTCGATGCCGATGTCGAGATCGAAGACGAAGCGCTGATCGAGCGCGAGGACGTCGCGATCACCGTCACCCACGCCGGCTACATCAAGCGTACGCCCATCGCCGAGTACCGTGTGCAGGGGCGTGGCGGCAAAGGTCGAGCCGGCATGGCGACGCGCGAGGAAGATTTCGTCACCAACATCTTCGTCGCCAACACCCATGCGCCGATGGTGTTCTTCTCCTCCACTGGCATGGCCTACAAGCTCAAGGTCTGGCGCTTGCCTGAAGCCAGCATCCAGGGCCGAGGCAAGGCAATGGTGAATCTGCTGCCCTTGGAGCAAGGCGAGAACATCACCACCATCCTGCCGCTGCCCGAAGATGAGAGCGCGTGGGAGAAGCTCCACGTCGTGTTCGCCACCAAGTCCGGCGATGTGCGGCGCAACGAGCTCTCCGACTTCGTGAACATCAACAAGAGCGGCAAGATCGCCATGAAGCTCGAGCCGGGCGACGGCATCGTGGACGTGCAGATCTGCACCGAGCAGGACGACGTTCTGCTCACCACGCGCGGCGGAAAATGCATTCGGTTTGCGGTGACGGACGTGCGCGTGTTCAAGGGCCGCGACTCCACCGGCGTGCGCGGTATCAAGCTCGCGAAGGACGATGAGGTCGTCAGCCTCACCTTGCTGCATCACTCCGATGCGTCCACCGCCGAGGCACGGGCCTATCTCAAGCAGGCCAATGCCGCGCGACGGGCCGCCACGGGTGAGGAAGAAGTGCAAGTCGAGGAAGCCGATGACGCCGATGACGGCACCGAAGAGGCGACGCTGACGCAGGAACGCTATGCGCAGCTCGGTGCGCGCGAGCAATTCGTGCTTGCGATGTCGGAGAGCGGCTTCGGCAAGCGCACCTCGTCCTACGAATATCGCGTCACCGGCCGCGGCGGTTCTGGCATCGTGGCGATGGGGATGGGCAAGAAGAACGCCGCCATCATCGCGGCCTTCCCGGTCGAGGAATCCGACGATCTCATGCTGATCTCCGACAAGGGGCAGATCATCCGTGTCGGCGTGAGCGGCATTTCCATCCAGGGCCGGTCGGCACAGGGCGTTACGGTGTTCCGGGTGGAGGAAGGCGAGCGGGTTGTGTCGGTCGAGCGGATCGAGGACGTTTCCGAAGAGGCAGCCGGTTAGTCCGGCGGGGAGATGCCATGAGCAAGGAACGCATCGGGCTTTATCCCGGCACTTTCGATCCGCCGACGCTCGGTCATCTCGATATCGTCAAGCGGGCTCTGAATCTGGTCGACCGCCTCGTCATCGGCGTGGGAACGGGGACCGGAAAGAACCCCCTGTTCTCGTATGAAGAGCGGGTCGAGATGTGGCAGCACGAGGCGGCAGCGCTCACCAAGGATGGCGGCACGATCGACGTGAGGCCCTTTGGCGACTTGCTGCAAGTCGATTTCGCGCGCGACGTTGGCGCCAGCATCGTGGTGCGGGGACTTCGCGCGATGTCCGATTTCGAATACGAGTTCCAGATCGTCGGGATGAACCAGCGACTCGCGCCTGACATCGAGACGGTTTTTCTGATGGCCGATCCCCGGTATCTGTCGATCGCTTCCAAACTGGTGAAGGAAGTGGCGATGCTAGGCGGCAACGTAACGCCATTCCTGACGCCGAATGTCGCCGATCTGCTGGTGAAACGTTGCAACGAGCGAAAGAAAAAGTGATGGCCGATACGCTGGTGATGGATCTCAAATCGGGTCCCGTGAAGATCAAGCTGCGCCCCGATCTGGCGCCTAACCATGTCGCGCGCATCAAGGAGCTCGCGGAAAAAGGGTTCTATGACGGTGTCGTCTTTCACCGCGTCATTCCCGATTTCATGGCGCAGACGGGTGATCCCACCGGCACCGGTTCGGGTGGTTCTGATCTGCCCGATCTGAAAGCCGAGTTCTCGAACGAGAAGCACAAGCGCGGCACGATCTCGATGGCGCGGACCAGCAATCCCAATAGCGCCAACAGCCAGTTCTTTATCTGCTTCGCCGACGCGCCCTGGCTCGACAGGCAATACTCCGTCTGGGGCGAAGTGATCGAAGGCATGGAGCATGTGGACGCCATCAAAAAGGGTGGTGAGCACAACAATGGCGCGATTTCCGGCGAACCGGACAAGATCGTGAAGATGCGGTTGGAATAGGCCTTCCGCGCATTGACCGGGCGGGCCGGGTCCACTAATGGTCCGCCGCCGTCTGGCGAGCCCGTAGCTCAGTGGTAGAGCATCTGACTTTTAATCAGAGGGTCGATGGTTCGAAACCATCCGGGCTCACCACCCTGCGCTGCGAAGCAGCGGTGGGTGCCTCCCGAAGCGCCAGCGCGCAGGGAGACTGGCAAGTTGCTCGCAGCTTCGGGTGGCAGGCCGACTCTCCAACATGCGTGTAGATGTTTTCGATTTCGATCTACCGGAAGATTTTATCGCTCTGCGTCCCGCCAGCCCGCGCGACAGTGCGCGCATGCTCGTGATCTATCCTGACGGCAAGCTGGAGCACGCGCATATTCGCGATCTGCCGGGTTATCTGCGCAGCGGCGATGCGCTCGTCCTGAACGACACAAAGGTTTTTCCGGCGCGGCTGCACGGCAAGCGCATCGGCCGCGGCGACACGGCGCCCAGGATCGAGGCGATGCTGCACAAGCGCATCGCGCCGGATCGTTATCTCGCCTTTGCCCGTCCCGCCCGGAAACTGGCGGCGGATGACGACCTCCGACTGGGATCGGCCCTTGAAGCGAAAGTCGTCTCCGTCGGCGAAGGCGGAGAAATCGAACTCCGCTTCGCGCTCGAAGGCGCGCGCCTCGATGCGGCGATTGCCGCCGAAGGCGAAACGCCATTGCCGCCTTACATCGCGGGCAAGCGCAAGGCGGACTCGAAAGATCTGACCGACTACCAGACCATGTTCGCGCAACATGACGGTTCCGTCGCCGCGCCGACGGCCGGGTTGCATTTCACGCCGGAGCTGATGGCACGGCTGGAGCAGCGCGGCGTCACCCGGGAAACGGTCACGCTGCACGTCGGCGCCGGCACGTTTCTTCCCGTCAAAGCCGACGACACCGCCGGACACAAAATGCATTCGGAATGGGCGCTGCTCTCCGCCGAAGCCGCCGGCCGCCTCAACGCGGTACGGGACAGGGGAGGCCGCATCGCCGCCGTCGGCACCACAAGCCTGCGCACATTGGAAAGCGCGGCATCGGATGATGGCCGGCTTCACGCTATGACACGAGAAACCGACATCTTCATCACGCCCGGCTACCGCTTCAAGACCGCGGATATCCTGCTCACCAATTTTCACCTCCCGCGCTCGACCTTGTTCATGCTGGTCAGTGCTTTTATGGGCATCGACACCATGAAGGCGGCTTATGCGGAGGCGATCCGTGAGCACTATCGGTTCTATTCCTATGGCGATGCCTGCCTGCTATTGCGTGCGCCATGAGCGGCTTTGAGTTCTCGATTTCCGCCACCGACGGCGCGGCGCGCACGGGCGTCATCCGGACACCGCGCGGCGACATTCGCACGCCCGCCTTCATGCCCGTGGGCACAGCCGCCACGGTGAAAGCCATGCTGCCGGGGCAGGTACGCGACACCGGCGCCGATATCCTGCTCGGCAACACCTATCACCTGATGCTGCGTCCCGGTGCGGAGCGCATCGCCAAGCTGGGCGGCCTGCACAAGTTCATGGGCTGGGAACGGCCGATCCTCACCGATTCGGGCGGCTTCCAAGTGATGTCGCTGTCCAAGCTGCGCAAGATCACGGAAGAGGGCGTGCGTTTCAATTCGCATATCGACGGAAGCGAGCACTTCCTTTCGCCCGAACGCGCGATGGAAATCCAGCGACTGCTCGGCTCCGATATCCAGATGGTGCTGGACGAATGTCCCGCCTTTCCGGCGACGGAAAAAGATATCGAGAAATCATTGGCACTATCGATGCGCTGGGCTGTGCGCTCCAAGGCGGCATTCGGCGAACAGCCTGGGCGTGCCTGCTTTGGCATCGTGCAGGGCGGCGTCTATCCGCATCTGCGCGAACGCTCGGCGGAAGCGCTCAAAGAGATCGGCTTCGACGGTTATGCCGTGGGCGGTCTTGCTGTCGGCGAACCGCAATCGGCGATGTTCGAGACTCTTGATGCCGTCGTCCCGCATCTGCCGCGCGACAAGCCGCATTATCTGATGGGCGTCGGCAAGCCGGACGATCTGGTGGGTGCGGTGTTGCGCGGCATCGATATGTTCGATTGCGTGATCCCGACGCGCTCGGGCCGCAACGGACAGGCTTTCACACGCGAAGGCACCCTCAATCTGCGCAATGCACGGCACGCCGACGATCCCGCGTCGCTCGATGCCGAGTGCCGCTGCGTCGCCTGCACGCAATTTTCCAGGGCCTATCTGCATCACGTCGTGAAATCGAACGAGATCATCGCGTCCATGCTGCTGACGGCGCACAACCTGACCTACTATCAGGATATCATGCAGGGTCTACGCGATGCGATATCCAAAGGGCGGCTCGCCGAGTTCGCCGAGGGTGTGATGCAGGCTTACAGCCGCGAGCTCGGGCCATTCTAGGCCGGAGCGCGAATTTCATCGCGTGCACGGCGCCGGATTTTGACCGGCTTTCTCAAAAACAGGATCGAACGCGCAGCTGACGAGCGCCGAGCCTGTGCGCGAAAGATGATCGTTGTCGATATAAAGCGGCTGGCCGCGCGCGACGACGCGGCAGTTTTTCGCGTCACACAGCGCCGGCGCAAGCGAAATACGTTTGGCGCCGTATCGGGCGGAAAGTTCGGAAAAAACGCGAAAGACGAAACGCTGCCTCTGCAGATAGTCGTCCAGCGAAGGCGCAACGCGGGGCACCGTGCCGAAGCGGTCTTCCTGTGTCAGTGCCAGAGGAACATCGAAATCCGCTTCGGGCGCGTCCTCAACCAGATAGACCGCCCTCCCCAGCGTACGAAGTGTCGCCACAAGCCCGCTTAGCCTCGCATCGAATTTGGCGTGAAATGTTTCTGCCGTTGCGCTCTCACCGGCGTTTCCGAAGAATTGCCGGCGCGCGATGGCCTTTCCGGAACCTGTTCCCCCATCCGCGGTCGGCGCCCAATAGGCCGCGAGCAATACGGTGCCAATTTCGGGATGATCACGCAGGAATGCCATCGTTGCGGCATTCGATTTTTCGCAACTGGCGATAAGGGCGACGGGTCCAAAATCTTTTCCCTGCGGCGGACAGCCGGTCCAGCCTGCGAACAATCCCGATGCGCCACGGCTCTTCGCAGCGCGATCCAGCGCCGGCCGCAATACTTCCGCATGGGAGTCGCCCCAGAGGAGGAAGCTGGGCGGGCCATTGACGACGCCCAAGGGGCACAGATGGCCGCGGCGAGCGTCGTCATCGGAAGCCAACAGGCACGGCCCGCGATCCGAATCAAAATCGAGAGCGCCGTTCGCAAAAACGTTTTCCGTGGGCGTAAGACGCTGCGGGAACCCATTTCCCAGGAAAATGAAGATGCCGACGAAGAGCGTCAGCGCCATTGCGAGAATGCCGTCGCGGAAAATCTGCACTTGGGAAAAGCCGTTGCCTGTCCTGCGGAACGGCAACTCGACGAATCGCCAGGAGAGTATCGAGAGGATGGCTATCGCTGTGAGGGCGATAAAGGTTTCGGTCGCGGTCATGTCGCGAACGAGCAATTGGCCGAGCAACGCCAGAATGGGCCAATGCCAAAGATAGAGCGAGTAGGAGATCAGGCCGGTGAACACGAAGGGACGCGTCGCAAGAACGCGGTTGGTGAAGGGTAAGCCTCCGATTCCGCTTTGGATGATCATCGCGGCGCCAAGACAGGGCGCAAGCGCTGCCATTCCGGGAAAAGCGGTTGTGCTCGAATAGCAAAAAACCGGCACCGCAATGAAAGTCAGACCGGCCAGGGCCATCGCGTTTCGGACAGCGTTTGTGAAAACGGGCAGGCTGCAAAGGCCAAGCATCGCTCCCAGCAGCAGTTCCCATATGCGCGAAGGCAAAAGATAGAACGCGGCCTCGGGAAACCAGATGACACCGATGACGGATGTCGCGAGAGAGGCGATCAGGATGGCGCCGAAGAACCATGCCGAAAGCGCGGGAAACTGGCGGCGCGCGAACAGTAGCAGTAGCGGGTAGAGGACGTAGAATTGCTCTTCGATCGCCAGCGACCATGTGTGCAGAAGCAGTTCATTTTGGAAAAGATTGTCGAAATAATTCACTTCTTTCCAGAACAGGAAATTGGACGAGAACAGGCTGGCCGCGATCGCGCTCGCCGCATATTTTTTCAAGGCGTGCGGAACAAGAATGATCGCTGCGCCGATCGTCGTGGCGAGGATGACGGCAAACAGGGCCGGAAATATCCTGCGAATGCGCCGCTCATAGAAAGATTTGAGCGAAAATTTGTGCGCGTCGTCTTCCCGGACGATCAGCGAGGTTATCAGATATCCGGAGATGACGAAGAACACGTCGACGCCGACATATCCTCCACGAAAGGGATAGATGCCGGCGTGAAAAAATATGACGGCCAGAACCGAAATCGCTCTGAGCCCGTCTATGTCCGGCCGGTAGGTTGTCGGGGCGGGCAATCGGTAAACCGCCTCCGGTTTCTGAACCATGCAATTCGGACCCGGCTGCGAACTCGATGGGGCAGCATCCCGCTTTTCCCTCATGGGTCAAGAAGGTGAAAGTTTGGCCATCTGCCGCGCCGGGCGGAACTCCGCATGCCGACTTGTATCCGGATGTGTCGCGTGAAAGTCGGCCGATATGGTTTGAGACAGCGCGTTACGGAAGCTTAAGTTCGTGCGGGCGCTTCGCGAAATAGACTCGCCTCGTGATTTAAGAGGCGAGCGATATGTCCCTGCGTAAGATTCTTCTCAGTGGCGGCGTTTGCGGCGCGTTGTTCGCCGCCGGCGCGATGACCTATGCCCTGGCCGCGGATCGTCCGCGCGACGACATGGCCGGCAAGATGGACTTCACCGAAATGCACAAGCAGATGTGCATCGACCATTTCGCGCGCGGTGTCGGCCGCGTTGCTTACATCGAAGCGAAACTCTCGCTTACCGATAGTCAGCATCCATTGTTCGACGGCTGGAAGCAGACGGTTCTGGGCTCCGCGAAATCGCGCGAGGGCGAATGTCTCGCGCATCAGCCGCACATGGATGGTCCGCATGATCACAGCATTCTTGAGCGTCAGGCGCGCATGCAGGACATGCTGCAGCATCGTCTTGCCGACCTGACGGCGGAACAACCCTCGCTCAAGGCGCTCTACGATTCGCTGTCGCCCGAGCAGAAGCAGGTCTTCGACTATGGCGACCGCATGGGACCTGGTGGTCCGCACGGTCATGGCGTTTGGCATGGTCCGCATGGCGCTGCCCCCGGCGACAAGGCGGACTGAGGAAGGCGATGACCGTGCGAAGCGAAAACGGGCAACCTTGGCTCCAGACGCGGACCGCGGTCATCGTCTTTTTCATCGGCTTGGTGGTTTTGTGGGGCGCCGTCTCGCTGCTGTTTTATCTCGAAATTCCCTGAGCGGTTTTGCCGTTTAGGATCTTGCCGCCCGCCTTGTGCGGACGGCTTTTTTATTGCTCGTAACCATTTGTTTCAAAACGAATTTGTATAATTTTGCTCTATCGCCCTTGACGTTTGTTCTTTATTTGTTCTAACCTTCTTTTCATGCAAACGAACCTCTTTTCCGGCCAATCGGCCGACCTCCGGTTCCTTCGGGACCGTCTCAGAATCGCCTTCGGGCGGGATCGTGCCGGCTTTCGCGTCAGCGCGATCAACCAGTTCATCCGCAGCTTCATCGGAAGCCGCACCCTGGACTGGCAGTCCGATCGCGCCTTTACGCGCCTCCTGAGCCGTTACAGCGGCCCAGAGGCCCTGGCGGACGCGCCTGTGGCCGAGATCGAGGCCGCGCTGGAAGGCGTCCAGTTCGCCGACAAGAAGGCCCGTGAGTTGAAGGATGCGCTGCTGCACATCCGCGCCCGTGCCGGGTCCGTCGATCTGGAATTCCTGGCCGGACTGGATGTGGATACGGCCCTGGTCTGGCTGGAACAGATCCGTGGCGTCGGCCGCAAGATCGCCGCCGCAACCCTGAATTTCAGCGCCCTCAAAAAGCGCGCCTTCGTTGTCGACACCCATATCATCCGCCTGATGCGCCGCTTCGGCTTCGTGAAGCCCAATGCCGAGACGGAAGATGTCTATGCCGCGGTGATGGAAGCGGCCGGCGAGATGAGCGCCGACGATTTGTACGAGTTTCATTGGCACCTGAAACGCCTCGGTCAGAATCTATGCAAGGCGTTCCAGGCCAATTGCACGGTTTGCCCGCTTTCCGAAAGCTGCCTGAAGCGGATGGATGCGGCAGCCGGGCGCTCTGGCCGCGCCGCGTGATGCATCATGGTCGGCACGGCGGAAAAACTTGCGAGCCTTCGCGCCACCCTTGCCACTGCCGGGCTGGAAACGCTGGTGAGCAACGCCCGCGTGCCGCTGGGCTGCGCGCCGGCTGACGCGGTTCTCAAAGGCGGGCTTGAGCGCGGCGCGCTGCACGAAGTCTATGCCGCCACGAATTGCGAAACCGCCGCCACCGCTTTTGCCGCCGGTCTTGCCGCGCGCGTTGCGGGCAAAAAGAAGATCCTCTGGATCCGCCAGGATTTCTCGGCACTGGAATTCGGCGAGCTGTCCGCCACCGGCTTTCTCGAACTCGGCATCGATCCGTCGCAGATTCTTCTCGTCTGCACGGCGCATGCGGATGATGCGATCAAGGCCGCCTCCGATGCGCTCACCTGCGCCGCGCTTGGCGCCATCGTGATCGAGATTCCGGGCACACCGAAAATTCTCGACATGATGACAAGCCGCCGCCTCACGCTTGCCGCATCGCAGAAGAACGTCACCACATTCCTTTTGCGCTTTGCCGCAAAGCCGCAAGCCAGCACCGCCGAAACTCGCTGGCTGGTGCGCGCGATGCCGTCACAACAAGAAGATGAAAACTGGGGCCAGCCGGTTTTCGAAACAGATCTCGTCCGCAACCGTCATGGGCGCACGGGACATTGGGTCATGGAGTGGAATTGCGATGAAGGTCTCTTCCGGGAGCCCATTGGCGGGATCGCGGCGCATTATCGCGCTGTGGTTTCCCCGTTTGGCGACGGACCGGCTGCAACGCCGGTGGAAAGCGCGCGAAGCGGCAAGGCTTTGCGCTGAGCCGCCGCGCGAGCCGCCGCCCTTGGTCGTCGTGGCGAAGGAGAAGAACGCGCTGCGTCTCTCCGGGCTGGACCGCAAGGCGACGTCGCTCGGCCTTGCCATCGGCCAGCCGCTCGCCAATGCCCGCGCCATGCTGCCCGAACTCAAGGTCATGGCGGCAAACGATGGCGCGGATCACAAGCTTCTGGAGCACATCGCCGACTGGTGCGACCGCTTCACGCCTTTCGTGGCGCTGGATCCGCCACGCGCGCTGCTGCTCGATGTCAGTGGCGCCAGCCATCTCTTCGGGGGTGAAAAGGCCCTGCTGGATCGTATCCTTGGCAGTTTGCGCGCTCAGGGTTTCGCGGTGCGCGGCGCGCTCGCCGGAACCGCGATGGCTGCGCGCGCTTGTGCCCGCCATCGGGACGGCCTCGTTGTCGCAGCGGGTGAGGAGATGGCCGTCACCGCGCCGCTGCCGATCGAGGCGTTGTTTCTCGACCCCGTCACCACCCACGCATTTCGCCGCGCGGGCCTCAAAACGATAGGGCAGGTGGCAAACCGCGACCGCCGCGAACTCACGGCGCGTTTCGGCTCGGCGATGGTGTTCACGCTTGAAACCGCACTGGGCAAAACCGAAAAGCCGATCTCGCCGCGTGTTTCTCTTCCTGATTACCGGACGGAGCAGAATTTTCCCGAACCCATCGCCACCGAGGATGTGATCCGCGCGACGCTGGTGTCCCTCGCCGGAACGCTTTGCGATGCCCTGGAGCAACGCGGCGAAGGCGCGCGCCGGCTGGAGGCCGCATTCTTCCGCGCCGATGGCGCTGTCATGCGCATCGCGGTGGAAACCGGATCGCCCACGCGCGAACCCGTCGTCATCGAACGGCTGTTTCGCGAGAAATTGGATGCGTTGGCCGATCCGCTCGATCCCGGGTTCGGTTTCGATCTCATTCGCCTGTCCGCCAGCCATGCGCAGCGTTGCGAAACCGGCGCCGCCGATTTCAGTGCCGATCTCAATGCGGAGCGGGAAATCCGCTTTCTTGTCGATCGTCTCTCTGCCCGCTTCGGCGCGCATCGTGTGCTCGCGTTTCAGGCGAACGATACGCATATCCCCGAAGCCGCCGGTCTCGCGCTTCCCGCGCAGGAAGCGCGTGGCACGAAATCGTCCTGGGCCGTCATGCGCCGCAAGGCGGAAGCACCGCGCCGTCCGCTCCGCCTGCTCGCCAAGCCGGAGGAAGTCGAAACCATTGCGAGCATTCCCGCCGGCCCGCCGCGTCGCTTTCGTTGGCGCCGCGTCCAACATGATGTCGTCCTGGCCGAAGGCCCGGAACGCATCGCGATGGAATGGTGGCGGCATCTGACACCGCAACCGACACGCGATTATTTTCGCGTAGAGGATACGGGCGGAAACCGCTTCTGGCTTTATCGCGACGGTCTCTATCTGCGGGAGACA
>Ga0265314_10004089_pt1 | contig 13745 bp, 13 predicted proteins | sample 4126metaG_FD_203106 | JGI IMG/M metagenome (GOLD analysis project Ga0265314, IMG submission 203106) | Rhizosphere microbial communities from Carex aquatilis grown in University of Washington, Seatle, WA, United States - 4-1-26 metaG | ecosystem: Host-associated > Plants > Roots > Rhizosphere >... | reverse complement strand
ACAGAACGTCATGGCGATCGAGTGGAAGGTGGCGGCGGAAGAGATCGCCGAGATCGACGGGATCACGAAGTAGCTTCTCCCTCTCCCCGTTCTTCACGGGGAGAGGGTCGGGGTGAGGGGCTACAGCGCCGACAGCGCGGTTTGAATCACTTCTAAAACGCCATCGATGTTGCCAAGCACATCGTTGTTCCAGAAACGCAGCACTCTGTAGCCTGCCTCGTTCAACCGGCGATCACGTATTGCGTCAGCAGCCGATTCATTATGCTGCCCGCCATCGACTTCGATAACCAGCAAGCGCTCGCGGCAAACACAATCGCAGATGTAGTTGTCGATTGGCATTTGGCGGACAAACTTGTGTCCATCGATCTGCCGATTGCGAATTCGATTCCAGAGGACCGTTTCCGCATCGGTTTGACCGGTACGCAGACGCCTTGCAATCCCGGTCGTCTTGCGATCTGGGCCACGCATTGCCTCGCGCCCCTCACCCGGATCGCTCCGAACGAAGCTTCGCATCGCCGAGGCGATCCGACCTCTCCCCGCAAAAGAGTGGGGAGAGTTTAGAGGAGGCCTCACACGGTTCAAGCGCCTCTTCACCCTCGCCCCGCCCTTGCGGGGAGAGGGTTGGGGTGAGGAGCTAGCGCTCCTGCAAATGCCGAGTTCTTGTTGGATGCCCTGCCTTGCCCCTCACCCGGATTGCTTCGCAATCCGACCTCTCCCCGCAAAGCGCGGGGCGAGGTTAATTACCCCATCAACCCCTTCATGCCCTTCACGGCCGCGCTGTCGGGAAACACGTTGTCCGCCAGCACGCGGTCGGACAGGCCGAGGTGGTCGCGCAGCACGCCCTTGATCGCGGCGCGCAAATCCGTCGTGGGCGCGAGATCGCGGGCCTGGTAGAGGTTGGCCGGTTTGAGTCCGGGCCAGTCGGAAATCACCCGGCCGCCCTTGATGGCGCCGCCGGCGAGCAGCGCCACCGTGCCGGTGCCGTGGTCGGTGCCCTCGGTGCCGTTGATGCGCGCGGTGCGGCCGAATTCGGTCGCGACCACGATCACCGTATCGCGCCAACGCTCGCCCAATCCGCTTTCGAATTCCGCCAGCGCGCCGTCGAGCCCGCCGAGCAATTGCGCCAGCCGCCCCACCGGGCCGCCTTCATTGGCATGGGTGTCCCAGCCGTCGAACGCCAGCGCCGCGATCCGCGGGCCGTCATCCGCCGCCATCAGTTTTGCGGCGCCGCGCGCCACCAGCCGCATCGCGCCGCCATTGTTGGTGCCGGGCTTTGGTTTCATGTCGTCGCCCTGCGCCGATTTTTCCAGTTGCAGACCCTGCGTCAACGCGGACGCCAGCGCGGGATCGCGATGGGCATAGAGCTCGACCAGCCGCATCGCGGTGTCGTCATCGGCCTGCGGCAAATTCGCCGGTGCCCAACCGACCGTCGGCGCCGGGCCGCGCAACACCAGCGGCGTGGTGGGGCCGACCGCAAGCGCGCCCGCCACGCGTTCGCCTTTCGGCAAGGCTTCCAGCGCGCGGTTGAGCCAGCCGGATTGCACCCGGCCCGGGCCGGCAAAACCGCTTTCGAGCACGTCCTGGCCGTCGAAATGCGAGCGGTCGCGATACGGCGTCGCGACCGCATGAATCACGGCCGCATGCTTGTCGCGATACATCCGCGAAAATTCCGGCATCGCCGGATGTAGCGCGAAAAACGAATCCAGCATGAGCGCCGCATGCGGACCGTCCGGGGTCAGCGCGATCGCGCCGTGCAGCGCGGCGTAATCGGGATCGCCGACCGGCGCGACCGTGGCGAGACCATCCAGCGCGCCGCGCAGGATGATCACGACCAGCCGGGGATCACGGCCGTCCGCGGCGCGCGCGAACTTTGGCAGATAGGCCCAGGCCGCGAACGAGGCACCGCCGAGCAGCAGCGCGCGCCGCGAAGTGGCCGATGACATCCAGCTTTCACAGCAATCCATCGATCTCTCCATGGCGCTCATCTCCGTTGAAATTCCGGCGACATCAACAGCAGCGCCAGCGCCTGCTGCCGCGACTCCGCGCGCTCGATGGTCCGGCGCGTTTCCGCCGACGCCGCGTCCGCGGCGGCGAGTTCGAGCAGATTGCGCGGATCGATGCTGTCGGCGAGTTTCGAGGCCACCCGCGCCGAGATGTCGAGCCGCAGCTTGATGCCTTCGGGCGCGGCCCATGCCGCGTTGGTGTCGGGAAATCCGTTGGGCCCGGCGGGCGACCACAACGGCTGGCCCAGCAGATTGAGGCTGCCGAGATAGGGGCCGGGATCCTCGGGGATCCGCGACAACAGCCGACCGCTTGCCAGCAGGAATTCATACGGGCTGCGCAGTTTTGTCAGCGGCGCCTGCCAGGCCTCGTCGGAATCCACCAGGGCGGTCGACATCGCCTTGAGGTCGCCGTCGGTTCTGCGGAACAGGTCCTGCAATCGCGCCACCAGCGCCGGCGGCGGATCGTCGGCGACGAAATGGCGGGCGAATTTTGTCGCGATAAACTTTGCCGTCGATGGATGGCGCGCGATATCTGCCAGCGCCGCCTCGCCTTGCGCCACGCCATTGTCCTCGTAAACCTTGCCCAGCAGCCGTTGCGGCCCCGGCTGGTGCGCGTTGGCGTTGAAGATGAAACTGCCGGGGGTGCCGAGTTTTCCCTGCCGCCCCGCATAGGTCCAGCCGGTGATGATGCGCGCCAGCGAGGTGACATCGTCCTGGGTATAGCCGCCGCCGACGCCGAGCGTATGCAGTTCCATGATTTCGCGCGCCAGGTTTTCGTTGAGGCCGCGATGACGATTTTGTCCGGCGCGGGAGTCCGGGCCGAGCGATTGCTGGTTGTCGAGAAAGAACAGCATCGCCGGATGCTGCTCCACCGCCCTGAGCATGTCGGCAAAGCGCCCGAACACATGCGGCCGGATCGCCTCACGCTCGAACGAGCCGGCCCACATCCGCGCCAGCCCGCCCTTGCTGGCGGAGATGCAGAAATGATTGGACCAGAACACGGTTAGCCGCTCGGCGAATCCACAATCAGCGATCACACCGCGTTGCAGCCGCGCCAGCGCCTCGGCGCGAAAGGTTTTCTGGATGATGTTGAGCGGCTGCGGCGGCGCCTTGGCGGCGTTCGGTTGCATCGCATCGGCGGGCGTCATCGCCGCGTTGGCGTTGCTGGCCGGAGCATCCTTGGCGGAATCCTTGACCGGGTCTTTCGGCGCCATCTGTATGGCGAGACCGTCGAGCGACAGATTGCGCCGCTGCGCTTTCGCAGCGATATCCGGCGGCACGGAGTCGGGCATCGGTGCGCCGGATTTCACGGCGTCGCGCGCCTGCTTGATCTCGAACTGATATTCGAACACCGCCTGGCCCAGCGCCGGCGTCGACAACAGCCCGGGCACTTCCAGCAACACGCCGTTGGGGCGGCCGATTTCAGCTTTGACAAAACCGCGCGGATCGGACGCGGCATTGACAAAATCGCCGGACGCGCCGCCGCGCGCGCCGAGCCCGAACCGGTTGAGCGCAACCAACGCGGCTTGCGAATCGCGGGCCATCGGATTTCCCTTTAACTGCCGCTGCGGCTATATTCGGCGTCGAACGAGATTCATCTGTGACGCAGATCATAGCGCCGTTCACGATGAACCCGACATGAAATTGCAGGAACGATCCGTTCAGATTCATGACAAATCGGACAGAAAATATTGCCTCGCGCCGCCTCGCCTGTTCCGGTTGTGGAACAGAGTTCTCGTGCGAGCTATCCGGCAATTGCTGGTGCGCGGAGGAAACCGCAAAACTGCCGATGCCAGCCGCGGCCGGCGACTGCCTGTGCCGGGAGTGTTTGCGCAAGATGGCGGCTGAGGCGGCGCGCGCAACCTGAGACTTCCCGTCATTGCGAGCCAACGGGTCGGGCGAATGCCCGCCCGATGGCAGGCTTCGCGAAGCAATCCAGTCTTCGCTTGTCACTCTGGATTGCTTCGTCGCAAGCGCTCCTCGCAATGACGCGGCAAGCGCGACCCCTTCGGACAGTCGGCTAAACTTTTTAAAAAGCGATAAACCGCCTGTTTACGCTCCCGCTGCCGTTGACCCCGGAGAAAGCCGGCACCGCCGATTTCGTTAACCCGCCGCGAATATCTTGCGGCCGTGCGCGAGCGTCGGCAATGAATCGCTTCTATCTTTATGTCGCCATGGCTTTTGTCACCACGTTCGTCGGGGTGTCGTGGGCCGCGCGCGGCTTTCCCGTCGGCTTGTTCGGTCCGGAAAACGTCTCCCGCCCGGAAATTGTCCAGCCGCCGCCGGCGCTGGTCAACTCGACGTTCGGCGACGAGCACGCCAAGCAATACGAACGGAAAATGTGGGAAAGCGAGCACACCGCGCAGAGCGATGGGGATCCCGTGCTTGACAAGCTTCGGCTCGAATCGCTGCAGGCCGCCAACGCCTATGCGATGTCGCCGTGCGACAGCACCATGAAGCAGAACCTGATCGAGGCGCTGACGGCCTATACCCGCGCCTGGCAGAAAAAGATGGACTGCCCGCGGCCGCAAAACATGCTGATGTTCTGCAGCGACGAAAAGGTGAAAGCCGCGAGCGAAACTTTCTCGACGCCGCTCGACATAAGGGTGAAAGCGGCCTTCCACGAAGCGTTCGAGCAGCACGGCGTGGTGCGCGCCGATTTCCCCGCGGATATCCGCTTTGACATGCTGCAATTCGCGGGACCGGGTCTGTGGGCAGACGAGGAATCTCCGCTCTGTCTGCCGCGGGAGCGCGCCAGCGCGAGCAGCCGGCGATGAACCGGGCCTGGCTGCTGCTCTGGGGGCTTGTGATCTGGCAGCTGGCGGCATGGACCTACGCGCCGGCGAAACCGCCGCCGCAGGTGCCCGCGGGCGACGGCCACGCATTCGGCTCCAACGAGCAATACAGTGTCGAATCCCGCGACAGTCAGCGGCGCAGTGCGCTCGGGGCGCTGGAAGCGCCGACCGGCAGCCGGTGCACGGAGGACGGCCGCAAGCAATTCATCAGCGGCCTGAACAACTACTATTACCAGCGCCAGAACCAGACCGAACGCTATCCGGAAATCCACGGCAAGCCCGGCGCCGACTACATCGCCGCGCAATGGTCCGGCCCCGACGACAAGCGGATCGACCGGCTCACGCAGGAAGCCTACAGCGAGGGCTATCTCAAGCCGGCCGAGTTCGACGGCGTCGCCCGCAAGATGGTGGCGATCGTCGTCAAGGACGAGCGCGTCATCGGCAGCGGCTGCGCGGGCTGACTTGCTGCTTCATATCCGTTGGCCGCCTTTTCTACCGCACCACCGCCGCGGTCTGGCCGAACAGCAGCTTGCGCTCTTCCTCGGTGCGGTTGACCGGCTGGCCGAAATTCGGATTGACCTCCTTGGCCAGCGCATAGGCGCGCTCGGTCGCGGGACGGGCGAGGATGGTTTCCCACCAGCGCTTCAGATGCGGGAAGTCGTCGATGTTCTGGCCCTGGTTCTTCCAGCCGGCGACCCAGGGATAGCTTGCCATGTCGGCGATCGAATAATCGCCGCCGATGAATTCGCGGTCCGACAACCGCTTGTTGAGCACGCCATAGAGCCGGTTGGTCTCGTTCACGTAACGGTCGATCGCGTATTTGATTTTTTCCACGGCGTAATTGCGGAAGTGGTGGTTCTGCCCGGCCATCGGCCCGAGCCCGCCCATCTGCCAGAACGTCCACTGGATCACGTCGTAGCGGCCGTAGAGATCGGCGGGCAGAAATTTTTCGGTCTTTTCGGCGAGATACAGCAGCATCGCGCCGGACTCGAAGATCGAGATCGGCTTGCCGCCGCCTTTGGGCTCGTGATCGACCATCGCGGGAATCCGGTTGTTCGGCGCGATCGCCAGAAACTCCGGCTTGAACTGGTCGCCCTTGCTGATGTTGACCGGAAAAATCTTGTACTTCAGCCCAGTCTCCTCGAGGAACATCGTGATCTTGTGGCCGTTCGGCGTGCTCCAGTAATGCAGGTCGATCATCGGGGTTTCCTCTGCTGACGCTATTTGGATGCGATTGCATGGAGTTCACCGCATCGCCCGCGCAGAGTCAATGCCGGGGCAAATCGATCCCGCCGAAGTGATCCCGGGATTGAATAGGCGCTCAGGGCGCAGGCGCAACCGTGATGGTCTTGGTCTCGGTCTTGGACAGCTTTTGGCCCATCGCGCTCGCCGTTGTCAGGGTGCGCTCGCTGACCTTGCGCGTCATGCCGTCCTCGACCTCGAAAATAGTGCGCTCGTCCAGCGACAGCGCCATCGACTTGAGCAGTTTGTCGATTTGCTCGGCTTTTGTCGCATCGCCGGACGCCGCCAGCAATTTCTTGCTGACCGATTGCGTCATTTCCCTGAGCGAGGCGTCGTCATAGGCGGTGCTGCGCTCATAGACCCGCTTGCCGCTGGCCGCATCGGCTTGCGTCAGCGTGAATACCGAGTTCGATTTCAACGCGCCGCCGCCGAGCGGGTTTGCGGCGCTGTCGGTGGAATGCCTGATCTCGCCGGGCTTCATGCCGGTGGCCTGCCCGCGCGCCAGCATCGGCAATTCCTCCAGATAGAGGCTGGCGGCCTCCGACGCATCGACCTCGATCATCCGGCTCATGATCTGCTTCATCACGTCGGCGACCTGCGGCTTGTCCTGGAACGGCGCCATCATGCCGTCGACCATGTTGCGCATCGCCGTCTTCGCCTCGTCGAGATTGTCGACGCGAATAGGCTTGCCGGAAAGGTCGGTCGTGGCGTGGATCGTGACGTTCTCCAGCGCCTTGAGCGACTGGCGCATGATCGGCAGCATCGGCGCGTTGCCCTCGAAGGTGGCGCCGCGGCTGACATAGGAAATGCGAAAGCCGTCCGCGGTCTTTTCGTCGACGGTCATCTCGGCACGGGTCTTGATGTCGGAGGTGCGCGGGCCGCCCGGCCGCTGGTCGTCGGTCGAGGTTTCGGTGTCGATGATCCAGTGGCTGCCGACCGGCGGGTTGTACGGCCGCTCCACCGCGTCGGCGGCCGACGACGGCATCACGCGCAACCACACCGCCGCACCGATCAGCGCCAGGCCGACGAAAACGATTTCCAATTGATCATGGCCGTCTCCATCCCATTGGAGGCGGGGTGGAGGCGGCAGGTTCAATCAATTCGACAGCGCGTCAGGTGGCGCGGCCATGCGCCCGCAAAAATTGCCTGCCGTCTTCGGTCACCGCCACGACCAGCCCGGTTCCCGCGATGGTCTCGCGTGCGACATAACCTTGATCCGCCGCATCCTCCCAGATCGTCAGCCGCGGACACGAGGTACGCCACACCGCGACCACCTCGGAATAGAACCGCGGCTCGCGCGCGATCCATTCGACGAAATCGAGCACCAGCGGGTCGGCGTTACCGGTCATCGGCTTTCTCCCATCGGGCAACAAGCGCGCCATCATCTCTGCCTCGCTTGTCGTATCAGCGCAAACCGAGTTATCTTGGCCTGGCACCAGTTTTCCTGAGGGTGAAGATGCGGCGACTGCTGTTTCTCAACGGCATTAGGGCGTTCGAGGCGGCGGCGCGCAGCGGCAGTTTTGCCGGCGCCGGCCTCGAGCTCAACGTCTCGGCGGCGGCGATCTCCCGCATGGTGCATCTGCTGGAGCAGCGGCTCGGCGTGTCACTGTTCGAGCGCAAGGCCAACAAGCTGGTGATGACCGTCGCCGGCCGCGCCTACCAAAACGGGCTGACGCCGATCTTCGATGCGCTGGCGAGCCTGACCGCGCAGGTCACCGCCACTTCCAGCGCCCGGGTGCTGACCATCGGGGTCGGGCCGACCTTTGCGATGCGCTGGCTGATCCCGCGGCTGGCGGAGTTTCGCAAACGGGAGCCCGACATCGAGGTGCGCATCACCACCGGCGGCATGGCCGCGCCGTTCGCCGACGACTGGAGTTGCGGGGTCGCGCTCGGCGACGGCGAATGGCCGGACCTGGTGGCCGAGCCGTTGTTCGCCGCCGATCTGTTGCCGGTGTGCGCGCCGCGGCTGGCCGCGCAATTCAAACGTCCCGCCGATCTGAAAGGCCCCGGCCTGCTGCGGGTGGCGCATTCGCCGGATGATTGGCCGCGTTGGCTGAAAAGCGCCGGCGTTACGCGCGTCACCGCGCGCGGACCGGAGCTGCAATATTACGGCCAGGCGTTGCAGGCCGCCGCCGACGGACTCGGCGTCGCGATGGGGATCCGGCCCTATATCGACGACGACCTCGCCGCCGGGCGGCTGGTGGCGCCGTTCGATCATTCGGTGCCGAAGGGCATGCGCTGGTATCTGGTCTATCGCGGTTTTCGGACCGGCCAACGCGATTTTGCCGCGTTCCGGCGCTGGATCGTCAGTGCCGCCACCGGCCACAGCGTTTTCGAGCGAAGCGGCTCCGCTTCGCGTCAAGAAAGCGCGTCAAAACAAAAACCGGCCGTCAGAAAGGCGCGGCGCTGATGGCGGTCGAGCGCATTCCAACCCTGGTGATCGGCGGCGGCCAGGCCGGCCTGACCATGAGCCATCGCCTGAAGCAACGGGACTTACCGCATCTCGTGCTGGAGCGGAATCGCATCGCCGAACGCTGGCGCAGCGAACGCTGGGACGGCCTGCGCTTCCAGTTTCCGAACTGGTCGGTGCGGCTGCCGGATTTTGCCTTTCCGCACCACGATCCCGACGGTTTTTCGGCCTCAAACGACATCCTCGACTACATCACCGCCTATGCCGCGTTCGTCGCGCCGCCGATCCGCTGCGGCGTCGAGGTGACAAAACTGCGGCGCGCCGACAACGCGCGCTTCATCGCCGAAATTTCCGATGGCACGATCGAGGCCGACAATGTCGTGGTCGCCACCGGCCCCTATCAGCGCGCGGTGATTCCGGCGTTGCGCGAAAGCATAAAACTGTTTCAGGTCCACGCCAGCCGCTATGCCAATCCGGAAACACTCCCCGGTGGCGCGGTGCTGGTGGTCGGCGCCGGCGCGTCGGGCGCGCAGATCGCGGAGGAATTGCTGCGCGCGGGCCGCCGCGTCTATCTCTCGGTCGGCCGCCACACCCGGCTGCCGCGGCGCTATCGCGGCCGCGACCTGATCTGGTGGCTGCGCGACATGGGCGTCGACCAAACGCCGGTGGAACTGCGCGGGCCGTCGCGGCTATTGCCGGTGATATCAGGCGCCCATGGCGGCGACACCATCGATTTCCGCCGCTTTGCCGAACAGGGCGTCACCCTGCTCGGCCGCATCGCCGCCGCGCGCGACGGCGTGCTGGAAATCGCGCCCGATCTTGCCGAGAGCCTGGCCAATGGCGATGCCACCTATGCCGTATTCCTCGACCGCGCCGATGCGCATGTCGCGGCGGCGAAACTGGACATGCCCTTGGATCCCGCGGCAAGCGCGGTCCGGCCGGATCCCGCCTGCGTGACCGAGCCGCTGCTCAGCCTCGACCTCGGCGCTCACCACATCACGTCAGTGATCTGGGCCACCGGCTATGGCGTCGATTTCGGCTGGATCGACATTCCCGTGCTCAATCCGCAAGGCGAGCCGGTGCACCGCCACGGCATCAGCCAGGTACCCGGGCTGTATTTCCTCGGCCTGCAATGGCTTTCGCGGATGAGTTCCTCGTTTCTATCCGGCGTCGGCGACGACGCCGCCGTGCTGGCCGACCATATCGCCGCGCGCACCTAGCCAGCACTCCGAGCGGTAGCGTTTTCGAGCGAAGTGGCCCCCGGTTCGCGTGAAGAAAACGCGTCAAGACAATAACCAGGCCGGCATCCGCCGGCCTTAAAATTCCGCGCAAATGTGAACCAGTTCACACAGCCTTTTCGCCGGCCATGATCGACTTGAGGCCTCATCAGGCGCGGAGGCTCCCATGGCACATCATGATGGCTTTGACATCGAATCCTTCGAGGCCGGACGCGACCTCTGGCACGCCCGGATCCGGCGCGCGGATTCGACGCCGGTCGTGATCGACGGCGTGTTGTTCAACGCGCTGGAACTCGGGATCGCCTTCGCCGATCCGGATAGCGCGATCGCGCATGCGATCAGCCATATCGAGCGCTTCGGCCGCAGCTACGCCACGGCGGGCTAGCCCAAAAACACCCCCAAAACACTCCTCCAGCGCTGGAAGCAAGCATGTTGCATCTCGTCCCCAAGACACCGTCTCCCCAGGTGAAATCCAATTGCCCGGATTGCGACGCCGAGCTCGCCATCCTGCGCATCATCGCCGGCCGCGGCGGCGCGGAATACTGGACCTTGCGCTGCACCGAATGCGGCGGCATCCATCTGGATATCGTCAAGGGCAAGAAGGAACTGCAGGCAGCCCCGGATACTGCCAGCAGCTGACATTTGCTGCGGCGGGCCGCGAGCGCTCTTCCTCACCTCGCCCCGCTCTATGCGGGGAGAGGTCGGAACGCGAAGCGTTCCGGGTGAGGGGCAAGGCACCGAGTTCACCACACACGCTGCATTTTGCAGGACCGCCGGCCCCTCACCCCACCCCTCTCAGAGCGAGCTTTGCTCGTCTCGACCCCGTGAAGAACGGGGAGAGGGAGTCTAGGTCTTTCATGTCGGCGGTTTCAGCCCCATATTTGCGGCATGGCCAGGAAACCAGACACTCCCTACTCTCCCCGAAAGCCCAAAACCCCGAAATCCAAGGCACACCGTCCCGACGTGCAACCGATCGGGCCGGCGCTGGCGGAACTGCTCAATCCCGCGATCAATCGCGGCGAGAGCGGCATGGGTTCGGGCACCGGCCTGCAACCGCCGCCGGATAATTCCTGGGACCGCCGCGCCGGCGGCGAAGCCGCCGCGCACCGGGCGAGGAAGTCGACGCCGAAGATTGGTGATGATGCGGGACCGCGCTCTTCTCCCTCCCCCCTTGCGGGGTCCGAGGCGAGCGAAGCTCGCTCCCGAGGTCGGGGTGGGGGGTCCGCGGGCACTGAGTCTATGGCCACCCCCACCCCCGCCCCCTCCCCGCAAGGGGGAGGGGAGGAAAACCGCCGCGCGTCTTCCACTGACAAAAAACGCGGCCTCTCTGAATCCCCGCAACGCGAATTCGCGCCGGCCAATTACGGCACGGCGGCGACGATTCCGACGCTCGATCCCGAGCTGGCAAAGCAGTTCGGTTTCACCACGGAGGAAGAAGACGCCGCCGCGATGGCGCGGCCGCCGCGCAACAAGATGGAGGCGCTCGGCGTCGCCGCGACCGCGGATGCACTGGACGCGCTGATCCGCGATGGCCGCCCCGAATTCAGGGGCGACGACGGCCAGGTCAAAATCTGGACACCGCATCGTCCGCCCCGCCCGGAAAAGTCCGAAGGCGGCCAGCGTTTTGTCATCAAATCCGAATACGAGCCGAAGGGCGACCAGCCGACCGCGATCAAGGAATTGGTCGAAGGCATTGGCCGTAACGACCGCACGCAAGTGCTGCTCGGCGTCACCGGCTCCGGCAAAACCTACACCATGGCCAAGGTGATCGAGGCGACGCAGCGCCCGGCCATCATCCTGGCGCCGAACAAGACGCTGGCGGCGCAGCTCTATGGCGAGTTCAAGAGCTTCTTCCCCGACAACGCCGTCGAATATTTCGTCAGTTATTACGACTACTACCAGCCCGAGGCCTATGTGCCGCGGACCGACACCTATATCGAAAAGGATTCCTCGATCAACGAGCAGATCGACCGCATGCGCCATTCGGCGACGCGTGCGCTGCTGGAACGCGACGACGTCATCATCGTCGCCTCGGTGTCGTGCATCTACGGTATCGGCTCGGTCGAAACCTACACCGCGATGACGTTCGCGCTGAAGAAGGGCGAGCGGATCGACCAGCGCCAGTTGATCGCCGACCTGGTCGCGCTGCAATACAAGCGGACGCAAGCCGATTTTACCCGCGGCACCTTTCGTGTCCGCGGCGACGTCATCGACATCTTCCCGGCGCATTATGAAGACCGCGCCTGGCGGGTGAATTTGTTCGGCGACACCGTGGAAAATATCGAGGAGTTCGACCCGCTCACCGGCCACAAGCAGGACGAGCTCGAATTCATCAAGATCTACGCCAACTCGCATTATGTGACGCCGCGCCCGACGCTGGTGCAGGCGATCAAGTCGATCAAGTCCGAACTGAAAATGCGGCTCGACCAGCTGCACAACCAGGGCCGCCTGCTGGAAGCGCAGCGGCTGGAGCAGCGCACCACCTTCGATCTCGAAATGATGGAAGCCACCGGCAGCTGCGCCGGCATCGAGAACTATTCGCGCTATCTCACCGGCCGCCGCCCCGGCGAGCCGCCGCCGACGCTGTTCGAATACGTCCCCGACAACGCGCTGGTGTTCGCCGACGAGAGCCACGTCACCGTTCCCCAGATCGGCGGCATGTTCAAAGGCGATTTCCGCCGCAAGGCGACCCTGGCCGAATACGGTTTCCGGCTGCCCTCCTGCATGGACAACCGGCCGCTGCGGTTCGAGGAATGGGACATGATGCGCCCGCAATCGGTCGCGGTGTCGGCGACGCCGTCGGCGTGGGAGCTCAATGAATCCGGCGGCGTGTTCGTCGAGCAGGTCATTCGCCCGACCGGGCTGATCGATCCGCCGGTCAACATCCGCCCGGCGCGCACGCAAGTGGACGACGTCGTCGGCGAAATCCGCGCCACCGCGCAGGCCGGCTATCGCAGCCTCGTCACCGTGCTGACCAAGCGCATGGCGGAAGACCTCACCGAATATCTGCACGAGCAGGGAATCCGTGTCAGGTACATGCACAGCGACATCGACACCATCGAGCGCATCGAGATTATCCGGGATCTCCGGCTCGGCGCGTTCGACGCACTGGTCGGCATCAATCTGCTGCGCGAGGGCCTCGACATTCCCGAATGCGCGCTGGTCGCGATCCTCGACGCCGACAAGGAAGGATTTTTGCGCAGCGAAACCTCCCTGATCCAGACCATCGGCCGCGCCGCGCGCAATGTCGACGGCAAGGTGATCCTCTATGCCGACCAGATCACGGGCTCGATGGAGCGCGCGATCGCCGAGACCGACCGCCGCCGCGAAAAGCAGGTCGAATACAACACCGAGCACGGCATCACGCCGGAGAGCATCAAGAAATCCATCGGCGACATCATGAACAGCGTCTACGAGCGCGACCATGTGCTGGTGGAAATCGGCGGCCACGACATGACCGACGACATCATCTCGATCGGCCACAATTTCGAGACCGTGCTGGCCGACCTCGAAACCAGGATGCGCGAAGCCGCCGCCGACCTCAATTTCGAGGAAGCCGCCCGCCTGCGCGACGAAGTCAAACGCCTGCGCGCCACCGAACTCGCCGTGGTCGACGACCCCACCGCCAAGCAGCGCACGGTGCAGAACAAGGCCGGCGCCTACGCCGGCACCAAGAAATACGGCGAAGCCGCCAACCTCCCCGCCAGCGCCATGAAGAAGCGCGGTGGCAGCGCCTCTTCTCCCTCGCCCCGTTCTTCACGGGGAGAGGGTCGGGGTGAGGGGCACTCCACCGGCAGCCCCTCCTCCAAAGTCCACAAACCCCATCTCGACGAAATGCACGGCCCGGAATCCCTGCCCTACCGCGAGGGGGGCGCCCTGCCGACCAAACCCTTCGGCGGCAAGAGCCGGATCATCCAGCCGACCGACTCGCGGCAATCAGGGCCGGAATTCGGGCCGTCCCCGCGATCGAGCGGCGGCGCGCCGGGGCATCGGGGTGGGTGGAAGAAGCGGTAGAGAGGCTGCGTCGGACATCGCACCCGCAAATCTTCTTCGGGAT
>Ga0265314_10004088_pt1 | contig 13751 bp, 6 predicted proteins | sample 4126metaG_FD_203106 | JGI IMG/M metagenome (GOLD analysis project Ga0265314, IMG submission 203106) | Rhizosphere microbial communities from Carex aquatilis grown in University of Washington, Seatle, WA, United States - 4-1-26 metaG | ecosystem: Host-associated > Plants > Roots > Rhizosphere >... | reverse complement strand
GCCAGCCGAGAAACCGGCAGAAAAACCTGCGGAGAAGCCAGCCGAAAAACCGGCTGAGAAACCGGCCGAAAAGCCAGCCGAGAAGCCTGCGGAGAAGCCAGCCGAGAAGCCTGCGGAAAAGCCGGCCGAGAAACCGGCTGAAAAGCCCGCGGAGAAGCCTGCCGAAAAACCGGCCGAAAAGCCCACGGAAGCGCCGAAGGATCCGAATAAGACCGTTGATGTGCCTACGGACGTTAAGCCGCTGGGCAAGGAAGACTGGGGCAAGTTTGTTTTCTGCCCGAACGATGGCTCGAAGTGGCCTGCGGGGACGAAGTTCTGTCCCAAGTGCGGCGTGAAGATGCCGGATGTTGGGGATAACAAGTAGGCTTCGTGAAGTTCACACTTTGTTTTAAGCAAAAGGAGCTTGCGGCTATGGCCAAAGGCCTGGGATGGATCAATGTAATGGGGCTGGTGGCGATCATTGCCGGCGCTGCGTACGTCGCGTTGGGCCCCACGGCAGGCCCGCTGGGCTGCCCGAAGCTGGTCAATGCAGATCCCAAAGACATTAAGTACACGGGAGCCGGGGCCTGTGCCGCCGGCGCCTGTCACGGTTCGCCTGCACCCAAAGAAGACGGCGCGACCCGGCACAACGAAAACGTGACTTGGTCCAAGAAGGACGCCCATGCGAAGGCCTTCACCGATGGCGACAAGAAGGGCTTGGGCAGCGCAGACTCAAAGAAAATTGCCGATGCACTCAAGATTGCCGACGCGACCAAGTCCGAACGCTGCCTTTCTTGCCACGGAACCAGCGGCCTCTCGATTGGCGAAGGCGTAAAGCGCTTTGCCATTCCCGCGGCGCTCCAGGACGCGGCCAGCAAGTTTAATGTGGCCGACGGCGTGAGCTGCGATTCGTGCCACGGCCCCGCAAGTAAGTATCTTCCCAGCCACACCACCGCCGGCTGGACGGCCGGGCAGCGCAAGGCACTGGGCTCGGTCAAGCTGTATGATACCGAAGGCCTCTACGATACGAAAAACCTGAAGTTCCGCGCCAACGACTGCATCTCCTGCCACTTGAAGATCGACGCGGACATGCTGACCGCCGGCCATCCGCGCCTGCCGTTTGAACTCAACGAGTTCAGCGACGGCAACAAGACCGACAAGGATGAAAAGTGGATTCACTGGCGCGACAAGGACAAGTTCTACGGCGGCAAGGTTTGGGCCATGGGCCAGACCATTTCGCTGCGTGAAGCGGCGCTGGCGGCGGCTGAATACGTGAAGGCCAAGGCCCCGGCGGCGGTGATGACGGCTTCGGTCGAACAGGTCAAAGCACACGGCATCATGTCGCAGCAGATTGCGGCGTGGGTCGATGCGGGCGCGGCGGCGGAGCTTTCCAAGGCGCTCGGCGCGGCCCTCAAGAGCAGTGCGGAAGCGGACTTTGCGGCGCTGGCCAAGGCTGCCGATGCCGTGGCCGATAAGCTAAATGATAAGGCCATCGATCAAGGTGCGGTGGAAACGTTGCTCAAGAACGTGGCGGCCGAAGGCGAGCAGCTTGGCGCCAGCGGCTTCGCGGGTGGCGAACAGTTCGCGTATGGGCTCTCCAGCCTATACAGCACGCTGATCAAGGATGCTGCCGCCGATGCCAAGAAGAAAGACGGCATCGACGCGCTCTTCGATCCGCTGGGCGATCCGGGCACGTACAAGAAGGACGACTTCGTCAAGGCCGCCAAGGCCCTCGCGGGGACGTTTGCCGGCGGCAAGTCGATTCCGCTGCCGTAAAACCTGACGCAAAGTTAAACATGGAAAGAAGCGGGGCGCTTAAGTAAGCGCCCCGCTTTTTTTGCATGCCCCAGAATCCAGCGGGATAGACTTGCTCTCGATAACTCATTCAGACGGAGGAGTGCGCGGATGGCCAAGCGGCCCAATGTGGTGCTGATCTGCGTCGACCAGTGGCGCGGCGACTGTCTTTCCGTGGCCGGGCATCCGGTCGTGCAGACGCCCTACCTCGACAAGCTCGCACTCGATGGCGTGCGCTTCGAGCGCGCCTATTCGGCCACGCCGACCTGCATCCCGGCACGCGCGGCGCTCTATACGGGCCTCTCGCAGAAGACGCATGGCCGCATCGGCTACCAAGACGGCATGCCCTGGAATTACCCCTGCACCATGGCCGGCGAATTCACCGCTGGCGGATACCAAACGCAGGCCATCGGCAAGCTGCACGTCTTTCCTGAACGCTCGCAGATGGGGTTTCAGAATGTGATCCTGCACGACGGCTACCTGCATTTCGTGCGCAAGAAGGACGAATGGGGCCAAGTCGACGATTACATCCCGTGGCTCAGGGAACGCGATGTAGCGGGCGCCGATTACTTCGAGCACGGCGTGAACTGCAACTCGATCGTGGCGCGGCCCTGGGACAAGGCCGAGCGCCTGCATCCGACCAATTTCATCGTCTCGCAGTCGGTCGCCTTCCTGCGCCGCCGCGATCCGGGCAAGCCGTTCTTTCTGTTCATGTCCTTCCACCGCCCGCATCCGCCTTACGATCCGCCGGCGTGGGCCTTTGAACAGTACATTAACCGGCAGATGCCCGAGCCGCCGCGTGGCGACTGGCTGGACCTCTATGCGGCGCACGCCGACCCGCGGCGCCCGGACTGCCTGGTCGGGCGCGTTGATCCGCACGCCTTACAGCGCGCCCGGGCGGGCTATTACGGACATATGAGCCACATCGACCACCAGATCAACCGGTTCATGGAGACCCTGGCCGAGCGAAACTTGCTCGACGACACGTGGGTTTGCTTCACTTCCGACCACGGTGAGATGCTGGGCGATCACGATCTCTTCCGCAAAGGCTTCCCGTATGAAGGCTCGGCGCATGTGCCGCTGATCCTGCGCGGGCCTAAGGATAGCGGCCTCAAGGTCCGTTCGGCGCTGCGGCCGGTCGTGGAGCTTCGCGACATCATGCCCACGCTTCTGGAATGCGCCGGTTTGCCCGTTCCGAAGCACGTCGAGGGCCTGAGCTTCCTGGGCCTCGCGCGAGGTGAAAGGAGCACGTGGCGGCCGTATCTGCATGGCGAGCACACGCTACTGGGGCAGGACATCCACTGGCTGACTGACGAACGCGAAAAATACGTCTGGTTCAGCGGCTCGGGCAAGGAGCAGCTCTTCGATCTGCAGCGCGATCCGCAGGAGACTACGGATCTGGCCCGCAAGCCCGAACAGGCCAGTCGCCTGGATCGCTGGCGCAAGGCCCTGATGGGCGAATTGGCCGGGCGCGAAGAAGGCTTTACCGATGGGCAGCGCTTGGTTCCAGCCCGGCCCGTCCAGAACTGCCTGGCGCATTTGCGGAAGGAAGCCGGACAGGCGTAATTCACTGAAAATGTGTGCACAAAAAAAGAGGCCCCTCCAACAAAATGAGGGACCTCTTTTCGAATGAACCAAGACGACGCTTATTTGCCTTCGGTCATCTTGTGCTTGCGGCCCATGGCATCATAGGTCGCGTACTTGTAGAGCTCGCCCAGCGTAGGGTAGTTGTAGCAGGTGCTGATGAAGAGGTCGTTCGTCGCGCCGAGCATGAGCGCATTGAGACCGATGTGCACGAGTTCGGAGGCGATTTCGCCGATCACGTGGACGCCGATCAGCTTCATGCTGTCGAATTCGAACACCAGCTTCAGAAACCCATCGTAGTCGCCGATGATCATGCCGCGCGCGTTCTGGCCATAATTCGCGCGCCCGGTGACGTACTTGATCTTCTTCTGCTTGCAGTCTTCTTCGGTCAGGCCGGCGCCCGAGCATTCCGGGATCGTGTAGATGCCCATGGGCAGGATCGGCGCGACGTGCTTCTTGTAAGGCTCGAGGTTGAAGGCCTTGATCATGGCATAGCGGGCCTGTTCCATGCCCGTGCTGGCCAGCGCCGGAGCGCCGATGACGTCGCCGGCGGCGTAAATGCCGTCGACCGGCTTCTTCGTCTCCGGATGCACGACCTGGTAGTTTTCGTTGACGGCCAGCAGACCGCGCTTGCCGGGCGTGATGCCGGCGGCTTCGAGGTTCAGCTTGCCCGTGTTCGAGTTGCGGCCCGTAGCGAGCATGACCGCGTCGACCTTGAGCGTTTCCTTCTCGTCGGGCTTTTCCTTGCTCTTGATGGTGACGCGGATGCCGCCTTCTTCCGCCACGCACGATTCGACTTCGCGCGGCATGTGCATCGTCACGCCCATCTTCTGCATGCTGTTCTTTAGGCCCGCCGAAATGTCGCGGTCCAGGAAGTCGAGCAGGATTTCCTTCGAGTGAATCAGCGAGACGTCTGCGTCCAGCGCGCTGAAGATACACGCGTATTCACAGCCGATCACGCCGCCGCCGATGACCACCAGGCTGCGCGGCATGTGCTTCATCTGCAGGACCGAGTCCGAATCATAGATGCGGGGATCGCGCGGGAACGTCGGCGGGCGAAAGGGCGAAGAACCCGTCGAAATCAGGATCACGTCGGCCTTGAGCACTTCGGCTTCCGTGCCGGGAGCTTCGACCTTGATCGTCTTGGCGTCGACGAACGAGCCCGAACCCTTGTAGATGTCCACCTTGTGGCGGATCATGTTGTTGTGAATGCGCTGGCGTTCGGTTTCCTTGACCACGCGTTCGTGGTGCAGGAAGTCCTGGACGGTCGCGGCGCGCTTCAGCGAAAGATCGATGCCGTGCAGCCGGCGTGCGCGCAGGCCGGAGAGCGTGAGGGCCGTTTCGCGCAGCGTCTTGCTGGGCACGGTTGTGCCCGCGGTCGCGCCGCCGAGGTAGAAGTCGCGCTCGACCATCGCCACGCGCTTGCCAAAATAAGCAGCCTGCGCGGCGCCCTTTTCGCCCGCCGCACCGGAGCCCAGTACGATCAGGTCGTATTTTTTCGCTTCCACGGTTTCCCCCTGTGTAAATTGCGCCCGCTTTAGGCGCACAACGCTTTAACCTGCGGAAAAGTGAACCGACTGTATCAGGACTTGGGCGAATTCAACCCTGAATTCAGACCCCTTTGGGGTCACTTTGATAGCGGCGGATGAGCGCCAAAACAGCTTTGTGGAGTGCGGTTTAGTCGCCCGAGCCGACGGTTTCGGCGCCTTCTACACCATCCAGGTCTTCCGTGGCGTGGCGCGCATCGCGGACCGGGTCTGTGGAGACCAGGAGCGGCGCATCGCCGTCGGTTTCCTTCGCCGCCGCGGCCTTGGATTGGAAGGTCAGGAAGCGCGTCGTGACCACACCAACAAAGATCAGATCCACGATCAGCGTGCCGAAGACGAAGTAATTGCCGCTGCTCGCACCGCTGGCGTAGGCATGCTTGCCGGAGCCCAGCACGAAGTTTACGCCGTACCAGGCCATCACCACGCCGATGAACGCGACCACCGAGCCGATGCTCATCCCGAAGTTGCCCCACCAGCCTGTAAAGCGGCCGTGCAAGACCACCAGGTAACACAGAAGTGCGATGAAGGCCCAGGTTTCCTTCGGGTCCCAACCCCAGAAGCGACCCCAAGAGTAGTACGCCCAGACGCCGCCGAGAATCGTGCCCGTAGCCAGCAGCAGCACGCCGATCTGCAGGACACGGTACACGAACTGATGCAATTCATGGTGCACGGCCTTGCTGCTGGGACTGGTCAGATGCTTGACCAGTGTCACATGCCCGAGAATCCAGGCCAGCGCGAAGGCCGCGTAGCTTAAGGTGATTGTCAGCACGTGAATCGTGAGCCAGAAATTCGAGCGCAGTACGGGCTGCAGTGGATCGATCTTGGATTCGAACCCGCCGGTGCCGGCGTTGCCCGCGATGACCGGGACGAGGTCCATGAGGAGCAGGCAGATCGTGCCGCCAATGGCGCCGCAGAGCAGGTAGTAGCGCGGACGGAAAATCGTTTCGAAGACCGCCGAGAAGAACACGATGCCGAAGCCGACCCAGATCACGGACTCGTACATGTTCGTGACCGGCGGGCGGCCCGCGATCATGCAGCGTTCAATGAAGCCGTACACATGCAGGCCGAAAGCCGCGGCAAACGCGAGCCACATCGCCGCGTACATGCCCTTGTTCTCTTTGAAGCGCAGCGCGAACAGCGCCAGCACGGCGGCGAGGACGTACATCGGCCAAGCCTTGCCGAAGGGGTGGAACTGATTGTAGCTGACTTCGCGGTCCAGCTCGGTTTCCGTTGGGTAAACGGGGCTCAGGCTGGCGATGAGCTTGCGGAAATCCGCACTGGTCTGCGTGAAGGCGGCCGGATCGCGCACCGTATAGGCCTGGGCCACCGCAATATACGCATTCAGGATTTCAACGGCCTTCGAGCCATAAGCTTTCTTGTACGCGTCGATCAGCGCTTCGGCCTTGGCCATGCGGTCGGGATCGGCGCCAAAGCGCTCCGCGGCGATGCCTTCTTCAATGCCCGGCACCTTGGTCATGATGGCCCGGAATTCGGCGAGGCTGATCCAGGTGCCGTCTTTGTCGCTGGGGTGGGGGAGCAGCGCCAGGAAGCGCGCGCCCATGTACAGGCGCGTGAAGGCGTTCATGCGTTCGGCGACGACTTCGGCGTCCTGTTCGAGTTCGGTCAACGGCGGGCGGACTTCCTGGCCGGTCAGCGTCTTTTCGGCTTCGGCTTTAAGTTTCTTCTGGTGCGCCGAGAGCCACAGTTCATAAAGCCGGCCCTTGTGGCGATCCGGATTGTAGAGCTTGGAAAGTTCGAGCGGCGAGAAGTGCATCTCTTCCTTCGGCAGGCCCAGCTCGCGCTTGAGTTCTGCCGAAGAGACCAGAATCAGCGGTTCCTGCGTCCAGTCGCGCGTGCCAAGCACCACCGAGAGAAACAAATCCATTCCCGTGACGCGTTCGCCGGATTCGGGGGAGTCCCACTTGGGTTCGGCTCGGAAAATCGTCGCCCCGGTGATCTGCGTCATCGATTCCAGGGCGAAGGTGTGCAGCGGCTTCTTGCGTCCGCCTTCCTGGATTGCGATGTGTTCAAGCGCCCCGAAATCGAGCTTGGCGCCGGAATTTACCGCGGCCGGCGCGGCATGTTCGGAAATCACGTCGGACGAGTCGGGGACGTCCGGCCCGGCTTCCAGCGCGTGCACGGAGACGCCGCAGGCCGTAACCAACAGGACTGCGAGCAGAGTCCGGAATTCAGTTTCAAATTGGCGCTTCATTGGTTCAACCCTTGGCGAGCTGCTTTTCGCGTTTGCGGCGTTCTTTGCGGCTGAGCTTCTCTTCCGGCTCTTCGACGCTCTTGACCTGCGTCCCGGTGCTGGACGCCGGCTTCGCGCGGCGGAAGTACGGCTTGAGATAGAACATCGTAAAGATGCCAAACACAATCAGCAGCGCGCCGATCCACTTCAGACTCCAGCCCGGATCGTGCAACACCTGCACGCCCGAGTTGTCCGGATTGTTCGGAAAGCCCACGCTGGCCTGCGAGAATTTGTAGTTGGTGCCCAGCCACGGACCGTACCACGATACCGGGAACGTGGTCGGTTCGTTCATCGAAATCTTCTGCGAATTGAGTTCGTAGCGCACCACATCCTGCATGGGGATGTGGAATTCCATGTTGTGTTCGTAATTCCCGCCGATTTCGATGACCAGTTCGTTGTCGTCGACCGTGTGCACCGCGCCGGGCAGGAATTTCTCGCCGCCAGGGCCTTCGCGCACGAAATCCTTTGCGGCGCCGCTGACGATCGGAGCCTTGGGATTGAGGTAGACCACGTCGGTCTTCGCGCCGGCGGGCGAATCGGAGAACGAAAGAATGCTTTCGTACGACATGAATGAATTGGTCGTGCCTTCCTGGTGCTTGGCGCGCACGTCCAGCAGGCGCACGTAGAAGGGCAACAGCTTGAACTGATTGGCGTAGGCAATCGAGAAATGCTTGTCGCCGATTGTCAGGTCATACTTGCGCCAGTCCATGGGCGCGCTGGGGCCCACCCAGACCGTTTTGACCTCGTTGCCGGAGCGCGCTTCGACCTGCAGCGCGTAGACCGAAGATTTGACGTTTTCCTGCGTCTGCATCTGGACGCCTTCTTCAAGCGAGATCGGCACCCAGGTCAGCTTGGGTTGCGCCGACTTCATGAAGTCTTCAATCTTGAAGCGCAAGCCCGGCATCATGGGCAGCGCGATTTCTTCGCCGACCTTGATGTCGCCGCGGGCTTCGCCCTTGTCTTCGGATTTGGCGTGGTAGCGCAGCACGCCGTCGTCGCCCGAGTACACCGTCAGGACCGTTTTGGGCATGCCGCCCATCATGGGGCCGCCGCGGGCGCTGCCGCTGCCGTGGGGGTTCTTCTTGTCCGGTGCGGGCGTGTAGGCCGGGCCGAGCGGTCCGCGCATCTCGAACTCGATGCCGGGGTTTTTCGGATCGTTGCTTAGCGTGGTCGGCTTGCCGTTCTGCCCCATTACAAAGTGCGGGTAATAGCCCTTGATGAAGAGGTGCCAGTCGTCTGCGCCCTTGATCGCCAGCTCTTTATTCAGGTTGGGCAGGACATCGTAGGTCGATTCCTGATTCTTGAAAAACACATGCAGCTTGGGATTGTCGCCATGGTCGTCGAGGTCCATGGACGCCACGACGCCCGACGGTTCGCCCGAGACCTGTTTCGCCATCAGCGGCGCATTCATGAAGACATAATTCTGCTCGATGCGCGGGACCATCTCGCCAGGCTTGACCGGTTCCGGCGGCTTGCCGTGCGCCAGGACCAGGCCCAGCCCGCCGAGCTGCGCCATATTCTTTTCGAAGGTCCACGTGGCTGGGGTCCATTCGCCGTTCATGGGCCCGACGGTAAAGGTATAGCGCGCCGCGAGGGTCCCGTTTTCCACCGGTTCTGCGGTGAATTCCGGCCGCGCGAGCGAGATGTCCGCGACCCGCAGCGAAATGTTCGGATCGGGCGACGTCAGCGGGAACGTGGGTGAATTCGACGCATGCGAAGCCGTCAGCGAATTCAGGTCGAAGGGCGTGCGGCTGGCCCGGTTTGAATCCTGCGGATACACGAGCACTTCATGATTATGCAGAATCATCAGGTTGCTCGCGTCGGCGCCGCGATTTAAGTCCAGGTAGCCTTCGACGCCGAATTTCCGGTCGATCATCCCGCCGATCAGGAGCGTAATGATCCCGGCATGCGTGATCACGAAGCCGGTCTGGTGGGGCTTCCACGGATAGCGCACTGCTGCTGCGCAGAACAGGTTGATGCACAGCACCGAGAGCCAGATGTTGAACCAGGGCGCATTGTAGACGTAGGCGCGGGCGACGTCTGCATTGATGCTGGATTCGTAGTACGTGCCGACGGCGCAGGCGCCGATCAGGACCGCGAGCAGGATCAGGGCCAGCTTAAGCGAGCCGAGAAAGCCGTAGAGCGTGCGCCAATTCATGGCAGGAACGACATCCTCGACGGGTTAGCGCGCCCCAAAAGGCGCAATTGCAAAGGCAGGCCAAGCCTGGACCTGTAGCGCTTCGAAGCATATCAGAAAAAAGGCCTTTGGCAGCTTCATTTGTTGCAAATTAGCTGCCAAAGGCCAATTAGGACGGTTGTCGAATACGGCTTAGCGGTAAGGATTCCTCGGGAACTTCACGAACGGAAGGCGCAGGCCGCGCAGCATGCCCGCACCCTGCTTCGTGCGGAAATCGGCCACGTCCAGGACGGCATCGCCCTGCGCGCTGGTCAGGTTCGTGAAAATGGCTTTCAGCTTGGTGATATCGTTGTGCAGGGTGTTGGCCACGTTGATCGCCGGCGCCGCATCGCACTGCACGCCTGCAGGCGGGAGGTAACCCTGAGCCGCTCCGTAGGCAATGATATCGTCCTGGTCGACGCCGTCGCCCGAGACGCCCACTGCGCCCACCAGTACGCCATTCTTGTAGATCGGTACGCCACCAGGGAAGATCGTGAAGCCGTTCGGCAGGTAGGGTGCCGTGAAACCCTTGATGGGATCGCGCGGTGGTGCCGTTTCGCCTGGCTGGCCCAGCGAAAGGTCGACCGTGACCGCCGCCTGGAGCGGCGAAATGCGGCCGTCATAAATGTGCGGCAGGCGGCGCGCCAGCTTTTGCACCGCGTCCGGAACGCCGATGAAGCTCGTGACGTTCTGGTTGTCGTCGAGGAGGAGCTGACTGATCTGGGTCAGCGTGCCACAGCCAAACGCGTTCGGATTGGCCGAGGCGAGCACCGGAACCAAGTTGCCCGCGTACACGTTGCCTGCGTTCTGGCGGCCCGTCAGCGGCCCGCCCAGCGGACTGTCGATGCCCGGCGGATAGAACGGCTGCGCCATGAAGCCAATCGCGCGCGAGGTGAAGCCGACCGTGTTGTCGCTGAAGAACGCCGCGGTGCGGCCCTTCTGTGCGGCTACGTCAAAGGAAAAGTACGTTGCGTCGAAGGTGCGGAAGAGGCCGCAGATGTTGCCGTTGACGTCAACCACGGTGATCCAGACCGCAGCAGGCAGGCCAATCGGGTTGCGGATTGCGCCGCGCACGATGAAGGCGGTATCCGCGCCCTGCTGAACGATGCGGCGCACATCGCCCGCAGTGATCGAACCGTCGCCAATTGGCGTATCGCGGGGCGGGAAGCGCGGCACAAAGCCCTGGCGCGGAATTTCCTGGCGCGGCGTATCTCGGGTGCCCGGGGCCAACATTATGATCGGCGTAGCGGCTGGATACGGACCGCCAATAGGCGCACCACCGTTTCCGTTGCGCTCCGACTCATCCGTATCTGGATAAGGTTCGAATGCACCGTTCGTGCCTAACGTCACCGCAGCCACTTCGGCAGCCTTGAGCGAATTGCCGTAACCAGCGGACGCCGAGTAGTAGGGCAGGCGGAAGCCGTTAATGAAAATCGTCGAAGCCGTAATGCTGTTCGGCGGGAAGAATCCAGACTGCGCCGCAACCGCGCATGCTTCTTCAAACCACGCCAGCGAAACCGTCGGCGTCGGCAGGCGCCACGAACCGCGGTCCGCGAAGCCGTCATGTAGAATGCCGAACGCGTCGATTTCAACACCCACGCCGCCCACTGAGCGCAAGCGCTGTTGCGCGGGGTCCCACTTGTATAGAGGAAGGCCGCCCAAATCATCCGTCAGCGGCGTAATGACCAGTGGCTGCGAGAAAGTGGCATTGTTAGGTCGCGTATTGCCGGCGCCGGTCGGGTCAACCGCAGTACCCGGATCAACTGGAGCGCCTGCGCAGTTCACGCCGGGGATGAAGACGATGAAAGGAGGGACCTGGAGCTGTACAGCTGAAGCGCCGTCCGCAGCGTACAAAGTTCCGCCTGTAGCGACGACCGCAGTGGGAATCGTAGGCGGCGTTGAATATTGCGTCGGAAAGTTGGAGAATGGCACTCCGTAAAGAGGACCGCCGCCGAAATTCCGCACGCCCGGCGGAAAGTGTGCCTGAACGATGAAGAAAGCCGTGATCGTCGAGAACGCATTGCTGTCAGATTCAAAGAAGGACGCGGTGCGCGCTTTGGCTGTGGCCTGTTCCACGCACTGGAAAATGTTCGCATTCGCGCCGGATGTCGGTGAGTTTCGGTACACCCCTAAAATGTGCCCTTCACGATCCGTTACGGCTACAACACCATTCAACTTAAAGCGGTTCATGAGCGCCACGGCGCGACGAATAATGCTGTCAGCTTCGGTACCTTTTAGGCCATATGTAAAATTTACATCATTAGGAATTGGATTAACAATATCGACCAATGCCTCTGCACGTTGGGGTGTAAAAATTACAACAATTGCGAGCAAAATTGAACACATAATTTTGAGTTGATGACGCGACGACATGAAGCGATCCTCCCTCTCAAGTTACGTAGTACATCTTGCTTTTGCTGAGCGGGTTGACCATAGCATTTCAGGGATTGAGTGCAACACAAAATCAGGTTAAGAAAAAAATATACTCAAGTTTTTTAAAAGTAGGATTGCCAATCTAATTCACCATGATAAGACCCTCATCGAACTACTTTACGAAACTGCCAGGAATCAGGGCTCGCCCGTGGGGGCTTGTTCTTTTTTGGCCTACGCTTAGGAGAAGGTAGAGTTCCTATGCGACATTGCTGTGCGTTGCTAAACATGCTGGCCGCCTGCCTCTTGGGGCTGCTCTCGATCGCGTCTGCCGCGTGTGCCCAGGATCAGGGTGCCGCTGCCGCCCAGTCTAGCGCAAAGCCCAACGAGTACGCCGCGCCTGCCGAAGCCGTCGGCGAAAAGAAAGCCGAGGTCGTTCCGACTCCTGTGGCCGCGCCTGCGGGTGAACCCAAGCCAGGTGAGAGTGCTCCGCCTGCCGATGGGGAGAAGGAACCCAAGAAGGACGGCGATAAAGATAAGGATGGGAAGGATAAGGACGGCAAGAAGGACGAAGCCAAGAAGGAAGAAGCCAAGCAGGACGCGAAGGACGGCGAGAAGCCGGCCGACGAAGAATTGGTTGACCTCTATAACGACGACAAACACGGCAAGCAGGAAGGCTGGGCTGGCTGGAAGAAAAATTTCGCGCCCCGGTCGGCCCTCAACCAGGACCTGATTGCAGTTCCCGATCGCTGGCGCATGGGTTCTCCTTCCAACGCCGTCCGCGTTCAGGGCAGCAAGTGGAATCCATATCGCCAGAACATGCTCAAGGGCGACTACCCGATCATCGGGCAGAGCACGTTCCTGACCTTCAGCGCGATCTCCGATACGGTGGTTGAAGCCAAGCGCGTTCCGATTCCGTTCGGTTCGACGACCCGCGATCCGGGCGGCTTCGATTTCTTCTCCAATCACAATGACATCGTGAACGTTCAGCAGAACTTCATTCTCTCGATGTCGCTGTTCAACGGCGAAACGCAGTTCAAGCCGGTGGACTGGGAAGTCCGCATCACGCCGGTCTTCAACGTGAACTACTTCCGCGCGCGCGAAATCGGCGTGGTCAACATCGATCCGACGCACAAGGTCGACCGCATCGACCACCAGATCGCGTTCCAGGAACTGTTCGGCGAAAAGCACTTCGTCGACCTCTCCCCGAACTACGACTTCATCGCCGGCAGCCTCGGCATCCAGCACTTCAACGCCGACTTCCGCGGCTTCCTCTTTAACGATAACGAACCGGAAGCGCGGGTGTTTGGCAACCTGGAAAGCAACCGCATCCAGTACAACCTGGCTTACTTCGAAATGCTGATGAAGGACACGAACTCGGGCTTGAACACGACGTTCGAGCGCAAGCACGAGCACGTGGTCATTGCGAACGTCATCCGCCAGGACACGATCTTCAAGGGCTACAGCATCGTTGGCACGCTGGCGTACACGGACGACGAAAAAGGCCGCCATTACAACGAGAACGGCTTCCCGACGGAACCCGTGATCATCGGTTCCACGGCGCCGAACCTGGTCTTTGGGCCGGGCGGGCTGGTGAATGGCGGCTCGCCTGAGAGCCAGCTTCAAAAGGCCAACAAGGTTTTCTATCTGGGCTTTGGCGGTGAAGGCCACATGGGCCGCATCAATGTCAGCCACCAGTTCTACCAGGCCTTGGGCAAGGAAACATTCGACCCGGTCGCGGGCCGCAAGCAGAACATCAATGCGCAAATGGCTTCGTTGGAACTGTCCGCCGACTTCGACTGGCAGCGCGTCCGTGGTTCGTTCTTCTACGCTTCGGGCGACCACAAGTACGACAACGACACGGCGCACGGTTTCGATTCGATTTTCGACAACCCGAACTTTGCCGGCGGCCCGTTCAGCTACTGGGTGCGCCAGGGTCTGGGCTTTGGCAACACAGCGACGAACTTGAAGAGCGGCAATTCGCTTCTGCCCAACCTTGCCACCAGTTCGGGTGAAGGCCAGGCGAACTTCGTCAACCCCGGTATTTTCA
>Ga0265314_10004086_pt1 | contig 13754 bp, 10 predicted proteins | sample 4126metaG_FD_203106 | JGI IMG/M metagenome (GOLD analysis project Ga0265314, IMG submission 203106) | Rhizosphere microbial communities from Carex aquatilis grown in University of Washington, Seatle, WA, United States - 4-1-26 metaG | ecosystem: Host-associated > Plants > Roots > Rhizosphere >... | reverse complement strand
AGCCTTCGATCTGGGTTTGCGGAGTTTTAGCCAATTGCTCGCGCGAACGGTTTTTTTCCTGGTTCTCTTCCTGATTATCGTGAGCGTTGCACGCCACCGCGATCCTCTGCAGTCTCTGATGTTTGCCGTTGCGCTGGCAGTTGGCTTGACCCCCGAGTTCCTGCCCATGATCACGTCGGTGACGCTTTCGAAAGGCGCCGTCGCCATGGCCCGTAAGAAGGTCATCGTCAAGCATCTTTCCGCGATTGAGAATCTCGGCAGTCTGGATGTGCTTTGCAGCGACAAAACGGGAACGCTCACCGCTGGAACCATGTCGCTTGACCGCTCTCTCGATCCCTTTGGGAAAGTATCCCAGCGCGCACTGGAACTCGCCTACTTCAACAGCAAGTTCGAGACGGGTATTCGCAGTCCACTGGACGACGTCATCCTCCATCAACCTCCGCCGAAAACGGAAGATTACACCAAGTGCGATGAGATTCCATTCGATTTCGAGCGGAGGCGGCTCTCGGTCGTCGTGGAGTGGCAATCCAAGCGGATTCTCATCACGAAAGGCGCTCCGGAAGGGATTTTTCCGCTGCTCTCCGGTTACGAGATCGACGGCAAAACAGTAGCCAGCGGCGACGACGCTACCAAGCGCATACAACAGACCAGCAATGAGCTGAATAACCAGGGATTTCGCTCGTTGGCGGTGGCTTATGTCGAAGTTCCTGTGCTTCCGGACTATTCCGTGAAGGATGAGCGCAATCTGATTCTGGCCGGCTTCTTGAGTTTTGCCGATGAGCCTTTACCGGACGCCGCCCAGGCTGTGGCTGCACTAAAGCAGGATGGGGTTGAGATCAAGGTGATCTCCGGCGACAACGACCGCGTCACCGGCCACGTCTGCACGGAGGTAGGAGTCGATCCCGGCAAAATCATCACGGGCGAGGACGTGGAGAAGATGACGGACCCGGCGCTATCGCATGTCGTCGAGGAGACGCGCGTATTCGCCCGTATTTCTCCGGCACAGAAAAACCGGATTCTCCTGGCTCTCAAACATAATGGCCACGCGGTGGGATTCATGGGGGACGGCGTCAACGATGCTCCCTCGCTGCACGCGGCTGATGTTGGCATTTCCGTTTCAAGCGCGGTTGACGTGGCTCGCGAGGTTGCCGACGTGATTCTCGTTGAGCCCGGCCTGCGGGTTCTCCACGATGGCATCATCGAAGGACGCAAAGCTTTTGGTAACGTGATGAAGTATTTGCTGATGGGCACAAGTTCGAACTTTGGGAATATGTTCAGCATGGCGGGGGCCTCGCTCTTCCTGCCATTCTTGCCCATGCTTCCGACGCAAATCCTGCTGAACAACCTTCTTTACGACTTATCCCAACTCACGATTCCGACGGACAATGTTGACGATTCTTATCTCCGGAAACCACAACGTTGGAATATTGGCCTGATCCGCAATTTTATGGTGTTCATCGGGCCGATCAGTTCCATCTTCGACTTTCTCACCTTCTATGTGTTGTTGCATTTCTTCCATGCGAGCGAGGCGCAATTTCATACCGGTTGGTTTGTCGAATCGCTCGCGACCCAGACGCTGGTGCTATTCGTTATTCGAACGGCGAAAAATCCACTGCGCAGCCGCCCTAGCACTCCCTTGATTGCAACCTGTCTTGCCGCTGTGGGGGTCGGGATTTACTTGCCGTTCAGTCCCCTGGCAGGCATACTCGGCTTCACGCCACTGCCCGCAACGTACTTTGTTTTTGTTGCCGTCACGACCGGAGTGTATCTGTTGCTGGTGGAAGCCGCCAAACGGCTCCTTCTGCGTCCGGCAACCCCGAAGAATGCGACCAAGCATGGAGATACCCTGGCGGTCGCAATCTAGGCTCGGCCGATGTGATCCTCTACTGCTTGACTTTGCCTGTGCTTGCCGCTCCGCTTATCGCCTGCTGGATTCGTTCGGGATCCCCCAGATAATAATGACGAACCGACTTGAGGTTGTCATCGAGTTCCTCTACCAGCGGTACTCCGGTGGGAATGTTCAGATCGACAATCTGCTGGTCTGGGAAGTCCTCCAGGTACTTCACCAGGGCGCGCAGGCTGTTGCCATGGGCCGCAATTAATACCTGCTTTCCCGAGCGGATGCTGGGTGCAATCAGTTCATGCCAGCACGGCATAAAGCGCTCAACCGTATCTTTGAGGCATTCAGTGAGAGGAAGTTGTTGTTTTGGGATGTCTTTATAGCGTCGATCGTTCCCAGGATAACGCGGGTCTGCCTCATCGAGCGCCGGCGGTTGAATATCGTAACTCCGGCGCCAGATTTTCACCTGCTGCTCGCCATACTTCGCTGCCGTTTCAGCTTTGTTGAGGCCTTGCAATGCTCCATAATGCCGTTCGTTCAGCCGCCAGTTGCGCTGAACGGGAATCCACATGAGGTCCATCTCGTCCAACGCGATCCACAGCGTGCGGATTGCGCGTTTCAACACCGAGGTGAAGGCGATGTCGAAGGTATATCCCTGTTCCTTAAGTATCAGGCCCGCGTCCTTGGCCTCTTGTCTGCCCTTGTCTGATAGGTCAACATCGGTCCAACCGGTGAACAGGTTTTCTTTGTTCCAGACGCTCTCTCCGTGCCGAAGCAGGACGACCTTGTGCATTTCAACACTCCCGTTCTTGGCGCCGTTGCCCGGCGCGATCATTTGACATTTGACATCGTCCGTGTCGGCCGGACTGATGCCTAGTTTATGGTAACTGAAATAAGTGATGTCATCCTGCTCATAATGGGGGAAGAGGAGAAGCACTTTGGCTTTGGCCTTCAGGTCCGGCGACACACGAAGTCTTCGGCACGCCGATGTGCGAGGACCGCCTCAAATGCATGGCTTCGGCAGGGTGCACTGAAGGAGAAAAGATGTGTGAGGTTATGCACTGTTGGTAGAGCACTTTTGCTCAGACTCTGGTCGTGCGATTCGGTTAGGGTGTAGCTGGGGATGGATTATCGTGGGGCTACTGGAGGCACGAAGCTATTCCAGCCGCGTCCACAGAGAGACTGGCACGCACGCAGGAGATAGTTATGGCGAAGGTGATTGAGTTTTACGTACCGACGAACATCCGCACTCCGTTGAAGGGAAAATTGCGGCGACGCGGAAAGATCATCGAGTTTTGCGCGCAGACAAAGAAATCCGCCTAGCCCGAACATCCCGTGGCGGTCACAGCGCAGCAGTCGCTATTTGTGGGTCAATGTCCGCACCTTTCGGTCAACGTAAAAGTCGCGACTTTGCCTGTTACCCGTTTTCCACCAGCCAAAGTTTTCAACGAGTCCCTGAGTTATGCCGCCGGCATCCCGCGAATCCGTATTAAGGGACAACGATGAGGGTAACTTTAGTTCGGAGCCAGATCAAGGACGAGGGCCTACAATTGAAGCTGTGAGACATTACACCATCAAGATGATGAACGGATTTGCCCTGTTCAAGTGCCCGCTCTGTAAACACTCCGTCACCTCACGTGATTTCAGTAGCCAGAACGGCAACTGCCGTACCCAAGCTGCCAGGGCAATGAACGAGCACGCCACGGCTGCACATGGCCGCCCCAGACCCGTGTCACCACGCGATGCGCAGATGTGGTATGCCCACAAAACGCTGGTTTCGCCAAGAGCAATAAGAAACAGTGCGGTATGACACCTGAAACTTATTACACAATCCGGTGCACCCAGTCGCCCTGCAACTCTCAATCGGCCGTGCTCTTCGATCTCACTTATCGGCGCGTGTGGCGACCGGAGCTTGGCGATCAAGGTCAATGGTGCGACTTATTGGTGGAACAATAAGGAAGTCAAGACAGTCCAAATTCCCGCCAGTGTGAACTAATCGAACAGTGGCCACTGTTCAGAATCACTCACCTCTCAGGAAAGAATCCCAACCTTGTCCGGGTGTAGATCGGAGAAAGCCGAAAATGGAAGCTGAGAATCAGTTCGCTGCTAGCTCCGGTCGAACAGTTGCCGACGCTCGTCGCCAGCCCCGCTTCAAAATGGAGACTGATATCACGATCAAGTCCCGGACTTGCGGGGTGCTGAAGGGCCGTACCGTGGACATTAGCGAGTCCGGGATCGCTGCCATGCTGACAATTGAAGTTCCCTTGCGCCAGATGGTGGAGTTGAATTTCACCCTTCGGTCCGGACCTGTGACGATTCTAGCGATGGTTCGGCAAAGGAACGCCTTTCGCTACGGCTTCGAGTTCGCTGACTCAGCGTCATTGCACCTAGTCATCCGTCGCACATGCCGAGACCTTGCTATTGAACAATCTCTGACAATCGCCTGACATCCAGTGACGCGAGTCCTCGACTGCCAGGAAAGCCCTCTTGTACCGTCGTACCCGAGACAAATGATCGTAATCTCGGACGGCAGCAGGCTCCGATGGTTCTACGCAGCCTTCTTTTCCCCGCTTTCACCTTCGCCCGCCATTCCCGCTGTGCCCCCACGATCTTTTTTTGCCACAGAAAACGGAGCGGCGTGGTCACAATTGCACATTCGTGAAAGAGGGCACAGAAGTAGAATGCGATAGAAGGTGCGGTTTATGCCAGTCTCCTCGCGTCGGATGCATATCCACCACTGGTACAGGAGTCTCGCCGGAGGGTTCCGGTGCGCTTGCGAGGCGTGGCGCTGCGAATTTGCCGAAGGAATCCAGCGGTGCGAGATTGCCTCCGAACAAGGCCGTAAGTATTGCGTAACCCATCTGGCGTCCCGTCCGACGAGTGTGCGGGAGATCAGGAAATCCAGAACCTTGACGACGCTTGCCAAGTCCTAGCCAGGCAAAACCACCCATCGACCGTGAGCGACGGGCATACTCGCCCCGCACACGACTGACCAAAATCCAGCCCTGCCGCCCTGACGGAACTTCACTTTGGGCGGTTCCACCTTGGCTTCGCCTGCGATTAGGTATCGTACTCGCCGCTATCCCACGGTTCGTGAAAAGCCATATAGTTTCCAGGTTGCACTTCAACCCACCAGCCGTCCTCTTCGTCTCCGGACGCACGGGGCACTAGACCGAAGCTCGTGCCGAAGCGTTCTATAGCAAAGGGCTGCACCACGATGCGGCCATAGTCAATTGGCCCAAGTTCTGCCGTTCGCTCTTCGAGCAGTCGGCGAGCCCGGTCATGCTCCAACTCGGATCGTGGGCCAAGGTCGTCTATTCGCGCTTCCTTCAGTTTGCCGTCGCGTTCGAAGACATAGACCGCTAGAAACTCCCGTCCGATCTCATCGCCCAAAGCCGGAATGAATGGTGTCGTCACGAACACTTGGAATCCATCCTTCGTGCGACCGACTCGATTGGCATAGTAATCATCGTGGTCTATCGCAATGCGGCGCGGTGGATCGGTCGGCATGGCACAGCAAGTATACTTCGGGGAGGTCAGGGGGAGGTCAGTATGATTGAGTCTATGAAGACGGTAGGAATCGTTGTCGCTGCGGCCTTCTGTGTGGCACTCTCCGGAATGAGTGCCGCGGAGAATGCTGAGCGGTTGTATTTGGAGAAGTGCGCCACCTGTCATGCGGCTGATGGCAGTGGGCACACGGTTGCAGCCAGCAAGATGGCGGTGCCGGACTTCCGTTCGAAGCGTGTAAGGCAGACGAGCGATGAGGACCTCTACGCAGCCACTGCTCAGGGGAAGGGCCACACATCCTACCCTCACGCTTTCTTGCATAAAGGGCTGACGGAACAGCAGATTCATGATCTGGTCAAGTACATCCGAACATTCGTTGCCAGTCAGAATTAGTTCGTTGCGGACCGACTTGGAAAAGTTCAGTTGGCACGCGGGACAACTCGTGACAGGCGATGGTGTGAAGGACTACACCGGAAAAGCGCAACGGTACCTGCTCCACCAAACCCAATACATAGGGCCGCAGCGACTTCAAGAATTCTGGAAAAGTAGCACAAAATAGTCACAAACACTGGAGGGAACTCGGATGCGCTTCGGAATGAACAGCTTAAGAAAGGCTGGTAGCGCTACCGGGAATCGAACCCGGGTTTGAAGATTGAGAATCTTCCGTCCTAACCCCTAGACGATAGCGCCAGGCAGATGGGTTGCAACGAATTCTGATTATAACAAAAGCTCGTTTGAACCAAACCGGGTGTCGGGTGCCTCAAGCCTCGCGGTTTTCGAGTCCATGGGAGACGCCGCAAGGTGTTGTAAGCCTTCAGGTTGCACTTCTGGTCATGATTCAGGCCGAACCGTCTTGACAATGGCAGGCCACAGAGTGATACTCGTTTAGGCGAATAAAAAGCGAAAGCTAACCGCTCGGGCTTATTCCTGCCCTTCATGTTCCCTGACAATTGCGAGATCGTATGTCTGCCTCTCCGGTTTTTTTATCGGCGGTAGTGGGCCGCCCTTTTATTTTTTCTTCTCCGTCTTCTCCGCGCGCGATCGCGGAGAAGACCGCAAACAGGACCGCGAAGATTTTGGCTCAGGTCGGTGCCATGCCTAAGCTCGGAGCGGTCGTTCCCGCTTCGCGCCTCGACGTGCGCCTGGCGCCGGAAATGGTTTCGAGCGGCATTCCGCAACTGGACTCGCTGACCGGTGGCCTCGCTCGCGGTTGCCTCACGGAAATCTGCGGCACGGCTTCCTCGGGAAGAACCAGCGTGTTGCTTTTTGCGCTCGCCCGCGCCACCGAGCGCGGAGAGGTTTGTGCGCTCGTGGATGCCAGCGATGCGTTCGATCCCGCCTCCGCCGCGGCTGCCGGCATGGCGATGAGCCGCTTGCTGTGGGTGCGCTGCGGAGAAAAACATCCCTCGCGTAAACCTCCTTCGGCTAGTTGGAAAAATCGGCGGGGAAATCCGCCATGCCAGCGCTGGGAATCGCAATTGGGGCAAATGCTGAAGGTGACCGATCTGTTGCTGCAAAGCAATGGTTTCGGAATGATCGCTCTCGATCTCGGTGATATTCCGGTCGAGAGCGCGCGGCGAATTCCTTTGGCATCGTGGTTCCGCTTCCGCCGCGCGGTTGAACACACGCCGACCGCGCTGCTGGTGCTGGAACAGCAGCCGATTGCGGGGAGTTGCTCGTCGATGCTGGTGAAGGTGTCATCGGTCAGCCCGCAGCTCTTAGGCAATCGGCCTGCGCATTCGGACCCGCCGCATTCGGAATTATTGGACCAATTCGAGATCACAGCCGAGTTGTTACGCTCGCGCTTGGAGCGAAAGTTGGAACGCAAGCCAGTGCAATCGACGGCAAGTTTCAAAAGTCGAGCCGCATGGGCGGGATAGTCATTCAGGTCTCCGTTCTCAGTAAAAACTGATTCATTGAATGATGAGAACAGGAGCGAGTCTGAGAATTGGGAACTGAGAACTTTTGAGATCTGCTCATGTTTGCCTGCATCTTCATCCCCGATTTTTCCGCGCAAGCGCTCATTCGCTTTGAGCCCGAGTTGCGCGCCCACCCGGTCGCGGTCCTCACCGGACGGCCTCCGCTGGAAAAAGTCGTGGCGCTCAACGAGAGAGCGCGGCAAAGGGGCGTGGAAGCAGGCACGACCAAGTCGCAACTGGAAGCATGGGAGAACTTAGTGCTGCGCGCGCGCTCGGAGCCGCAAGAGACATCGGCACACGCTGCCCTGCTCGATTGTGCGCAATCGTTCTCTCCGGAAGTGGAAGACACGTCGCCCGGCACCGTGCTTCTGAATCTTGCCGGGCTTGAGCCGTTGCTCGGTTCGCTGCCGAAGATTGCCCGCGATTTGGCGCAGCGCGTCTCTCAGATGGGATTGGAAGCGAACTTTGCCGTGGCCGCAAATCCGGATGCCGCTTTGCTCGCAGCCCGCGGTTTTTCCGGCGTGACCTTGATTCCCGAAGGGCGCGAAGCCGAGCGGCTGGGAGATTTGCCGGTGGATGTGTTGCTAGAAAGTTTTTCTTCCGATGCAGAAGAGGCCGCGCGCTGGGTGGAAACGTTTGATCGCTGGGGCATTCGCAAACTGCGAGTGCTGGCAGCTCTTCCTGGAGTTCCGGTCAGCGAGCGCCTGGGACAGCACGGGATCCGCCTGCAAAAGCTGGCGCGGGGCGCAGTGTCGCGCAACTTGCGTGTATGGGAACCGCAACTGATTTTTGCCGAGAGCGTGGAGCTGGAATACCCCATCGTGCTACTGGAACCGCTGGCATTTTTGCTGAACCGCATGTTGGAGCAAGTGTGCGCGCGCTTGCGACAGCGCGCGCTGGCGGTGCAGGAGTTGCATCTGAATCTTGAACTCGCAACGACGCAGCCGCAAGATTACGCATCATTCACCCGAACGGTCGCCAGCATTCTTACTCAGACGTTCACCCGCACGCTGCGGCTGCCCACGCCCATGCTGGACGCGAAAGTGTTTCTCAAATTGTTGCAGCTGGATTTGCAGGCGCATCCGCCCGGAGCACCCATCGTGAAGATTCATTTGTCGGCGGACCCGGCGCGGCCGCGAGCGCTGCAGAGTGGATTGTTTCAGCCGGTTTTTCCCGAGCCCGAAAAACTGGAACTGACGCTGGCGCGCATCGCAGGGATTGTCGGCGAAGGAAGAGTGGGGTCGGTGGAGTTACTGGATACACATCGCGAAGGCGCGTTTACAGTGCGGCGCTTCGCGCCCGTAGAGCCTGCGCCCGCAGCGCCCGCGCCGGTAAAGCCCAAAGTGAAGCAGCCGGGAAATCGGAAGGAGGATATGTCCATGTCAGAAAATGGCAGCGCCTATCGAGTCGATGAAACGGTGGAGGAAAACGCAAAAGAAAACGCCCAGGAAAAAATGAGCGCGGTGATTGCTCTGCGCCTGTTTCGTCCGCCGCTCGGCGCCAGCATTACTTTGCGCGAAGCGAAGCCGGTGCGGATGCGATGCCTCGAACGCGAGGACATTGCCGGCGAAATCGTCTGGACCGCCGGCCCCTGGCGCTCTTCCGGCGACTGGTCGGAACAGGAAGGCTGGTCGCGCGAGGAGTGGGACATTGCCATCCCCGCCAAGAGCAGTTGCCAGTTGCCAGTGCCCAGTTGCCAGTCTAATGAAAGAGAACCGGCAACTGGGCTCGTGTTGTATCGCTTAGTACAGGACAAGATAAGTGGAAACTGGTTTGTAGAAGGAACGTATGACTGAAAGCAGTTGCCAGTCGCCGGTTGTCAGTTCCCAGTCAAAGCAACTGACCACTGGCAGCTGGCAACTGGGAACTGATGTACGTTGAACTCCATTCCCGCTCCGCGTTCAGCTTCCTCGAAGGAGCTTCGATTCCCGAGGAACTGATCGCGGTGTGCGCGAACCTGGGAATGCCGGCGATGGCATTGCTCGATCGAGATGGAGTGTACGGCTCGCCGCGCTTTCATCTCGCCGCAAAGAAGGCGGAGATCAAAGCGCATATCGGGGCGGAAGTGACGTGTACTTCATTCTCGCTACCGACACACCCTTCGGGCTGCGAGCTACTAGCTGCGAGCTTCGAGCAGACTGGGTGCTCGCAGCTCGCAGCTAGTAGCTCGCAGCCTCGTGGTGAATGTCGTTTCCCACTGCTGGTGGCTTCGCGCGCTGGATATCAAAATCTCTGCCGCCTGATTACGAAAATGAAGTTGCGCGCTGGCCGCAAAGAAGGAGCTTGCGCTTCGAGCTCGGATCTTAGTGAGCACGCCGATGGTTTGATCTGCCTGACTGGCGGGGAGGAAGGACCGCTGGCGGCGGCTCTCACGCATGGTGGGCCGCAAGCGGCGTTCGAAGCGGTGAAGCGCCTGACGGAGATTTTTGGCCGACTCAGTTTTGGCCAATCTAATGTTTACGTCGAATTGCAACGGCATTTTCATCGCGAGGAAGAGTATCGAAACCGGGTTGCGATCGAGATCGCGGAAGCTTTGCACCTGCCGCTACTCGCGACCAATGGCGTGAACTATGCCACGCCTCGGGAGCGCGAGTTGGCGGATGCCTTCACCGCGCTGCGTCATCGCCGCACGCTGGCCACTGCCGGGCGCTTGCTGGCGCGTAATACCGAACGTTATCTCAAGTCTCCCGCAGCCATGCGAGCGCTCTTTGCTGATGTTCCGAATGCTATCGCAAACACGGTCGAACTTTCTTCGCGGCTTGAGTTTGCGCTGAACGATTTGGGATACGAGTTTCCGCGGTATCCCGTGCCCGACGGCGAAACCATGATGTCGTTTCTGCGGGAGCGCACGCGGGAAGGAATGCAGAGCCGGTATGGCGGCGCGGATGCCGAGTTGAAGAAGCGCGCGCGCCGGCAGATCGAGCGCGAGTTGAACTTAATCGAACATCTAAAGCTTGCCGGCTACTTCCTGATTGTCTGGGACCTGGTGCGCTTCTGCCGCGAACAGAAAATTTTGGCACAGGGCCGCGGATCGGCTGCCAATAGCGCGGTTTGCTACTCGCTCGGCATCACGGCGGTGGATCCGATCGGCATGGAATTATTGTTTGAACGATTTCTTTCCGAGGAACGCGGCGAATGGCCCGACATCGATCTCGATTTGCCCAGCGGCGACGAGCGCGAGCGCGTTATTCAGTACGTCTATCAGCGTTATGGGCAACGCGGAGCGGCCATGACCGCCAATGTGATCACGTATCGCAATCGCATGGCCGCGCGCGAAATGGGCAAGGCTCTGGGATTCGATTCGGAGACGCTGAAGCGAATTTCAGCGGCGGTAGCCACTTGGGAATTCAAGGACGAGAACGATGCGCTCGATCGCCGTTTGCGCGATGCGGGGCTCGATCTCACGCATCCGCGGATTCGCAAATATTTCGAGTTGTGTCTGGCCGCACAGGATCTGCCGCGGCATTTAGGCCAGCACTCGGGCGGCATGGTCATCTGCGAGGGGCGGCTGGATTCCGTCGTCCCGCTGGAGCCTGCGTCGATGCCGGGTCGCGTGGTGGTGCAGTGGGACAAAGAAGACTGCGCGGACATGCGCATCATCAAAGTCGATCTGCTGGGCCTCGGCATGATGGCGGCGCTGAAGGATTCTCTCGAACTGATCCATGTTCATTACAAGCATGATCATCATCACGAAGAAGTGGATCTGGCGCATCTTCCGCCGGACGACCCTGTCGTATATTCCACTCTGCAAAAAGCCGACACAGTCGGGATGTTTCAGGTCGAGAGCCGGGCGCAGATGGCGTGTCTGCCGCGCCTGAAGCCAGAACGCTTTTACGACATCGTCGTGCAGGTTGCGATCATACGGCCGGGACCGATCGTGGGAAACATGGTTAATCCATTTCTCAAGCGGCGGCAGGGCAGAGAGGCGGTTACATACCCCCATCCGTCGCTCGAAACGGTGTTGGGCCGAACGCTGGGCGTGCCGCTGTTTCAGGAGCAGTTGCTGCGCATGGCCATGATCACCGCCAACTTTACGGGCGGCGAAGCAGAGGAGTTGCGCCGCGCCATGGGTTTCAAACGTTCCGAGGCGCGAATGAAAGTAATTGAAGAAAAGCTGCGCGCCGGCATGACGCGCAATGGAATCCTCGGTGAACCGCAGGAGCAGATTATCCAGTCGATTACTTCGTTCGCTCTTTATGGATTCCCGGAGTCTCATGCCGCCAGCTTTGCCTTGATTGCGTATGCCAGCGCCTATTTGAAATGTCATTACCTGGCGGCGTTCACGGCGGCGCTGCTGAATAATCAGCCGATGGGTTTTTATCATCCAGCCACGATTGTGAAAGACGCGCAGCGCCACGGATTGAAAATGCTGCCGATGGATGTGACGCGGTCGGATTGGAAGTGCAGTTTAGAAACAGTTGCCAGTCGCCAGTTGCCAGTTCCCAGTAAAAGCGCCAAACATTTTGCCGTGCGACTCGGTTTGAAATATGCGCGCGGGTTGCGCGAACCGGCGGGGCAGGCTTTGGTTCGGGAGCGCAGCCTGGCGCCGTTCACTTCGGTTCAGGATCTGGCTCGCCGCGTGCCCGAGTTGCGCAAGGATGAATTGACGACGCTGGCGGAAATCGGGGCGTTGAATGCAGTGGCCAGTGGGCAGTGGTCAGTAGCCAGTGAAAGTCAAAACATTAAACCTCATCGCCGCGACGCACTGTGGCAAGTGGAGCGGGCGGTGCGTTGGTCGGGACCTTTACTGGATGAGCTTCCGGAAATTGATGGGGAATCTCCGCTCGCGGCCATGACGGACGAAGAGCGGCTGGTGGCGGATTTTCGCACTACCGGGCTGACGGTTGGCCCTCATCCCATGCAATACCGCCGGGCCGAAATGAAAAAGCTGGGGATTTATCGCGCTTCCGATCTGGCGCACCTTCCGCATGGACGCCGCTTGCGAATTGGCGGATGCGTGATTGCCCGCCAGCGTCCTGGAACAGCGAAGGGAATGATGTTCATGAGCCTGGAAGATGAAACGGGAATTGCCAATGCGATCGTCGCTCCCGATCTGCTGCAGAAAAATCGTGTGTTGCTGATTTCCGAGCGCTTTCTGATGATCGAGGGAATTCTGCAGAATCAGGACAACGTGATTCACATCCGCGCGGAAAAAATTTCGCCGCTGCGCGTTACGCGGGCGGAGACGTCGTCGCACGATTTTCATTGAAGCGGGGCGGAGTCCAGCCCCTAAAGGCGCACTCCATCAAAAGTGTTTTCGGCATCGTTAAAGCGATGCCCTGATACGAAGCTTGCGGCGCAAGCTGAAGCCGCGCCCCTTCAAAGCTTAGGCCGTCGAGAGCTTCCTGGCATTATGGCGCAACGAGCGGCCTTCGGATAAGCCGTAAATCTCTTCCGCAAGATTCTTGGCGTGATCACCGATGCGCTCCAGCGCCTGGGCGGCGAGAAGGATGTCGAAATTCTTCTGGCCGGTCGGACTGTTCGGCTCCGCCAGATGTCGGTGAAACAAGGAATGGCACAAGCGGTCCACTTCCGGATCGGATTGCAGAACGCTCTGCGCGTACGACACATCACGCTTGAGGAAGCCCTGATGAACCTGGTCCAACATATCGCGCAGTAGAGATGCCATCTCTATGAGCTGGCGCGAATCCGCAGCCGGTAATTTTTCGCGGCGCGATTGCAGTTGCATGACCGCGCTGTAGGCGAGGTCTCCGATGCGTTCGAGGTCGGTGATGAACTTCAAACATGCCAGCAACTCACGCGCCTTGGCTTCTCCTACGCGGGTAATGGCTTCGGGGAGCTGGTCGTCAATCTTGCGCTCGATCTGGTCGAGTTCTTTTTCGCAATCCTTGATCGCCAGAAAAGCGAGGCGCGAACCGTCGGCGAGATAGTCCCTGACATTGAAGACCGCGTCGCGGGCGATCAGGCAGCCGCGGACCACCAGGGCTGTGAGTGCATCTTCGGCCAAGTCTTCATTGCGCGGATGAGCCGGTCGCGGGCGAGCTTCCGGTGCTCGAGATCGCGTTGAAGTCGAGCGGCGCTTGATTCGTGAGGGTGGCGAAGGTTGTTTTCGGGCCATGGGAAACTCGCGCGATTCGAGGCGAGCTAGAAACAGTAAAGAAGTTAGCATAAAACGGGAATGTGAAAGGAATGTGAACGACTGGCGCCGCCGCGAGCGAGAAGTGACGAATCAAAGCTGCGGTCAATTTCTCTGCTTACTTCTTTTCCAGCGCTCCAGCTTGCTCTTCGGCTCGTTTGGCATCTTGCTCTCTGCCGAGTCCACGATAGGCCCGCGCCAGCAAGCGCAGGGCGGCGGCGTTTCGCGGATCGGATTTGGTCAACGCTTCGAGATCGGGCAAAGCGCCGGCGAAATCGGATTGCTGAATCTGCGCTTCCGCCAGTCCGAGGCGCCCGTCGCTGTTGCTCGAATCCACCAGCAGCGCCGCCTCGAACTGATCCTCGGCGTTCTTAGCGTCTTTGAGTTCGAG
>Ga0265314_10004083_pt1 | contig 13764 bp, 6 predicted proteins | sample 4126metaG_FD_203106 | JGI IMG/M metagenome (GOLD analysis project Ga0265314, IMG submission 203106) | Rhizosphere microbial communities from Carex aquatilis grown in University of Washington, Seatle, WA, United States - 4-1-26 metaG | ecosystem: Host-associated > Plants > Roots > Rhizosphere >... | reverse complement strand
GGCCGGGGTTTTGAGCTTCGAGGTGTCAGCTTCTAGACGTGACTTGCGCTTACGGGATGGACCTTCGTCTTCGTCGTAATCTTCCTCGTCTTCTTCATCATCCTCGTCATCGTCGTCGTCATCATCGTCTTCGTCGTCATCATCGTCGTCGAAGTCGTCGTCTTCGTCTTCTTCCTCTTCTTCTTCGTCGTCGTCTTCTTCGGTTTCTTCAGCGTCTTCGGCGTCCTCTTCTTCGACTTCTTCGTCGTCGTCGAGTTCCACCGCCTTCTTTTCGTCGAAGTCGGCATCCGCGGGGCCTTCGCCCTCTTCATCCTCTTCCTTTTCTTCTTCCTCTTCTTCTTCGTCCTCGTCTTCGCCTTCTTCGTCCTCGTCTTCGTCGCCTTCGTCTTCCTCTTCTTCGTCCTCGTCAAGTTCCTCTTCTTCTTCCTCTTCTTCCTTCTTCTTTTTCTTGCCGAGGTGCTCCGCATCGCGCCGCGGGGCAGGTTTGCCCGCGGGCGCCGGAGAAGCCTCCTTGCGGGGCTGCTTTTCCGGGCTGGCCATGTACCGCGACCCTCCAAAGTTATGCTGTTTCTGAGGTAACTGCTGCTTCCGGGATGCGTTAATCCCGAAACCCCGAACTGTAAAGCACTTTTTCGCAAGGACCTGATTAACGCGCGCCTAACCGGGTTTTGCCGGCGGTGGCTGCACTATATAAAAGGAAGGTCTGGACAGGGTCTGTGGGACTATTTGCCCGCCGGAGCTGGAGCCCGCGTGCCGCGCTTTTCGCGGAAAGTTCCCAGCGTTTCGAGCAATCCCGCAACCTGCGCATACAGCGCGGCCGCATCGCTCTTGGCCTTGAGCAGCAGGCCAAAGCTCAGGGTTTCCTTGTCGAGCACGCGTACGTCGCGCGCTTCGGGCAGCCCGCGCAGGGCGTAATCCGTGGCGCGGATGTCCCACTCGTGGAATTTCAGGATCAACCGGCCCACTTCCTTATCCAGCCCGATGTACGGGACGCCGGCCTTGCGCGCGCGGCGGCGCAGGTTGGCTTCTTCGAACAGCCGCAGCAGCGGCGCCGGCGGCGGGCCAAAGCGCTCCTGCATTTCCTCGAGCAGCACGCCGGCTTCCTTGTCGCTGCCGCACTGCTCCAGGCGCCGGTACAGCTCCAGCACCGCCTTCTCGTCTTCAATATAATTTTCCGGGACGTACGCGGGCAGGCCCAGTTGCACGGAGGCTTCGAGCTCCTCCTGTGGGGGCGGCTCGCCGCGAATTTGCCGGACGGTGCTTTCGAGCAGCTTGCAATACAGGTCGTAGCCGACTTCGGCGATCTGCCCGGACTGCTCGCCGCCCAGAACGTTCCCCGCGCCGCGGATTTCCAAATCGCGCATCGCGAGCTGGAAGCCCGCGCCCAGTTCGTCGAATTCTTCGAGCGCGCGCAGGCGCCGCAGGCCTTCGGGCGTGATCGGCTGGCGCTCGGGCAAGAGCAGGTAGCAGTAAGCCTGGATCTCCGAACGCCCCACGCGCCCGCGCAACTGGTGCAGCTCGGCCAGGCCGAAGCGGTCGGCTTCGTGCACCAGAATTGTGTTCGCGCGTGGGATATCGAGCCCGTTCTCGACAATCGTGGTGCTGACCAGCACATCGGTTTCGCCATGCAGGAATTTATGCATGACCGCTTCCAGGTCGTCGGGGTTCATCTGCCCGTGGCCGATGTCGAAGCGCGCTTCCGGGACGAGTTCCTTGAGCCGCGCGGCGAATTCCTGAATGTCCATGACGCGCGGATGAATCACGAAGATCTGTCCGCCGCGAGAAAGCTCGCGCAAGATGGAGCGCCTCAATAAATCGTCGCTGAGCCGCGCCACGCGCGTATGCACGGAGAGCCGGTTGCGCGGCGGCGTGGCCAGATTCGAGATGTCGCGCAGGCCCAGCATGGCCATGTGCAGCGTGCGCGGGATCGGCGTCGCGGTCAGCGTCAGCACGTCCACGCTCTTGCGCAGGCGCTTGAAGAACTCCTTGTGCTCGACGCCGAAGCGCTGTTCTTCGTCGATCACCGCCACGCCCAGGTCCTTGAAGCGCACGTCCTTCTGGATCAAGCGGTGCGTGCCGATGACCACGTCCAGGCGCCCCGTGGCCAGGCGCTGGATCAGGCGTTTCTGTTCGCCCGGCGTCTTGAAGCGCGAGAGCGTCTCGACGGAGACCGGGTATCCGGCGAAGCGTTCGGCGAAGGTGCGCCCGTGCTGCTCGCACAACAGCGTCGTCGGCACGAGCACCGCGGCCTGTTTGCCCGACATGACCGCCTTGAAGGCCGCGCGCACGGCGACTTCGGTCTTTCCGAAGCCCACGTCGCCGCAGAGCAGGCGGTCCATGGGGAAGGTCGCTTCCAGGTCGCGCTTGACGGCGGCGACCGCGGCGAGTTGATCGGGCGTCTCGGGGTAGGGGAAGGAGGCTTCGAAGGCGCGCTGCCAGTCGGTGTCGGGCGCGTGCACGATGCCCGGGAGGCTCTTGCGCGCGGCCTGGACCTTGAGCAGGTCTTCGGCCAGATCGCGCAGCAGGCCCTGGACGCGTTCCTTGCGGCGCTGCCAGATCTTGGAGCCCAGCCGCGAGAGTTCCGGGCTGGGATCGCCGCCGATGTACTTCCCGACGAGGTGAATCATCGCCGCGGGCACGTAGAGCTTGACCTGGTCCGCGAACTGCAGCGTCAGGTAGTCCTCCATGCGCCCGCTTTGCTCGAGCCGCGCCAGCCCGAGGTAGCGCCCGATGCCGTGCGTGGTGTGCACGACAAAATCGCCCGGCGTGAGTTCAAAGACGCTGGAGAGCGCCCGCGCGCCTTCGGCCATGCGCACCTTCGCGCGCGGGGCTTCGGCGTGTTTGCCGCGGCCCAGGATTTCCCGGTCGGTAATCGCAGTCAGGCCCGCCGCGCGCAGATCGAAGCCGCCCGAGAGCTTGCCCAGCACCAGTTGCAGCGTGGGCGCGGGCAGGACGCCGGCTTCGGTGAAGAGCTGTTCGAGCCGCTGGCGGTCGCCGCCGGTTTCGCAGAAGACGTACACCGCCATGCGCGACGCGCACAGGCGCTTCCACTGCGTCGCATGCTTGTCGATCTCGCCCTGAAAGCGCTGGACCGAAGTGCACGCGATGCGCCCGGCGCGCGCTTCATCGGCGGGCTCCGGGGGCGCTTCGGGCAGTTCGGCGTCCTCGGGGACTTCCGCGTTGACCTGTTCGGTGCCGACCGGCGGGCAGAGGTCCAGGCTGGTCTGGCGGCTGGCCTGCCCGCGCAAATCGGAGACTGGCAGGCACAGGCTCTTGCCCGAGACCAGGCTGGCCGCGTATAGCTCGCCGCGGCGTTCGATGGCCACCGGGTCAAGCCACAGGATCAGCGCGTCGGGCGGCAGATGGTCGAGCAGCGAATGCGGCCCGCTCGTTGCGCCCGGCGAGAAGAGCTTTTTCAGGCGTTCGGGCGAGTAATCCGCCAGTGCGACTTCGGGGACCGCTTCCTGCGAGCGCTGCGTGAACGGATCGAACGGATGGATCGACTCGATCGCGTCGCCGAAGAATTCAAAACGGTAGGGCGTGTCGCCGGCATACGGGAAGACATCCAGAATCCCGCCGCGCAGGGAGAATTCGCCGCGCACTTCGACCTGGCCCGTGCGGTCAAAGCCCGCCGCGGAAAGCTTTTTGGCCAGCTCGATCGGGTCGTGCTCTTCGCCTTTGCGCAGAATCAGCGCGGGGTGCGACTCCGCGGGCGATTCGACGGGCTGCATCAGCGCGGCGATGGGCGCGGCCAGGACCAGCGCGTCGGGCAGCGCGGTGTGGGCGGCACGCACACGCACTTCTTTCAATCGGTCGAGCGCGCTCTGACGGCCGGACAGCGCCAGGCCTTCGGGGCGGTCGGACTCCGTGGGCAGCACGTCCCATGCGGGAAAGAGTAGCGTCTCCAGCGGCAGGCCGTGGTGCAGGTCTTCGGGCAGTGAAGCTTTCGCGGGCAGGCCGGAGTCGCCCCAAGTTTCAGAGCGGTCTTTGAGCAGCGCGGCGAGTTCCTTGGCGCGGGCTTCGTCGACTTTGAGTTGTTCGGCGTCCTGGCTGGCCGTGTGGCCGCGCTTGCGCTTTGGTGCGGGATCGGAAGCCCTCTTGCCCGCGCCTGGCGCGCGTTCATGTTCTTCGACGGCACGCCACGCGCGGAGATCGGAGATCAGTTCGTGGGCGGCATCAGGACTTTCCACAACGGCCAATACCACTGCAGTGCGATTGGGTTGTAAGCCTGCGCGCGCGCGACCCAACGCGCCCACGCAAAGCGAGCGGGCGCCGCTGGTTAGACCGGTCAAAACGTGGGCAAGTGAAATGCCGGGCCGTTCCGCGGGAACTTTTCCCCGGGAGGGCTCCGCCGGTTCAGGCCGGCAATACGGTTGTAGTGCGGGCAACTTGGCCACCCGCCCAAACGGCGTTTCCATCAGGGGACAGTGTACTTCACGCGAGGGGTTTGAAGCAACTGCGGCGCTGCGATTACTGGAAGCAGGTGTCTTACGGTTCGTCGGGGCGCCAGAATTCGTAGAAGCTGACCACGTTCTGCCGCACGCGCACGTCTTCCTGCGGCAGTTGCGGCGCGCCCTTGGGGTGCGGCGCGATCTGCGTGGTGCCTTCCACCGTCGGCGGCGGTGCCGGGCGATACGCCGAATACCACGAGTTCTTCATGTACGGCGTCAGGCGGTGCGAACGGTAGTAAGTGTTCCAGAGGCGCACGCTGGGCGGAATCTCGACCTGGTAGATCTCCTTCAGCCCGCGCAGCGCGATCTTCGACAATTCCGGGTAGTCTTCCGAGTTGCGCAGCGCCGCGATCAGGACCGGAATCTGGCTGTCGTCGCCGAGGTCGTACAGGTTGCGCACCGCTTCGACGCCCACGCGGTCCTTCTGTCGCGCCAGCTTGCGCATCGGGTCGATTGCGCGCACGTCCTGCGCCTGGTTGAGCGCCTGCATGATGCGCACCTGCAAAAAGCCGTCGTCTTCCTTCTGCAAACGTTCGACGAGGAAGGGCACCTTCTCTTCGCGGCCCAGCGTGCGGTCGATGACGTCGAGCGCTTCAAAGCGTTCCGAGCGCGTGCCCAAGGTGGCCTTGCGCATCAGGTATTCTTTGTCGCTGAGCTTGCCCAGGTCCTTGGCGTCCGCTTCGAGGTGCTTGGGGACGGGCTTGGCTTTGGGATCGACCTTCTTGTTGTCCGCAGCCTTGTTGTCGGCGGGCGGCGTCTTGGGGTCGGCGCTCTTGCCGGCCGGCGCGCCCTTATCATCGCTGACGGGCACTTCAGGCGGCTTGTTGGCGCGCTCGCAGCCGCTAAAGGCCCACAGGGCCAAAAGCGCGCCGCACAGCAACGCGTGACGTTTGAAGCTCATGATCGCCGTACCCTACCCGATGCGAGGGGACCGCTCAAGCGGATGCCCACTTCGCCAACCACCGAACCTGAAAAGAAGGGTATCGGCGCAAAGCCGCGCGCCCCACACAACTCTGTAAAGCCTTATCGCGGAAAAGAATACCGTTGATTGGCGGCACTGGAGCGTACTTTTAAGACGCCCTGCGCGCGCCAGCCTTCAAGGCGGCTACACACGCGAACAGGAGACTTGTGGCGAGCAAAAGCTCAGCGAGTCACTCTTCGCCCTGTTTGTGCGGCTTGTGGGCGGCCTTCTCGTCGTGCTCGCCGCGGTCGTCCAGGTCCGCCGCCTTCAATTCGCCCACCCAGGGCTGGAAGATCAGGCGGCACTTGGTCTGCGCGGCCGGCGCGAGGAACTGGTTGATCTCGTAGTACGCCTGCGAACCTTCGGCGACGTTGGCCAGTTCGGCGGTATCGAGGGTCATGTTCAGGATCGCGACCGGATCGCTCATCACCGCAACCACCGAGCGTTCGATCTGTGCCATCAGCACCGCGCGGCCTTCGTTGTCCTTCTTGACGATCGAGCCCGTGAAGGCGAACGGCGCGATGCGCATGGGCTTCTGGGTCTGCGTGTTCCAGGCCAGCGCCTGCATCGGCATCACGACGACCTTCTTTTCTTTGCCCATCGGATCGTCCAGGTTGATCTCGTATTCGATCGAGAACATCACGCCGGCGCCTTTGGGCAGGTTGACCTTGCCGCCGTCGCGGAGCTCGCCCGCGTAGGTGTATTCGCATTGCAGGAGCGCGTAGCACACGTCCATCGGTTCACAGTCCAGCGCCAGGACCGTTTCGTGCGTCTTGGCGTTCTCGCCTTTGCACACGACCATGTATTCAAGCGGGCCGCGTTCGATGGAGAATTCGCCGTCGATCGCGATGAGCTTCGATTTTGGGTCCGTCTTGATGTGCGGATTGCCGGCGATGCCCTTCTTTTCATCCTGGCGGAAGGGCTTGAGCGCTTTGTCGTCGAAGGCCGGCTGGGCCATTTCGCCGACCAGCACGCGGCGGTACACGGATTTGGCCAGCGGAATGGCTTCCTGATAGATCTCGTGGTCCAGGATGTTGCGCAAACCCGGGAAGGCCGCGGACTTCAGCGCCACGAGTTCCTTAAAGGTGGCTTCGCGCGCGGCCGCGTCGGGATTCAAGAGGTTCGCGGCGAGCGCAAAGACGCGCGCCTTGGCGGCGGCATCGGTCAGTTTGGGATCCTTCGCGCAGGCGTCGATGACCGCCAGCGACTGGGAACGCGCGATCGAAGCCAGCGCGGCGAGCGCGGCATTGCGCATTTCCGGCTTTTCCTGGTCACTCGCGGCCAGCGTTTCCACGTCCTTGGCGGTCTCGAAGACATGCCCGCCGCCGGCAGCCCTGAGCGCGGCCAGGCGCGCTTCCGGGCGCGGGTCTTTCAGGCTCGCGGAGATCTCCTTCGCCAGAAACGCGTAGCGTTCTGGATGCACGCGCGCCCAGCCTTCGTCTTCGCACATCGCGCCCATGACTTCGAGCGCGCAGTCGCGTATCGCAGGGTCCTTGTCCTGCCGCACGTCCTGCACCAACTGCCGGATGCTGTCTTCCACGCGGTAGTGCGCGAAGTCCGCCAGCGCGGCCACGCATTGCTTGCGCCAGGCCAGCGGCTGGAGCGGTTCCTTGATCATTGCTTCCAGATCCACCGGGCACCATTCCATGTTCCACTGCGTGAGCACCTTGAGCGCGTCGCGCTTGAGCTCGTCGTTGCGTTCCGGCTGGTGCACGAACCAGCGCAGCGCCGTGGCCACATCCTGGTCGGCGTCGAACTTTGCCGCGAGGTCCGCGAGTTCTTCCTTGCGTACCTTCATCAGCACGTCTGGATTGTCGGAGAACGTGCGTTGAAGCTTCGAGGGCACCGGGTTGGGCTTCGCGACGGGACAATAGGGGCGTTCTTTTTCGGGAGCCTTTACCGTATCGGGGGTCTTGACCGGCGGGACGAGGGGTTCCGGCGTCGGCGCGGGGGTGACCTTCGGCGGCGGTCCGGGTTCTTCGCGCGGGGTTTCGTAGGGCTCCAGCGTGCGGCGCTCGGCCACCGTCTGGCCTTGCAGCACGGGGCTTTCGCCCTGAGCCGCGCGCTCCGGCGCCGGTGTGCGCGTGGCGAAGTACAGTCCGGCCGTCGCCGCCACCGCAACCAAGAGACCCCAGAAAAGCTTCGAGTTCATCCCGACCTCCCCCAACGACCTCAGGACTGGCCCTGACGGTGTTAGTATTAACGCACTGCATACGTCTGAAAGACTAAAAATTTGGCCCGATTATGTTGTCCGCTTGGACGGGTTTTAACAGTGTACAAACCCGCTCCAAGTGCTGGACCCTTCCTCGACAATTCCCGCGTTTGGGCTCCCCGGAGCCGCTCTCAAGTCGTTAAGTAGCACTTGGCGGGCCGTGTGCTATGCTGCACTTTGCGCTCAACGGGAATCGGCGACCTTGGATAGCTCTTCAAACTCCAATCCGGCTCCGCCACCTCCCGACGGAGCGCGCCCCTCAACTTCCCCGAAGATGCCATCCGAAACCAACGTCGCCCTGCCTTCCTCTGTATCGGGCCGGTCGTCGTCGGTCTCCGGGCGCACCACCGATCCGCGCCGCAGCTATCACGAGACCGCACTCGTCCCGCCGCTGGCCTTTGGCCTGCGCGGGTTCGCAATCGGCCTGGTGATGACGCTGTTGATTCTGGGATACCTGGGCATGCGTTTCATCCCGGCTCCGCCCCACAAGCCTACTGAAAGCACGTCCGAGCCCACGCCCGCGCCCTCACAAACCCCGGCCCCCTCGCCGACCCCAACGCTCTCTTCGCCCGAGACCAACTTCGACCGCTCGAGCTACACGCCAATTTCAGAACGCGAGCGCGAAATGGAAGGGCTCGCGTGGAACATCAACATGGTGGGCCTGTATGCGCTGGTGACGCTGTGCATGATCTGGAATTTCTCGCCGCGGCTGCGGCTGGCCTGGGTCACGTTCTTCCCGCGCCCACCGACGCGGCTGCCTTTGGTGCAGGCGCGCGAAGTCATCGCCGGGCTGGGCGTCGCGCTGCTTGCATTCGTGCCGCGCATTATTCTCGAGCAGACCGGCGTGCTCCGGCAGGCTTCGCCCTTTGTGCTGCTTTCGATAGGCCTGACGCTGGCTTTCCTCCAGGAAGCGCTCTTTATCGCCGCAGTAGTGCTCATGAGCCGGCGTTTCTATGGGCGCCTGGGCACGCGTTCGCTCTGGCCCTTCTGGGATCGCGGGATCGCCCCGGCGACGCGCTATCGCAGCATGATTGTGTTGGGCGTGGGCCTGTGGATCCTGACCGCGTGGCTGCTTTCCGAAGCCAACCGCGTTAACCTGCGCCTCGTCGATTACTTCGAACTGCCCCATGACGAGAACCCGCTGCTGACGCAGGTACGCAGCTTCGGCGACCCCCGTGTGAAGCTGCTCTTCGTGCTCTCCGCGGTGGTCTGCGCGCCGATTCTCGAAGAACTGATCTTCCGCGGGATCTTCTACAACATGCTGCGCCTGTATATGGGCGTGGTGCCGGGCGCGATCGCCTGCGCGCTGATCTTCGCCGCAGTGCATGGCGTGAAGACGAACGTGCTTTCGATCACGATTCTGGCGCTGATCCTGACCTGGCTCTATGAAAAGACGGGCAGCCTGATCCCCGGGATGATCTGCCACGCGGTCAACAATGCGGTCACGGTGGCTTTATTTTTTTATAGCTTGGACGCGTAATCAGGTCTTCATCCACTCGATTTGGGCCCCAAATACCTTTTCATAGGGAAAATACGGCCTCCCGAACGTATCCCGAAGGCCCTTGTGCAAACTGGCCCCACAACGGATAGCGTTTATGAGCGTAGAGTTTTCCACATTGAAAAATGGCTAATCTTGTTAAGGTCTTGCCAATTATATGTTTGTTAGGTTAAAAACCTGTGGATAACTAATCTTTTTTTATGCACCTTGACTCCACTAAGGGTGGTGGTATTTCTCGGAAACACACTACGAATAGTGGTTTTAGTCCTAAAGACTGGCAAGGATCGCGCCGAAACCACAAACAGGCATTGAAGGACCTAAAATGCCCCTAACCGGGGTTAGGGGCAGGCTTCGCAAAATTTTCGGGACCACAACAGATTGTGGTTCGAGGACATGCAAGGGGGAGAGGAGCGTCCATGATTTACCCCACCGGTAATGTGGAAAATAAGGCCGTTAGCGCGCAGAATACCAATATGAAGGGTGAGAAAGCCAAACCCAAGGTCGAGGTGGAAGCCAACGGCCGCGCGCTCGGACTCTCCGAGAACTGCGTGCGTGTGCTCAAGGCCCGCTACCTGAAGAAGGGCACCGACGGCAAGGTCGTCGAGACCCCCGAAGACCTCTTCCGCCGCGTCGCGCGCACCGTCGCCGCCGCCGAGATCAAGTACGGCAAGACGCCGGAAGAAGCCGAGCAGATCGCCGGCCAGTACTTCGACCTGATGGTCCAGGGCGTCTTCATGCCCAACTCCCCGACGCTGATGAACGCGGGCCGCGAGATGGGCATGCTCTCCGCGTGCTTCGTGCTCCCCGTCGGCGACTCCATCGATGAAATCTTCGACACGGTCAAGGCCACCGCGCTGATCCAGAAGGCCGGCGGCGGCACGGGCTTCGCCTTCGATCGCCTGCGCCCGACCGGCGACTACATCAAGTCCTCCGGCGGCACGACCTCCGGCCCGATCTCCTTCTGGAAGGTCCTGAGCGAAGCCACCAACGCGATCCAGCAGGGTGCTTTCCGGCGCGGCGCGAACATGGGCATGATGCTCATCAACCACCCGGACATCCTGAAGTTCATCTTCGCCAAGCAGGATCTGTCCAGGTTCCAGAACTACAACATCTCCGTCAAAGTCTCCGATGCGTGGATGGCCGAATACCAGAAGGACCCCAACCAGCCGAACTACGTCGTCAACTTCCGCACCGGCGCGCGCTATGTCCTGCCCCGGGACCTCAAGGTCGAGCAGTACCAGATGCAGGACCTGATCCCCGCCGAAACGTACGAAGCCACCCCCGTTGCCGAACGCGTCCCCGTCTGGACCATGGCCACCATCTGGGACACGATCATCCAGAACGCCTGGCAGACCGGCGAACCGGGCGTCGTGTTCATCGACCGCATCAACCAGTACAACCCGACCCCCAACGTCGGCCCGATGGAAGCCACGAACCCCTGCGGCGAGCAGCCCCTCCTTCCTTATGAGGCCTGCAACCTGGGTTCGCTCAACCTGGGCCTGTTCTGCGGCAAGGACTCCAACGGCCAGCCGACTTACGACTGGGACGGCCTGCGCAAGGCGGTCCACACCTCGACGCGCTTCCTCGAAAACGTCGTCGAAGTGAACAACTACGTGATTCCGCAGATCGCCAAGGTCTGCACCGAGAACCGCAAGATCGGCCTTGGGATCATGGGTTTCGCCGACGCGCTCTTCAAGCTCGGCGTCGGCTACAACACCCCCGAAGGCATCGCCTGGGGCGAGAAGTTCATGAAGTTCGTCAACGATGAAGCGCACAACGAGTCCGAGCACCTCGCCGAAGAACGCGGCGTGTTCGCCAACTGGCACGGCTCGCGCTGGGAACTCGAATGGAAGCGCAAGCAGCGCAACGCCTGCTCGACCACCGTCGCGCCGACCGGCACGATCTCGATCATCGCCAACTGCTCCGGCGGCGTCGAACCGCTCTTTTCGCTCGCGTTCTTCCGCCAGGTCATGCGCGATCACACCGGCAAGGCCCAGCAGATGGCCGAAGTCAACGAGCTCTTCCGCCTCTTCGCCAAGGACAACAACTACTGGGGCTATAAGGAACAGGAGCTCTTCGACCGCATCGCGACCGAAGGCACCATCCAGCACATCGAAAACATTCCGGCCGACGTGAAGCGCGTCTTCGTCTGCGCCCACGACATCACGCCGGACTGGCACATCCAGATGCAGGCCGCCTTCCAGCGCCACTGCGACAGCTCGATCTCCAAGACCACGAACTTCCCGGAAAGCGCCACCCCCGAGGACGTCCGCAAGATCTACGTCATGGCCTACGAGACCGGCTGCAAGGGCGTGACCGTCTATCGCGATGGCTGCCGCAAGGGCCAGCCGATGGCGCTCAAGAACTCGCTCGACAAGAAGAAGGACGAGAAGGGTCCGTCGGCGGTCACCAGCGTGGTGCAGGCCGTCACCGCGTCGCTGACTCCGGCGCCGACCGCGCTGCCCGTCTACGGGCTCGTCAAGCCCGCCAAGACGCCGGCGATCCTGTCGGGCGTGCGCATCCGCCAGAACACGCCTTTCGGGCACATGCACGTGACCATCACCGCCGATCCGAAGAGCGAACGCGAACTCGAAGTCTTCGCGCAACTCGGCAAGGCCGGCGACGTGGCCATGTCCGACCTCGAAGCGATCTGCCGCATGGTCAGCCTGTTCCTGCGCTCGGGCGGTTCCATCGAACTGGTCATGGACCAGTTGGAAGGCATCGGCTCGCACCTCTCCATCCCCACCAAGGATGGCCGCGTGATGAGCCTCGGGGACGCGCTGGGCAAGACGATCCGCAAGTACTACCAGGCCAAGAAGGCCCACGGTCTCAAGGCCATCCTGCTGGGCGAAGTGGACCTCGACCATGTCAACGGGAACGGCGTCTCGCTGAACGATACCTCGATCCTGCCGGCCGTCGTCGCGCCGGTGACCGCGGTGGTCGAAGCACCCGCCACCCCGCCGATCGAAATCCCCAAGGCCGCCGCGAACGGGCACAAGGCGGAAGCCGAAAAAAAAACGGAGCTGAGCGCCTCGCACTCGGAACCGCTGCTGTCGGGCTCGACGGCCGTCGCCGTGGCGCCGACGACCACTACCTCGGTGGTCGCAAGCGCTAGCCGCGTGCAGGCCGCGTTGAAGGTAAAGGTCCAGACCGCCGCGGATCAGTTGCTCGAAAGCTACAAGTTGAAGTGCCCGGAATGCGGGAACGGCACGCTGACGTTTATGGAAGGCTGCGTGAAGTGCCCCGGCTGCGGGTTTAGTCAGTGCTAAGCAGTAATTGATACGATAAAATTTCGAAAAAAGGGCCTACTCAGATCGCTTCTGAGTAGGCCCTTGTCTTTACGACTTGTCATAATGACTTGCACTTAATAGCACCAATTATAATGCTAAAATTCTTTTGAACGGCAACCCTTTAAAGCCATGCTGTAAAATGAGTTGTGGATTTTAATTCGAAGCAGGAAATGGCATTGATATTGCGAGTGAAGAAAAAATTGCCTACGGTGCTTGAACACCGTAGGCAATACCCGAAAAGGTATTCCGATCACCTTTTGGGACCGTATTTGGAACAACCATCTGCGGAAATGGGTTTGTACTAATTTCCAGAGCGGTGTCAAGCGATATCGGGGAATGTGGGGCGGTCTTGAACTAGCAAATACCAAGCAGTCAATTCAGAGAAATTCCATATCAACACGAAACAGCAGCGGGTGGCCGCTGTTGTACGGGTGAATTTTTTAAAAGGAGAAGGGGTTATGGCTTCACAGCACAGGATCACGTGTGTCAATAAAGAGCACAGACAAAACCCGCACGAATGCATTAAGCACGTCGGTGGTATCAATGACAATGGCACTCGTTGGCGCCTTACCCAAGCAGAAGCAATTGCCTACATCGAGAACAAGACGTACGAATTTTTTGTGCGTTCAGGTACGCATGTAGCTTGGGTGATTGTGGCAATGAGTCCATACGGGCATAAGTACCTCAAAACTCAAAGCGATGGATACCTTCCGGACAATCTTTTGAGTTTGAACGAGTGTCCACTGAGTTAGCGATCAGGCATCCAATATCAACAGTGATTACCCTAGGGGATTGCCCAAGTCGGGCCTCCCCTAGGGCGAATACGAAAAGTTTTTTAAATGGAAAATGAGCGGGAGAAAGCTGTGAAAAATGTTTACCTTTCCGAGAGAGAGATCTTGCTCTTAGCGTATTTTCACGAGCACGCAGAGCGCTTTGATCGTGATGGACATTTCTTGCCAGAAAACGTCTGTCCCCTCTTTGAATGGAGTGTTCAAGATTGGATAAAAACATGTACATACCTACAGGGATTTGGTTTGGTTTCTCCTTGGCGGGAATTGCGTTCAGATCCTGAGCACGTTCCATATTACCTAACACCAATCGGCGAAAATTTTATGCGAGAATTAGAAATGGAGCTCTTAAGAAAGCAAAGAATTACGTCGGGAGAAATTCTCGATTCAAAGAAAGTTCGTGAATTTAAGAAGGCAGGATGGGATGTATTGATTCAGACTGCAGCTGCTATTTTGGCACGCTTAATCACGGGTGCATAAGTTCTGGTGTAATTTTTGTACCTCCCCTCGCTGCCCCCGAAGACCAAGTTAGGCGGCGCGCGCAACTCGGACCGGTTTTAAGGG
>Ga0265314_10004080_pt1 | contig 13774 bp, 13 predicted proteins | sample 4126metaG_FD_203106 | JGI IMG/M metagenome (GOLD analysis project Ga0265314, IMG submission 203106) | Rhizosphere microbial communities from Carex aquatilis grown in University of Washington, Seatle, WA, United States - 4-1-26 metaG | ecosystem: Host-associated > Plants > Roots > Rhizosphere >... | reverse complement strand
AGCGCTTTTCATAGGATTGTTCTCCTGCGTAAAGACGAGCACGGGCAGTACCAAACTCGCGAATCACTACGGCCACGTTCGTGCATTCTGCATTGTTGTGACGACCCACCCCTTTTCGCGGGAAACGCTGAACGAGCATCGCCTGCTAAAGACGTCGCTCTGGATGCATATCCGGACTGCCCGGCTGCTGGTGATCCTTACCGTGCCGCTGATCTACGCGTGCGCGATTCCATTCGCCCTGTTGGACCTCTTCGTCACCATCTACCAGGCCATTTGCTTTCCCATCTTTCGAGTCCCGAAAGTTCGGCGCCGGGACTACCTGATCTTCGATCGAGGCCGGCTGGCCTATCTGAACGCCATCGAGAAGGTCGGCTGCGTTTATTGCTCCTACGCCAACGGCTTGCTCGCGTACATCGCGGAAATCGCCGCGCGAACCGAACAGCGCTTCTGCCCGATCAAGCACGCGCAGCCCCCCGAGCAATTGCACGCGAGGTATTCGCATTTTCTCCCGTACGGAGACGCCCGAGCTTACCGCGAGCAATCGGAAACCGTGGCCCGTGCCTATGACGACCTTGCGGCTCGCCCGAAATAGCGTCAGGAATTTGGTTATTCCGTCGGGAATCCGCCCTCTGCCGAACGGCATTTAGTCCATATTGTTCAGCGACTTACACTGCGGGAAAAGCGGCAGCCCAATTGCCTCAGGAAGGAAGCATGGGTTCCATAAATACTCTTTCCAGCAATTACCTGCAGTCGATTTTCAACAATGCGGTCCAGAGCGCCGGTCTGAATACCAACACCACCACGAACACCTCAAGCACGACCGACGCGTCTTCACTCGCCCTACCGACTGATAACCAGCAGCTTTCACCGTTCGCCCAGATTGTCAGCCAGCTTCAGCAGCTGCAGCAATCGGATCCAACCAAGTACCAGCAGGTCACGCAGCAGATCGCCACGAACCTGCAGAGCGCCGCCCAAACTGCGCAGGCCGATGGCAACACGGTAGAAGCCACCCAGCTCAACCAGTTGTCCACGGACTTTTCAAGCGCCTCGACCAGTGGCCAACTCCCGAACTTCCAGGATCTGGCGCAAGCAACCATGGGGCCTCACCATCACGGCGGTCATCATCACCATGCTGCGTCGTCCGATGCCGACAGCAGCTCCACCGACCCCAACGATACCACCAGCGCCAGCAGCCTGAGTCAGTCGCTCAGCCAGCTTCTTTCCAGCCTGCAGACGACTGGGACCACCAACGGCTCGCAGGATCCGATGTCGATCATTCTCAACACGCTATCCACCGCTGGGGTTACCGGCTCCAACAGCTAGGTCTACCGATACAGCGCGCCCGCCGTGGTCCACTCCGCAGCGAAGCGTTCGATCAGCAATCCCTGGTCGAGCGAGAAGCCGTCGAACGCAAGCGGCGGGATCTCGTTCCCGATCGGAGGCGCGGACAATAGGGACATGCCCGCGGCATTCACCACGGCATCCACCTTTGAAACCGCCATCGCCAGGGAGATCTTGCCCAAAGCCGGCGGCGCTTTCTCAGGTTCGTGATGATACTCGGCTGCCGTGCGGATCGATTCACCCAGTCCCCAATAGTCCACCGCCAGTGCCGACAACTCCGCGTGATCGATTTGGAGCATCCGGCGTTCGCTTTCCAGGAGCGACTCGCATGTCACTGCGGCGGCTGTCACGATGGTTTCGTATTGCTCCGGCATGGCGACCGCGATCACCAGCTTGCCGACATCGTGAAACAGGCCCGCCAGAAATGCGTCCTCGGCGTCCTCCAGCGGCACCATCTCCGCCAATAGCTCCAGGAACATTCCCGTCGCCACGCAGTGGAGGTTGAATCGCATGACCGAAAAGCTCGGAGCAATTCTACGTTTTCCGAACAGGTTCGAAATCGATCGCGCCAGGGCGAACTTACGCACCGCTCCCAGGCCGATCATCGCAATGGCGTGCTGGATGGAGCTGATCTGTTGCGTCCGGCCGAATGCCGCGGAGTTGGCGATGCCCAGTATCTGCGCCGAGAGTAGCGGATCGCGTTCGATCAACACCGCCAGTTCGTGAACTTCGCAATTGCGCCGCGCCAGTCGGCCCAGAAGCTGGGTGGCCGTCGGCGATAGGGCCGGTATCTTGGCCAGGCTGAGAAAGGCCTGCTTCCTGGTGTTGCTCCGCCGATCTTGCTTGTTAAGAGTTGCCGAGGACATTCCCACCTCTCCATATCGCAGGGGATTTCGGACATTTCAGGAAACTTTCTTGGAGAGTCCCCGGCGTCTGCTGGCACTATTCTGTTACCCGATGCGGGGTAAGTATGGCTAAGGTGTTGGTCGGATTCATATTGAGCGCACTTACGGTAGGCGCAATGACCCTGGACGAAGCCTACGGGGCTCTTCGGGCGAAAAACTACCAGGAAGCCATCCGGGGTTTCGAGCAAGGTATCGCGCTCGATCCCGCGAGGGCTTCGATCCGCAAGGACTTGGCCTACACGCTATTGAAGATCGGCGAAACCGAAGCCGCGCGCGATCGATTCGCGGAAGCGATGGCCCTGGATCCGGCGGACGATCAGGTCGCGCTGGAATACGCCTTTCTGTGTTACGAAACCAAGCAGCAAGTGGCCGCGCGGCGGGTGTTCGACCGGCTGCGCAAGTCGGGAAACTCGACAGCCTCCGAGGCCTTTCAAAATGTGGATCGGCCCCTGCGTGAGGGCATCGCGCGCTGGAAGCAGGCGCTCGAACTTTCGCCCGATAATTTCAGCGCACACGAAGAGCTCGCCAAGCTCGCCGAGCAGCGCGACGAGCTCGATCTAGCCGCTGAGCACTATCAGGCGGCTTGGACGCTGCGCCCCGCGCGTCGCGACCTGTTGGTCGATTTGGCCCGCGTGTGGCAGGAGCAGGGCCGGACCGCGTCTTCAAAAATCGAGGACTCACACGCCGCCCTGCTTGCAGCTTCCCGCGGTGGCGAGCCTCGCGTGGCGGAACAAGCGCGCGAACTCCTGCCTTCGCGCTACCCGTACGTCTACGAATTCGAAAACGCGTTGGCGCTCGACCCTTCGAATGACGCTCTCCGCCGGGAGCTGGCGTATTTGCATCTCGAAATGGGCAACAAATCGGTCGCGGAGCAACAATTGCAGTCCTTGCCACCCACGCCCCAACCGGTCCCCCCCCAAGAGAACAAGCCCCAGCGGGATAACAAGCTGCTCGGCGAACAAAGTCTGGACAAGGGATACCTGGGTGACGCGCTCAAGTATCTCAATGCGGCCCGCGTAAACGATCCCATGGATTTCGAGGTGATGCTGAAACTCGGCTGGGCTTACAACATCCTCAAGGACGATCGTGAGGCGCTGCGCTGGTTCAGTCTCGCCCGCAATAGTCCGGACGCGAAGACGGCATCGGAGGCAGCGAAAGCCTACGGGAATCTGAATCCGTCGCTGAAACTTCTGCGAACCACGGTCTGGATGTTCCCCACCATTTCGACGCGCTGGCGCGATACTTTCATCTATGCGCAAGCTAAAACCGAACTGCGAGTCGCGTTCCCCATCCATCCGTACTTGAGCTTGCGATTCATCGGTGACGCCCGTGGGGCCGTGCGCTTGGGCGCCGACATTTCGCCCCAGAATCTCTCCGAAAGCAGTGTGATTGTTGCCGCGGGTCTGGCGAGCACCCCCTGGCGCGGCCTGATGGCCTGGTTCGAAGCTGGCGAAGCGTTGCGTTACCTGATCCCGCACGGTGAGACCGGCACGGCCCTCCCCGATTACCGGGGCGGCATTTCCTACGCGCACGTTCTGCGTGCCCCGCATCGCCTCTTCGCGGAAACCAACGACGACGGCGTGTTCATCAGCCGTTTCGGCAACGACAGCCTGCTGTATTCGCAGAACCGGACCGGCCGGACCTTCGGCGAAAACGTCCAGGTCTACTGGAACTGGAACGCGACTGTTGACGCCTCCGGTGAGTATTGGGCCAATACGGTCGAGACCGGTCCCGGCGTGCGTTTCCGGCTGAATCCGCTGCAATTCACGGTGAATTTCCTGCGCGGGGCGTACCTGGTGAATCAGTACAATCCCTATCGTCCCAACTTCAACGATGTGCGTATCGGGGTCTGGTATGCGTTCACTCATTAGCTGGCTATTACTGTGTGTTCCATGCACCGCGGCGACCCTCACCTTCCACGTGGCCGGCGACGATCCTGGTGGATGGCCCGCGATTCTCTCGTCGATCGGCTTACAAAGCGCAGTGACACATGGAGACGTCGAGGTAATTCCGGCCGGCGTCTCGTCAACTGAAACCGACTGGAGCTCTCGCGTCGAACACGGCACGCTTCTCGTCATCGAAGGCGCCTCGCCCCTGGCGGCTTCGTTCGGTTTCCGCGCTACGACGCAACACATTTCCGTCCAAAGCGTCGAGGATCTTCGCGCACCGCAGTTGCGCGTCATATGGGAAAAAGCGGCAGAAGTGCCCGTCTTCGAAGTAGCGGAAACCGCGCACGTCTTCGCCCGCGAGCGTCACGAAAGAGTCCCTCTGGTTGCCGGATTCCGGCGCGGCTCGGGCGCTGTGCTGTGGATCGCCGCATCGCCCGGCCCGCACGGCTACGATCGATTCCCCTACCTGCCGCAGGCGCTCGCCGATCTCGGCCTGACGCCTCCCTTCCGATCCGCGCACCTCTGGGCGTTCTTCGATTCTTCCTATCGCTCGCGCGTCGATCTGGATTACTTCGCGCCTCGCTGGCGGCAGGCCGGAATCGCCGCGCTGCACGTGGCCGCCTGGCACTACTGGGAGCCCGACCCGCAAGCGGATGAATACCTACGCCATTTAATTGACGCCTGCCATCGCAACGGCATCCAGGTCTACGCGTGGGTCGAACTGCCGCACGTAAGCGAACGCTTCTGGGACCAGCATCCGGAATGGCGCGAAAAGACCGCCTTGCTTCAGGACGCCCAGCTCGATTGGCGCAAGCTCATGAACCTCACCAACCGCTCGGCTTTTGGCGAAGTTTCGCGCGGCCTGCGCGGATTAATCGACAGGTTCGATTGGGACGGCGTCAATCTGGCCGAGCTGTATTTCGAATCACTCGAAGGCCACGACAATCCCGCCCGCTTCACGCCCATGAACAGCGATGTGCGCGCCGAATTCCAGGCCGCTTCCGGTATTGACCCTCTGGATCTATTCAAGCCCGGAGCCAGCGCGGCGTCGATGGCGAAATTTCTGGAGTTCCGCGCCGACCTGGCTCGCCGCCAGCAGACCGAATGGATCGCCCAGGTGGAAGATATTCGCAAGACCAAGTCCTGGCTGGATCTGACCCTGACCCATGTGGACGACCGTTTCGACACCACTATGCGCGAGAAGATCGGAGCCGACACGTCGAAGACGCTGCCGCTTCTGGCCCAGCACGATTTCACGTTCCTGATCGAGGATCCGGCCACCATCTGGCATCTGGGCCCGCAGCGCTATCCTCAGATCGCCGCGCGTTATCAGGCTCTGACGCAACGCACCGAAAAGCTCGCCATCGACATCAACATCGTCGAGCGCTATCAGGATGTGTACCCGACCAAGCAGCAGACGGGCTCGGAGCTCTTCGCGTTGCTCCACATCGCGTCGGCGGCGTTCCCGCGAGTGGCCGTGTACTTCGAGAACTCGATCCTGCCGCCGGATCTGCCGCTGCTTCCATCCGCCGCGGCTTCGGTGCAGCGCGCCGACCGTACTGGCGACAAACTGGTCGTCGAATCACGCGCTAGCGTGGGTGCGCTGTGGACCGGTCCGGCTCAAGTCGACGGACGGCCCTGGCCCGTGGCGTCCGACACCGTCGTGTGGCTTGCGCCCGGCTCGCATTCGATCCAGCCGGCAACGGTAAAACCCTTGATTCGCCTGATGGACCTGAACGCCGAGCTTCACTCCGCGTCCGCTATCGCCGGGGGCATCGAGTTCACCTATCGCAGCAGCGCCCGGGCACTGGCCACGTTCGAAACTTTGCCGGCGACCTTCCAGATCGACGGCGCCGAGGTTCACCCAGTGACGGTCGGCAATGTGGTGATGCTGCCACGCGGCCAGCACGTCGTCACAGCGCTGAGGTAGTGGGGTAGAAGTGGGGCGGCTTTTCAAGCCGCGCGCCGGTTTTTAACCGGCGCATCCGGCCAATTCTCGCGCGTGCTCGAACACGTTCCGCAGCATCCCCGCAGTCAACTTCCCTGTCGACGTATTTTGCTGACTGGGATGATAGGACGCAATCAAAACCGGCAGTCCCGGCCCAGGCCGTTCCGAAGGGAAGCGGTAGACACGATTGTGGCCGAACGGAAACGCCGCCAAGCTCTTGATTGACCCGCGATCGCGCAGGATGCCCAAATAAGTCCGGAAAGCCACGCCTCCCAGCGCCACCACTACCCGTACTTCTTTCAGCAGATCCAGCTCGCGCTCCAGATACGGACGGCAGCGAGCTAGTTCTTCGGGCAGCGGCTTGTTATCCGGAGGCGCGCAGCGCGCCGCTGCCGCGATATATGCGCCCCGAAGCTCCAGCCCATCCTCGCGCGAACGGCTTTCGGACTGCGACGCAAATCCGGTCTCATACAGCGCACGATACAGAAAATCGCCCGAGCTGTCACCGGTAAACATTCGTCCAGTACGATTTGCCCCGTGGGCTCCCGGCGCCAGTCCGATCAAGAGAACCCGCGCGTGCGGATCGCCGAAGCCTGGCACCGGTTTGCCCCAGTAGTCCCAATCGAGGTAGGCGCGCCGTTTGACGCGGGCGACTTCGCGGTCGTAAGTTCGCAGCCGTGGGCAAAGCTCGCAGGAGACTATCCGGCGATTCAAGATCTTGATCGCGTCACTCAACCCGCATTTGTACCGCATAATAAAAGCGAATGCAGGCCAAGGGGTTAAAATCGCCCGAAGTGGTTTTGATGATGGTCGCCGGAGTTGCCGTCGCGATTCTGGGGCCGTATGCGCTCTATGAGCTTTCGCCTCACGCTCCTCGGGTGTCCACGCAGGAAACGAAATCCGGGCCTCTGGGAATCGATCTCGATGTCAGCGAACTCGACACGCTTCCGGATTCGCTCCGTGACGGGGCGATGTTGCTGCTGACCACCGAAACTCCCGAGTCTCCCGACGCGATCAAGAATCTGGCGGTGGCCAGCGGAGAAAATCTCCTGCGGCCGGTCTCGGAAGCGGTGGAGGAGACCCAGCCCGTGCTGTACTGGTCGCCCGCGTTCGGCGAGCCGCCTTACACCGTGTCCATAACGGACGACCACGGCGTGGTGATCGCTCGAGCCCAGGGGATTCAGAATACTTCCTGGATGGCCCTGAGCCCACTGCACCCTGGCGGAGAGTACACCTGGCAGGTCACTGTCTCAGGCGCGACCGAGACAGCGTCTTTCCGCGTCCTCGATCAAGGCCAGGCCACGCTGTGGCGGGCCATGCAGGCCGCGCACAAGGATTCCCACTTGGTTATCGGATTGGTCGCGCAACAGCTGGGGATGCTGGCCATCGCCGAGCGGGAGTACACGGCGCTCACCAAATCCTTCCCGGAATCAAGTACAGCCGCGCTGCTGCTCAATAATATTACTGAGCTGCGCAATCGGTGAGCGGTAAGGAGCCTTCAAGCGCAAAGCGTGCGGCGCGCTCTACCTAAAAGAGCTTCGAAAGGGATCGCGCCGGACGGAGCTTGCCCGCAAGCGGGTTTTGCGCGTAAAGAATTAGACCGCCGCTACGGGCGCGACTTTCTTGCGAGTGCTGCGCCGCTTCTCCACCGGAGGCGTTCGGTCGCTCTTCTTCAGATTGGGGAGGACGATGGATAGAACGAACTTTTTTTCTCCGTGGTCGTCCCACTTGATGACGATATATTCCTCGTTACAGGACAGCACGCTTCCCAGGCCGAACTTGGCGTGTTCTACTTGGGCGCCTTGTGCGAAGGCTGGTTTAGTGGCCATTGTTCCTCTTAATCTATTGTAACAAAGGCAGGAAATGGCCGTATTGGGCCGGCTTGAAGCCGATCCGCACCGAAATCGCCTCTTGAAAGCGTTGTGGCTCGCTTACTTCGGCACCACGTTGAACGGTAGCCGGGGCCGTTGCGCCTTCTGCCGCACGGCCGATTTGACGAGTGAAGACGGAGCAGTCGAGGCAAGCGAGGACGTAGCAGACGAGGTGTCATACGCGACTTGCAAACTAGTGCCGGAGCCGGCACCTCCACTGCCTCCAGTAAACTGCAGGATCACCACCGAGGAATAATTTGAGCCTCCGTCGACAGTAATCTTGAAAATGCCCGACGGTAACGGACTCTTTATTATGTCTGTGAGAATCTTTCCGTACGTCCCCGCTTGCTGAGTAACGGAATTGAACCCGGGAATCGCGGCCGTCGTCCCTTGCCCGGCAAGCTTTCCATTGCTGTCGTAGACCGAAACGGTGAAGATCGTGGACGTCGACATTTGGTTGTAAATCGCCAAAGACACCCTGTGCGCCGCCGTGCCGTCATCAATGCCTGACGCGGACCACTGGGTCCAGGCCCCTTGAACTTGCACCGCGGAAAAAAAGTTATCCCACGCGATTGGTACGCTCAACGACCATGGCTGGGAGGGCAAGGATGAATAGATCAATTGCGGAAGCACGGTTGCGCAAGTGTCTGCATTGGGACAGTAAAATATGGCGTATGCCGAGCCGTCCTGCTCGGTCCTGTAGCCAGGAGCCTCGCTGGAAGCTCCCAGCAAATGGACTTCCGAGGGCCCGTTCGCAGTGAGGGCAAAGCTCAGCTCATTCGCGGAAGCCGGAACCGTATTGGTGCCGGAGGTGGTGTCCAACGTCAAGCTGTTGCCATTCTTGTCGTAAAACGAATAGTCCACACCGATCGCGCCCGCCGCAGGTGCTGACGCTCGGATCGAGGTGGTCCAGGCTCCTCCAGCAGCCAGCCAGGGGAACGTTCCGCTCACGATGCAAACATAGCCGGTTCCCCCCGACGCGAGCGAAATTGTATAAGTACTACTTCCCGTAGCGGAGCAGTCCAACGTTGAATCGGTGGACCAATACTGCGCGCCAGTTGTCGGTGGTGTCATGGACTGGCCGGACAGCGCGGCAGCGGCCAAAACAATCAATCCAAGAAAACGAAACGATTTCATCGCGTCACGAGGTCTCCCTACCCCTACCTACTTTACGACGGCCGAACGAGCAGAGCGGGGTACACCCACGTTTTCATAATTTTCATCAGGTTAGGGCCGTAGGGAACTTGCCGTGCCATTCCGGTGTCTATTGGGTTGACGGGAAGCAGTAGAATTGGACTGGGTAGGTATGGCCGACACCAGCGTTGGGTTCCAATTCGAATGCAGGACGGAGGCGTTTTCTCCGCCGGCGGCGCACGAAGAAGACTCGGCGCTGATCGCGGGACTGCGCGCCGGGGACGAGTGCGCTTATGAGATCCTCATCCAGCGCTTCGAGCAGCCGGTCTATAACCTCGTCAGCCGACTGGTGGACGACCCCGGGGATGCGGCCGACGTAGCCCAGGAAGTCTTCCTGAAGGTTTTTCGCAAGGTGGGCGGTTTTCGCTCCGAGAGTTCTCTGAAAACCTGGATTTACCGCATCGCGGTCAACGAGGCGCGCAACCAGCGCCGCTGGTTTAACCGCCATCGCGGGAAGGAAATCGGGCTGGAGTCCGAATCGGACGCGCAGGGTCCGCAAGACTGGCTGTCCGACCCGGGACGAAGCCCCTATCAGACGGCTTTGGACCAGGAAACCCACGCGCTGATCGAATCGGCGCTGCAGAAGGTGAGTGCCAACTATCGAGCGGCCCTGGTGCTGCGGGAAGTGGAGGGTTTGAGCTACGAAGAAATCTCCGATGTTTTGGAGGTTTCGCTGGGAACAGTGAAGTCCCGGATCCTGCGGGGACGCGATTCGCTGCGGAAGCATCTGGTCGACCGGCTGCGGGCGACTCCCCAGGTGGAGTTGCCGTTCGCGCTCGGGAGACACGTTGAGACACAAGGGAGTGATGGGGTATGAAACGTGACGTCCACGAAGAACACGTGAGCATTATGCTACGGAGCCTGCCTCCTCGCGTGCCGCCCGCGGGACTGACCACGTCTTTGCGCGTGATCGCTTCGCGGGAGCGCCAGCGCCTCGTCGAAAACCGCAGTCTCGGTCAGATTTTCGTTTCCTGGCTGGACCGGACGCGTTTCATGCTGCGGGACATGTTGCGCCCCCTGATGTTGCCGGCCACGGGTGGCATCTTTTCCGCGGTCGTTCTGTTCAGCATGTGGGTAGTTCCCACCTACCCTCTCCGCGCGAAAATGGCCGTGGATATCCCCACCAATCTTACGACCCCGGCGGACGTAGTGGACGTGGTGAAAGGCTCCGCGGGTGTTGGACTGCGCGATAGCGTGCTAGTGGATGTGGAAGTGGACGATCAGGGCCATTTCGTGGACTATCAGGTGGTAAGCGGCGCGTCCGCCGTGTCCGACCCCACTGTCCGCCGGCGCGTGGAAAATCTGCTCTATTTCACCAAGTTCGCTCCGGCCACTTCCTACGGAATACCCATGGCGGGCAGGACGCGCGTATTGCTGCTGCCCAGTACCTGGATTTTCAACGTGGGCCGTTCGGACTGGCCTGGGATTTACGTTAAAGGCTGAAGCTCGCGAAGCCGTTTAAAGAGACAAGTGGGGCGTAAGCTCGGCCAGCATTTCCTAAATCGTAAATCGACGCTCAACCACATCGCTGAATCGGCGTGTCCGGAGACAGGGTCCGGTGAGCGAACCCCTCTGGTCATCGAAATCGGCGCCGGCCGTGGCGCCCTCACCGAATCGTTGCTGGAGCGGGCCGACAAGGTGGTCGCCATCGAAGTCGATCCGGTCCTGATTCACTATCTCCATCAGAAATTTCGCGATGCGCTGGACGCCGGCCGTCTGACTCTGGTCGAAAGCGACATTCTGAAGACCGATTTGGGCGGATGGGGTCCAGCCGTGATCGCCGGGAACCTCCCGTATTACATAACTTCCCCGATTTTGGAGCGTATCTTCGCGTCAAGTGCCAGCTGGAAGCTGGCTGTCATATTAGTTCAGGCCGAGGTCGCCGCCCGCATCGTGGCCGAACCTGGCTGCCGCGATTACGGATACCTGAGCGTCCTGGTGCAGTCCCAGGCTCGGGCCGAACGGCTGTTCGAGGTGCCTCGGACGTCGTTCCGGCCGCCCCCCAAGGTGGATAGCGCCGTGGTGCGGCTCGAACCAATCGACGCTGGGATAGGTAATCTGCCTTCTTTTCTTAAATTTGCAGGGAACTGTTTCCGCTACAAGCGGAAAACCCTGCGGAACAACTTGGCGGGGCTCTATGATAGGCCGGCGATCGAATCCCTAGTCGGGCCCAAGGATCGCGCTGAGGCCCTTGGCGTCCCCGAACTCGCTCGTTTATATGAGGCGTTGACAATGCCCCGGCCTGTTGTATATCCTACTTAGAGTATTTGTTTGGGTTGATCTTCTGCTCCTGTGCTACCACTCTTCTGATGGAGAGTCCGGCTAGGGGCCGGCCCCGAGGCTTCGCGGGATTCTACGCTCGCGTGAGTATGGGCTAGTCCGAAGTCTACTACCCTCGTTTTAAATTTGGGATCGGTTCCGGCTGCGTCTAGTATGTAGCGTCCAGTCCGCTGGTTCCCGGGTGGCTTTCAACAGCTCTGATGTGCTCATTGCGCTCGCGCGCGTTTCGATACGCAGGATGCAGTGGGCTTGTGAGGAAAGAGTTTTGCCGACTTTTATTCAGCTCGTGCGCAAAGGGCGTCGCCCTACGCGTTATAAGACCGCCAGTCCGGCGTTGCAGGCTTGCCCGCAGCGTCGCGGCGTGTGCACTCGCGTGTATACCACCACGCCCAAGAAGCCGAATTCAGCGTTGCGCAAAGTCGCGCGCGTCCGGCTGACCAACGGGATCGAAGTGACCACGTACATTCCAGGCGTCGGCCACAATTTGCAAGAGCACTCCATCGTGCTGATCCGCGGAGGCCGCGTGAAGGATCTTCCCGGCGTGCGCTATCACGTAGTGCGCGGAACGCTGGATACCGCGGGCGTGACCGATCGCAAACAGAGCCGGTCGAAATACGGCGCCAAGCGTCCTAAGGGTGCGGCGAAATAAGAGGACTAGATGCCACGTAGACGCAGACCTGAAACTCGCGAAATCATTGCCGATCCGGTATACAACTCGACCCTGGCCGAGAAATTCGTCAATTCCATGATGTGGGACGGCAAAAAGGCCGTTTCGCAGCGGATCTTCTACGACGCCATGAATAAGATCAAGGAGCGTTCGCAGGACGATCCGCTCAAGCTCTTCAAGAAAGCCGTTGAGAACTGCAAGCCGCTGCTCGAAGTAAAAACGCGGCGCGTCGGTGGCGCCAACTATCAGGTGCCGGTGGAAGTCCCGAATAACCGCCGCACGAGCCTAGCGATTCGCTGGATCCTGCAGAACGCGCGGACCCGGCCCGAAAAGAGCATGCCGGAGAAACTGGCCAACGAATTGAACGACGCGGCCAACTCGCGCGGCGGAGCAATCAAGAAGAAGGATGACGTTCATCGCATGGCGGAAGCGAACAAGGCTTTCGCGCACTATCGCTGGTAAAGGAGAATCCAGGTCCCCGTCGCCCCGGTAACTGAAGTATGGCAAGAACTGTAGCACTCGAGAAAATGCGCAACATCGGCATCATGGCGCACATTGATGCCGGCAAAACCACAACTACGGAGCGCGTTCTCTATTACACCGGCAAGACCTACAAGATCGGCGAAGTGCACGAAGGCACGGCCGTCATGGACTGGATGGAACAGGAGCAGGAGCGCGGCATCACCATCACGTCAGCCGCGACTACCTGCGAATGGCAGGATTGCACCATCAACATTATCGATACGCCCGGTCACGTGGATTTCACCGCCGAAGTCGAGCGCAGCTTGCGGGTGCTCGATGGAGCAGTGGCAGTATTCGACGCGGTAGCGGGCGTCCAGCCGCAATCGGAAACTGTGTGGCGCCAGGCCGATAAATACCGGGTTCCGCGCATTTGCTTCATCAATAAAATGGACCGCGTGGGTGCGGATTTCTACCGCTCCGTCGGAACCATTGTGGACCGGCTGAAATGCCGTCCCGTAATCATTCAGCTCCCCATCGGTGCCGAGGATCAATTCAAGGGCATTGTGGATCTGGTCAGTATGACCGCGCGTGTCTGGCGTGACGAGACGCTAGGCGCCAAGTACGACGACGTCGAGATCCCCGAGGACTTGAAGGCGGACGCCAAGAAGTATCACGACGAGCTGGTCGAGGCCGTTTCCGAATCCGACGATCACCTGTTCACCAAGTTTGTCGAGGGTCAGCCCATCACGGTCGACGAGCTTCGCGCCGGTGTCCGTAAGGCCACCATCGCGCAAAAGATTTTCCCGGTGATCTGCGGGTCGGCATTCAAGAACAAGGGTGTTCAGAATCTCCTCGACGCAGTCGTGGATTACCTGCCTTCCCCGCTCGAAGTTCCGGCGGTCCAGGGCACCGATGTAGACGATCCGGAAAAGATTGTCGAGCGCAAGGCGGATGACAAAGAGCCGTTCGCCGCGCTGGTGTTTAAGATTATGACCGACCCCTTCGTCGGCCAATTGGCGTTCATTCGGGTGTACTCGGGACGCCTGGGTGCGGGCGATTCGCTCTTCAACGTGGCCAAGGGCCGCAAGGAACGCATCGGACGCCTGGTTAAGATGCACGCCAACAAGCGCGAAGAGATCACGGAAGTTCTGGCGGGCGATATCTGTGCCGCGGTGGGACTGAAATCGGTTTCCACCGGCGACACCGTTTGCGATGAG
>Ga0265314_10004078_pt1 | contig 13782 bp, 14 predicted proteins | sample 4126metaG_FD_203106 | JGI IMG/M metagenome (GOLD analysis project Ga0265314, IMG submission 203106) | Rhizosphere microbial communities from Carex aquatilis grown in University of Washington, Seatle, WA, United States - 4-1-26 metaG | ecosystem: Host-associated > Plants > Roots > Rhizosphere >... | reverse complement strand
TTTTTGTATTATTTCGATCAGCACCCGGACTATCCGGCGGACTCGCCTCGGGCGGGCTTCGGATCCCCGCACGCCTCCGAGATGAGTTACGTCTTTCAACATTTGAATGCGCAAGCCACACCCGAGGATCACGTGATTTCCGACGCGATGGCAACGTACTGGACGAACTTCGCCAAGCGCGGCGATCCCAACGGGGAGGGCGTGCCGAAGTGGCTGGCATTCAGTGACGCAAATCCGTCCGTCATGTATTTTTCCAAAACGGCCCACGAGGGTCCCGTGCCCAATACCGAAGCGCTCAAGGGGCTCGACGCGTATTTTGCGTGGCGCCGCACGCCCGAAGGAGCTAAGTTCGGCAGCGGCAAGTAGTAGAAGTTCACGTCGAGAAGGGGAAGTACAGTGCGAATCACGTGGATGCTGCCGGGAGTTGTTGCAGTCATCCTCACTGCGCAAACACGCACCACTAAGAATCCTAAATGTGCTGAGTCACCGCATAAAACCGTGACGCTCGACCACAATCTGGTTTGATCTTAAGGGGGCTTCGATTCCGTGGGTCGGCTTGCTATCCAGCTCGGTTCATCAAGGAACGATCGGACTGCTGCGGCTGACACCTGTTTTTTCGCCGACCATCAACTCGCCGGCCTGGTTGGCTTGCTGGCAAACGTACTCGAACAGCTCCTGATCCTCGTTGTAGCGAAGATTGAACCCGCCGTCGAATGGCCTCGTGTACGCACCCGGATCGTCGATCGTCAGTTTATATTGGATGGTGTTCTTGTCGGTTCGCGTGAAACGTTCGATGGTGTGGAGCTGCTCGGTGTGGGGCAGCCCGCGACGGTCGAGCCAGAAGTCCTCGCTATAACCGATTGTGTCCACCACCAACGTGTCGCCTTCCCACCAACCGATGGAATGGCCGTAGTTGTTCGGAGTGAAATTGTCCGGATGCCCGCGACCATCCATATAGATCGTACGGAACGTGTGCGGCCCGCCGATATCGAAAATGTACATCCGTCCGAGTTCCGGGAGATCCGTAAATTCCACACCGTAGGGCGTCATGAACTGCCGCGCCACGCCGGATGGTTTGCAGCGCGTGTGTGGCTCCAGCTCATTACTCTGGCGATTGTCATAGACGGCTTTCGCCCACGGAAGGAACGGCACGTTCTCTAACTTGGCCGCCGGCTCGGTAATTCCGATCTGCGGTGTCCAAACACCATTCTTCCCGGGCGTCTCACCATCGAGAATGACCTTGCCATCGGGCGTGCGGGGCGTCGGGCCCGCCGGCGGGGCGGCTTTACCTTTGCCTCCGCCCTTGCCTTTCCCTTGTTGCTGCTGTTGTTGCTGGGCGTGGCTCGCAGTTGTTACAACGAAGCTCAGAGCAACCGCGGCAGCTATGGCGACTAGCGTCTTGCCCATTACTTGGTCTCTTCGGTCTTGTTGCTCGAAGCGGCATCCAGCGTCTGGCCCGGCCGGCCACCGGTGGACGCCAGCGTGACACTGCGCGCGTTGACGCGCATCGTGCCGTTCTTGGCCAGGAAGCCATCGACGGTGATTTCATCCCCGATCTTCAACGTCTCACGGCGCCAGCCGCTTCCCTGTAAACCGTGCGGCGGACCCATCTCCGCTCCCCAGTTGACGACCGTACCCGATTCGTCTTTGACCTTGAAATAAATCCAGACGTGGGGGTTGGTCCAGTCCACTTTCGTGACGACACCCTTCAGCTTAACCGGCTTTTTCGAGTCAAACTCAGCCGCAAAAGAATGATGCGCAGTTGCGCGGTCCGCAACCATCAGCATCCCTCCTAGAATCAAACCACTCGCGAGCAGCGCGCTTTTCATGTTCAGTTTCTCCTCAGGGTCTGTTGTTCTGGCAGAAGTAGAATGGCACAGTGCCGCTCTTCCACTTCATCGTCCAAGTGGCCGACCACTTCCTAGTGTACGCACCAGGATCGTCGACCTCAACCTGGTAGCGCAGGGTATCGAAATCGGGGCGGGAGAACCGCTCCACCAAGTGAAGCTGGCTGGTATGAGGCAGCCCGCCATTCGTGAACCAAAAATCTTCATTGAAACCAATCGTATCCACCGCCAACGTGTCGCCCTCCCACTTGCCGGAAGAGCGGCCGAAGTAGAGCGGATTGTCGTCGTCGCCGGAGACCAAGCCGGTCGTGCGATTCTGGCCCATGTAAATAATCCGGTAATTGTGGTTGCCGCTGCCCATCAGGACGAAAACTCGCTGGCGTGCGCGGTCCTCCACAAACTCCACCCCGAGGCGCGATTGATATTGACGGGGGCCGCCCGGAGGTTTGCAATTGAGGTACATCGGGTCGTCGCGGAGCAGGCGTTCCTGCCGGTGTTGATAGACGCCTAGTGCCCACGGCTGCATCGGCGCGACCTTGCCGGCGTCCGTCGGGTTGGCCAACAATCCCCACTCGTCCGATTTCACGTCGACGCCGTCTTCGACCAAAGCCGTCTTGCTTGGATCGGTCCAGTAGCCTTCACCGGCGGGCGTCAGCCCTCCGAGCGCCGGATGGCCATCGGGCCCGCGCGGTGCCGGCCGAGAGGCCGCCGCTGCTACCGAAGGGTGCAGTTTAGCCGGGAAAACGGGCAGGCCCGTCTCGATGAAGCGAACCTGATCGCCTCCCCATACCTGCCGTGAGCCGTCGCGCGCCCGGGGGCCCTTCACCGCGATGGCGTCCCCAGGGCGCAACGTATTGCTGTTCCAGCCGTCCATCTCCAAAATCGTCGGACTTTCGAGTTCGATCGCCCAATTCAAAGTTTCTTTGCCTGTTTTGACGTTGACGAACACGTGGGCATGCGGATTTCGCCAATCCACGTAGGTTACGATCCCGGTCAGGTCGACAGTCTTGCTCAGATCGAACTTACCTGCGATCTCGTGATGCGCCCACGCGGCAGTACTGCCAAGGAACAGGGAGGCCGCTACCGCGGCTGCGCCAATCCACAAATTTCGTTGGTTTCGCGTCTGGTTGTATGTCATGGGGCTACTGCCGGCGAACGTCGAACTTACCCTTACCGCTCTGGCTCTGCCAGGTGCCGGTAACGGATCGGGTCGGCAATTCTAAATCCTTGAGCGTTCCATCGATGACGTAGTGAAGCGCCGCACCCTGCTTACTTTTCCCGTCGGCTTCGATGTGGACTTTCCAGCCATTGGGATCGAGCGTAGCGTTCCCGATCTTCATATTGTCCGTGCCTGGATTGATGATGCCGGATATGGTCTTGCCATCCCAATTCAGAACCATCAAGATATCGTCGCCGGCATCCTTGTTCGACTCCCACACTCCAATCCAGGACCCCTTCAGCGGGTGGCCCTCTTGGGCGTGGATCGGCGCTGCCAGCACCGTGGCTAGCAAGACAACCGCCGATCTTGTCAGACTTCTCAACATTCGTAGCTCCTTGTTATTGCTACAGTTCTCCGGCCGCAGGCCGATCTAGGTAGGTCTATCTCATTGTCAGGGCGCAGTCAAGCCGTCAAAGGTTTCACCTGTCGTCCACAAAAACTCGATTCAAACCTCATCCAACCCCCGGTCCCAGCCGCTACTCGTGGGGGTTCAATCCTCCCCTGTGTGCCCGAAGAGTCGAGTTATTCTTTGTCCTTCGGCTGCGTGTCGCGGACCTTGATCAGCCACTTGCCATTGACGCGCACCAGCTCATTGCGTTCCCAGCCCACAGCCGCGATGCGGGCCGGAGCGTTAGGCGCGTCACCAGCAAAGATGGTGGTCCAATAAGCGCGCAAGATCGCGTGATCCTTATCGACGAACTCGAGATACGGATTCATGCTGGTGTGATACATCGCCGGACGCTTTTGGCCGGTCTTCGACTCTGTCTCCGCGTTGCGTTGATGCAGGTCGGCGATCATTTTGTGCAGTGCGTCATGGCCTTTAGTAGCATTTGCTCCGGCGCCGAATTGGCCATCCGGAGTGTAGGTTGCGACATAGGCGTCCGCGTTCTCCGTGTCCAAAGCGCGGGCATACTGCCACATCAACTTCTCGATTTCCGCACGATCCTTCGCCTCGCGTTCGAAAGCGCTCTGCGCCAAAGCCGGCAGCTTGGTCAGCAACAATCCCAAAGCTAACATCAGGCCCAAACCCAAGCTTTTCTTGATCATCTCCCACTCCCTTCTCACGAGCATCGCTATCCTTAACTGACTCATTATACGCGCGTTTCCTGGGCGGCCTCTAGCACCGAATGCTGAGGTAGGTCGGGAGTCTTTTGGGAGTGATTGAACTCACGCGCCCGATGTCGATTACTGTGAGGTTATGGCGACCGGTAGTCCACCGTCAGAATTGATCGCTTTCTGACTCATGGTTGCATTCCAAGCGTCCATTACTTCTTGAGGGAACGTCGGCAGCGCTTCCAGGATTCGGGCCAGAAGGTCGGCCACGACCTCCGGGTTATCGGCCGCTACATCGTAGCTTTCGTCAGGGTCTTTATCGAGATTGTAGAGTTCCGGGCTAATCAGCGGCAGGTTAATCCGTCCGCCGATTGGATCCGGACTCCACGGAAAGTCGTTGTAGCGAGCGACGTGAATCTTCCAGGACCCGAGCCGGGCACATTGCAGATTCCAATCGTCGAAATACAGAAAGGGCTCCCGGGCCAAATCTGTTTGTTCTCCGGAAAGTATGGGCCAAATATCCTGACCGTCCAGCGGCTTGCTGGGCAGGGCAGCATTGCACAGTTTCGCGATCGTCGGAAGGAGGTCCAGAGTGGATGCAATAACCCCACTCACTCGCGGCGTAGCTTGAGTAGCCGCAATTGCGCTTGAGGGCCGCGTGCGCTCAATGAGCTGGCTCGGGACGATCTGCGCCGGGATCTGGCCTGGGAACCGCGCAATAAAGGGTTCGCGGACGCCGCCTTCATAGCTCGATCCTTTTCGCCCCCTGAGTTTGCCGGGACTGCCCAAGTACCAGGGTCCGTTATCACTCGTAAAGATGACCAGCGTATTGTTATCGAGGCCGTTGTCCTTCAGGGCTTGCAGTACCTGTCCCACGCTCCAATCGATCTCCTCGACACAATCGGCATACAAACCCAGGTTTGACTTGCCCTTGAAAGCGGCCGATGCGGCCAGCGGGATGTGGGGAAAGGTGTGCGCGAAAAACAGAAAGAAGGGTGTGCTCTTCGAACCCTGGATGAAATCAATCGCGCGCTGCGTGTATCGCTGCGTCAAGGTATCCAACTGCACCGGCGATTCGATGACTTGGGTGTTGTCGAGCAGAATCGAGGGCGACATATCGTTGCTATAAGGTATGCCGTAATAGGAATCGAATCCCCGGTTTGTGGGCAGGAACTGCGGCTGCGAACCCAGGTGCCATTTGCCGACGCACATGGTGCTATAGCCGGCCGGTTTCAGTACGTCGGCGATGGTTTTTTCCGCCAGGGGCAGCCCCGCCACATCCTGAGCGCTGATGACCCGGGGTACGCCGACTCGCGTTGCATAACGGCCTGTCATCACGCTTGCGCGCGAGGGCGAGCAGACGTTGCTGGTCGAATAGAATTGCCGCAAGAGCACTCCCTCTTCTGCCATGCGATCGAGATTAGGCGTGGAGATATTCGATCCGTAGATGTGCAGGTCGCCATAACCGAGATCGTCGCAGAGAATCAGGATGACGTTGGGGGGCTTGGCTTGCTGGCTGCGAGCTAAAGGTGCGGCGAGCACCGCTCCCCCGGTGGCTCGAAGGAACGCACGCCTCGATACCGGTTGGTGACCCATGGGGATACTGCCGCGCTTTCCGCCTGATGCACGGGGAACTCTAAGTTCAAAAATATCAGGCTGAAGGGGGATTATAGGGTTCGACGCCAACTACTGTCAAGGGCGCGCGACCCCAGGAGCGGTTTCAGAAGTACTAGAACGCTAAGAGCTGGCAGCCTTAAGCGTCGAAAAAAATAGTTTCGTTACTCTAGTTCGGCGTGTAGAGGTTGGTCATGCGGAAGGATCGATAAAGCATTGCGTTCGCCTGAATCTCAGAGAGAACATCGCCGGAGGCATTCACTTCGATAGAGAAGGCCGACGGTCCAGCTGGTCCAAGGACTGCGCCGGCGTCAAAAAAGTAATCGCCATCACGGAGTTTCTGCGCCGAGCCCAGCGCGAAGGAGTAGACGCCGAGGTCCGCATTGAGAACCGGCGTGGCGATGCGGTTCGTCTCGTCTAGTTGCAGTACCTGCCCCCGGCTGTTGCCGGAGCCGAACGTGGCCACGCGGGTATTTCCATCGTCGAAGAGCATCAGCATGGTAGGATCAGAAGCTTCGAAGTTGGCGTCGTGCTGATGGGAAAACCAGGGGTAACTATCGGTGGACGCGAAGCCGAAATCACCGTCTTTCCCCAAGCGCCAGATCACATGGCCGTCCCCACCGCCATTGTCGTAGTTGATCTTGATCAACCAGTCCTGATGGCGGCTCGAGTACAGGAGATTCCCCTCCGGCGTTTGCGAGATGCTATTTCCGTGCGTCCAATCGTTCGCGTCGGCGGCGAGATGGTAGGGCGAGCAGCCAACCGCCTGGGCGCAGGTTTCGCCGAGAACCGCCTTGCGCGTCACGTCCAACCAGTCGAACGTGTCCCAAGTCCAGACGACGTTGAGCTGCGAGTCAAAAACTATGATCATGTCTCCGATGACGTCGATAGGGCCCGGGCCCTGGACGTCTGTAAGGATCTGCTCGACATCAGCGAGCGCGGCGATGCGACCGCCGGGCAAGGTTCTTACCTCGTGATGAAAAGCTGTAATTTGCCGGCGCCCTTGCGAAGCCAGTTGTTCGTTCACGCGAGCTGCATTGGTTTCCAGGACGGTTTGGCCCGTGGCGTCGAACTTGCGGATCGCCTGGCTGGAAGGGTCGTCGGGCGAACCTACGGAAACTGCCCAGAATAGTCCTCCGGCCTCAGGACGAGTGATGTAGGTTATGTCGCTGGGGCCGTACCAGATGACTGCCCCTTTTAGATCGGTGGCCACTGGAATGCCCAGCGCGCTGCCCAGCAAGACCTGATTCGACATTTTCTGTGCGGGAGTCTTCACGACGGTCTGTGTCAACAACGTGGCTGACAGGCTGCCAGTCCCAAAGGTGAGATCGGGGCCCGCGGTCAAATTCGTACCGCTCGTACCGGTGTCAATCAGGTGATGGACCGTGTAGACGCTGTCCGGATAGAGTCCTATCAAGTAGTAGTTCATGCTGAACGAGGGGTCGCACGCTTTGAACGGAGTTCGTGTCCGTGTACCGTCCGGTGCAGTGAACTCGGCCAGCATCCGCGAACCACCAGCGCACGGCGGTGCGCTATACAGGAAGACCAGCGGATGAGATGTGGGATTAATCGAAGGTTGGTTCCCGGTGATGAGGGAAGTGATCTCGTACATGGCGAAGGTCCGGACCATTTCGCCGGTGCTGATGTTTTTGGCCGACAATTCAATCTCGAACCATCCTTCATGATCGACTGCTGTCCAATCCAATGTCGTTTGCGGGCTAAAATCCCGAATCATTTGGTACCCTTGGCCGACGTGGCGCGCACGGAAGCGATACCATACCGCCCCGTCAGCCGCGCCAGAGACTGAACCGGTCCAGGTCACTGAGGTCCCCACGGTAACGGGCGACGGCAGGGAAGGCATTAACGTAGCGGCCATTCCGGCAGCCGACGCCTGGGAAGAAAGCGCTGCCGACGCCATGATGACGAAAAAAGCCCAAAACGATAGACGCGGGTTCCGCATAGAAGCCCTGTCTGTGAGAACCCGAGTTATTCGCATTAGTTGCCTACAGTAGATATCGGCCTGATGTCCCATTTATTTAAGGGCTCCGCCCACTTATAGACACCACCGGTTCGGGGACCGTAACCAAGATTTTTCCCTTGGATCAGAACGTGCTTGAGACGACGCGTCGCCCCCCACAGTTTGCGGCGCTTCGCCTGGAGGATACGCCAATCAGCAGACCGTGGTTTTGAGGCGGCAAAAGTCCTTACAGGCTACCGCCGGACCAGTTGCCAGCGAAAAGAGTAGCCGACCCCGATGAAGTGATCCACGGCCGCCGAAGACAGGCCCAACCCGACGTGTAAATCGAGCTGCTGGTGGGGTGTTGGCTTGTAGGCCGTGCCGAAATGCACTAGGTGCCTGGGCCCCTCACGCTATAGGCCGAATCGGCGCACCGGCACTTGCTGTAATGACGTCTGAATCACTCGCTACACACTCTTTGCGGGTCGACGGGCGCGCGTGGGTTGGCTGGGTAAGAACCGGTTCGAGTGTTATCGGTAACTAACGCCGCCAGATTCAAACGGAAACGCGGGACCACGCTCGGCCAACTGAACCTCTCAGCGGTTTCTCATGTCGCCCCGGCAGTGTCTCGCGCCGCACCGGCACTCTTGCGGATCTTGGTGGGCATCAAAAGAGTAGTCAACTGTCAGCTCCTCGCCGGCGCCGATTGCACGCAGTGAAACGTAATAGATCCGTCGACCCGCGACAATGTGAGCTTCGAGGTTCGGTTCGCAGGAATGATTAATGATCTCGGCTCCGGATCCGTTGACCGCTCCGTCGATCCCCCAGTAAGAATCCAGCATGAAGATATAAGTGAACTCCCCCTCCAGGCGATGACTGATGGCGCGCCGGCTGATCCGTTCGCCGGTATACTCGATGACCCTTTTGCGCTTGGGGATATCTTCCATCGAAAAGACGCCGAAACGATGGATTTTCGATCGTCTGAGCTTGAGAGCATATTTGGAAGCCCTGGGATCGAGCTTCGGTTTGTGGATCAGCTCATCAGCCATCAACGAAACTCCTCATGAAATGGGGGACCGCACCGTCAGCAGTTGCAGCGGCAAGGAGCATGTCTTGTTGGAAATCGACAGATTAACATAGCGACGGCCTGTGGGGCACACGGAATGGCCATCTTTGGATAAGATCGGTGTACCGTCCCGAAACATGGAGGCTTCCAGATGAATCAGTCCAGGTCGAAGTGGGTGGCGATGTCTTCCGCGGCAGTCGTTGTTGCGGGACTCGCATCACAGCCCGTCCAGGCGGAGCTGATAGAGAAGACTAAGAAGGTGGCCGGGACCACAGTCTCGTACAAAGTTGTTCTTCCCAGCGGCTATGATTCCGCAAAGACTTATCCAGCGATCCTAGCCTTCGGTGGAGGCCCGCAAACGATGAACACGGTAGACAGTGTTCTGAGCCGCAATTTTCGGGCGGAGGCTGAAAAACGAGGCTACATCGTAATCGCTCCAGCCGCGCCAGGCGATCAGTTGTTCTTTGAGGCAGGCGCTCGAATTTTCCCTGAGTTTCTAAAGATGATCCTGGCGGACTACAAGATCCAAGACAACAAGTTCCATATCGCCGGACCATCGAACGGGGGAATCGCTGCCTTCCACGTCGCGGCCGCGAATCCTCAGTACTTTTTGTCCGTTACTGCCTTCCCTGGGTATATGTGGGAGCCCAGCCCGGCCAAACTCCAGGCTATTTCGAAGATGTGCGTGTTCATGTACGTGGGTGAGAATGACGAGTACATGTGGCACTCAGAGATGAAGAAGGAAGCCGAACTGCTGAGCTCAACCGGGACAGTCGCCCGCTATACCGTCGAGAAGGGCCAGCCGCACCGGCTGGAAACGCTGGCAGGTGCCAATGCCGGACGATTATTCGACGGGTTCGAGGAAACCAAGAAGGGTTGCAAGAAGTAGGTCAGTCACACTCTCGCCCGCGGCGTCTTCCGCGGTCCCGTTGTCACGCACTATCGGTAGGCTTGCTGCTCTGTTGATTCCTAGATCGGTACGCTCAGCCTGAGCTGGTGAGAACATAAAGATGATAGCCGGTGAATACAATTCCAGCCGAGAACACCATTTGAGCAACCTTCCTGAGATCCGTCCAGTCATAGGCATTGACCTGGGCACCACCAACTGTGCGCTCGCCTATTCGCAGGAGGGCGCAGTCGAGTTGTTTTCAATCCCGCAATTCGTTCATCCGGACGAAATCCGCGAAGAACCATTGCTGCCGTCGTTCTTGTTCCTGGAAGACAAGCCGATTGTCGGGGTGCTGGCGCAGAGAAAGGGTTTGGACAATCCTGGACGCCTCGTGTCTTCGGCGAAGTCTTGGCTTTCCTACGCCGGCGTGGATCGCAATGCTGCGATCCTGCCAGTTACGGCGCCGGAGGGAGTAAGCAGGATCTCGCCGGTGGAGGCTTCATCACAATACCTCAGATACTTGCGTGAAGCATGGAACAAGAAGAATCCAGACGTCCCTTTTGAAACACATCAGGTGCTGGTAACCGTACCAGCGTCCTTTGACGCAGTGGCGCGCGATCTAACGCTTAAAGCAGCTGAACAGGCAGGGTGTGACAAAGTCGTCCTCCTCGAAGAACCGCAGGCTGCGTTCTACGCGTGGATTGCGCACAACCCAGATTGGCGAGAGCGGGTCGCGGTTGGTGATTTGATCCTGGTGATCGACATCGGCGGCGGCACTACGGATTTCGCACTGATCTCGGTGGAAGAAGACGCGGGCCAGATCTCCCTGCGCCGCATTGCCGTCGGCGATCATATTTTGCTTGGGGGCGATAACATTGACGCCGCCCTCGCGCACCATGTCGCGGAGAATCTTCCCAAGCTCGATGGGACGCAGTTTCATGCCCTCTATCAGCATTGCCGGCTAGCCAAGGAGCGGTTGTTAGCCGAGGACAACCAAGAAAGCCAGCTGCCCATAATGATTCTCGGCCGGGGCACGAGTGTCGTGGGCAAATCACTGAAATCGACGCTGACGCGCGATGACGTTGTTCGCATTTTGACAGATGGATTCTTGCCAACGGTTCCAATCGATGAAGAACCGGACGAACAGCCAAGGACCCTCACCGAGCTTGGCCTTCCGTACGCGTCTGACCCAGCCATTACGCGGCATCTGGCACACTTTCTCCACCGTCAATCTGCCACTCCGACGCACGTCTTGTTCAATGGAGGGGTATTCCGCGCATCCTTCGTCCGTGCCCGAATAATGGAAATCCTGAACGATTGGTTTCCCCTGCCGGTAACACCCCTGGTAAGTGGCGATCTTATGAGATCCGTGGCGCACGGGGCGGCCTACTATGGCTTAGCTAGACAGGGGGAAGGGGTGCGAGTGCGAGGCGGCATTCCACGCAGCTACTACATAGGTATCGAGGCTGTAGCCCCGGCTGTTCCCGGCCGACGTCCGCCGCTGAAAGCCCTTACTGTCGTGCCTTTCGGAATGGAGGAGGGTACTGGATATACATTTGCGGATCGCACGTCCGTTTTGAGCGTGGGTAAGCGAGCGCAGTTCCGGTTCTTCCAATCCAGCGAAAGGACGCAGGATGCCCCTGGTTCCCTCGTCGAAGAGATCGATTCCACGATGGAAGAACTCTCGCCAATCGAGGCCTTGCTGGCGAACGAGGTGAACGAGAACGTCCTGGTTACCCTGGAAAGCCTGGTTACAGAAACCGGAACGTTGGAGCTGTGGTTTGTTGCTCACGATGGGCGGCGGTGGAAGCTAGAGTTCAATGTGCGGCCTAAGAAGGAACGATTGACTTCCCAACGGGTGTGAACAAGATGCGGGCATTGGCCCCTCTCTAGGCTATCTCGGCTGCTTCTTTTCGTCGGCGCGGGCACCCCCGAGAATTCCTGCAAGACTGTAGTTGCCCTCATGGCAGGCGTGTTCGAATAACGGGCCGTCACTCGCGATCATGGGGATTTCCCCTTTCCAGGGCTTGGTGAACGCGGTCGAATCATCTACCGTGAACTCGTATAAGAGGAGATCCGGGGCAGTTCTGGTGAAGCGCTCGATCAGATGCAGATTCTCGTCGGCGCCTCGGAACCGGGTCTTATCCGTGAAATTAGTGGAGTCAACCACCAGAGTGTTACCTTCCCAGTGCCCGCGCGCGTCGCCCCTCCATTGACGGACCGCGGGCGGCAGATGAGGACTGCCATCCAGGGGAATGACGCGCATCTCATGCATGACTTCCATGAGCAGCGCCACGTATCCGGGCGTCTGCACGATCTGATAATTCGTCGTGAGCGGACCATACTGATGGTTGTCGTAAAAACTAGGAAGCATCGGTGGTCCGGTCATCGGGAACACAATACACCGCTCATACAAGGGGCGATCTTCGGGACCGTCAGCCGGATGTTCCCTGGCATAGTCCCGGTCTGCCTGGACTCTTTGTTGTGCTTTTGGAATGAGCGCCGGGACTCTCCCATCAGCCGGATCCACGATGATGGAGGTGCGAAGATTTGGCGCGCGTTTAGAGTCTGCGTCCCACCAGAAATCGTTGTAAGTACCAACCTGCCCTGCAGGCAACGGCTTTTCGCGGGAAGAGCGATTGAAAACTTTCGCTTCGTAGGCGGCCATTTCCTCCGGAGTGAGAAACTGCTTCCCCTCAAGTTCCTTAGGTCGCTCCAACGGGATGATCGAGGCGTTGCTCCAGATTCCCTGCAGGTCCGGTTGGCCGTCTGCAGTTCGTGGGGGAGTCCAGGGTTTCTTGGCCGATTCTGGTTTCTCTTGCCCGGAGGCTCTCTGAGCCAAGGCCGGGACAGCCAGAGGAAGCACCGCCATCACTGCCGCTAGCGCGAGATTCCCGGTCGCCCACTTCTTTTGCCGGAAGAGCCGTATCGGCATGAAATTCTCCTTTTTGACTGCGTTCAGTAGAATACAGACAAATTGACTACAGCGCAAATGATCTGATCCAAGCGTGAAATGACCCCCATCTTCTGGTGAGCGCCGTGTTGTTGCACTGGCAACTTGCTTATTTCCCGGCCTGCCGAGGGGATTTCCCTAGCGAGTATGCGAAAGGTGGGGTGCAAGTCAGCTAATGAGGGCTCAACTTGACCCACCACTCCGGCACCGGGATGCGAGGAAACGGGGTGTGCCACTTTTGCGTAGCTTTGAGTAGTGTGGGTACGAATTCGCGCAGCAGGTTTTGCGCCGCGAAGCTGCCAAAAGCGATGGCGGTACGGGTTTCAGCGTGACTGAGATTGTTGAAACCCGCGGGCAAATACAGATTGCCAACGAATCCACCGGCTTCCGCCCCCAGGAAATTCGCAAAAGCAATTCGGTTGTGACCGGAATCCGATTTGTCGACGAAAGTAAATGCCAAGGCGTGAAAGGTTCTTGTCAGGGGATTGTTGCTGGTGGATGGCCTGTAACGAAAGTCTTCATGCAACAATGCCCCGGTTACGAATCTCCCTGTTTGCATCGCAGCTCCGCCCGCGAGGGCGTTACCGTAATTCCTGCCAAACGCACCCGCACCCAACCGCCAATCGCGCGGGTATGTAATCGGCGGGTTAGTCATCCGTGCAGCGGCAAAGACAGCCGGGGCGAATAGCGTTCGTGGGCCAACGGCCAGGATCGCGTAGTCTATAAACCTGTCGTGAAGACTTTGCGGCTTGCCCGAGATCGCGACCGGCGCGTACAAAGGGTCGCCGGCGGCGGGAACTGGAACCTGTGGATCTGTACTTGCCTGCGGCTCCTGCGCACCTGCGGTTGAAACGGGCGGCGGTCCCTGGGCATGGATTGGGAAGCTGGCAAAAATGGATCCCAGTACAAACCCGAGGATCAGCAGATTCCGGTGCATAGCATGTATCCGAGCATACACTGGGCTGGTCCCTGCTGGCTTTGCCAGCCGGACGACGGTGACGATCCAATGAAGCACAAGGACCCGGAAATCGCGCATCTCCGCAATCCTACCAAGGTCCGCCAAAGATCTGATTCACGTACAGTTTGGAATTCGCCAGGGACAGGTCACGCTCCCGACGGTCTCGGCACAAAACGCAACACTTCCTCACAATCTAACGATGGACGTTTTGTCGGATTCCGACGAT
>Ga0265314_10004077_pt1 | contig 13784 bp, 12 predicted proteins | sample 4126metaG_FD_203106 | JGI IMG/M metagenome (GOLD analysis project Ga0265314, IMG submission 203106) | Rhizosphere microbial communities from Carex aquatilis grown in University of Washington, Seatle, WA, United States - 4-1-26 metaG | ecosystem: Host-associated > Plants > Roots > Rhizosphere >... | reverse complement strand
GAAGCTGCTGCTCGCCGGCGGCGGGCTTGCGGTGCTGGAAACCGTATCCGCCAAGATGCGAATATTCCGCGCGCCGGAGTTCCTCGGCATGGCGTTTCTGCTGGGCGTCCTGGGCATGCTGACGCACTTTCTGCTCGAGCGCTGACATGAACCTGCCCTTGTCCGCTCAATTGATCAACCTGATGGCGGCGCTGCTGCTGTTGATCGCGTTTGCGATGCTGTCGCAACGGCGCATCCTGTCCCTGATTTATCTGTTCGCGTGGCAGGGCGCGGTGTTGTCCGCGAACACGCTGATCGTTGCGTGGAGCACCGGCCAGCCGCATCTTTATTATTCGGCGCTGATCACGCTCGCGCTGAAGGTCATCGTCCTGCCGTGGCTCCTGCACCGGCTGATCGTGCGCCTCGACATCGAGCGGGACGTCGAGACGATGATCAATATCCCGATCACCATGCTGATCGGGATCGCGCTGGTGATTTTCGCCTTCAATCTCGCGCTGCCGATTGCGCAATGGGCGCAGACGATCACGCGCAGCACGCTCGGTATCGCGATCGCCAGCGTGCTGCTGTCGTTCCTGATGATGATCACGCGCCGCAAGGCCGTGCCGCAGGTGATCGGGTTCCTCGCGATGGAGAACGGGTTGTTCTTCGCCGCCACCAGCACGACCTACGGCATGCCGATGGTGGTCGAACTCGGCATCGCGCTCGACGTGCTGGTCGGCACTTTCATTTTCGGCATTTTCTTTTTCCAGATCCGCGAAACGTTCGACAGCCTCGACATCAGCAATCTGGAAAAGCTGAAAGAGGACTGACCGCGCAATGGAAATCCTGCTCGTCCTCGCATTCCCGCTCGCCGGCGGTATCGGCCTGGCGCTGTTCGGGCACCGCCGTTACGCCGCCGAATTGAACTCGCTGTTCAGTTTCCTGACGCTTGCCGCCGCGGCAAGGCTGGCGGTGCAGGTGGTCGACCGCGGTTCGTTCGTGGCCTGGGACGAGCTCTTCTTCGTCGATCCGTTCAACGTCTTTCTGGTCGCCTTGACGGCATTCGTCAGTTTCACGACCACCTTGTTCAGCCGCCCGTACATGCGCAACGAGCAGGCAAAGGGCAAGCTGTCGCCCAACATGATGCGGCTTTATCACAGCATGTACCAGGTGTTTTGCTTCACGATGCTGCTGGCGCTGCTGACCAACAACATCGGGATCCTGTGGGTGGCGATGGAAGCCGCGACGCTCGCCACCGTGCTGCTGGTGAGCCTCTATCGCACGCCGGCAAGCCTGGAGGCCGCGTGGAAGTACTTCATCTTGTGCGGCGTCGGCATCGCGCAGGCGCTGTTCGGCACGATACTGGTGTATTTTGCGGCGGAGCGCGTGCTCGGCAGCGGCGGCACGGCGCTCTTGTGGACGCACCTTTACGGCGTCAAGGACCAGCTGGAGCCGACCGTGCTCGGACTCGCCTTTGTCTTTCTGCTCGTGGGCTACGGCACCAAGGTCGGTCTTGCGCCGTTGCACAACTGGCTGCCCGACGCGCACGCGGAAGGTCCGACGCCGATCTCGGCGGTGCTGTCGGGACTGTTGCTCAACGTCGCGCTGTACGCAGTCGTGCGCAGCAAGGCGCTGGTCGACGGCGCGCTCGGCACGCCGCTGGCCGGGAATCTGATGATGGGATTCGGCTTGTTGTCCGTCGTCGTGGCGGCGTTTTTCCTGTCGCGGCAGAAGGACGTCAAGCGCCTTTTCGCCTATTCGTCGATCGAGCACATGGGATTGACGACATTCGCTTTCGGCATGGGCGGTCCGGTCGCGACGTTCGCGGCGATGCTGCACATGACCGTACATTCGCTGACGAAGTCGGCGATTTTTTTCGTGGTCGGCCACGCGGTGCAGAAAACCGGCACCCAGCAGATCGATGAAATCCGCGGCCTCAACATCACCAATCCGACCATCGGCTGGGGACTCATGCTGGGCACCATCGCCATCCTGGGCATGCCGCCGTTCGGCGTCTTCGCGAGCGAATTCATGATACTGACCACCGCCATGCGCGATCATCCGTGGGCGACGCCGTTTTTGCTGGTGGCGCTCGGTGTCGCGTTCGCCGCGGTGTTCAGCAAGACGCAGGGCATGGTGTTCGGCGACACGACCGCGCAACGCCTGCCGCATTCGCCGGCGCTGGTGCCGGTGTTTGTCCACCTCGCGCTGGTGCTGATGCTCGGTCTTTATATACCGCCGTACCTTGCCGCGTGGTACCGCCAGGCCACGCAACTCTTCGGATGACGCTCGACAACTACAATCTCGAATTTGCGCGCATGCCCGGCGCAATGCCCGCGTATCGTGCCGACGTCAACGCGATCGAGTGGGTTGCCGCCTGCCGTCACGCGCGCGAAGAGGGTGGCGGTCTGGTCGCGCTGTGGGGCAGCGAACGCGCGGCAGGATTCGCGGCGCATGCGGCGCTCGCGACCGGCAGCGGGCTGGTGATCGTCACGATGCCGCTCGCGAAGGAACGGCCGGAGTATCCGGGCATCGAGGAAATCTTTCCCGCGGCCAACCGCATGCAGCGCGCCGCCTTCGATCTTATCGGCATCCTGGCACAGGGCAGTGCGGACCGCCGCCCGTGGCTTCGCCATGCGGCGTGGTCCGCAAACGCTTTTCCGCTGCGCAGCGACTTCAATGCGGTACGCGACCATGAAACGGGCGTAGACCGCTATGCATTCGTGCCCGTCGCCGGCGACGGCGTGCACGAGATCCCGGTCGGTCCGGTGCACGCGGGTACGATAGAGCCCGGCCATTTCCGCTTCAGCATCATCGGCGAGCGCGTGCTGCGGCTCGAGGAACGGCTGGGCTACAAGCACAAGGGCATCGAAAAGCGCTTTGCGGGCATGACACTGGTGGACGGCGCGCGGCTTGCCGCGCGCGTGAGCGGCGATTCGACCGCGGCCTACGGCTGGGCATATGCAATGGCGGTGGAGGGGCTGTGCCGCATCGCGCTGCCGGCGCGCGCATTGTGGCTGCGCGCTTTGCTGCTCGAGCGCGAGCGCATTGCCAATCATCTGGGCGACCTGGGTTTCATCGGCAACGACGCGGGGCTTTCGTTCGGCCTTGCGCAGTTTTCGCTGCTCAAGGAGAACATGCTGCGCCTCAACGCCGCGCTCTTCGGCCATCGCTATCTGATGGACGCGATAGTGCCGGGCGGTGTTGCGTGCGACATCGCGCAGGGCGGGATGGCACAGATGCTCGTCGAGGCCGACGAGATCGAGAAAACCGTCACGCTCCTGAAAAGCATATACGACGAGCATTCCGGCTTGCAGGACCGCCTGCTCGATTGCGGCACCGTGGCGCCGCCGCTGGCCGCGCAACTCGGCTTGCGCGGGCTCGCGGGACGCGCGAGCGGCCAGGCGTTCGACCTGCGCGTGCAGTTTCCGCCTGAACCCTACGACCGGCTGGACGTGCGCATGGCAAAATCGCAGGCGGGGGACGTTGCGGCGCGTGTCGCCGTGCGCTTCGAGGAAGTGTTCGAGTCGCTGCGCCTGATGTGCAAAATCATCGAGTCCATGCCGTCGGGCGGCGTGCGCGCCACGCCCGGCGTCATTCCGCCGAATGCGTCCGGCGTCGGCTGGGTCGAGGGCTGGCGCGGCGACGTGCTGGTCGCGATCGATACGGGCGCTGACGGGCGCATTGCACGCTGCCACGCGCACGACCCGTCGTGGCAGAACTGGCCGTTGATCGAGCACGCCGTGATCAATAACATCGTGCCGGATTTCCCGCTGATAAACAAATCGTTCAACCTCAGCTACAGCGGGCAGGATTTATAAATGTTAAGGCTGCTCAAACAGATCGCGATTACCGGAATCAAGACCGAGGCCGCGCCCGCCGTTGACGAGGCGCTGCGCACGACGAGCGAGCGCCTGCGCGCCGACATCCTCGAATATTTCGGCGGCGCGCTGACGATACGCCACGTCGACGCCGGCTCGTGCAACGGCTGCGAGCTCGAAATCAATTCGCTCAACAATCCGTACTACAATCTCGAAGGCCTCGGCATCAAGTTCGTCGCGAGCCCGCGCCACGCCGACATGCTGCTCGTGACGGGCCCGGTGTCGCGCCACATGGAAGTCGCGTTAAAGCGGACTTACGATGCAACGCCGGAACCGAAACTTGTGGTCGCGCTCGGCGACTGCGGCTGCACCGGCGGCATCTTCGGCGAAAGCTACGCGAGCCGCGGCCGCGTGTCGAACGTGATCCCGGTAGATGTCGCGGTGTCCGGGTGCCCGCCGACGCCGTTTGCGATAATGCAGGGGATACTGACCGCGATCGCCGCTAAAAAAACCTGAACCGCCGAGGATTCTTTTGAATAACGATACCGACAAATCCAGCCGCAAGACGCAGATCGACGGGGTGCTGCTCAAGCTGCCGGGCGTGAGTGCCAGAAAAATCAACAACCTCGACGCCTACTTTGTCAGCGACAAGATGTTCGCCTGCATCAGCGGCGACGGCGTCGGCTTGCGCCTGCCCGCCGCCACCGCGACGGAATTGCAGTTCTCGCGCGACAACGTGGTGCCGTTTTCGCCGGGCGGCATGGCCAGCACGCGCGAATGGATCCAGATCAACCGCGCCGACGCCGCCGAATATTCAAAGGATCTCGACTTGTTCAAAACGTCGCTCGAGTTCGTGAAGGGCGGCCGGTCGCGCTAGTTCGATCCGCCCGTCAGATCAGGGTTGCTTCAGGCGACGCGGTACTTCCTGATCATCTTCTGGTCGAGCACGATGCCGAGCCCCGGCGCATCCTCGATGGTAGCGATGCCGTTCTTGATGGCGGGGCGGTTCAACCACATCTTCTGCCAGATCGGATCGCGGTCGGGGTCGGCGAAACATTCGAGGTACGTGCCATGCGGCACCGCGCTCAGGAGATGCTGCGCGACCTGCGCTTCTTCGTGATGCGCCATGCGCACACTCGCGGCATGGCATAGCGCCGCGGCGCGCCGCCAGTCGGTGATGCCGCCGCCTTCGGATACGTCGTAGTTGACGAAGTCCACCGCGCCCGAGTCGAGCAACCGGCGCACGCCGGTGCTCGTGATTTCGCTCTGGCCGGCGTTGACGGGAATGCGCGTCGATTTCCGTACGCGCGCCATCAGCGATGCGTCATCGTGCCAGTGGCACGGCTCTTCGAACCACGTGATGTTGAGCGGCTCGATCAGGCGTGAGAACGTGATCGCGTCCTGCACGTTCCATCCGCGGTTTGCGTCCACGACGATAATGAAGTCGTCGCCCGCTGCTTTGCGCGCGGCCTGCACGCGCTTGAAGTCCTGTTCGGGCGTTAAGCCGCCGACCTTGAATTTGCAGCCGGCCATGCCCGCCTTGCGGTAGCTTTCGACCTCGCGGCCGTAGTCGGAGAGTTTTTTGCCGTCGACGTAATAACCGCCGATCGAAATGATCGGCAATTGGTTGCGATAGCCGCCGAGCAGTTGGCGGACGCTGCGCCCGAGCGCCTTGCCGATCAGGTCCCAGATCGCGCAATCGACGCACGCGATCGCTTCGAGCAAATTCTTGCGGTCGCCTTGCGCGTTGGTCAGTGCAAACATTTTTTCCCAGATGCGCTCGATCGCGAAAATATCTTCGCCTTTGACCAGCGGTGCCAGCATTTTTTTGATCATGCCCACGATCTCGGCGCCGTGCGCGCGGTTGTCGCCGTTGTACACCTCGCTCACGAGGCCGCCCGCGTGGATGCGCGTGATCACCGCGCAGCGCTTCTTAACGTGGTACGTGCTGCCGCCGAAGTCCTTCTTCAGCGGAATGGAAATGCCGATCGCTTCTATTTTTTCGATGCGCATTTTGAAATTCCGTGGGGAATGGTGATTCGGTGATTAAGTGATTGAATCGCACAGGCGCTCAATCACCTAATCGCTATTCGCTAATTACTTCACTTTCATGCCCGGCTGCGCGCCGGCATCCGGCGACAGCAGGAAAATTCCCGGCACCTCGCCCGACGCGGCGAGCACCATGCCTTCCGACATGCCGAACTTCATCTTGCGCGGCGCGAGATTGGCGACGACTACGGTCAACCTGCCGACGAGCGTCGCGGGATCGTAGGCGGACTTGATGCCGGCGAACACCTGGCGCGTGCCGAGCGCGCCCACGTCGAGCGTCAGCTTGAGCAGCTTGTTCGCGCCTTCGACGTGCTCGGCCATCTTTATTTTGGCGACCCGCAAATCTATTTTTGCAAAATCGTCGATCGTAATTTGCGGGGAGCCACTGACTTCACCCTCTCCCTTCGAGGGAGAGGGTTGGGGTGAGGGTGCAGTCACACCTGATTTTGCCGGCGTCGCGGGATGCGGTGTCGAAGTCGTCACTTTGGGCGTTTCCTTTTCGATTTCGAACAGCGCGTCGAGCTGCTTTTCTTCGACGCGGGTCATGAGGTGCTTGTAGTCGTTGATGTGATGGCCGTCGGGAAGCAGGGTGCTGGCATCGCTCCACTGTAACGGGTCGATGTTGAGAAACTTTTCGACATTTTCCGCTAATTGCGGCAATACCGGCTTCAAATAGAGCGTGAGTAGCCTGAACGCATTGATCGCCTGCGAACAAATCCAGTGCAGGTTTTGTTCCTGTGCCGGATTTTTTGCAATTTCCCACGGTTTTGCATCGTTCACAAATTGGTTTACTTGATCTGCTAACGACATGACCATACGAATCGCAAAGCCGAATTCACGCGCATCGTAAGCTTCACGAATCTGACTAGCGTGTTGTTGCAGGCTATCGACACAGGGAACAGTTGTTCCGCCGCTAAGTTTGCCGGCGAACCGCTTGAGGAACCCTGCGCAGCGGCTCGCAATGTTTATATATTTCCCAACCAGATCGCTATTCACCCGCGCCATGAAGTCGTCGGGATTGAAGTCGATGTCCTCGACGCTCGCATTCAACTTGGCTGCGATGTAATAGCGCAGCCATTCTGGATTCATGCCGACTTCGAGATAGCGCAGCGGGCTCAGACCGGTGCCGCGGCTCTTGGACATTTTTTCGCCGGACGCCGTGTTGATGAAGCCGTGCACAAAGATGTTGTCGGGCACTTTGTAGCCGGCGAACTTGAGCATCGCGGGCCAGAAGAGCGTGTGGAAGTAGATGATATCCTTGCCGATGAAGTGCACCTGCTCGGAATCCGGGTCAGCCAGGAACTTCGCGAAGTCGATGCCTTTTTTCGCACAATAGTTCTTGAAACTCGCCAGATAGCCGATCGGCGCATCCAGCCAGACGTAGAAATATTTGCCCGGCGCGTCGGGTATCGGAATGCCGAAGTAGGGCTCGTCGCGCGAGATGTCCCAGTCGGCCAGCGCTTTGTCGCCTTCGCCGTCGAGCCATTCCCGCGCCTTGTTGGCGACCTGCGGTTGCAGCCGGCCCGGTTGATCGAGCCACAATCGGATGAAGTCGACGCACTTCCGGTCGGATAATTTAAAGAAGTAGTGATCGGACGTTTTCAGTACCGGCGCGGCGCCCGACAATGTCGAGTAGGGATTTTTGAGGTCGGTCGGGGTATAGACCGAACCGCAGACTTCGCACGCATCGCCGTACTGATCTTTCGCGCCGCACTTCGGGCATTCGCCTTTGATGTAGCGGTCGGCGAGGAACATGTTCTTGACCGGGTCGTAGAACTGCTCGACCGGCTTCGAATAAGTGAGGCCGGCCGCTCTCAGCTTGCGGTAGATGTCCTGCGACAACTCCGTGTTTTCGGGTGAATGCGTCGAGTGCCAGTTGTCGAAGGCGATGTGAAAGCCGTCGAGGTATTTTTTGCGCTCGGCTCCGATCCGGGCCACCAGTTGTTCGGGCGTGATGCCTTCGGCTTCGGCTTTGAGCATGATAGGCGCGCCGTGCGCGTCGTCGGCGCAGACGAAATGCACCTCATTGCCTTGCATACGCTGAAACCGTACCCAGATATCGGCCTGGATGTACTCCATGATATGGCCGATGTGAAACGACCCGTTGGCGTACGGGAGGGCGGTCGTGGCGAAGATTTTGCGGGTCATGACTTGGGTAAGCGAGTTGAGCCTTGGATTGTAACAAACCCCTGACGTTCAAATGGTTTCGCCCTTATAAAGGGTGGGCTTTCCCCGTGCAATTGCTTTAAAATCCCGCCCTCACTGCTCATAGACCCGGGACCACCCCATGGCAATTACCGAACAGCAAATCAAGTCGGCGCTCCAGGAACTGACCGATCCCAATACCGGCAAGGATTACGTCACCGGCAAGGAAGCGAAGAACATCAAGATCGACGGCGCCGACGTGTCGCTCGACATCCTGCTGGGTTATCCGGCCAAGACCCAGATCGAGTCGATCCGCAAGCAGGTCATTGCGAAGCTCAAAGCCATCCCCGGCATCGGCAACGTCAGCGCCAACGTCACGATGAAAATCGTCTCGCACGCGGTCCAGCGCGGGGTCAAATTAATACCCGGCGTGAAGAACATCATCGCGGTGGCGTCGGGCAAGGGCGGCGTCGGCAAGAGCACGACCGCCGTCAACTTGGCACTGGCGCTGGCTTCCGAAGGCGTCAGCGTCGGCATGCTGGACGCGGACATTTACGGGCCGTCGCAGCCGACCATGCTGGGCATCACCGGCCGCCCGGAATCCAAGGACGGCAAGCGGCTGGAGCCGATGGAAGGCCACGGCATCCAGGCGATGTCGATCGGTTTTCTGATCGACGTCGAGACGCCGATGGTGTGGCGCGGCCCGATGGTGACCCAGGCGCTCGAGCAGTTGCTGAACGAAACCAACTGGCGCGACGTCGATTACCTCGTGGTCGACCTGCCGCCCGGCACCGGCGATATTCAATTGACGCTCGCCCAACGGGTGCCGGTCACGGGCGCCGTGATCGTGACCACGCCGCAGGACATCGCGCTGATGGACGCCCGCAAAGGCCTCAAGATGTTCGAGAAGGTCAATATCCCGATCCTGGGCGTCGTGGAGAACATGAGCCTGCACATCTGCTCGAAGTGCGGCCACGAGGAGAATATTTTCGGCAGCGGCGGCGGCGACCGCATGAGCAAGGACTACGGCATCGACCTCCTGGGCTCGCTGCCGCTCGACATCAAAATCCGCGAGCAGGCGGATTCGGGCAAGCCCACGGTGGTCGCCGATCCCGACGGCCGGGTGGCGGAGATCTACCGCGAGATCGCGCGCAAGGTCGCCATCAAGATCGCCGAGAAGCAGCAGGACCACTCGGCGGCTTTCCCCAAGATCGTCGTCCAAAATACCTGACCGGAAAAACGTGGGATCAGGGAGTGCGCCGGCGGCGCTTTCCCTGCTATCCTTACGCCTCGTTCAATTCTCGCTTCCCGATTCCGCTCTATGAGCATCAAATCCGACCGCTGGATACGCCGCATGGCGCAGGAACACGCCATGATTACGCCGTTCGAGCCCAACCAGGTCAAGCAGGTCAACGGCCAGCGCATCGTGTCCTACGGCACGTCGAGCTACGGCTACGACATCCGCTGCTCCAACGAATTCAAGCTCTTTACCAACATCAACAGTACGATCGTCGACCCCAAGAATTTCGACGACAAATCGTTCGTCGACATCAAGGCGGACTCGTGCGTGATCCCGCCGAATTCGTTCGCGCTCGCGCGCACGGTCGAGTTTTTCCGCATTCCGCGCAACGTGCTGACGATCTGCCTCGGCAAGTCGACCTACGCGCGCTGCGGCATCATCGTCAACGTGACGCCGTTCGAGCCCGAGTGGGAGGGCTACGTCACGCTGGAATTCTCGAATACCACGCCGCTGCCCGCCAAGATTTACGCGAACGAAGGCGTCGCCCAGGTGGTGTTCTTCGAGTGCGATCCCGACGACGTCTGCGAGACCTCGTACAAAGACCGCGGCGGCAAGTACCAGGGGCAGCAGGGCGTGACGCTGCCCAAAATCTAGCGCGCGTGAACACGCAGCGATTTCAGGAATCCCCTCACCCCCGCCCTCTCCCCACTGACGTGGGGCGAGGGAGTTTTCTTGAGTCTGCGATCAAAGCCAACCTTGCTATTGCCGTCACGCTAAGGAGTCCGGCATGAAATTCCATTTTCCGGTGATCGTCATCGACGAGGATTTCCGCTCGGAGAACGCGAGCGGACTCGGCATCCGCGCGCTGGCCAAGGCGATCGAAGACGAAGGCATCGAGGTCATCGGTGTCACGACCTACAACGATCTGTCGCAGTTCGCGCAGCAGCAGTCGCGCGCGTCGGCGTTCATCCTGTCGATCGACGACGAGGAGTTCACGCCGGGGCCCGAAATCGACCAGGCGGTGTTGAACCTGCGCGCGTTCATCGAGGAAATCCGCTTCCGCAATTCGGAAATCCCGATTTACCTGTACGGCGAAACGAAAACGTCGCGGCACATTCCCAACGACATCCTGCGCGAACTGCACGGCTTCATTCACATGTTCGAGGACACGCCGGAATTCGTGGCGCGCCATATCATCCGCGAGACGCGCAGCTATCTCGACGGGCTGGCACCGCCGTTTTTCCGCGCGCTCACCAACTACGCGCAGGACGGATCGTATTCATGGCATTGCCCCGGGCATTCCGGGGGCGTCGCGTTCCTGAAGAGCCCGGTCGGCCAGATGTTCCACCAGTTCTTCGGCGAGAACATGCTGCGTGCCGACGTGTGCAACGCGGTCGACGAACTGGGGCAGTTGCTCGACCACTCCGGCCCGGTGGCGGCGTCCGAGCGCAATGCGGCGCGGATCTTCAATTGCGATCACCTGTATTTCGTCACCAACGGCACTTCGACTTCCAACAAGATGGTGTGGCATTCGACGGTGGCGCCCGGCGACGTCGTCATCGTAGACCGCAATTGCCACGTGTCGATACTGCACGCGATTACGATGACCGGCGCGGTGCCGGTGTTTCTGATGCCGACGCGCAATCACTTCGGCATCATCGGGCCGATACCGCTCGAGGAATTCCGCTGGGAAAACATCGAGAAAAAGATCAAGGCGAATCCGTTCGCACGCGAGGTGGGCGCCAAGCCGCGCGTGCTGACGCTGACGCAAAGCACCTACGACGGCATCGTCTATAACGTCGACACGATCAAGGAAATGCTCGACGGCAAGGTCGATACCCTGCATTTCGACGAAGCGTGGCTGCCGCACGCGACGTTCCACGATTATTACCGCGGCATGCACGCGATCGGCCAGAACCGGCCGCGCTGCAAGGAGTCGGTGATTTTCTCGACGCAGTCGACGCACAAGATGCTGGCGGGCCTGTCGCAGGCCTCGCAAATCCTGGTGCAGGACAGCGACACGCGCAAGCTCGACCGGCACAGCTTCAACGAGGCGTACCTGATGCATACATCGACCTCGCCGCAGTACGCGATCATCGCCTCGTGCGACGTTGCAGCGGCGATGATGGAGCCTCCGGGTGGCAACGCGCTGGTGGAGGAATCGATACTCGAAGCCATCGATTTCCGCCGCGCGATGCGCAAAATCGACGCGGAGTTCGGCAAGGACTGGTGGTTCAAGGTGTGGGGGCCCGAGCAGTTGGTCGACGAGGGCATCGGCGACCGCGACGCGTGGATGCTGACTGCCAACGACCGCTGGCACGGTTTCGGGGATCTCGCGCCCGGTTTCAACATGCTCGATCCGATCAAGGCGACCGTCATCACGCCGGGCCTCGACGTGTCCGGCGCGTTCTCGAATCCCGGGATGCCCGCGGCGGTCGTGACCAAATATCTTGCCGAACACGGCATCATCGTCGAGAAGACGGGCCTGTATTCGTTTTTCATCATGTTTACGATCGGCATCACCAAGGGCCGCTGGAATTCGCTGGTCACGGAGCTGCAGCAATTCAAGGACGATTACGACAACAACCGGCCGCTGTGGCGCATCCTGCCCGAGTTCGTCGGCAAGTATCCGCAGTACGAGAAGGTCGGTCTGCGCGACCTGTGCACGCAGATTCACGGTGTCTACAAGGCGAACGACATCGCCCGGCTGACTACCGAAATGTATTTGTCCAACATGGAACCGGCCATGCGGCCCGCCGACGCGTGGGCGCGGCTTGCGCACCGCGAGATCGACCGCGTCGAAATCGACCAGCTCGAAGGCCGCATTACCAGCGTCCTTTTAACGCCGTATCCGCCGGGCATTCCGCTGCTGATTCCGGGCGAGCGCTTCAACTCGACGATCGTGCGCTACCTCAAGTTCGCAAAATCGTTCAACCAGAAGTTTCCGGGCTTCGATACGGACATTCACGGTCTCGTCGCGGACGAGACGAGCCGGCGGTCGAGGTATTACGTGGACTGCGTGTCGTTGAAGGCAGAGGGCGGTTAGCCGGGCCGGACCTTATTTCCGGATCTTCTTGTTCTTCTCCATCCAATCCTTGACGTAGCCCTCGGCTTCCCTGATCTGGTCGCCGGACATTTCCGCCGCGACTTTTTTCATGGTATCGGGCGCGGTGTCGTCGCCCAGTTGTGCGGCGATGCCGAGCCACTGATAGGCGAGGACGAGATTCTTCTCGACGCCTTTGCCGTCCCAGTACATGCTGCCGAGATCGGCCTGTGCCTGGACGTGGCCGCGCGCGGCGGCTTCTTTGCGCAGGCGGGCGGATTCTGCGAGGTTTTGCGGGATTCCCTCGCCGCGGAAATAAATCGTGCTCAAGCTGTACTGCGCGCCGGGATCGCGCTGCGCCGCAGCCAGGTTCAGCCACTTGAGTGCTAGCGTCATGTTTTTCTCGACGCCATAACCGCGCGCATACATGAGGCCCAGGGAGGTCTGCGCGCGCACGTCGCCCTGCTTGGCGAGCTTTTCGTACCAGAACGCGGCTTGCTTGAAATCCTGCTCGACGCCTTTGCCGAGGTAATAAGTCTCGGCCATCTGGCGGGTCGCTGTTTTGTCGCCGGCTTCGGCGCGCACTTTGAGATCCCTGAGTGCGGTATCGTCCTGCGCGCAGGCGGCGCCGGTCGCGAGCGCGAGGACAGCGACGGCGACGATAGTACGAAAGCGCATGATACGAAAGCGCATGAGAGTCACCCTGGGTTGCGATCGTATACGGTCAGCCGGTAGCCGTAGGGATTTTTGTCATCCGCCGCGTGTCGGGTTGCGGCGCCCGCGCGCCACCGCTGCAGATCGAATTCCGGCATGTAAGTGTCGCCTTCGACTTCGGCGTCGACTTCGGTGAGATAAATGCGGTCGGCGCGCGGCAGCGCGGCTGCGTACAACTGAGCGCCGCCGATCACGAAGATCTCCCGGTCATTGCCGCATGCTGCAATCGCATCCTCGAGCGAAGAAGCGACGATTGCGCCCGGAACGTGATAGCCGTGCTGTCGCGTCACGACGACCGTCGTGCGGCCCGGCAGGATGCGCCCGATCGACTCCCAGGTGTTGCGGCCCATGATGATGTGATGTCCCATCGTGATCGTCTTGAACATTTTGAGCTCGCCGGGCAGATGCCAGGGAATCGACCCGTTCGCGCCGATCACGCGATTCTTCGCCATCGCAACGATAAGCGAGATCACACTGCGACGGGCGCTTTGATCGCGGGATGCGGATCGTAGTTCTCGAGCGTGAAGTCCTCGTACTTGAAATCGAAGAGGTTCTTCACGGTGGGATTGAGCCGCAGCGTCGGTAGCTTGCGCGGCTGGCGCGAGAGCTGTTCGCGCGCCTGCTCGAGATGGTTCATGTACAGATGAGTGTCGCCGAACGTATGCACGAAATCGCCGAGTTTCAGGCCGCACACCTGCGCGATCATCATCGTCAGCGCCGCGTACGACGCGATGTTGAACGGCACGCCGAGGAAAATGTCCGCGCTGCGCTGGTAGAGCTGGCACGAGAGTTT
>Ga0265314_10004074_pt1 | contig 13788 bp, 10 predicted proteins | sample 4126metaG_FD_203106 | JGI IMG/M metagenome (GOLD analysis project Ga0265314, IMG submission 203106) | Rhizosphere microbial communities from Carex aquatilis grown in University of Washington, Seatle, WA, United States - 4-1-26 metaG | ecosystem: Host-associated > Plants > Roots > Rhizosphere >... | reverse complement strand
GGATCATCTGCAGCGTCTGAAGCGGTTTCGCCGCGATGGCCGGCGCGGGGACGCCAAAGCCATGCGCAACCGCTTTGGGGCTCACGATCTCGAACTCGTTGTTGTCGTTCCAGGTCCCGGCCATGCCGACCTCGAGCAACGCGCTGGTGACCTTTTCGCGCCACCACAGGATCGTCGCCGCGTTGGTGAAATCGAGATAGGCGCCGGCCGCGCCCCAGAACTGCACCCATTCCGGATCGCCCTTGCCGTCGGTGATCAGAAGACCCTTCGACCGCGCCTCCTCGAACAGCGGATGGTCGGCGAGCAGCGCCGGCTTGATGTTGGGAATCAGGCGCACGCCCTTCTCCGCATAGGAGCGGACGAACGCGGCGGGATCGGGAAACTTGTCGCGGTTCCAGTGGAACACGTAGCGCTTGTCGCCGATGGACGTATAGCCGGATGACAGGTGGAAGGAATCGCAGAGGATGTCGTGCTCCTCGCACTTCGCCAGGAACTCCATCATCGCCGCCTGCGCATCCGGCCGGTCGGTGTAGCTCATGGTCGAGCCGGAATAGCCGAGCGCCCAGCGCGGCAGGAGCGCCGGCTTGCCCGTGAGCCAGGTGTAGCGGCGCACGATGCCGCCAACCGTGCCGGCGATGACGTAGTAGTCGAGATCACCGTGATCGGCGACGAAAAAACGGAACAGGCCGTGATAATTGCTGCGCTCGCAGCCCATGTCGAAGGTGCAATCCGACAGCGTGTCGTAGAACACGCCTGCGGCGGTGCCCGCGCTCCTGCGTGTGATGTAGAACGGTATGTGCTTGTAGAGCGGATCCGACGTGCGCGCGTCATAGCCCATCGCGTCGACATTGCACATCCGGAAGCGCCGACCCGCGCGGTCCATCTCGCCGCTGCGCTCACCCAGGCCGAAATATTTCTCGGACGGATCACGGACCAGATAGTGGTGAACGCGTTCGTCCCACCAGCCGAAATTGTAGGCCTGGGTCGGCCGGTCGCGCAGGATCGGACGCCAATCCTGCGCCCAATCATCCCAATTCTCCCACGCGCAGAGCAAGCCGGCGAGCTTGATCGTCAGGCGCAGCAGCGTGGTGGCGACGACCAGCGTTCCGACAGATTCGGTCACCTCGAAAGACGGCAACGAAAAACCCGTCACATCGAATCGATCGCGCCCCTCCGCCGGCACGTCTTCAAGGCCCGGCGCGATGGCCCAGCTCTTCGGCTGCTTGAGCACGCCGTCTGGGAGGACCATCACGCGAACGATGTCATCTTCCAAAACGAAGACATGCGCCACGGCCGGCCCGTCGCTCTTCAGCGTCAGGCGGTTGCCGTCGCGGGCGGCGAGATGGAAGACCGGGGGCTGGCGAAGCGTGCTCACCAGTTCGTCATACTACCGTCCTCGAGACGATTCACGGGGAGATAGGCGCGCTTGTACGGATATGTCGCGGCCAGCGTCTCGTCGAGCTCCACGCCCAGGCCCGGCGCCTCGCCGGGATGCAGCATGCCGTCGGCGAAGGTGTAGGCGTGCGGGAAGACCTGGTCGGTCTCCTTGGTGTGCAGCATGTATTCCTGGACGCCGAAATTCGGCACCGAGATGTCGAAATGCAGCGCCGCCGCCATGCACACCGGCGACAGATCGGTGGCGCCATGGCTTCCCGTGCGCACATGATAGAGATCGGCCAGGCTCGCGATGCGGCGCAGATGCGTGATGCCGCCCGAATGCACCACCGTCATGCGGATATAGTCGATCAGCTGCTCCTCGATGAGCTGCTTGGCATCCCAGATCGTGTTGAACACCTCGCCGACCGCGAGCGGCGTCGTGGTGTGCTGGCGGATCAGGCGGAAGCCGGCCTGGTTCTCCGCCGCGACCGCATCTTCCATCCAGAACAGCTTGTAGGGCTCGAGATCGTGCCCCAGCCGCCCGGCCTCGATCGGCGTCAGGCGATGATGCACGTCGTGCAGCAGATGCACGTCCCAGCCCAGCACTTCGCGCGCCGCAGCGAACAGCTCCGGCACGGTGCGCATGTATTTGACGGTGGACCAGACATTCTCGGTCGGCAGATCGGCGTCGGCCGGCTCGTAATATTTCTTGTCCTTCGACACGCCATAGGTCGAAGCGAGGCCCGGAATGCCCGATTGCAGACGGATCGCCTTGTATCCCTCCGCCTTGTACTTCACCGCTTCGGCGACGGTTTCCTCGATCGTCTTGCCGTTGGCATGGCCATAGACCATCACGCCCTCGCGGCAGGCGCCGCCGAGCAACTGGTAGAGCGGCAGGCCCGCGACTTTGCCCTTGATGTCCCACAGCGCGGTGTCGACCGCGGCGATGGCCGACATCGTCACCGGGCCGCGCCGCCAATAGGCGCCGCGATAGAGATATTGCCAGATGTCCTCGATCTGGTGCGCCTCGCGGCCAATCAGGCAGGGGATGACGTGATCGGTCAGATAGCTCGCGACCGACAATTCACGTCCATTGAGCGTCGCGTCGCCGAGGCCGGTCACGCCGTCCTCGGTTTCGATCTTCAGCGTGACGAAATTGCGTCCGGGACAGGTGACGATGACGCGGGCTGAGCGGATTTTGGACATGGTCCTCGTTGCGCGAAAGGAAGTGTTAGAGCTTATACGCCGCCTTGGCGAAATTGTAGGCGAGATCGACGATCAATTCCGTTGCCTCGTCCTCTTCCAGCCGGTGGCTCGTCACCAGTTCGGCAAGATAGGCCGCGTCGATACGGCGGGCGAGATCGTGGCGGGCGGGGATGGAGAAGAAGGCGCGGGTGTCGTCGTTGAAACCGACGGTGTTGTAGAAACCGGCGGTCTCCGTCGTCTGGCGGCGGAAGCGCAGCATGCCCTCGGGCGAATCGTGGAACCACCAGGCGGGGCCGAGCTTCAGCGCCGGATAGTGCCCCGCGAGCGGCGCCAATTCGCGCGTGTAGTTCGTCTCGTCAAGCGTGAACAGGATGATCGTGAGGTCCGACCTGTTGCCCACCGCATCGAGCAGGGGCTTCAGATCATGGACGTAATCGGTCGCCATCGGGATATCGGCGCCGACATTGGCGCCGTACTTCGCGAACAGCGCGGGGTTGTGATTGCGGAAAGCTCCCGGATGGATCTGCATGGTCATGCCGTCGTCGCACGACATTTTCGCCATCTCGGTCAGCATCTGGGCTCGGAAGAGCTCCGGATCTCCGGCGCCGCGACGCCCGGTCATCAGGCGGTCGAACAGCGACTGCGCCGCGGCCAGCGGCAAATTCGCCGTCCGCGCGGTCGGGTGGCCGTGATCGGTCGCCGTCGCGCCATGCGCGCGGAAGAAAGCCCGGCGGGCGCGATGGGCATTGAGATAGCCCGTCCAGGTCGCCGTGTCCTCGCCCGTCAGCGCACCGAAGCGCTCGACATTGGCGACGAAATCGTCGCGGTGCGGATCGATCACGTCGTCGGGGCGATAATTGGTGATGACCCTGCCCGGCCATTGTTTCTCGATGATCGCGTGATCGGCCAGTGTGTCGAGCGCACCTTCGGTGGTCGCGATCTTCTCGATGTTGAAGCGGGTGAACAGAGCCCGCGGCCGGAACGAAGGTGTCGCCAGCGCGGCATTGATCGTGTCGTAGTAGTAATCGGCGGTATTGGCGCCCAGCCGCTGCCCGAACCCGAACACGGTCGCGAAGACATGATCGAGCCACAGCCGCGACGGCGTGCCGCGGAACACATGATAGTGCTCGGCGAACAATTTCCAGGCCGCGCGCCGGTCGGCGTTCGGGTTCTGAAGGCCAAGCGCTTCGAGCGTGACGCCCTGCGAATAGAGCATCCGCGCCACATAGTGGTCCGGCCACAGGAACACGCTGGTCGCGTCCTCGAATGGCGCATCGGTCGCGAACCATTTGGGATCGGTGTGGCCGTGCGGCGATAGGATGGGAAGCTTCTCGACGCGGCCGAACAGATCGCGCGCGACCTTGCGCGTCGCCGGATCGGACGGGAAGAACCGGTCGGGATGCAGCTTCAGCGCGGGCATCAGCGGATGACTCGGGCGCCCTTGCCCTTCATCACCGCCTCGACTTCCTTGGCGTTGACCATGGAGGTGTCGCCCGGCGTCGTCATCGCGAGCGCGCCATGCGCCGCGCCGTATTCCACCGCCGCCTGCGGCCCCTTGCCTTCCAGGAAGCCATAGGCGAGGCCCGAGGCGAAACCGTCGCCGCCGCCGACGCGATCATAGATCTCCAGATTCTCGCGCATCATCGACTGATAGAATTCGCCGCCGGCATAGAGGATCGCCGACCAATCGTTGAACGTCGCGGTCTTGGCGTTGCGCAACGTCGTCGCCGCGACCTTGAAGTTCGGATATTCCTTGACCGCCGTCGCGATCATCTTTTTGAAGTTCGCCGGATCGATGGCGGAGATGTGCTCGTCCATGCCTTCGACCTCGAAGCCGAGGCAGGCAGTGAAATCTTCCTCATTGCCGATCATCACATCGACATATTTGGCGATGTGCCGGTTGATCTTGCGCGCGCCCTCCTGCCCGCCTTGGCTTTTCCACAGCGAGGCGCGGTAGTTGAGATCGTAGGACACGACGGTGCCGTGCTTGCGCGCCGCTTCGACCGCCTCGATCACGGCCTCGGACGTGTTGGGCGCCAGCGCCGCGAAGATGCCGCCGGTGTGGAACCAGCGCACGCCTTCCTCGCCGAACAGTTTCTCCCAGTTCACCTCGCCCGGCCTGATCTGCGACGCGGCGGAATTGGCGCGGTCGGAGCAGCCGAGCGCGGCGCGGATGCCGAAACCCTTCTCGGTGAAGTTCAGCCCGACGCGCGTGTTGCGGCCGATGCCGTCATGCTCGCGCCAGATGACGTGGCTCATGTCCACGCCGCCTTGGCAGATGAAATCTTCCACCAGCCAGCCCAGATCGTTGACCGGCAGCGCCGTCACCACCGCGGCGCGCTTGCCCCAGCATTTGCGCATGGCGCGCGCGACGTTGTACTCGCCGCCGCCCTCCCACACGGTGAATTGCCGGCTGTTGCGCACCCGGCCGAAGCCCGGATCGAAGCGCAGCATCACCTCGCCGAAGGAGACGCAATCCCATTTGCAGTCCTTGGCGGGACGGATGTTCAGGATATCAGCCATCACTTGCTTCCACGAATCTCTTTGATCAGACGCACGGTGTCGCGGACCTTCTTCTCGATGCCGTCATAGTCCTTGGCGTCGAGCAGCTTCTTACTGATCAGGTTCGAGCCGATGCCGGCCGCGACAATTCCCGCGCCGAACCATTCGCGCAACGAGGCTTCCGTCGCCTCGACACCGCCGGTCGGCATGATCTTGGTCCAGGGCATGGGGCCGAGCACCGCCTTGACGAAGGCCGGCCCGCCGACGCTCTCGCCCGGGAAGACCTTCACGATCTCGCAGCCGAGCTCCTGCGCTTCGCTGATCTCCGTCGCGCTGCCGCAGCCGGGGCTGTAGGGAATGCCGCGCCGGTTGCACAGCCGCGCCACCTCCGGATTGGTCATCGGTCCCACGACGAAATTCGCTCCATTGGCGATGTAAATGCCGGCGGTGGGGGCATCGACCACCGAACCGACGCCCATGATAACGCTATCATCGGCCTTGGCGAAGTGCCGAGTCACCTCCAGGAAGACGTGCACCGCGAAGTCGCCCCGGTTGGTGAACTCGATGCACTTGGCGCCGCCATTGGCGCAGGCCTGGATGACCTTCGCGCAGACCTCGGCGTCGGGGTGGTAGAAGACCGGGATCACGCCCTGGTCGATGATGGCGGCCAATGTCTTCAGCCTGTCCTTGGCCATGTTTTCGCTCCCGGATTCCTGCGCGGCGGGCACTCTGCCCCGGCGGAAACCGCTTGTCATTTTCTCAGATGGTAACCGGTGTCATTTTCGGGGGCAACTGGTCTCGGGCCGGGCCGGGCCGTTTATGGCGAGTGGCGGAAGGCGAAGGTCTCAGTGCCCGATCAGCCAGGTCGCAGTCGCCTTCCAGAAGGGCGCCACGGTGTAGAGGTAGGCGACGGTCAGCTGCATCGCTGCGATAGCCCCCACACCCCAGAGATAGGCCGGATAAAGCCGCCTGCGCGTGACGAGATCGTAGGCGCCCAGGCTCAAGATCAGCAGGTCGCTCGGCAGATAGGTGGACGCGAGGAATGGCCAGAACCCATCGCCCAGCGCGGCGCCGAGACTCGGTGACAGCCAGCGCGCAAAGCCGGCATCGGAGATGTAGAGCGTCGACAACAGCATCAGCCGCTTGTGGGCCGACGACGTGTTGCGCAGGAGAAAGGCCGCTGTCACTAGGCTTGCGAAGACGACGATGTCGGAGAGCTGGATGGCGAGAAAGGCGGGATCGCTGTCCTTGGTGCCGAACGCCGCGCGCTGCATCACGATCGCGGTCGCCGGACCGATGATCACCATGAACAGCGCCAGCCACATCATCGCCGCGCCGAGCCGGTAGTGCAGTTGTGGCCGCTTCGTGCGGATCAGCAGGACTTGCGTTGTCAGCAGCACGAGCCAGCCGACGAAGGCGACGGCGTGCACATGGACGATCCATGGATAGGCCGGCGCGTTCGACCGGATGTGATCCTGGATGTCGCCGCCGAACCCCATGACGATGCCGACCCAGATCGCCAGCACCAAGCCTAAGAAGAAATTGCGGTCCCATTTGTGATAGGGCGCGAACGGCGCGCCGCGCACCGGCGCGGTACCGAGAACGGTGTCGGCCATGCGTGCATCCCTCGACGACGGATGCTTTTTACCGTGCCCCGCCGCCGCCGTCGATTACGCGACCGCCAATGATCAAAATGTTTCGCCCTAGCGCGTCGACAACCCGCCATCGATGACGAGCTCGCTGCCGGTCACATACCGGGACTCGTCGCTGGCGAGGTAGAGCACGCCGGCCGCGATATCCTCCGGCAGGCCCTTCTTGCCGATCGGCACGGCCATCTCGGAAATCTGGTCGAGGTTCGGCGCGTTGGCGCCCGGCTGTCCGGCGCCCGGAACGATGCCCAGCCAGATCGGCGTCTCGATGATGCCCGGATGGATGGAGTTCACGCGGACATTGTCGCGCGCCGCGCCGCATTCCATCGCCACCGCCTTGGAGAACAGCCGCACGCCGCCCTTGGTGGCGCAATAGCCGGCCAGCGTCGCCGAGCCCTTGAGGCCCGCCAGCGAAGAGATGTTGATGATCGAGCCGCCGCCGCTGGCGCGGATCAGCGGCAACGAATGCTTCACGCCCAGGAACACGCCGTCGAGATTGATCGCGGTCTGCCGCCGCCAATCGGCCAGCGTCATGGTCAGCACCGAGCCGGCAATGGCGATGCCGGCATTGTTGACCAGGATGTCGAGCCGGCCGAATTTCGCCTTCACATCGGCGACGACGCTCTCCCACGCCGCCTCGCTCGCGACGTCATGATGCAGATAGATTGCGCGGCCGTCGTTCTTTTCGATGGCGGCGGCGACGTCCCGGCCCTGATCGTCCTGGATATCGGTCACCGCGACCGCCGCGCCTTCCTTCGCGAGCAGCAGCGCGCTCGCACGCCCGATCCCGCTCGCCCCGCCGGTGACGAGGGCGACCTTGCCTTTGACGCGATCTGCCATGCGATGAACTCCTAATGCAGTTTGGAAAGGAAGGCGTCGAGCGCCGCGTTGAACGCGTCCGGATTGTCGATGTTCGCGGCATGGCCGGCATTCGGAATGACCGCCTTCTGCGCACCGGGGATCTTCGCCGCCATGTAGTCGGACGCGGCCAAGAACGGCGTGTCCTTCTCGCCGACGATCACGATGGCAGGCACCTTGATGCCGGGCAGCGACTCGATCACCCGCGCATTGTTTTGTGTCAGCATGCCCCGCGCCGCGCGTGCCAGGCCTGTGGCGTCGCGATGGTGGGCGGTGCGCCGCTCCGCGCTGCCGCCGCTCAGCAATCCCAGGCCGTCGGTCTCGCAGCGTTCGGCCGTCTTCAGCGCATTGCGGTTCCAGCCGTCGCGCGCGTCGTCTTTCTTATAGCCGGGGCCGGTATCGATGATCAGCAGCGCCTTCACGCGCTCCGGATGCGTCGCATGGAACGCCAGCGACATGTAGCCGCCGAGCGACAACCCGCCGATGATCGCCTGCTTCGCGCCCACCGCATCCAGCAGCGCCGCCATGTCGGCGACGGTTTTCTCCTCGCTATATTCGCCCTGGTCGGACGGATAGTCGCTCTGCCCATGCCCGCGCATGTCCCACAGCACGAGTTTGTGGGTCTTCGACAGCGCCGCGATCTGGCCGCGCCACATCTCGGCCGTGGCCGAATAGCCATGCGTCAGCAGGAGGACCGGCCCTTCGCCGTGCACCTCGTAGTATAGATTTACGCCGTCGCGGTTGAGTTTGGGCATGGCGGTCTCCCCGACAATCGGCCTCTCGCGGGCCGCGCGGCGATATTGGAAGCCTGTAACGAATCCGGCAAGCGCGGCGAATTCGCTTCACGGGGCTGCTATGGTGGGTGGCCAAATCAAGGTCTTGAGATGACGGACGCAACCCAGCCCGTGCCGCAGGGGAAGATTGGCGAGACAGGGGACGCTGCTATCGATCGCGTCCGCGCCGTCCTGCGCCTCCGCCCCCACGGCCCGCGCAAGCCGACCTATCTGTTCTATCGCCACACCGTGCCGGTACGCCTGCTGCACTGGATCAACGCGATCTGCATGGCTGTCATGCTGATGACCGGCCTGCAGATCTTCAACGCCCATCCCGCGCTCTATTGGGGCAAGACATCGGACTTCGACCATCCGATCCTGTCGATGACGGCCCAAGGTACAGCCGAGAAATTCTGGGGCGTGACGCAGATCGGCCCGTGGACCTTCAACACCGACGGGGTGTTCGGCGTCTCCGACACCGACGGCGTCAAGACGGTGCGCGGCTTTCCCGCCTGGGCGACCATCCCCAGCGCCTCGCCAAGCCTGGCGCTCGGGCGGCTCTGGCATTTCGCCTTCGCCTGGCTGCTGGTGATCAACGCACTGGCCTATTTCGCCTATGCCTTCTGGAGCGGACATTTCCGAAAGGAATTGCTGCCGACAAGGAAGGACTTCGCCGACCTGCCGCACGAGATCGTCACTCATGCCAGGCTGCAATTCCCCAAAGGCGAGGCGGCCAGGCATTACAACAGCCTTCAGCGGCTGAGTTATTTCGTCGTGCTCTGCATCCTCGGCCCGCTGATCGTGCTGACCGGGCTCACCATGTCGCCGACGATGGACAGCGCCTTCCCGTTCCTGCTCTGGGTGTTCGGCGGGCGGCAGAGCGCACGCACGATCCATTTCATCGTCGCGTTCTCCTTCCTCGGCTTCTTCTTCGTCCATATCGCGGCGCTGATCGCCTCGGCGCCGATCAACGGATTGCGTTCCATGATCACCGGTTATTTCGCGATCGAGAAGGACGAGCCCGATGTCTGAGCGCGCCACCCGCCGCGGCGTCCTCGCGCGCGGCACGGCCGCCCTCGCCACGCTGGCGCTGGCCGGCTGCACCGGCATCGCGGATTCCCCCTGGGCGGTGAACCTGCTCGGCGAAGTGGAGAAGCTGACCAGGCGCGCCCAGCGCCTGTTCGCCGGCAGCCACGCCCTGGCGCCGGAGTTCAGCAAGGCCGACATCGCGCCGGTCTTCCGCGCCAATGGCACGCTCAATCCCAACACCAACGACTACAACATCCATGTCTCGGAAGGCTTCAAGAACTGGATCATCCCGGTCGGCGGCCTGGTCGAGACGCCGCTGCGCCTGTCGCTCGCCGACATCCGCAAATTCCCGCCCCGCACCCAGATCACACGCCACGATTGTGTCGAGGGCTGGAGCTGCATCGGCGAATGGAAGGGTGCGCCGCTGGCCGCCATCCTCGCGGCGGCGAAACCGAAACCGGAGGCGCGCTATGTCGTGTTCTACTGCGCCGACCCGATCGGGGAGGAGGATGTTGACACGCTGGGAAATCCCATTCCCCGTCCGTTCTATTACGAGAGCCTCGACCTGCTGGAGGCGACCCATCCACAGACAATTCTTGCGTATGAACTGAACGGTAATGTTCTTCCCGTAGAACACGGCGCCCCGATCCGGGTGCGGGCCGAGCGCCAGCTTGGCTACAAAATGCCCAAATTTGTGCAGCGCATTGATCTGGTCGCGAGTTATGACCGTATCGGCGGGGGCAAGGGCGGCTATTGGGAAGATCAGGGCTATCAGTGGTATGGCGGCATTTGAATAAATCCGCCGCGGTTTGGCGCTTTGTCGCGGCCCCTTGCCGAACAGGGGCACTAATCCCAATATCCTGAGTTATATTTGTAGGTAAGCCTGATTCTGCAACACGGGTATGGGGTATGATGCGCCTTCCTTCCACTCTCGCGGTCCTGTTGCTGGCAGCCGCCCTGTCGGGCTGCGCCTCGACCGATCCGAGCGGGCAGAACGATCCCTATGAGCAGACCAATCGCCAGATCTTCGACTTCGACCATAAGCTCGATCACAATGTCGCGCGCCCGGTGGCGGTCGCCTACAACACGGTGATCCCGTCCGTCGCGCGCGACGGCATCCACAACTTCCTCGCCAATCTGGATTCGCCGGTGATCTTCGCCAACGATCTGCTCCAGGGCGAGACGACCCGCGGCGGCCAGACGCTGGGCCGCGCCGTCGTCAATTCCACGCTGGGCCTGGGCGGCCTGGTCGACGTCGCCGCCAAGATCGGCATCCCCGGCCATGACGAGGATTTCGGCCAGACGCTCGCGGTGTGGGGTGCGGATGAAGGCCCCTATCTCGTCCTGCCGTTCGCAGGTCCCAGCAATCCGCGCGATGTCGTCGGCATGGGCGGCGACATAGCGATGGATCCCTTCACCTACATGAAGTGGAACAATTCGACCCTCTATTCGATGATCCGCGCCGGCGTCGGCGTCATCGATCTGCGCGCCCGCAATGTCGACAATCTGGATCAGATCGAGCGGACGTCGGTCGACCTCTATGCGACGACGCGCAGTCTCTACCGTCAGCACCGCAACGCCGAAATCCGCAACGGCGCGCCGGACACCGAGAACCTGCCGAACCTGTAAGGCTTACTCCGCCGGGGCCGGCGGTGCATCGCCCATGAGGCGGGAATAGAACCGGTCCCACGCCGCCTTGCGCCGCTGCCGCCAGCCGTCGAGATAGAGATAGACCACCGGCGTCGTGTAGAGCGTCAGGATCTGACTCACCACCAATCCGCCGACGATCGAGATGCCCAACGGCTGGCGCAGCTCGGCGCCCGTGCCGTAGCCGAAGGCGAGCGGCATGGCGCCCAGGATCGCGGCAAAGCTCGTCATCATGATGGGGCGGAAGCGCAGCAGGCACGCCTTGTAGATCGCGTCGCGCGGGCTCAGACCCTCCTGCCGCTCGGCCTGCAGCGCGAAATCGATCATCATGATCGCGTTCTTCTTCACGATGCCGATCAGCAGGATGACGCCGATCATCGCGATCAGGCTGAACTCGACATTGAAGATCAACAACGCCAGCACCGCGCCGACGCCGGCCGAGGGCAGCGTCGAGAGGATCGTCAGCGGATGGACATAGCTCTCATACAGGATGCCGAGCACGATATAGATCGTCAGGATGGCCGCCAGGATCAGTGTTGGCTGGTTGTTGACCGAATCGGTGAACGCCTTGGCGGTGCCAGCGAACATGCCCTGGATCGAGACCGGCACCTTGATCTGGGCCATCTTCTTCTGGATCGCGATCGTCGCCTGGCCAAGCGACACGCCCTTGGCGAGCTCGAACGAGAAGGTCGTAACGACGAACGGGCCCTGGTGATTGATGGCGAGCGGCGCGGAGGACGGCCCGAAGCTCGCCACCGCCGCCAGCGGAATCATCGTCTCCTGGCTCGTGGACACCGAGGAGCCGGTCGAGGCGCCGCCCCGCGCGCTGTTAACCAGCGCGTTCTGCTGCTGGTTGCGCACCAGGTCGGCCGCGATCGCGCTTGCCGTCAGGCCCGTCGTCGATCCGACGGCTGTCGTGTTGCTGGCGGCGGGCGCGATGACCGTGGTGCCGGCGACGGCGCCGCTCGCCTGCGTGCCGCTGATCGAGCCGCCCGACGTGCTGATATAGATGTCCTTCAGCGTCTCGGGGCTCTGCCAGAACTCCGGCGCCACCTCCATCACCACATGATACTGGTTGAGGTCCTCATAGATCGTCGAAACCTGGCGCTGGCCGAAGGCGTCGTAGAGCGTGTTGTCGATCTGCGTGGTGTTGACGCCGAGCCGCGCCGCCGTCGCACGGTCGATCTTCAGCGCGACTTCGAGGCCCTGGTCGCCGCGGTCGGAATTGACCTGGTCGAGCTCGTCCATGTCGTTGAAGGCGTCGGTGATCTTGGGCAGCCACTGTTCGAGCTCTTCGAGCGTGTCGGCCGTGATGGTGTACTGATAGGAGCCGCTGCCCTGGCGGCCGCCGGCGCGCACGTCGCGCCCGCCCGTCAGGAACAATCGCGCCCCGGTGACGGCGGAGAGGCGCGGCGCGATGCGATCCATCACCTGCTGGGTCGACAACCCGCCGCGCTGGTCGAGCGGCTTCAGCTGCACGAACACGCTGCCGGTGTTGGTGGCGCCGCCGCGCGGCCCGCCACCGCCGCCGGTCACGCCGGTGACGGTCGCAACCGCCGGATCCTCGCTCACGATCTTCATGAACTGAGCGAATTTCTGCTTCATCAGCTGGAACGAGATCGACGGGCCGGCGCGGATCATGCCGAAGGCCTGGCCGGTGTCCTCGTCCGGGAAGAACCCCTTGGGCACATAGTAGTAGAGCGCGAAATTCGCGAAGATCGTGATCAGCAGGATCAGCGCGATCCAGCCCGGGATGCGCAAGGCAACGGCGAGCGTGCGCGCGTAGAAATCCTGCGCCGCGTTGAAGGCGCGCTCCGACAGGCGCAGCAGCAGGCCCTGCCGCCGGTCGCCGCGATGCAGATCCAAAATGGCGCAGAGCATCGGCGTGGTCGTCAGCGAGACGACCAGCGAAATCGCGATCGCGATGGTCAGCACCATGGCGAACTCGTTGAAATAGCGCCCCGCGATGCCGCCCATCAGCAGGATCGGGATGAACACGGCGGTGAGCGAAATGCTCATCGACAGCACGGTGAAGGCGACTTCGCGCGTGCCCTTGAGGGTGGCTTCGAGGCGCGGCATGCCCTCTTCGATGTGGCGCGAGACGTTTTCGAGCACCACGATGGCGTCGTCCACCACGAAGCCGGTCGCGACCGTCAGCGCCATCAGCGACAGATTGTTGAGCGTGTAGCCGAGCAGGTACATCGCGCCGAAAGTGCCGATCAGCGACAGCGGAACGGCGACCGAGGGGATGATCGCGGCGCGCCCGTCGCGCAGGAAGAAATAGACCACCAGCATCACGAGCAGGATCGAGACGATCATCGAGCGCTGCACGTCGCGCAGCGAATCGTGGATCGTGCCGGTGCGGTCGAGCGCGATATCCAAATGGATGGATGGCGGCAGCGCCGCCTGGAGCTGCGGCAGCACGGCTTTCACATTGTCGACGGTCTGGATGATGTTCGCGCCGGGCGTGCGGAACAGGAGCACCAGAATCGCCGGCTTGTTGTTGGACAGGCCGATATTGCGTACGTCCTCGACGCCGTCGTCGACCTTGGCCACGTCCGCGAGCCGCACCGCCCCGCCGTTGCGATAGGCGACGATCAGCGTCTTGTACTGGTCGGCCTTGGTGGCGGTGTCGTTGACATAGACCTGGTAGCGCTGCGAATTGTCTTCCACCGCGCCCTTCGGCGCATTGGCGTTGGCGGCCGACAGCGCGGCGCGCACGTCCTCCAGCCCGATGCCGTATTTGA
>Ga0265314_10004073_pt1 | contig 13790 bp, 9 predicted proteins | sample 4126metaG_FD_203106 | JGI IMG/M metagenome (GOLD analysis project Ga0265314, IMG submission 203106) | Rhizosphere microbial communities from Carex aquatilis grown in University of Washington, Seatle, WA, United States - 4-1-26 metaG | ecosystem: Host-associated > Plants > Roots > Rhizosphere >... | reverse complement strand
CGAGCCGAACGTGGAGAACGTCTGGCCCACGTTGTCGAAGCCGAGCCCGAGCACCTCGAACGTCGCACCGATGTTGAGCACCGGCATCAGTGCTTGTCCGGCGATCGTGGACGTGACGCGCGCCGACTCGATCCGCGCGCGCGCCTCGATCACCTCGGGCGCGTGATCGACTGCGTTCGACACGGCATCTGCGGTCCCCACCGACGAGAGATGCGGCGGCGCGGGCTCGGTCGACGGGAGCACGGCGCCCTCGCGACGACCGAGCAAGCGCGCGAGCACGATGCCTGCGTTGGCGACGGTGAGCTCGGCGGTGGCGATCGTCGTGTCGATCGCGGCGAGCTGCGCCTCGAGCGTGAGCACGTCGGCGCCGGAGAGCGCGCCGAGATCCGCACGTCGCTGCGCATCGTCGCGCTGCCTCTGGATCACGTCGTGCGCCGAGTGCTGGATCTCGAGCGCGCGCTCGGCGTACCAGAGCTCCCAGTACGCGACGAGCGTGTCGCGCAAGAGGCCGCTCGCGGTGCGATCGCGCGTCGCGTCGAAGCCGGCGCGATCGGCGCGCGCTTGATAGAGCGACGCGTAGCCGACCGTCTCGCCGAAGCCGCGCAGCAGAGACTGCGAGACGGTGAGCTGAGCGTTGAAGCCGTAGCCCGGGCCGGTGGTGACGATGTTCGCGCTGCCGGCCTGGAGCGAGGCCGCGCGCAGCGATCGGATGCCGTCGACGCGGCCCGTGATCGTCATGCCCCACGGCAGCGCGCGCGAGATCTGCGCGCCGAGATCGAGCTGCTCGGAGTACGGGTAGATGATCGTGTGTGGGCGCGTGATCGTCGGGAGCGAGAGCCCCGTGAGCGGATCGGGCGGACCGGCGCCGAATGCGAGCTGCGGCGTGTTTCCGACCGATCCGTTCGCATCGAGCTGCAGCATGAACTGGTAGAACGCCTCCTGCTCGACGACGAACCGCTGCGCGCTGCGCGCCGTGAGCACCGCCACCTGCAGCGTCGGGCTCTGTGCGATCGCCTCGTCGGCCGCGCGATCCATCGAGATCGTCGACTGAGCGTGAGCCAGCGAGCTCCAGCCGAGCGCGAAGCCCACCACGAACAGGACCGGTCTCATATCGTCGCCTCTTTCAGCGGAGCCTGCGGGATCGTTCGCTTGGTCTTGGCGAAGCGATCGAGCGTCACGAACACGACGGGCGTGGTGAAGAGCGTGAGCAATTGCGATGCGGCCAGGCCCGATGCGATCGTCACGCCGAGTGGCATGCGCAGCTCGGAGCCCACGCCGTGGCCGAGCGCGAGCGGCAGCGCGCCGCCGATCGCCGCGAGCGTCGTCATCAGGATCGGCCGGAAGCGCAGCACCGCGGCCTCGCGGATCGCGTCGTGCGCCGACTTGCCTTCCTCGCGCTGCTTCTCGAGCGCGAAGTCGATCATCATGATCGCGTTCTTCGCGACGATGCCGACGAGCAGGATGATGCCGATCATCGCGACGACGTTGAGCTCGAGCCCGAACGCCCAGAGCGCCACCAGCGCGCCGACGGCGGCGGGCGGCAGCGTCGAGAGGATCGTGAGCGGATGGATCAGGCTCTCGTAGAGGATGCCGAGCACGAGGTACACGACGACGATTGCCGCGAGGATCAGCCAGAGCTGCGTCGACATGGACGACTGGTACGTCTGCGCGGTGCCGGCGAACCCCGAGTGGATCGTCGCCGGCAGCATGATGCGATCGCGCGCCGCGTTCACGATCTGCACCGCATCGCCGAGTGCGGCGCCGGGCGCGAGATCGAACGTGAGCGTGACCGCCGGGATCTGCCCCTGATGGTTCACGGCGAGCGGCGTCCGCTCGCGCACGATGGTCGTGAACGCGCGCAGCGGGATGAGCGCGCCGCTCGCCGAGCGCACGCGCACCTGATCGAGATCGTCGGGCGCGTCGCGATCGGCTGCTTCGACCTCGAGCACGACGCGCACCTGCGTCTCCTCGGTGAACGTCGTCGCGATCTGGCGCTGACCGAACGCGCTCGAGAGCGCGTTGTCGACGTCGCGCGGCGTGATGCCGAGACGTGAGGCGGTGTCGCGATCGATCGCGACGTGCAGCGCGAGGCCGCCGTCGGTCTGATCGGTCGAGACCTGACGCAGACGCGGCTCGCGACGCAGCTCGGCGAGCAGGCGCGCGGCCCACGTGCGGAGCTCGGCGACGTCCTCTCCTTGCAACGTGTACTGATAGGCCGAGCGACTCATGCGCCCACCGACGCGGAGATCCTGTGCGGGCGAGAAGAACACCTGCACCTCGGGATCGCTCGCGAACTGGCGCCCGATGCGCGCGGCGACGACGCTCGCCGGAACACGACGCTGCTCCATCGGGCGCAGCGAAGAGAAGAGCGTCGCCGTGCTCGATGCGCCACCGCCGGGGCCTCCGCCGACGAACGCGACGACGTGCTGGACGGCCGGATCCTGCCGGAGGATCGCGCTGACGCGCTGCTGGCGCTCGACGAGCGCGGGGAACGACGTGTCGTCGGGCGCGGCCGTCGAGCCGAACATGATGCCGGTGTCCTGCGTCGGGAACAGGCCGGTCGGGACGGTGTACGCGAGCAGAACCGTGAGCGCGACCGCGAGCACAAACATCCCGAGCGTGCGGAAGCGACGCACGAGCACCCAGTCGAGCCCGCGCCCGTACGCCGCCGCCATGCGATCGAACTGACGGCCGAACCAGCGCGAGATGCGCCCTTCGTGCGTGTGCATCTGCGCGCTCAGGATGCGCGAGCACATCATCGGCGTGACGGTGAGCGAGACGAACGCCGAGATCGTGATGGCGGCGCCGAGCGTGAGCGCCATCTCGCGGAACAAGCGGCCGACGATGCCGCCCATCAAGAGGATCGGCAGGAACACCGCGAGCAGCGAGGCGGTGATCGAGACGATCGTGAAGCCGATCTGACGCGCGCCCTCGAGCGCGGCGCGATACGGCGCGTGACCTCGCTCGATGTAGCGCACGACGTTCTCGGTCACGACGATCGCGTCATCGACCACGAAGCCGGTCGAGACCGTCAGCGCCATGAGCGAGAGCACGTTCAGGCTGAAGTCGAGCAGGTACATCGCGGCGAACGTGCCAGCGAGCGAGAGGGGGACCGCGACGCTCGGGATGATCGTGGCGCGCAGGCTGCGCAGGAACAGGAACACGACGAAGACGACCAGCACGACGGAGATGATGAGCGAGCGCTGCACCTCCGAGACGGCGGCGCGGATCGTCGCCGAGCGATCGATGACCTCTTCGATCGATACGGCCGGCGGCACCAGCTCGCGCAGCTCGGGCAAGAGCGCGCGCACGCGCTCGGTCGTCTCGATCACGTTCGCGCCGGGCTCGCGCCGGATGATGAGCAGCACCGCGCGCTCGCCGTCGGCCCACGCGGCCGCGCGATCGTTGACGACTCCGTCGCCGACCGTCGCGACGTCCGAGAGACGCACCGGCGCGCCGTCGGCGTTCGTGCGGATGATGAGATTCGCGTAGGAGCTCGCGCCGAAGAGCTGCGACGACGGACGCACGTCGAAGCGCAGTCCGTCGCCGACGATGCGGCCCGCCGGGCGGAGCTGTGTCGAGCCGGCGACCGCGGCGCGCACTTCGTCGAGGCCGATGCCGCGCGCTTCCAGCGCCGCCTGGTTCACCTCGATGCGCACCGCGGGCTGCGCGCCGCCACCGACGACGACCTGACCGACGCCCTCGAGGCTCGCGATGCGCGGCGAGAGAACGGTGTCCGCGAACGCGTACATCCGCGGGATCGAGAGCGTCTCGCTGCGGAGCGCGGCGATCATGATGGGCGTGTCGGAGGGATCGATGCGTCGCTGCGTGGGTCGCGCCGGAAGATCCGACGGGAGATCGGCCGCGGCAGCCGCGATCGCGGCTTGCACGTCGCGGCCCGCGGCATCGACGCTGCGATCGAGATCGAACTGCATCGTGATGTTCGTAGAGCCGAGCGAGCTCGAGCTCGTCATGTCGGTCAGGCCCGCGATGCGGCCGAAGCGACGCTCGAGCGGCGCCGCCATCGCGGCGGCCATGGTCTCGGGGCTCGCCCCCGGCAGCTGCGCGGTGACCATGATCGTCGGGTACTCGACCCGCGGCAGCGGCGCGACGGGCAGCTGGAAGTACGCGACGAAGCCCGAGAGCGACACGCCGACCGCGAGCAGCGTCGTCGCGACCGGCCGCGTCACGAACGGCGAGCTCAGGCTCATTCGGCGCCCTCCGGCTCGGCGTCCGCGGACGGATCGTTCGGATGCGCGGGGCCGATCTCCTGACCGCCGAAAAACATGCGCACGCGCTCCATCGCCAGATAGACGACGGGCGTCGTGAGCAGCGTGAGCAGCTGCGAGAAGAGCAGACCGCCCACGACCGTCACGCCGAGCGGCTGACGAAGCTCGGCGCCGGTGCCGGTGCCGAACGCGAGCGGCAGCGCGCCGAGGAGCGCGGCGGCCGTCGTCATCATGATGGGCCGGAAGCGCAACAGACACGCCTGCCGGATCGCGTCGTGCGCCTTCATCCCTTGCTCGCGCTGCGCTTCGAGCGCGAAGTCGATCATCATGATCGCGTTCTTCTTCACGATCCCGATGAGGAGCACGAGGCCGATCACGCCGATGACGTCGAGCGGCATGCCTGCGAGATCGAGCGCGAGGAACGCGCCGACACCGGCCGACGGAAGCGTCGACAGGATCGTGATCGGGTGGATGAAGCTCTCGTAGAGCATCCCGAGCACGATGAACACCGCGAGCAACGCCGCGATGATCAGCGGCGTCTCGCTCGTGAGCGACGACTCGAACTCGGCGAGCGTGCCCTGCAGCTCGGCGTGCACGCTGACCGGAAGACCGATGTCGCTCTCCGCTGCAGCGATCGCATCGAGCGCATCGCCGAGCGAGACGCCGGGCGCGGTGTCGAACGAGACGGTCGTCGCAGGCATCTCCGCTTGGTGCCGCACGACGAGCGGCGTCGAGAGCGTCTGGAAGTGCGCGAGCGCGGCGAGCGGCACGACGGCGCCCGAGTTCGTGCGCACGTGGAGGATGTCGAGCGCACCGACCTGCTCGCGATCCTGGGGCGGCAGCTCGAGGATCACGCGGTACTGCGTGAGCTGCGTGAAGATCGTCGACACCGGGCGCTGTCCGAACGCGTCGTAGAGCGTCTCGTCGATGGTCGAGATGCTCACGCCGAGGCGCGAAGCCGTGTCGCGATCGACGTCGACCGTGCGCGCGAGGCCTGTCGTGGACGTGTCGCCGCGCACGTGCTCGAGCTCGGGTCGTGCGGCGAGCGCGGCGACCACGCGCGGCGCCCACTCGGCCAGCTCGGCCGGATCGGTGTCCTCCAGCGTGTGCTGGTAGGCGGCCGGGCTCGTGACGATGTCGAGCGCGAGGTCCTGCACCGGCAAGAGCGCGACGTCGATGCCCTCGAGCTCGCCGAGCTCGCGGCCGAGACGCGCGACGATCTCGCTCGCGCTCGCGCTGCGCTCTTCGTGCGGTCGCAGCGACACGGTGAGCCGACCGCGATGCGCCGCAGGGCTCGAGCTGTCGGCACCGACGGCGGAGATGACGTGCGCGACGTCGGGATCCTGCGCGATGCGATCAGTGACCGCACGCTGTCGCTCGGTGAGCGCTTCGAACGACGAGTCGCCGCCGACCTCGGTGAAGCCGACGATCAGCCCCGTGTCCTGCACCGGGAAGAAGCCCTTGGGCGAGTCGATCGCGAGCCAGACCGTGAGACCGAGCGTCGCGACGGTGATGACGAGCGTGATGCGTTGGTGATCGAGCGCGACGTCGAGCAATCGAGCGTAGCCGCGCGTCGCCGCGTCCATCCCGCGCTCGGCCATACGCACGAACCACGTACGCTGCGTCTCGTGCGGCTCGGGGCGCAGCAGATACGCGCTCATCATCGCGGTCAGCGTCAGCGACACGAGCGCGGAGATGACGATCGAGGTCGCGAGCGTCACCGCGAACTCGCGGAACAAGCGCCCGACGATCCCTTGCATGAAGAGCAGTGGGATCAGCACGGCCACGAGCGAGGCCGTGAGCGACACGATCGTGAAGCCGATCTGCTTGGCGCCTTCGAGCGCCGCATCGAACGGCTTCTTTCCCTCTTCGATCAGGCGCGAGATGTTCTCCACCATCACGATGGCGTCGTCGACGACGAAGCCCGTCGCGATCGTGAGCGCCATCAGCGAGAGGTTGTTGAGCGAGTAGTCGAACAGGTACATCACGCCGAACGTGAGCACCAGGGAGAGCGGCACCGCGACGCCCGGGATGATCGTCGCGCGCGCGCTGCGCAAGAACACGTACATGACGAGCACGACCAGACCGATCGTGAGCGCGAGCGTGAAGCGGACGTCGTCGAAGCTCGCGCGGATGGTCTCGGTGCGGTCGCTGACGATCTCGATCTCGAGATCGCTCGGCGCCGTCGTGCCCAGCGTCGTGAGCAGCGCCTTCACGCGATCGGTGACCTCGAGGATGTTCGCGCCCGGCTGACGCAAGACGTCGAGCACCACGGCGGGCCGCCCGTCGACCGAGGCGCCGATCTCCTCGTTCTCGACGCCGTCGACGACGTCGGCCACGTCGTCCAGACGCACCGGCGCGCCGTTGACGTACGCGATCACGAGCGGACGGAACTGGCTCGCATCGGTCAGCTGGTCGTCGGTCGTGAGCGAGTAGTCGAGGCGCGCGCCGTCGAGGCTGCCCGTCGGCAGATGCACGTTCGAAGCGACGATCGCCGAGCGCAGATCTTCGAGCGTGAGCCCGAGCTGCGCGAGCGCGCGCGCATCGGCCTGCACCCGCACGGCGGGTCGCTGACCGCCGCTGATCGCGACGAGACCGACGCCCGGGACCTGCGAGATGCGCTGCGCGATCACCGAGTCGGCGCGATCGTCGACGTCACGCAGCTGCAGCGTGCGCGACGAGACGGCGATGGAGAGGATCGGCGCATCGGCCGGGTTGGCCTTGCTGTACGTCGGCGGCGCGGGCAGCTCCGCGGGCAAGAGCGCTGCGGCCGCGTTGATCGCGGCCTGGACGTCCTGTTGCGCGGCGTCGATCTCGCGATCGAGATCGAACTGCAGCGTGATCTGCGAGGTGCCGTCGCCGCTGACGGAGCTCATGCGCGTGAGCGACGGGATCTGACCGAGCTGACCTTCGAGCGGCGTCGTCACCGAGGCCGCCATCGTCTGCGCGTTCGCGCCCGGCAGCGCGGTGAACACGACGATCGTCGGATAGTCGACGTCGGGCAGCGGCGCGACCGGCAGCTGCGAGTACGCGACGAAGCTCGCCATCGCGAGCCCGATGATCAGGAGCGACGTTCCGATCGGCCGCCGGATGAACGGCTCGGAGATGCTCATGTTCGACCCGTGGTCGTCTTCACGGGGATCCGCGGCGAGCAGCGCCGCCTCCGCCCGCACCACCGGGCGCACCACCGGGGGCGCCGCTCGGCGGAGGAGGATCCGACTCCAGGTGCACCTCGGCGTCCGGCCGCAGCCGGCTCTGACCCTCGCTGACGATGTCGTCCGTGAGCGCGAGGCCGTCGTGGATGATCGCGACGTCGTCGACGATGCGATCGACGTGCACGGCGCGCACCTGCGCGTGGTGATCGACGATCACGTACACGAACGCACCGTCGGGCCCCTGCTGCACGGCCGAGTCCGGCACCACCATCACGCCCTGCCGCGTCTCGAGCAGCATGCTCACCTGCACGAGCTGGCTTCCCCACAAGCGCTCGTGCTCGTTCGGGACCTCGGCCTTCATGCGGATCGTGCCGGTCGTCGCATCGACGCGGTTGTCGATGACGCTCAGGTGCCCTTCTTCGAGCACGGTCACTCCGTCGCGCGCGAGGATCCGGACGCCGAGCGGCGCCTCGTGCTGGCGCTCGACGACGCCCTGCAGATCGTCTTGCGGCAGCGTGAACACGACCGCGATCGGGTTCACCGACGTGATGACGACGATGCCGTTCGCGTCGCTGCTGCTGACCAGGTTGCCCGGATCGACCTGCCGCAGGCCCGTGCGGCCATCGATGGGCGCGGTGATGCGCGTGTACTGCAGGTTGAGCCGCGCGGCATCGGCGGACGCGCGATCGGCCTGCACCGTCGCATCGAGCGAGGCGACACTCGCCTCTTGCGCCTGAAGATCCTGCGTCGAGAGCAGCTCGTGCGCGTGCAGCTGCCGATCGCGCTCGAGCACCACGCGCGCCTGACCGAGCGAGGCCTCGTCGCGCGCCAGCACCGCCTGCGCCTGCGCGAGCACCACGCGGAACGGCCGCGGATCGATCTGCGCGATCACGTCGCCCGCGTGCACCGGCTGTCCTTCGGCGAACGACACGCTCTCGAGCTGACCCGACACGCGCGCGCGCACGACCGCGGTCTGCAGCGGCGTGACGGTGCCGAGACCTTCGAGATGGATCGGTACGTCGCGAAGCTCGGGATGCACCGTGCGGACGGGCGCCGGGCCTTGCTCTCCGCCGGGGCCGCGACCGCCCGCACCACCGCGTGGCCCCGCGGCGTTGCGCATGCGCAGCGCGACGATGCCGCCGATCAGCACGACGACGAAGAGCAAGAGACCGATGCGCATGGCCCACGACGCCTTCGCGGGCGCGGGCGTCGTGGTCTCGTTCGCCACCGCACTCGTAGCGGGGGGCGTCGCGCTCGGCTCTTGCATCGCCCCCGAGGCTAGCGAGCGGCGTGTAGGGAGCGAGCCAGTTTGCGTAAGGGTTGGTAAAGAATCGGGCGCGAAAAGCTTTCTGGGACAAAGCTCTCGTTCGTGGCTGCCGCGCGCATCTTGATCGTCGACGACGACGTCGAGCTCGCGAGCCTGATCTCGGACTACCTCTCGTCGGAGGGCTTCGAGATCGAGGTGGCGCACGACGGCGACACGGGCCTGACGCGCGCGCGCTCGGGCGAGCACACGATGGTCGTGCTCGACGTGATGCTGCCGAAGCGCTCCGGCCTCGAGGTGCTGCGCGCGCTGCGCGAGTCGTCACGCGTGCCGGTGCTGATGCTGACGGCGCGCGGCGACGACGTCGATCGCATCGTCGGGCTCGAGATGGGCGCGGACGACTATCTCGGCAAGCCGTTCAATCCGCGGGAGCTCGCCGCGCGCCTGCGCGCGATCCACCGACGCGTGAGCGGAGACAGCAAGCCGCCGCGCGAGGTGCTCGAGGTCGGCGACGTCGTGCTCGACGTGGGCGCCGGGTGTCGCGAAACGGTCAGGAGGTCGCGCTCACGACCGCCGAGTTCGCGCTGCTCGAGCTCTTCCTGCGCTCGGCGGGCCGCGTCGTCTCGCGCGATGCGATCGCGGAGAACGTGCTCGGTCGCCGCCTCTCGCCGTTCGATCGCAGCGTCGACGTGCACGTGTCGAACCTGCGCAAGAAGCTCGACCCGAGCGGTACGGCAGACCGCATCAAGACGGTGCGCGGCACCGGCTACATCTACGCGACCTGATCGTGCGCAGCCTCTTCGCACGCATGTTCCTCGCGTTCGCGGTCGTGACGGTCGGCGCGACGCTCGGCGTCTCGATGTTCTACGACGTCGGCATGGCGCGACGGCAGGAGCAGCGCATCGCGCTCGTCTCGGACGCGCTGCGCCTCCACGGCGAGGAGGCCGCGCATCTCGGCGCCGTCGGGCGCGGCGGCATGGCCGATCAAGAGCTCCTGCGTCTGGTCGACGAGACCGATCTGCGCGTCGCGATCGTGGTCGACGGCGAGCGGGCCTCGGGGATCGGCGACGTTCCCGCCGGCGCGCTCGCGCTCGATCCGCGTGAGCCCGGCACGGTGACGCGCAGCAACCACGACGAGGACGCGTGGCTCGCCTATCGATCGATCTCCGCGCCCGACGTCGTCGTGGTCGGCGCCGTGTCGACCGCGCGACCCTCGTTCCTGCGCGAGGTTCGCATCGCGATCCTCATCATGGTGGTCGCGGTCGTCTCGTTCCTGCTGGCGCGTTTGCTGACGCGGCCCATCCGCTCGCTGCGCGCCGCGACGCGCAAGATCGCCGAGGGCGACACGAGCGTACGCATCGGCAAGGTCGCGGGCGCGGGCGACGAGATCGCAGGTCTCGCCGAGGACTTCGATCGCATGACCGCGCGCATCGAGAGCCTGCTCGAGGTGCGCGAGCGGCTCTTGCGCGACGTCTCGCACGAGCTGCGCTCGCCGCTCGCGCGCTTGCAGGTCGCGCTCGGCATCGCGCGACAGAAGAACGGCGCCGACGTGATGCCGCTGCTCGATCGCATGGAGAAGGAGACCGAGCGTCTCGGCGAGCTCATCGGCCTCGTGCTCTCGATGGCGCGGCTCGAGCAGGCGCGCGAGCTCGCATCGCCGGGCGACGTGCGGCTCGACGAGATCGTGGGATCGCTCGCGTCGGATGCCTCGTTCGAGGCGCAAGGCTCCGAGCGTGGCGTTCGCATCGTGCGCACGGAGCCGATCGTGGTGCGCGGCGATGCCGAGCTCTTGCGTCAGGCGGCCGAGAACGTCGTGCGCAACGCGCTGCGCTTCGCGCCGCCGTCGACCAAGGTCGAGATCGAGCTCGTGCGAGTCGGGAGCAAGGTCGAGCTGCGCGTGCGCGACCACGGCCCGGGCGTTCCGGAAGAAGCGCTGCAGGAGATCTTCCGGCCTTTCACGCGCGTGGAAGCGGCGCGTGATCGTGCGTCGGGCGGCGCGGGCATCGGCCTGGCGATCACGGAGCGCGCGGTGCGATTGCACGAAGGAACGGTCGTCGCGCAGAACGCCGACGGCGGGGGCTTGCGCGTGATCATCACGCTACCGGTCGCTGTCTAACGGCCCGACTCGTTGAGTCGGTTCAGCTCGCCGTAGTGGCGATCGGCGAGCGAGGTCAGCGCGCGGACGGTCGAGCGGAACGCGCGGCGGTCGAAGTTGGAGTCCGTGTTGAGGATCATCGCGAGCCGCACTTCGCCGTCCGTAGGATCCCACTCGAACTTGCCCATGAGCATCGTCCAGTTCAGCTCCATCAGACGGCGCATGACCACATCGGTGTGCGCGCCCTCGCTCGTCACGACGAGATAGCGATCGACGTACGCGTAGATCGTGTCGGTCACGTCGCTGTACGAGAGGTGCACCTCGTAGCCGCGGTTGGTCGAGCTCCCCGTCTGCGTCAGGCGACAGTGCGCGCGCTGTGAGTCGGTCGCTTCGCACGAGGCATCGGCCACGCCCATCGCGGTGAGCTCTTCGCGCATCGCAGCGAGGTAGCGCGGCTGGCCCTCCGGAACGGTCGCCGTCGTCGCGGCCGGCGCCGCCACGGCCGCCCGAGCAACACCTGCATCGTGGCCCGACTGCGCGAGCACGGGTGCGCTCGTGCTCCATCGACCGATCACGATTCCAGCGAGAACGAGGGCGATCGACAGGACGCGGCGCTTCATAGGCGCTTGCATCCCACGCCGGGGAAAGGTGGGTCAAGGTGCGGATGCGATCGGTCTCGTCGGCAAATGCACCCTCGGCGGCTGCGCGCGCTACGCTCGGCTCGCAAATGCGCGGGCAGAACCTGAAGTTCTTCTTGGGCGTCCTGGTGTTCCTCGGGATCGTCGGGGCCGTCTTGAAGACCTGGTACGTCGACATCGTCACGGTCGGCCACGACGGAATGGCGCCGACGCTCTTCGCGGGAGACACGGTCCTCGTGTGGCGCGGCTCGGAGCCCGAGCACGGAGCGATCATGCTCTGCCATCACCCGACCGATCCGACGCGCTTCGTCATCGGGCGCATCGTCGGACGCAACGGCGCGGCCATCCGCGCCGATCGCGGACGCTTGCAGATCGAAGAGACGTACCCACCGATCGATTGGCACGGCACCGTGCAGTACGCGGACCCCGTCAGTCATCAGCCGGTGGCGATGCGCTGGGGCTACGAGGCGCTCGGCAACGACAACCACCTCGTCTTCCAGCGCGACGGGCGCGAGATGCAGCTGCGCCCGGTCGGGTACTACGACGGCTTCTACCTGCTCGACGACAACCGCACGTATCCACGCGAGGACAGCCGCGAGTTCGGCGCCGTGCCGGAAGGGCGATGCGTGGGGCGCGTGTTCATGCGCGTCGCGATGTCCCCCTCCACGCCGCCCGAGATCGAGAACCAGCGCTTCCAGCTGCTGCGTTAGCCGGCGCGATCATCCGGCGATCGGGATCAGATCGCGCAGCACGCGCGCGCGCTCGCGGGCGAGCGGGATCTTCGGTTTGTCGGGATGCGCGAGGAGCATGTCGAACGTGCCCGCGCCGCTCGGCTCGAGCGTCTTGATGCGATCGAGACGCACGAGGTAGCCCCGATGCGATCGGAAGAAGACGCCGCGCGGCACGCGCTGCTCGATCGCCGAGAGCGTGAGATCGAGCGCGAAGCGATCGGTGTCGGTCACGGCCCACACGAGCTCGTCCTTCATCTCGAACCACGCGACGTCGGCGATGTCGACGACGACGAGCGCGCCGCGGCGCTTGACCGCCAGACGCGTGAGCGGCTCGCCGGTGCTCGCGCCGAGATCACTCGAAGAGGCGCCGAGCACGCCTTGCTCGCGACGCTCGCGCACGCGATCGACTGCCTGTCGCACGCGCGGAAGGCGCGCGGGCTTGAGCAGATAGTCGACGACGCCGACCTCGAAGCCGCGGATGGCGCCCTCGTCGTGCGCCGAGACCACCACGACCGAGAGGCCGGGCCAGCGCGCATGGATCGCCTCGGCGAGCGCGAGCCCATCGGGCCCCGGCATCCGCAGATCGACGAACGCGACGTCGGGCGCGAGCTCCTCGGCGAGCTCGAGCGCGCGCGCGGTGTTGCCCGCCTGGCCGACGACCTCGACGGCGCCGGTCTCCCCGAGGAGAAAGCAGAGCTCGTCGCGCGCGAGCGGCTCGTCGTCCACCACCAGGGCTCGAAGCAGGGTCACGCGGCTCTCTCCTCGGACGGCGCAGCAACGCGCGGCACGTCGCTCTGCATTCCCGGATCCACGGTGCCGAGCGCCGCGATCGGCAGTCGCAGCGTCGCGATCGCTCCGTCGTCCTCGATCGCGAGCGCGAGCGAGGCGGCCTCGCCGAATCGGCGCGCGAGACGCTCGCGCAAGGTCGCGAGCGCGATCTTGGCGCCGACCTCCGTCTCCGGGAGCGACGCGCCTTCGGTGTGATCTTCGACCGTGACGACGAGCACGCCGCTATCGTCACGCACGCGGATGCGGATCACGCCCGCGCCCTCGTGTCGCGCGACGCCGTGGCGGATCGCGTTCTCGACGAGCGGCTGCAGGCTCAACGCGGGAACGCGCAGCGCGGCGAGCGACTCCGGCAGATCGACCTCGAGCTTCACGCGCTCTTCGCCCAGGCGCGCGCGCTCGATCGCGAGATACGCCTGCGCATGCGCGACCTCGGCACGCAGCGGCGCGTCGTCGGGATGCGAGAGCAGGTAGCGATAGAGATCGGCGAGATCGGCGACGAGCTCGCGCGCGCGCTCCGGATCTTTGCGGATCGTCGCGCGCACCGCGGTGAGCGCGTTGAACAAGAAGTGCGGCTCGAGGCGTCGTCGCAGCGACTCGAGCGTCGCGTGCTCGGCTGCCGCGCGTGCTTCGACGAGCTCGACCGCCGCGCGCTCGCGCGAGACGACGACACGCGCCACGGCGACGAAGAGCGTCACGCCTGCCGCGTTCACGAGGAGCTTCACCACGTGCGCAGGCCAAGCCGGCAGGTAGCGCGCGGTCGTACCGGCGAGGACCAGGCCCACACCGACGACCACGATGTGCACGGCCTGGATCCCGACCGCCATCGCGAACACGCGCGGAGGATCGCGCACCCACTCGGGCCGTCGCTCGGCGACGATGCCCGCGAGCA
>Ga0265314_10004067_pt1 | contig 13797 bp, 13 predicted proteins | sample 4126metaG_FD_203106 | JGI IMG/M metagenome (GOLD analysis project Ga0265314, IMG submission 203106) | Rhizosphere microbial communities from Carex aquatilis grown in University of Washington, Seatle, WA, United States - 4-1-26 metaG | ecosystem: Host-associated > Plants > Roots > Rhizosphere >... | reverse complement strand
CTGAACCAGACCGTCGACGTCGCCGCGATGGAAAACGCCGGCGTTCCTCCGGCGGTGCGCGATCTGGTGGTGCGCTGCACGGCGAAAAAGCCGGAAGACCGGCCGCAGAGCTTCAAGGTGGTCGCCGAGGAGCTTCGCGGCATCCTTGCAGGCGAATCGAAATCAGCTGCTACGCGACCGGTTCCCAGAGCAACGGCGCCACCTGCGCCGGTTCAGCCGCAACCCGCGAGCCCCGCTCCAAGCCACGCTTCAAGTAAATTTCCGATATGGATTGGCGTCGCTGTCGCGGTAGTGGTGATCGCGGCTGGAATCGCCTATTGGATGTTGCGTCCCACGCCGGTGCCAGTTGTGCCCGGAATGATCTACGTGCCGGCCGGAACATTCCTGGCAGGTGAAGATAAGAAACCCGTCAGCCTCAAAGCTTTCCTCATCGACGAAACCGAAGTCTCCAATGCCGACTTCTGCAAGGCGATGGCCTGCAGCATCGAGCCCGGGAAAGAAAATCTTCCCAAGGTAGGCGTCACGGTCGCCGAGGCCCGCGCGTATGCCAAGCAGATCGGCAAGCGATTGCCAACGTCGCTTGAATGGGAGCGTGCACTGCGCGGGACTCAAGGCGCGTTGTTCCCGTGGGGCGATCAGAAGGATGCCTCGAAGGCCAATGTCGACGACAATCCTTCGCACATACACGATTTGATGCCGGTGCGCTCGTTTGCCGGGCCGCCCTTTAACATGATCGGCAACGCGTGGGAGATGGTGGAAGGTTCAGTCACGCCCAGCCCGACCGCCATCGCCATGTTCGCCACGGTCATGACTCCGCCGGCGACGGCCCAGGAACCCTGGATCACCATGCGCGGAGGCTCGTTTGACCGCGCGCTGGAGGCGGGATTCGCCTATGATGCGGTGAGTATTCCGGAACGCTTCTCGGGGCGGGACGTCGGCTTTCGCTGCGCGAAAGATCCCTTTTAGCGTTTCTCGATCGCTGCCCGAACCTCTCGGATTTGCTCGGCGTGGCGCCGGGCGTGACCAGCGATGATCATCAGCGCCTCCACGCCGTTAAGTGGTCCGAAGACTGGGTGAACCGACGCGAGCGTATAAAGATCCGCGGCACGTTCTCGCGCGAACTGCAACGTGCTGCCGCGAGCGGCGTGAAACCGTTCCAACCCTTCAGCCAAGCTCGTGAAGCGCCCTTTCGGCAAGACCGTTTCCGGAGCTTGTCTCTTGGTTGTTCGATCCACAAACCGCAGCGCCAATGCCGCCTCCCTCGTTTTGTCTTCTGGTGGGACTTCCTTGTGTTCTCCGCCCGCAAGCCGTTTCAGAAAGATCTCCTCGACCGTGGTCACGTGTTCCACGCACTCCAGCACCGACCAGCGATTCTCCTCGGGCCGGGTCGTCGCCATAGATTCCGGAAGGCCTTTGGCCGAAGCGTGAAAGTCTTCGCTGCTTTTCTCAAGGATCTCGATGATCTCAATTGTTTCTGAGGGAGCCATGTCGAAATTCTAGCTCAATATAAAGGCGCTTCTCCGGGCGGACGAGTCTTCCAGCGACGGTGAATCCACAACCATTGATCGGGATGTGCCCGAATCACGCTTTCGAGCGCGGCGTGGACCAGCTGCGTGTCGGACTGCACGTCGCCAATCATGGGAATCTCGGGATCGAACCGAAGAATGTATTTCTTCTCTTCCTCCGACCACAGAGCGTACCCGGGCACCACAGCCGCTCCGGTGTGATGCGCGAACTTGACGAAGGCCGTCCCGGCGCAGGCTTTGCGCCCGAAGAAATCGATGAAGACGCCCTCAGCCGGCGTAGTGTTCTGGTCGATCAGGATACCTACCGCGTCGCCCTCTGACAACGCCTTCAGAATTTTGCGCGCGGCTTCGTGTTTTTGGATGATGTGATTGCCGGACAGCGCGCGACGCTTTTCGACGAAGGCGTTTACGCGGGCGTTGTCAAGAGGGCGCACCACGATATGCATGGGAGCGGTCATCAGCGCATGCGAAAACGCGCTCAACTCCCAGTTCCCGAGGTGCGCGGTCGCGACCAGAACGCCCCGGCCCTTAGCTTGCGCGACCGTGAAGTTCTCCAAGCCGTCATAGCGGATCCACTCGTGAACGTTGGCGCGCGTGACCGTAGGGAACTTCGCGACGCTCGCCATGATGCGCCCTACCGAGAGAAAAACGCCGTCAGTGATCTCATTGGAACGATCGGCGAATCCCGCGAGCTCGAGATTGCGGATCGCAATGCGCCTGAGTCGCGGCACGCCCCAGTCGAGCGCCTTGGCATAAGCGCGCGCCTTGAGCTCGAAGGAGGTCACTCGATCCAGCCGCCGCCTAGCACGAGATTGTCGGAATAAAATACTGCCGCTTGGCCGGGAGTTACAGCGCGCTGCGGCTCGTCGAAGCGAATCTCAACGCGGTCGGGATCTGATGTGGGTAAGATGATTGCTGGCGCCGCGGCATGCTTGTTGCGAATCTTCACTTCCGCCCGCACGGGCTCCGAGGGAGCGGCGATCGAGATCCAGTTCACTCCGCTGGCATGCGCCCGATCGCATAGCAGTTCCCGATCCCGACCGACCGTCACGCGACGGCTGGCTGGATCGGTCGCAATCACGTAGAGAGGCTCGCCCGCGGCCACTCGCAGACCACGCCGCTGGCCGACGGTGAAATGATGAACTCCCGCATGCTCGCCGACCACCTGGCCATCGGCTGTTACTAGCTCGCCCGCGACTTCCTGCGGCGCGATTCCCTGCTCGCGAAAATACGCCTCGATGAAGGCTGCGTAGTCACCGTTGGGGACGAAACAAATCTCCTGGCTATCGGGCTTCGCAGCAGTAGGAATACCCAATTCACGCGCAAGCTCACGCACTGCGCTCTTCTCCATCGCGCCCAGCGGAAACATCGATCGCGCGAGTTGATCCTGCTTCAGGCCGAACAGGAAATAGGTCTGGTCCTTGGCGCGATCCACGCTGCGCAGCATTTCCCAGCGCCCGCTATCCGGATTCCAGCGGATCTGCGCGTAGTGGCCCGTGGCAATTCGGTCAGCACCCACGCCCGCGGCCATTTCCAGAAACCGGTCGAACTTGATGAAGTTGTTGCACAGGGTGCAGGGGATCGGCGTACGCCCCGCCAGATACTCGTCGACAAAAGGCTTCACCACTTGGTCCTCGAAATCGCGCTCGAAGTTGACCACGTAATAAGGAATCCCGAGAATTTGCGCAACCGCGCGGGCATCGTAAACATCGTCGAGCGAACAGCAGCGTCCCGTGGCCTTGTCGCTCTGGATCTCCGGCAGCCGTCGTTGGTTCCAGAGCTGCATGGTCAAGCCGATGACGTTTTCACCGCGCGCCTGCAGCATGCCCGCGACCACCGAGCTGTCCACTCCGCCTGACATGGCGACCGCCAACGGCTTCTCAGGCATACGCAGGTGCCAGCTTTCGCAGGTGCGCAACGGAATCGACCAGCGCCTCGACCAGCGCGTCCACTTGCTCGATGGTGTTGGATCGCCCCAGTGAAAAGCGGATGCTCGATCGAGCCTCCAACCGGCTTAACCCTATCGCCAACAGCACGTGCGATGGCTCGGGTGCGCCGCTCGAGCAAGCCGCGCCGCTCGATACGGCGAATCCTTTGAGATCCAGCGCAATCAACAACGCATCACTATCGATCCCGTCGAAACGAATGTTGGTAGTGTTCGGGACTCGAGGTGCACCAGCTCCGTTCACGCGCGTATCCGGAATTCGGTCAAGAATACTTTGCTCCAAGCGATCGCGCAAGGCAGCTTGACGGCGATTCTCGGCCTCGCCGTGGTCGCCTATCCATTCCGCCGCACGCCCCAGCGCGACTGCGCCCGCGACATTCTCGGTTCCCGCGCGACGCTCACGCTCATGACGTCCGCCGTACATCATCGGCTTGAGCGACGTTCCCTTGCGAACGTATAACGCCCCGACGCCCTTCGGCGCACCGATCTTGTGCCCGCTGAGCGCGTATAGAGCAACGCCCAGGTCAGCCACGCTGATCGGAATCTTCCCCACCGCCTGCACACCGTCGGAGTGCAGCGGAATACCCGCCTCCGCCGCGATGCGCGCGATCTCGGCAATCGGCTGGATCGTGCCGACCTCGTTGTTGGCATGCATCACGCTGATCACTTTGGTTTCGGGTCGCAAAGCGCCCCTGATTGCATCAGGATCGACCATCCCGCGGCCGTCCACCGGCACCAAAGTATGGTCCATCTGCGCGACGCTCGCGAGCACGGCCGGATGTTCGAACGTCGTCGTCACCACGTGACCACACCTGGCATTACCTAAAACGACGCCGAAGATCGCCAGATTATCGGCCTCGGTTCCGCCGCTGGTGAAGACGATTTCCTGCGGCTCCGCACCCAATAGCTCAGCCACCAGCTTGCGCGCCGCATCCAGTCTCTGCCGGGCCGTCTGTCCAAAATGATGAATGCTGGACGCGTTGCCGTACACTTCGGTCATCACCGGAAGCATTGCTTCCAGCACTTCCGGCGCAACCGGAGTCGTCGCGTTGTGATCGAAGTAAAATCGCTGCACGGCTAACTATGATCTTATCAGCCGCCCTCAAGGAGCAGCCCGCCTACACAGCTGATACACAGAGGTGAGTCCGACGCGGCCCGCCAGGCAATAGCGCTGGAACCAGGCGGCGAGATCCGGGTAGTTGTGTATATCCAGCCGCGGGTTGTAGGCGCTGAGCCCGTCCACGATAATCGAAGGTGAACTGCGCAGTAGCTCCGCCCGGTTCTGGCGCGCCCAATCGGGGTCCACGCTGCTCGCTTCGCGCAGGTGGCGGTCGGCGGGAACACCCGTCAGAGGTTGCGATTCCCACATGCGCGATGCCACCGGGAGCCGGGTGTAAACCACCAGGTTCGGGCGGTAGCCCCAGACAAAAATCGTGTCGCCTTCCCGTGCCAAAGTTCGGATCAACGCCGACGCCTCGCGGCTCTCCTGGTCCAGGGCCACGTCGCGCCAGGCGTGGGTCCGTCCAGCAAGGTCGTCGGCGGCCAGCAGGAAATAGCGAGGGCCGAACCGGATCATCGCTACTAGAGCGGCCGCCATCATCACGATGGTCCCGATTCGCCGCAGCGGCGCACGCGATTCTCCAGCCAACACACAAATGCCTCGGGCGCCCGCGATCGTCAAGGGCGGCAGCATCTGGTTGAGATAATGCGGCGAGAATCGCCAGCCCACGCCGGCTGCGGCCAGTGAAATCGCCGACCACGCTAAGAGCCGCGCACGGGGACCGTCATCTTTCTTCCGCACGAACTCCCGCACGAAATACCAGACGGCTGCGAGCCCCAACGCCGCGTGGAACCCAAACCAATTCACGAGCCGGATCAGGGCGCTTTCAACCGGCGTATCGCCCGGTGGCGCGCCCGCATACAAGAATCCCCAGCGCCAGGCGCTTTCGATATAAGCCGAAAATGCGTGCTGCGACACGAGCCATCCCAGAAGCAACGCATTGGGAATCACGAAACCAACAAGAAGCAAAGGCCATGCGGCGGGCGCGAAAATAATACACACCAGCAGCACTGTCAAGCCCTTGATGTTCATCGCGAAAGCGAGCCCCGCGGCTAGACCGGCAGCCAGCGGCTTTTGCTTCCAAGCCAAGTAGACCGCCGCCAGATGCGGCAGGATCATCAGAGTGTCAGGTTCCAGCGGAATCGTCGCTGCGGGCAGGTAGAAAATGAGCGAAAATGCCAGCAGCCCGGCCGCCCAATATCCTTCACGCCGCCCCCACAAGCCGGACGCGAATCGAAACGCCACGGCACACGATGCCGCAGCGATCGCCGTTCCAGCGATTCGCACAGGCCACCCCGGCCACGCTCCGAAAAGTACGGCCACCATTGCGCTCAGGGGAGGCTTGTCGTACCACACGTCCCGATACAGCATCTTGCCGTGGAGCATCTGGATCGCGGCGGCCAGATGGTAGTCCTCATCCGCCCACAGGATGTTCACGTGACACAGCCGGGAGAGCAGGATCACTCCCGTCAGGGACATCCAGAACCACCCCGAGGATCGTAGGATTGGAAGGCGAACGTGCATGCCGGACTATCCATTGGAGCACAGGGTCATTCCTGGCGGCGCATGATCCTGCGATACACTACTAAAGAAGGAAATACATGGCGAAAATCTCGGAAGTGTTGGGTGGAGCTGCGGCTATTGCCAAGGGAATGTCGGTGACGTTCCGGGAAATGTTGAATCCCACGCTCACGGAAGACTATCCTGAAGCTCCGGCAAAATTTCAAGAACGCTATCGCGGCGTGCATGAGCTGCAACGCGATGAAAATGGCCTGGAGAAGTGCGTGGCCTGCTTCCTATGCGCGGCAGCGTGCCCGGCCGAGTGCATCTACATCGAGGCCGCCGAGAATACCAACGAGCTCCGCATCAGCGGCGGCGAACGGTACGCCAAGGTCTACAACATCGATTACAACCGCTGTATTTTTTGCGGGTTCTGTGTGGAGGCCTGCCCCACCGACGCCATCACCCACGGCCACGGTTTTGAGATCGCCAGCTACAATACCTCCACGCTGATTTATCGCAAAGAGCAGATGCTGGTACCGGTGCCCGCCGGGGCGCATTTCCCGCTCAAGGCCGACACCTCCCAGGCTGCCGAAGGGCATTAGGGAGCCGCCTCCCGGGACCCTCCATGATTCTGCCAACTACAGCATTCACGGTGTGGATCGTAGCGATTCTTTCCCTGCTGTGCCTGGGAAGCTGGGCAAATACCCTCAAGCTGGCCGGCAAGTGGCGCTTCGAATATTTCTATTACGATTTTGTGTTCGGGATCCTGCTGTGCACGGGCGTGGCAGCGCTGGCTCTGGGATCGGGACGTGCCCAGGAGCTCACTTTTCAGGACAATCTGCTATTGGTGGGCTATCGAAAAATGGCCTGGGCCATGGGCAGCGGCGTAGTGCTGAACCTCGGAATGCTGCTGCTACTGGCCGCCATGTCGATCGCCGGGATGAGCGTCGCGTTTCCGTTGACTCTGGGTGTGGCACTCGTGATCGGAGCCGTGTGGGATTTTGCCAATGCCACTCAGGCGAATACACCTTTGACGTTCATCGGAGTCGCTCTGCTGGCGGGGGGCGTGGTTGTCGCCGGCATAACCTACACGCGGCTCCTGCGGGTCCTTCGTGACGCTGCGCAGAAGGCTCTGACTCCGGATCCACGAACGAAGTCGAAGCGCCAAAAGTCGGCCGGGGCGACGCTGGTAATCATTTTGTCCGTGATAGGTGGAATCGCGTTGAGCACGTTCCCGAAAATTCTGGGCGAGGCCACCCTCGGAGATGGCAGCCTTGCTCCTTACCCAGCGGTGCTTTTGCTCGCGGTGGCCGCGCTGCTGTCATCGCCCTTTTTCGTACTGTTCTTCACAACGTTTCCGGTGACTAGCACAGCGGGTATGCCCTCCGGATACTTGGCCGGGAGCGGGAAGCAGCATCTGATGGGCGTAGCCGGAGGAATCGTGTGGGGTGCCGGCATGCTGACCAGCCTGATGGTAGCGGGCGCTCCGCGAAATGAGCAACCTAGCCTGTTGATCCAGTACGTGCTGAATAATGGGGCTCTGCTGGTGGCTGTGGCATGGGGCATCCTCGCCTGGCAGGAGTTTCGCGGGGGCGGCGACCGCGTGCGTATGCTGGCCACCGGCATGGTTGTTCTGTTTCTAGCGGGACTGGCCTTGGTGGCCTTCGGACTTTCCCCAAAATGACGCTGCACGGCCGGCGCCTGGCCCGCGTCAGTTCTTACGAGATGAACTGTGTACTTTTCCTGCTGGCCCTAACTCTAGCCGGTTCTCCAGCATTTGCCGGGGAATACGTGGTGTTTTCCAGCGGTCTGAAGCTGCGCGCGGATCGGCATGAGCAGTCCGGCGGCATGATTCGCCTGTTCTACAACGGGGGAGTCACCGAGGTCCCGGAGAAGCTCGTGTCCGCATTCGAAGAGGAAGACTTGGTGAAGCCGGAGCCCGTCGCGGCGATCATTCCACCTGTTGTCAAACCGGAAACGGTCGCGCCTGCAGCGTTCGGCCCAAGAGCGTTCGGCCCAAGAGAGATGGTGCGCGATGCCGCGCGACGCTCCGGCGTTCCTCCGGAATTTGTCGAGAGCGTGGCTCAAATCGAATCGGGATTCCGGCCTGACGTAGTCTCGCCGAAAGGTGCCGTGGGAGTGATGCAGTTGATGCCAGGAACGGCCAAGACGCTGGGGGCCGATCCGCACGATACCGCCCAGAACATCGACGCGGGCACGCGGCTGCTGCGCGAGCTGCTGCTCAAGTACGACGGCGACGTGGTAAAGGCTTTGGCCGCCTACAACGCCGGCGAGGGCGCGGTCGACAAGTATCAGGGGATGCCGCCCTATAACGAGACTCGCTGGTACGTGAAGAAAGTGATCGACGCGTATCAAAAAGCCGGCGGCCAGTAAGCCGGTCTCAGCGACTCCACTTCAAAATCGGTTTTCGCGCCGCGGCGACCTCATCCACTTTAGTTGTGCGCGTTGAATGCGGTGCCGTTGACACCAACTCCGGATTCTCCTTAGCTTCCTGCGCGATGGAAACCAGTGCATCCGCAAAGAGATCCAGTTCCTGCTTGCTTTCGGTTTCGGTGGGCTCGATCATCATCGCGCCGTGCACAATCAGCGGGAAGCTGACCGTGTAGGGGTGGAATCCGTAGTCGATCAGGCGCTTGGCAATCGCACCGGTCGAGGCATGGCGGAAGACGCACTCGTGCATGCTGGGCGCGGGATACGCGATCTCGTAGTGCGGTTCGAGCAGTTTCCGCAAATAGTTCGCGTTCAGCAGTGCATCAAGGGTAGCCCGCTTCAGCCCGTCGCCGCCATGCGCCATGATGTAGGCCAGCGCCCGCACTAGAACGCCAAAGTTTCCGTAGAAGGCCCGCACGCGGCCGATGGATTGCGGCCGGTCGTAATTCCAGGACCACCCGGAAGACGCATGCTGCAGCCGGGGGAGCGGCAGAAACGGCTCCAGCGGCTTCTTCACTGCCACCGGCCCCGAACCCGGCCCTCCTCCTCCATGCGGCGTCGAAAACGTCTTGTGCAGATTCAGGTGCATGAGATCGACACCGTAATCGCCGGGGCGCGAGATACCCGCGAGTGCGTTCATATTCGCGCCGTCCATATACACGAGCGCGCCCTTGGAATGCAAAATCCGCGCGACCTCGGTGATGTGCTCCTCGAATACCCCCAGTGTGTTGGGATTCGTGATCATGATGGCGGCGACGTCTTCATCCACCATCCGGGCCAGCGCTTGCGCGTCCAGCATTCCACGATCGTTCGAGGCCACATTGACCACCTCATACCCCGCCATTCGTACGGAGGCGGGATTTGTCCCGTGCGCGGAATCGGGAACCATAACTTTCTTTCGCGGGTTACCCTGGGCTTCGAGATATGCCCGGACCAGCAGGATCCCGGTCAGTTCGCCGTGTGCGCCGGCGGCCGGTTGCAGCGTGACAGCGTCCATGCCGGTGATCTCGGCGAGCGCCCGCTCAAGCTCGGCAAGAATCACGAACGCGCCTTGCGAGAGCGCGTCGGGCTGATAGGGATGGATCCACATCAATCCTTCGGTTCGCGCCACAGCCTCGTTCACCCGGGGGTTGTATTTCATGGTGCACGAGCCCAGTGGATACAGGCCCAGATCGATGGCGTAGTTCCAGGTGGAAAGACGCGTGAAGTGGCGGATCACGTCCACTTCGCTGACTTCAGGAAAGTCGCGAATCTCCTGGCGTACATTCTGCGCACCAAGCGCATCTCGTGCATCGACAGGGGGAACATCGAGTTCGGGAAGCTGATAGCCGATCTTGCCCGGCGAGCTGGTCTCAAAGAGCAGCGACTCGTTCTGGGTCGGATGCGGGCGGACCTTCTTGATCATGGTTTGAATGGCGCCGCTAGGCTCCAAACGCCTCCGCGACGGCGTCCATATCCGCGCGACTTGCCATCTCCGTGCAGCACAGCAGCACGCTGTTCCGCAGCTCGGGATAGAAGCGATCGAGCGGAAGCCCGCCGACGATTTGGAAACCCAGCAGACGGCGATTGATCTCGTCAGGCGATTGCACGCCCGTCGCCGCTACGAATTCGTTGAAGTATGGCCCGTTGAATCTGCGCCACAACCTTTCGCCCAGGTAGTGCGCCTTGGCGAGATTCTGCTCCGCCAGCTCGCGCAGGCCCTGTTTGCCGTAGAGCGCCATGAACACGGTAGCCATCAGCGCGATCAGCGCCTGATTGGTGCAGATATTCGATGTCGCCTTCTCTCGTCTAATGTGTTGCTCGCGAGTAGCGAGCGTCAGGCAAAACGCCCGGTTGCCATTCGCGTCCTTGGTTTCGCCCACCAGCCGGCCGGGCAACTGACGCACGTACTTTTCCTTGCAAGCGAGGATGCCGGCGAACGGCCCGCCGTAACTGGGAGCAATGGCGAAGCTCTGCAATTCGCCGGCGACGATATCGGCATCGCGCGGCGGTTCCAGCAATCCCAGGGACACTGCTTCGGTGAATACGTACACCAGCAGCGCGCCCTTGGCATGCGCCATTTCGGCGATCTGTTTGGCGTCTTCGACCACGCCAAAGAAGTTTGGCGATTGGATGATCACCGCGGCTGTAGTTTCGTTAAGCACTTGCTCCAGAGACTCCAGATCCACCTGGCCGGTTCCAGGATCGTATTCGAACTCCGTCACGGAAGTACTTTGATGGCGGGTGTACGTTCCGAGCACTTCGCGATATTCCGGATGCACGGTGCGAGCCACGGCGATGCCGTCGCGCCCTGTGATCCTCATGGCCATCATGGCGGCTTCGGGGACGGCGGTGGATCCGTCGTACATCGACGCGTTGGCCACGTCCATGCCAGTCAACTGGCAGATCATGGTCTGGAATTCGAAGATCGCGGTGAGCGTGCCCTGCGAAATCTCAGCCTGATACGGCGTGTACGACGTCAGAAACTCGCCGCGTGAGACGACCGTATCCACCAGCACCGGACGGTAGTGATGGTAGACGCCGGCACCCAGAAAATTGGCGTGTGAATTGGCGTTCTCAAGGCCGCGCACGCGAAAATAATCGACGATTTCGTATTCACTCTTGCCTGCCGGAATATTCAGAGCGCCGTGGAAACGCACGTCTTCCGGGAGGTGCGCATACAGATCTTCGAGCGTGGACGCACCAATGGTATCGAGCATCTGGCGCCGCTCGACATCAGACTTCGGTAAGTAGCGCAATTATGACGATTCCGTTCCGACGAAAGCTTGGTATTCGGCGGCCGTGAGGAGCTTGGCGGCCTCGCCTGGTTCCGACAACTTGATTTTAACAAGCCATCCCGTGCCGTACGGGTCTTTATTGAGGGTTTCAGGCGACTCCGTCAGCAAGCCGTTGACTTCCACCACTTCTCCCGAAACAGGCGTGTAGATATCGCTGACCGCTTTGACGGATTCCACGGAACCGATGGTCTTGCCCTGCTGGATCACGGTGCCGGCCTTGGGAAGATCCACGTACACGATATCGCCCAATTCGCTCTGGGCGTGAGACGTGATGCCGATGATGCCGACATCCCCTTCGACGCGCACCCACTCGTGCTCTTTGGTGTAGCGGAGATTTTCTGGGTCCATCTATTTTGTCCTTTTGTAAAACGGAGTTGGCACGGTCACTGCGTCCACGGCCTGGCCCCGAACCATAATCTGGATCGGCCTACCGGCCTCGGCGTTCGAGCAAGGCAGGTAACACAGGCCGATGTTCTTATTGAGCGTGGGAGACGGTCCTCCGCTGGTCACCCAGCCCGTTCCCACACCTGCGACGCACACTTCATAGCCGTCCCGGCCAATCCCGCGGCCCGTCATTTCGAATCCAATGAGCTTGCGGGTGACGCCATGGTCGTTTTGCCGCGCCAACGCCGCGCGCCCGACGAAATCGCCCTTGTCCATCTTGACGATCCAGCCCAGGCCGGCTTCCCACGGCGTAATCGACGCGTGAATTTCGTGATCGTAGAGAGCCATCGCAGCTTCTAAGCGCAGCGTGTTGCGTGCTCCCAGACCGCAAGGCTTGATCCCGAAGTCGGCGCCTGCCGTTAGGATCTCATCCCAGACACGTGGAGCGTCGGCAGGTGAAAGATAAATCTCGAAACCGTCCTCGCCTGTGTAGCCAGTCCGAGCGATACGCGCCGTCGCACCGCTCACTGCGTCATCCACAAAATGATAGTAGCCGATGGGCGCTAGAGGAACCGGCGTCAGCTTTTGCAGAGTTTCGAGTGCGCGCGGGCCCTGCACAGCCAACTGAGCATAGCGCGATCCGGCGTTCTCAACCGTCGCGTCGAATTTGTTATGCGTAACGATGTGATCGTAGTCCTTGTCCTGGTTAGACGCGTTCACGCACAAAAAGCACGCATCGCCCGCGACCTTGTGGACCAGAATGTCGTCCGCGAAGCCTCCGTGCTCATACAACAGTCCTGAGTATTGCGCCTGCCCAGTCTTGAGGCGCGCAGCGTCGTTGGTGGTGACGTAGTTCACCAACCGCAATGCCTCCGGACCGCGGACCTCGATTTCGCCCATATGGCTGACATCGAACAGGCCGACGCGCTGGCGCACGGCGTGATGTTCCTCGAGCAGGCTGGCGTACTGCACCGGCATGTCCCATCCGCCGAAGTCGATCATCCGCGCGCCCAGGCGGCGATGAATCGCGTTCAACGGCGTGGTTTTAAGAGGCAAGGACGGTTGCGCCACTGAAGATCAGGCTAGCATCCGGTGAGGCGCGTTTTCAGACTAAAAGGGATTAGTACCTGCGAAGGACCGCGAGAACCTTGCCCTGGATCGCGACCGACGACGCCGGGACATAAATCGGCTTCATCGTGGCGTTAGCGGGCTGCAGCCGGACTCGGTCGCCCTGCTCCTTGTAGAAACGCTTCAGCGTAGTTTCGCTGCCGTCGACTAGGGCCACCACGATCTCGCCATCGCGAGCCGTTGCGGCGCGTTCGACCAGCACGTAATCGCCGTCGCAGATATGATCTTCCACCATCGACTCGCCGCGCACCTGTAACGCGTACGTATTGGGATCGGCGGTGAAGTCGGCGAAGCTGACCGTGTCGTTCCCTGCCAGCGATTCCACCGGCACACCGGCGGCGATCCGGCCCAGAAGCGGAATCTCAAGCGGAGGCGGCGCCTGGCGATGCTGGCGCTGCTCGTCGTAGTACTTGGTGGCGATTTCGAGTGACCGGCTCTGGTTAAAGCCCCGCTTTAAGTAATGCTTGGATTCGAGTGCCAAAATGTGCTTGTGCACGGTGGCAAGCGAAGCCAGACTCAGCCCGTCGGCGATCTCTTCATAGCTCGGGGAGTAGCCGTTCTTCTCCAGGAAGCCCGCGAGAAAATCCAGGAATTCCTTCTGGCGTTTGGTGAGAGCCATGGTGTCATTCTAGGCGAACAAAAGGGAAAAAGCAAGAGGGATGGAATTACCGCGACTTCGGATCGGGTTTCGGCGCGTCTGGCCGAATCGCCCGCTTCAAAAGCTCGCCAAAGGCTTTCCGCGTGATCCCTTTGCTCGGCTTCTTCGCTGCTGGCGGTGGCTCTTCTGGCTTGCCGGACTTCATGCCTCCACCCTATCACGCCGCAGTCCCGTGAATAAGCCATGTGAAAATGGTTCCGAGTGTTCCGCAAGCTACTGGTCGTCGCCGCAGCCGTACTTCTTGCCGTGGGGCCCAGCCTCGCATGGAACCGTGCCGGACACATGGTGACAGGCGCGATCGCTTACGACGAACTTCTGAAGACCAGTCCCGCCACCGTTGCCCGCGTCATCGCGGTTCTCCGGCA
>Ga0265314_10004065_pt1 | contig 13800 bp, 11 predicted proteins | sample 4126metaG_FD_203106 | JGI IMG/M metagenome (GOLD analysis project Ga0265314, IMG submission 203106) | Rhizosphere microbial communities from Carex aquatilis grown in University of Washington, Seatle, WA, United States - 4-1-26 metaG | ecosystem: Host-associated > Plants > Roots > Rhizosphere >... | reverse complement strand
TCACCAACCGCACCGCCGGCGTGCTCGCGCACGTTTCGTCGCTCCCCGGCGACTACGGCATCGGCAATCTCGGCCCGGGCGCCCGGCGCTTCGTCGACCTGCTCGGCGCCGCGGGCGTCCGCCACTGGCAGATCTGCCCCGTCGGCCCCACCGGTTACGGCGATTCGCCCTACCAGCTGTTCTCCAGCAACGCGGGCAACCCCTACTTCATCGACCTGGGCGAACTGCAGGCCGCCGGCCTCCTGACCGCGGAGGAGCTCGCCCCGCTCCGCCGGCTGCCGGTCGCCCGCACGGACTACGGCCGGCTCTACGAGGCCTTCTGGCCCGTGCTCGCCCGGGCGCACGACCGTTTCACCGCCGCCGGCCGCGCCGGCCTCGCGGGCTGCGGGTCCCTGCGCGGCTTCGGCCGCGAGCACGCCGGCTGGCTCGAGCCCTACGCCGACTTCATGGCGCTCAAGGCGCATTTCGGCGGCTACGCCTGGACCCTCTGGCCGGAAAAATACCGCCGCTGGACACCCCGGCTCCACGCGTCCCTCCCCGCCCCGGTGCGGCAGGAGGCCGCGCGGCATCTTTTCTACCAATACGTCTTCTTCGCCCAGTGGACGCGCCTGCGCCAGTACGCCGCCGCGCGCGGGGTCGACATCATCGGCGACGTGCCGATCTTCGTGGCGCTGGACAGCGCCGACACCTGGCGGAACCGCGCGGTCTTCCAGCTCGACGCCGAGGGCCGGCCCCGGGCGGTGGCCGGCGTGCCGCCGGACTATTACTCCGCGCTCGGCCAGCTCTGGGGCAACCCGCTCTACGATTGGAAACATCTCGCCCGCACGAAATACGCCTGGTGGATCGACCGGCTCCGCGCCGCCTTCGAGCTCTACGACATCGTCCGGCTCGACCATTTCCGCGGCTTCGACACCTACTGGGAGATCCCCGCGGACGCGGCTGACGCCCGCCGGGGCACCTGGCGCAAGGGCCCGGGCCGGCCGTTCTTCGCGGCGGTCCGCGCGGCGCTTCCGTCGGCGCGGATCATCGCCGAGGACCTGGGCTACATCGGACCGGACGTGGTCGCCCTGCGCCGCGCCGCCGGCCTGCCGGGGATGAAGATCCTGCAGTTCGCCTACGGCCACGACGCCAACAACGTCAACCTGCCCCACTTCTATCCGCCGGACAGCGTCGCCTACACCGGCACGCACGACAACCTCACGACGCGCGGCTGGCTCGAGAGCCTGACACCGGAGGCCGCCGCCCCGGTGCGGGAGTATTTCCAGCTGCCCGCCGGCAACTCCGCCTGGCCGCTCATCCGCGCCGCCCTGGCCACCGTCTCGCGCCTGGTCGTCCTGCCGCTGCAGGACCTGCTCGACCTGCCCGCCACCGCCACCCTCAACCGCCCCGGCACCGCCGAGGGCAACTGGCAGTGGCGCTGCACCGACGCGCAGCTGCGGCGGCTCGGCGACGGCAGGCTGGCGCTTCTGCGCGCGTGGATTACACTCTACGACCGGACGGGCCTGCGCCCGCTCCGCGACTACAGCGAACCCCCCGCGCCATGAACCCGCCCGCCCGCCCCGCCCTGTCCCTGCCTGCGCTCTGGAACATGAGCTTCGGGTTCCTCGGCATCCAGTTCGGCTGGGGCCTGCAGATGGCGAACATGAGCCCGATCTACAAGTACCTCGGCGCCGCCGACGACCAGATCTCGCGGCTCTGGCTGGCCGCGCCGCTCACGGGGTTCATCGTGCAGCCCATCATCGGCGCGATGAGCGACCGCACCTGGGGCCCGCTCGGCCGGCGGCGGCCCTACTTCCTCGTTGGGGCGATCCTCAGCTCCCTCGCCCTGCTGCTGATGCCGAACGCCGGGTTGCTCGCCGGCTGGCTCGTGCCCCGGCTCCCCAAGTTCTACATGGCAGCCGGTCTGCTCTGGATCCTCGATGCCTCGATCAACGTGTCCATGGAACCGTTCCGCGCCTTCGTCGCCGACAAGCTGCCGGAGGCGCAGCGCGGCGCGGGTTTTGCCATGCAGAGCTTCTTCATCGGGGTCGGCGCGGTGGTCGCCGGCATGATGCCCTGGATCCTGCGCCACGGGTTCGGGGTGAGCAGCGCCGCCGACGGCGCCAACGCCCTGCCGCTGAACGTCAAGCTCTCCTTCTACATCGGCGCCGCCGCCTTTCTGGGCGCGGTCCTGTGGACCGTTGTCACGAGCCGGGAATACCCGCCGGCGGATCTGGAGGCGTTCCGGCGCCAGAAGGCGGCGAGCCGCGGCCCCGCGCATTTTTTCCGCGAGATTTTCTCCGCGCTGGCCGAGATGCCGGTCACGATGCGGCGGCTGGCCGTCGTGCAGTTCTTCACCTGGCTCGGCCTGTTCTGCATGTGGCTGCATTTTTCCAACGCCGTGCCCGTGATCTTCGGCAGCAGCGACCCGGAATCCGATGTCTTCAAGCGCGGGGTGGAATGGGCCGGCGTCTGCTACGCGGTCAAGGACGCCGTGACCTTCCTCGCCGCCTTCGGCCTCATGGCGGTGGCGCGCCGGACCGACCGCCGGCTGATCCACGGCGTCTGCCTCGTGCTGGGCGGGCTCGGCCTGCTCGCGGTCGGCTGCATCCACGGCGAGGAGCACCGCTACCTCCTGCTCGGCGCCCTCGCGTTGGGCGGCGTGGCCTGGGCCTCGATCCTCTCGATGCCCTACGCGATCCTGGCCGGGGCACTCCCGCCCGGGCGGATGGGCGTCTACATGGGCATCTTCAACTTCTTCATCGTCCTGCCGGAAATCCTGGCCGCGCTCTTCTTCGGCACCCTCGTGAAAAATTACCTCCACGGCAACCTGGTCCACGCGGTGATGGCCGGCGGCGTCTGCCTGTTTGTCGCCGCCGCGGCGCTCCTCTGGGTGCCGGCGGAAAATCCGGCCGTTTCCACCTGACCCGCCATGAAACGCGCGCTCCTGCTCCTGCTTGGCCTCTTGGCCGTTGGCCTCGCCGCCGCCCCGGTTGATCCCTACCAGCCGGTCCCCTCCGTCAAACTCAAGCACCCGGAGTGGACGAAAAACGCCGTGATCTACCAGCTCAACACGCGGCAGTTCACGCCCGAGGGCACCTTCCGCGCCGCCGAGCGCGAACTGCCGCGGCTGAAAGCGCTGAACGTCGACATCCTCTGGCTGATGCCGGTGCACCCGATCGGGGTGAAGAACCGCAAGGGCACGCTCGGCAGCCCGTACGCGGTGCGGGACTACCTCGCCGTTAACCCGGAGTTCGGCACGCTGGCCGACCTGAAGCACTTCGTCGTCGCCGCGCACGCGCTGGGCTTCCACGTCATCCTCGACTGGGTGGCCAACCACACCGCGTGGGACAACGTCCTCGTGGCCCGGCACCCCGAGTGGTACCAGCACGACTGGCAGGGCCGCTTCCGCCCGACGCCCTGGTTCGACTGGGCCGACATCATCAACCTCGATTACAACCAGCCCGGCCTCAGGAAATACATGACGGACGCCCTGAAATACTGGGTGCGCGAGGCCGACGTCGACGGCTACCGCTGCGACGTGGCCGGCTTCGTGCCGCTCGATTTCTGGAACAACGCCCGCCGGGAGCTCGATGCGATCAAGCCGGTGTTCATGCTCGCGGAATGGGAGTCGCGCGACCTCCAGGCCGAGGCGTTCGACATGATCTACGCGTGGAGCTGGTACGAGGCGCTGCACAACCTCGCGCAGGGCAAGGCCGACGTCGGCGCCCTCAACAACTACTACGCGTGGGACGAGGGCTTTTACCCGCGCGACAGCTTCCGCATGACCTTCCTCAGCAACCACGACAAGAACTCATGGGACGGCACGGAGTTCGAGCAGTTCGGCGACGCGCTCCCGGCGGCGATGGCGCTCTCGGTGGTCGGCAACGGGCTGCCGCTCATCTACAACGGCCAGGAGGCCGGGAACACCAAGCGGCTGCAGTTCTTCGAGAAAGACCCGATCGTCTGGCGCGAACACCCCAACGGCGAGCTCTACCGGAAACTCTTCGCCCTCAAGCACGCCCACCCCGCGCTCTGGAACGGCGCCTGGGGCGCGCTCATGGTCCAGGTGCCGAACGACGCCGGGTGCTTCAGCTTCGTGCGGCGCAACGACCGCGACCGGGTCTTCGCCGTGTTCAATTTTTCCCAGGAGGCGAAGGTCGTGCATTTCTCGGGCGGCCCCTTCCCCGGCGCCTACACGGAGTTCCTCAGCGGCGAAAAGGTTACACTGGACGACACGACTCGGCTGCACCTCGGGCCGTGGGAGTACCGCGTGTTCGTGCAGTAGGGCGAATCCTTCCGCCGCCGCCCAGGCCGGGGCGGAGAGGCCGGATGAGCCGCGCCGTCGGCCCGACGGGGCCGGCGCGCCCTACCCGCCGCCGGCGGGTGTCTCCTTGTCGTGCGGCACGCCGTGGGTGAAGTCCAGATGGTCGAAATACACCGTCTTCGGCTGCTCCTCCTGGCGGTGGCGCAGGGCCTCGAGCTGGGCGCGGTATTCCTGCGGCGGCACCCCCTTGTGCTGCTTGAACACGCGCGCGAAATACGCCGGGTCGGCGAAGCCGCTGGCGTAGGCGATCTCGGAGATCGTCAGCGCCGTGGTCTCGAGCGCGAGGATGGCGCCGCCGATCCGGATGCGCTGGATGTAGTGGGTGAGCCGCTCCTTCGTCTCGGTGTGGAACAGGTGGGAAAGGTAGTCCGGCGAGCACCCGAGCAGCTCGGCGATGTGCTGCACCCCGAGCTCGGAGTTGGCGAACTGCTCCCGGACGAGGCATTTCGCCTGGAAGACCTTCCCGATGTCGCTGTTCAGCTGGCCGGTCCCCGTCTCCACGATGTTGCGGAACAGCCCGAGCAGGGCGAGGAGCAGGCCCTTGAGCACGGTGTCGCGCGCCGGACCCTGCATGCTGTGGGCCTGCGCCAGGGAATGGGCCAGGGTGAGGAAGATCTCGAGGTTGGGCGCGTCGAAGAACTCGATCACCTCGATGTCGGGCTTGCCCGGCCGCACCTCGTGCGCGAAGTGCAGGCTCAGGGTGTTGTTGTAGAACCCGGCGACGAGGTTGCGGAAGGGCCGGTCCGCACCCGCGGCCACCACCTCGCCGTGCGGCACGCCGGCGGGGATGACGCAGATCTCATCCGGGGCCAGCCGGAAGCTCTCGCGGGGGAAACTGAACTCGGTGCAGCCGGCCAGCTGCAGGAACAGCTCCGGCCGGTAGTGGTAGTGCATGCCGCGGCGGTTCTGCACCGGCTTCGACTCGTGCGGCACGCGCAGCGGGAGCCGGTTGCGCTCCGCCAGCTTCAGCGCCGAGTCGAAGGCCGACCGCATCTCCGCGCGGTTGGGCGCGCTCATCGAGCGGGCGGCGAACAAGGCGAGGGGAACGCCAGGGGCAGACATGGGGGCGGTGGTGGAGCGGGCGGAGGCCCCGCGGCGTGGTGGGTGTTTGCCGAAAGCAATGTCCCCAAATGGCCGGAAACTCAAACGGGAAATAGCCCGCCGCGCCGTCAGCCCAGCGGCAGCCGGCGGGTTTCGCCGAAGGCCAGGGCGCTGAATTCTTCCGGGTCGACCCCATGGGCCATGCGGGCCGCCGCCAGGGCCTCCAGCGGGGCGTTGATCCCCTCGTCCGTGAGCTGGAAAGTGCCGAAATGCATGGCGACACTCCGCCGCGCCCCGATTTCGAGGTGGATCCGGACCGCCTCGTCCGGCGTGCAATGCACGGGGGCCATGAACCACCGCGGCTCATACGCGCCGATGGGCAGCAGGGCCAGGGCGAACGGACCCAGTCGCGCGCCGATGGCCCTGAAGTCATCACTGTAACCCGAATCGCCCGCGAAAAAGATCCGGCCGGCCGGGGTGGCCAGCACAAATCCGCCCCACAGCGTCCGGCACCGGTCCCACGGCGTGCGGGCGGCGAAATGCTGCGCGGGCGTGCAGGTGACCTCCAGGCCCGGCGCCGCCGCGACCGCCTGCCACCAGTCGAGCTCGGCCACGGCGCCGACGCCACGGGCCTCGAGCCACGCACGGTTGCCGAGGGTCGTGATGATCCGCGGCCGGCGTTCCCGCGCCAGCCAGCGCAGGGACGGCAGGTCGAGATGGTCGTAGTGGTTGTGGCTGACCAGCACGACGTCGATGCGCGGCAGGTCCGCCAGGGCCAGGGCCGGCGGCCGCACGCGCTTCGGCCCGGCCCAGGAAAAGGGACTGGCGCGGGGCGAAAACATCGGGTCGGTCAGGAGGTTCAAGCCGGGCAGCTGCAGCAGAAAGGTCGAGTGGCCGATGAAGGTGACGGCAACCTCGCCCGCGGCCACCGGCGCGGTCGGCCGGGGGATGGCCGGCGCGGGCACGGTCTCCGGCCACGGCGTGCCCTGGCCGAGGAACAGCCGCTGGGCCCACCACCGCGGCAGCGCGGCAAAACCCGGCGCCGGCCGCCGGCCGGCGGGGTTGAAAAAAAGCTCCCCGTCGCAGTGGTCGCTGGGCGGGAATCGGGTGGGCATCGTGGGACCGCCGGGACTCCGGCTGTCAGGCGGCCGGTCCGCCGGGGACCGCGGCCCCGGGGTGCATTTTGCGCTGCGCCTGATCCCAGAACGCCAGCAGCGCCCGGAAGTCCTGCTCCTTCGTCCCGCTGTGGATCACGTAATCGTAGGTGTTCCGCTCCCCCAGCTCGATCTCGGCGGTGCGGAGCCGGCGGGCGATCTCGTCCTCCGAGTCCTTGCCGCGGTATTCCAGCCGCTCGCGCAGCACCTCGAACGAGTCGGGCGCGACGAACACCGTCACCAGTCGCGCGCGCAGCAGCGCGATCCGCTCCGCGGCGGCGCGGATGCTGCGCACGCCCTGGACGTCGATGTTCATGATCAGATTGGCGTGCGGCAGCCGGTCCAGCACCGCGGACCGCAGCGTCCCGTAGCGGTACCGCTGGTGCACATGGGCCCACTCGAGGAACTCCCCGGCGGCCAGCCGTTCGTCAAACTGCTTCTCGCTGAGGAAATGATAGTCGCGGTCGTTGATCTCGCCCACGCGCGGCGGCCGGGTCGTGGCGGTGATGACGCGCTCGAAGCCCGGGACGGTGGCGACGAGCCGGTCGCAGAGGGTGCTTTTGCCCACGCCGGCCGGTCCCGCCAGAATCAGCAGCACCGTGGGGGTTGGGGCGGGCGCGGCCATGGTTCAGTACGTGAACGCCGCGGCCGCCGTGACGAGCCCGTACGCCAGCAGGAGGCCGCCGAGCAGGCGGGCCCGCGCGGGCCCGCGGAAAAGCCAGGCGAAGAAGTCCCGCAGCCGGTAGGGCGCCGCGGCCAGGTACAGCGCCAGGGCGAGCCCGAGGTAGACGGCCGTGACCATCAGCAGCCGCTGCGGATGCGAGTATTCCATGTACGCGGCATACAGCAGCGGCTCGGCCGCCAGCAGCATCAGCGCGCACAGCCCGCGCACGGCGAGAAAATCCGGGGCATAGATGAAGGCCAGTCCGGCCAGCGCGCCGAAGCCGAGCATGACCGGCCGCGGGGTCGAGAAGAAGATCAGGTCGGACTCGCCGAGCCGGGACAGGCGCCAGAGGAACCAGACCGCCCCGGCGCCGAAAAACAGCCACGTCGCGGCCTTTGAGCGCGGCAGCGCGCGCGCGGCCGCGCCGACCCGCGGGTCGTTCCAGAGCAGCACCGCGCCGAGCAGCGCGAGAAACAGCCCGGGCAGGAGGGTGGCGAGGAAGAGGGACATCAGGGGTTGAAAGCTGAGAGTTGAAAGTTGAATGAGGCAACAAGAACGACGCGACCGGGGGTCTGATTCGGGACTTTCATCGTTCAACCCTCAACTTTCAACCCCGGTGAGTGCCAGCTCGCCGTAGAGGACAGCGCTGGAGAAACGGTCGATCTTCACCGGCACGAGCGCGCCGACCAGCCGGTCGGCGGCGGCGAAGTGCACGAGGCGGTTGCCGCGGGTGCGGCCGGTGAAGCGCCGGCCCTGCCGGTCCGGGCCCTCCACCAGCACCTCCTGCGTGGTGCCGACCAGGGCGGCGTTGCGCCGGTTGGAATTGGCCTCGAGCAGGCCCAGCAGGACCTGGTTGCGCTCCTCCTTCACCGCGGCGGGCACCTGGTCCGGCCGCGCGGCGGCGGGCGTGCCGGAGCGGACGGAATACTTGAAGACGTAGGCCATGTCGTAATTGCACTCCTCGAACAGCGCGCGGGTCTGCGCGAAATCCTCCGCGGTCTCGCCGGGGAAGCCGACGATGACGTCCGTCGAGAAATACATGTCTGGCCGCACCGCGCGGAGCTCCGCGACGATCTGCCGGTAGCGCTCGCGGGTGTAGGGGCGGTTCATGGCCTGCAGGATCCGGTCGGAGCCCGACTGCAGCGGCAGGTGCACGTGTTCGCAGAGCTTCTCCAGCCGGCCGTAGGCGGCGATCAGGTCCGCCTTGAACCCGCGCGGGTGCGGGGAGGTGAAGCGGAGGCGCGCGATCCCCGGGAGGGCGTTCAACCGCTCGAGCAGCTGCACGAAGGGCGTGACCCCGCCGGTGTGCGCATAGTCGCGGCGGCCGTAGCTGGTGACGATCTGGCCGAGCAGCGTGATCTCGCGCACGCCGCGCTCCGCCAGCTCCTCGCACTCGCGCACGATCTCGGCCATCGGCCGCGAGCGCTCGTCGCCGCGGGTCTTCGGCACGATGCAGAACGAGCAGTCCATGTTGCAGCCCTGCTGGACGGAGACGAAGGCCGACACCTGCCGCTCCGCGAGCACGTGGTCCCGGATGGTGTTCTGCGAGCCGGCCTCCTCGCCGGTCTCGACGATCGTCTCCGCGACCGGCACGCCGGCGGCCTGCGCGGCCCGGAGGTTGTCGAGGTAGTCCGGCACCTGGTGGAATTTCTGGGTGCCCACGATCAGGTCGACGTCCGGCAGCCGGTCGAGCAGCTCGGCGCCGCGGTTCTGCGCCATGCAGCCGAGGATGCCGAGGATGAAGTCCGGGTGCTTTTTCTTCCGGGCGGCCACGTGGGCCGCCTTGCCGATGGCCTTCTGCTCGGCGGCGTCGCGCACGCTGCAGGTGTTGAGCAGGAGGATGTCGCACTCCGCCTCGGCGTCCACCAGCCGGTAGCCGCGCGCGCGCAGCAGGGCCGCCACGGCCTCGCTGTCGCGCGCGTTCATCTGGCACCCGTAAGTCTTGATGTGGACCCGATTCATCGCCTGGGAGGTGTCTGACTACCCGACCGCCCGGGCGGGTCAACGCGGGAAAAAGGCGGACCGGCTGCATCATTCCGGCAAGATATTCCGGCGAGCAGGCCCGGGACTTGCGCCCGGCCCCGGGGCGGGGCAACCTCGGGCCGGAAGCCGGGTCTTCCTCTCTCATGAAACCGCGCCATGCCTGGAGCCTCGGCCTGCTGCTCGCGGCCGGCGCGGTGGCGGCGGATCCGCCGCCGGCGCCGCCGCCCGCGGCGGACGAGCTCTACCAGGCCGGCAAGGAACTCTTCGACACGTACGCCCCGCCCGAGATCAAGGCGCAGTTTGATTTTCCCGACCCGGCGCAGTGGGACGCCTTCGCCCAGCGCCTGCAGGCCGCCCTGGCCGGCGACGACTTCGCGGCGCTGGCACGCTACGAGCCCGAGGCGCGCGCGGCGCTGGCGGCGTTGCAGGCATTGTCCGGCCGCGAGGAGTATGTCGACTGGCTGGCGGAGCGGCTGGACTACATCGAGGCCGCGCAACAGATCGCGGCCCGGCCGCCCCCGGGGCCGCCGCCGGCGCGGCCCGCGCAATTCATCCCCTATTACGATCTCTGGCTGCAGCGCCAGCAGGCGCGGCCCCGGCCCGCCGGGGCGGATAAGGTCATCCCGGGGCTCCAGGCCGTGTTCACGGCGGCCGGGCTGCCCGCGGGGCTCGTCTGGCTGGCCGAGGCGGAGTCCACGCTCAACCCCGCGGCGCGCAGCCCGGCGGGCGCCCGCGGGCTTTTTCAACTGATGCCGGCCACCGCGCGGGAACTGGGCCTCCGCACGTTCCTGCCGGACGAGCGCACCGACCCGGAAAAATCCGCGACCGCCGCCGCGAAGCTGCTGCAATCCCTGCACCAAAGGTTCGGCGACTGGCCGCTCGCCCTGGCCGCGTACAACGCCGGCGCCGGCCGGGTGCAGCGCACCCTCGAGCGGGAGCACGGCCGGACCTTCGCCGACATCGCCGCCGCGCTCCCGGTCGAGACCCGCATGTATGTGCCGAAGGTCCTCGCCCTGATCCAGGTGCGCGCGGGCCTGCCGCTGTCGGCGCTGGCCCCGCCGCGGGCGTGAGGCCGCGCAAGGCCGGCCTTTACCTTGGCCCGCAAACCCGCTTTGGTGCATCACCATGGGATTCCTCGATCGTTTCGCCGACAGAAAAAATGAGCCGTCGCCCGCCACCCCGGCGGAAGCCGGCCCGGCCAAGGCCGCCGCCGGGGGGGTCCTGCCGCAACTGGCCGCCGCCCGCGAGAAACTGAAGGCCAAGGACCTGCCGGCCGCCCTGGCAATCTATGAGCAGGTGCTCGCGGCCGGCGCGAACGAGCGCAGCGACGTGCTCATGACCATCTCCGCCGACCTCGGCACCTCCGGGCACGTCCAGGAGCTCATCGAGCTCGTGGCCCCGCGCTACGTCGTGGAAAAACACGGCGCCCCGGCGGGCTTCAACCTGCTCCAGGCCTACATTGTCACCCGCCAGGCCGAGGCGGCGCAGCACCTGCTCGACCTGCTGTTCGCCCTGCAGCGGCCGGAGCTCGAGGCGCGGCTGCACGGGTTTTCCAACGCGGTGGCCGAGCTGTTCATCAGCGAGACGGAGGCCGCGGCGGCCACCGGCCCGATCGACGAACACGTCGGCCTGGCCAGCATCAGCAAACCCATCTGGTTTTACGGCCTCGAGGATGCCGCCCCGCACCTGCTGCCGCGCAAGGAGGGCCGGCTGCGCCGGGTGGCCTTTGCGCAGTGCTCCCTGCCCGGGCTCGAAAATGCCGCGGAGACCGCCGCCCGGCCCGAGGACGACCTGGGCCGGCTCACCCGCGGGCTGGCGCTGTGGCTGGCCGAGACCTTCACCTTCAGCGCCGGCTACGACTCCGTGGCGGCGATCGGCACGGCGGGGCGGCACTATGTGCTTTTTCCGGCGGAGTGGTCCGCCGAGACCATCCGCCAGCTGAACGATTCGACGGAAAACGGCCTGGACTATGTGGTCACCAGCGGGCTCCGGCACCGCAACGACGACTTCGAGCTGACCGTCCGCATCTGGGAGGTGAAAAAATTCCGCGAGCTGAAGGTCTTCACCGCGCGCTGGTCCCCCGCCTCGGCCGACGCCGCGCTCACCCAGCTGCACCAGCAGCTGCGCGGTTACATGGAATGGACGGCGCTGCCGGCCGGCGAGGGCCTGGTCTACGCCGCCCCTGCTGCGCCCCTGCCGTACCTGCTCGGCCTGGGCACGGCCCTGACTTTTTTCATCGGGGAGAAGGGAGTGCTCGCCCCCGGCCAGCTGCCGGCGGATGCCGGCGCCCTGCTTCGCGCCGCCCAGGCCAACCCGGAGTCCACCACCGCCCAGCTGAGCCTGGTTGCTTACCTGCTGCGCCAAAAGGCCGCGGGCCGGGTCCCCGAAGCGGAAGCCCAAAGCCACGCCTGCGCCTGGCTGTCCTCCGAGCGGGCGCAGGCCGCCGATGTCGCCGCGCTCGTGATCAAGCTGGCCTGAGCCGCGTGTAGGGCGGGGTCGCCGCGGCTCCCGGAAACCGGCACGACAGCAGCATAATTATCGGTGCAGCCGCCTCTTCGCCCAGCCAGCCCAGGCACGGCTGGACCACAAGGTCCAGCCCTACCCATGGCCATCGAACGGCGGCAGTTTTAGCAAACCGGCGCTAAAAGGCCCGGCAAGGTGCCGGGCCGAAGGGGTGGCGGCGGTTTTTCCGCCGGCCTACGGGTGCTTGGCGTTGTAGGCGCCGACAAAATCGGCGGTCAGGTCGAGCCCGTCCTTGGTGGCGACGACGGCATCGCCGAGCTTGGAAATATCCAGCAGCAGGTCGATGTTGCGCTCCTTGGCGAAGGCGCGAAGCGCCGTGCCGATCTCCGCGGTGATCGGGGCCTGCACCTCCTGGGCGCGCTTGGCGTAGGCTTCCTGCGCGGCGTGCTGCTTGTCGGCCAGCTCCTGCTGCAGCTTCTGCCCCGCGGCCTGCTTGTCCGCGATCGCCTGGGCGTTGGCCGCGGCGTCGAGGTTGAGCTTGCTCAGTTCGCCGACGAGCGTGCGGAGCTTCTCGTTCAGGAGGGAAAGCTCGCCCTGGGTGCCGGAAAATTCCAGGTCCAGGCCCTGGGTGGCGCGCACCAGCTGCTTGATGCCGGCGGTTTCATCCAGGAAGGCGCTGCTGTTGATGAAGGCCAGGCGGACCGGCTCGACGGCCTTGGCCGCCGGCTTGGGCTGGGCGGTCAACGGGGCCGCGCAGGCGGCGGCCAGGAGGGCAAGGAGAAGGGGGCGGAGGGATTTCATGGAAGGACCAACGTAGGCCGGGAAGCCCCGCCGGCCAAGGCAAATTATCACGTCGCCGCCGCCAGCTGGCCGCAGCCGGCGGCGATGTCGATGCCCCGCCGCTGCCGGACGGTGCTGGGCAGGCCGTAGCCGGCCAGGATCTGCTGGAACCGCCGCGCCGTCTCCCGGCCCGTCGGCGCGCCGCCGTAGCCGGCCGTCGGGTTCAGCGGGATCAGGTTCACCTGCGCCGGGTGGCCGCGCAGCAGCCGGCCGACGGCATGGGCGGTCTCCGGCGAGTCGTTCCGGCCCGCGATCAGCGTCCACTCGTAGAAGATCCGGCGCTGCAGCTTGTCGCTGTAGTAGCGGCACGCCGCCATCAGCTCCCCCAGCGGCCATTTCCGCGCCACCGGGACGAGCGCGGCGCGCTCCTCCTGCGTGGCGCCGTGCAGCGAGACGGCGAGAAAGATGGGCCGCGCCTCGTCCGCCAGCCGGATGATGCCCGGCACCACCCCGACCGTGCTGAGGGTGATTTTCCTCGCGCCGAGCGCGAGCCCGGCGTCGTCGCGGAGGATGTCGACGGCGGTCATGACGGCGTCGTAGTTGTGCAGCGGCTCGCCCATGCCCATCAGCACGAGGTTGCGCAGCCGCCCCCCCGCGGGGCCGTCGAGCGTCCGCAGTTCGCGCTGCACGTGCAGGGCCTGGAGCACGATTTCGCCCGGCGTGAGGTGGCGGACGAACCCCATCTGCCCCGTGGCGCAGAACACGCAGCCCATCGCGCAGCCGGCCTGGCTGCTGAGGCAGGCGGTCACCCGGCCGGTGAAGCGCATCAGCACCGTCTCGATCCGGCGCCCGTCGCCGAGGGCCAGCAGGTATTTGCGGGTGAAGCCGTCGGTGCTGTGCGACTCGACCGCCACCGGCAGCTGCGGGAAGACCAGCTCCTGCTCCAGCCGCGCCCGGTAGCGCGCCGGCAGGGCGGGCATGACGGCGGGCGCCGTCGCGCCCTCGAGGTAGGCATACCGCCACAGCCGCGCCGCATGGACCGGGCTGAAGCCCCAGCGGGCGGCGAGCCGCCGCAGCTCCCCGCGGGGGAGGTCGTAGAAATTGATCGGCGGGGCGGTCATTGGCTTCAGGACGGGCTTTATGCCCCGATTGCTCGCGGCGTAAAGCCGCGCGTGCGGATTGCCATCAAAACTTTTCCTGTCAGTCTCCCGCCATGACGCCCAAAGCCGTTCTCGCCGGGGGCAGTGGTTTCCTGGGCCGGGCCCTGGCGCGGGAGCTGGCGGCGGCCGGCTGGGAGGTGGTGATCCTCACCCGGGACCCGGAGACTTGTCATATAATAGATGACAAGTCGGCCGCGATCCGGGCGGTCGGGTGGAACGGTGAATCGGTCGGAAACTGGCGCAAGGAAC
>Ga0265314_10004064_pt1 | contig 13813 bp, 9 predicted proteins | sample 4126metaG_FD_203106 | JGI IMG/M metagenome (GOLD analysis project Ga0265314, IMG submission 203106) | Rhizosphere microbial communities from Carex aquatilis grown in University of Washington, Seatle, WA, United States - 4-1-26 metaG | ecosystem: Host-associated > Plants > Roots > Rhizosphere >... | reverse complement strand
TTCTGTAAAAACGGCTTTGTTAGGTGTAAACACGGAAATTGAAATACTTGCTACTGCTGGCGCACAAGGTGATTTTTCTAAACGTACTAATGCAAATAAGTACGATTTTATGTTTAAGTCGATGCTCACGAATTTAAATACACTCATCGAAACTTGCGACGTAGCCTTTAGTGATGTGTTGCGAGTTACCAATGCGTTAGCTGACGGTGATTTAACGCAATCGATTACACGCGATTACCCGGGTGTTTTTGGTCAAGCAAAAGTGGGTATGAATAATACAACTGAAAACTTGAAAAGCGTCATGGCTGAAATCAAAGAGACAACGGATGTTATTTCCTCTGCGGCAAAAGAAATCGCAGCGGGAAATAATGATTTATCGCATCGCACCGAAGAGCAAGCCGCGAGTTTAGAAGAAACGGCGGCGAGTATGCAGGAATTAACGTCAACGGTTCAACATAATAGCGAAAATGCGAAACAAGCCAATATTCTCGCCGTCGGTGCAACTGAAACGGCAAACAGAGGTGTGGCGGTTGTCGAGCAAGTGGTCAGTACGATGGATAATATCAATGAATCATCATTGCGAATTGTCGATATTATTTCTGTAATTGATGACATTGCATTCCAAACGAACATTTTAGCGTTAAACGCTGCCGTTGAAGCGGCTCGTGCCGGTGAACAAGGTAAAGGTTTTGCGGTTGTTGCGATTGAAGTTCGAAATTTAGCGCAACGCGCGGCGAATGCAGCGGGCGAAATTAAACGATTGATTGGTGATTCTGTTGAGCGTGTATCGGGTGGTAGTAAACAAGTTGCCGCCGCAGGCGAAACTATGCAAGAAATTGTAAATGCCATTCAAGGTGTAACTAGTATTATTGCTGAAATTGCCAGTGCTTCAAGTCAACAAAGTGCGGGTATTTCACAAGTTGGACAAGCCATTGCGTCAATGGACGATGTCACGCAACAAAATGCGGCGATGGTTGAAGAAATTGCTGCATCAGCAGAAGCCTTAGAAGTACAAACGGGTCATTTATCAACAGAAATGTCGCATTTCAAAATGGGCAATAATTTAGGTCAAAAAAGTGTTGCTAAAATCGTTTCACCAGTAAAAAGTAAACCAGTTGCAACAAAATCTGCACCTGTTTCAACACCAAAAGCATCTACCACTTCTACATTTACAGTGGGTAACGATGATTGGGAAGAGTTTTAAGACGTGTCGTGACGAATTGAAAGGCTTTGAGTGCAGACTTCGGTCTGCGCTTGAGTTTTTATAGGATGGGACTTGGAAGGGATTTTGGGTTTTTACGTTTAATTATTTTGCGGGCGACGGGCATCGATAAATCGTTCGCGCCAATAGCTATTCTTCAAACTCGACACCATGACTTTGCCAGCACGCGTGCTAGGCGCATGCACAAAATTACTTTCATTCACATAAATACCAACGTGCGACACTGAATTGCCAGACGTGTTAAAAAATACTAAATCACCTGAGTGAATATTATTGTTAGGGACAGGCGTGAGGACATTTGCCATTTCACGCACTGTGCGTGGTAAATGCACGCCATTTTGTTCATAAACATATTTCACAAAACCGCTACAATCAAAACCTTCCTCTGGTGAGGCTTTACCATAACTATATGGCGCACCTTGCAGACTTAATGCGTAATCGACAGCGGGCGTAGTGGTGCTGCGCTTGTGAATAGGGCGTTGCGCAACGGGTTCAGGTTTAATATCCATGTCGCCCGCGCAACCTGATAATACCGCTAATGCCACGGGAACAATAAATGGTTTAAACCATGGAAGCATATTTGTTGAAAAAGAATAAGTTGATGTTTTCACGACACAATCAAATCCGTAAATTTTAAGTTAAAAAATTGACGCTGCCCTGTCAAAATATCCAGCGGCAGCATCACGTTTTAAAAACAATTAAACATTAAACACAAGAGCGCACATAATCACGCGCGAAACTACGGATAGGTGCTTGATGTTGTTGAAATTTCTGATACACATCGTGTACGTCTAAAGGCGTAATGTGAGCATAAATGCCAAAACCAGTTTGGTTAATAAATTCATCACTCAAGGCTTCAATAAAATTCCACCAAATAGAATCATTTTGTTTTTCTTGTTCTGTTGTCATGACTTTCACCTGTTTCAAAAATAAAATTAGTGCCATCAAATCGTCAGTACAAAACGCGATGCTTAGGTTATGATTACCGGCGGTTCACTTGAACCCTTCACCTTGAACCTTTTACTTCTTAAAAAGCTATGCCCTTAAAAATCGCGCTTGTTCAAACTGACAGTTTAATCGGCAATGTTGCCGCTAACTTTAACCGAATTGTTGAAACAATAACCAACATTCGAAACAGCTTAGTGATTGATTTAATTATATTTCCTGAACTAACGCTCACAGGATACCCGCCCGAAGATTTGCTGTTTCGACGGGATTTTATTCGTGATGCCAATAATGCTATTTTTCAGTTAGCAAACATCGCGCCAGAGATAGGAATTGTCGTTGGATTTCCAGAGCTTAGTGGTGATAAGTTATATAACAGTGCCGTGATTTTGTCGGAAGGTTGTGTTTTAGCGACTTACCGTAAACAAAAATTGCCAAATTACGGTGTTTTTGACGAAATGCGTTACTTTTCTGCCGGCACACAACCGTGTGTATTTGAGTTTAAAGGTCAATTTATTGGCTTAACGATTTGTGAAGATGTTTGGCATGCTGACATTGTGCAAGCAACAAAAGATGCTGGGGCAGACATTTTATTAACACTTAATGCGTCACCGTTTCATTCTGGCAAAGCGCAACAACGTGAAACGCTAATCGGTTCACACGCCAAAGCCGCACACTTGCCCATTGTTTATGTTAATGCGGTGGGTGGACAAGATGAATTAGTGTTTGATGGCGCGTCATTTGTGACGAATGCAGACGGTGAAATCGTGTTCCGCGCAGCGGAATTTACCGAACAAATCAGTGTCGTCGAATTTGAAAATGGACAACTCATTCCCACAACATGTGAGCCAATTTATGCGCCAATCAGTAGTGATTACAAAGCGTTAGTACGTGGCATTCGAAATTATGTGCAGAAAAATGGTTTCAAAGGCGCGATTTTAGGATTGTCTGGTGGCATTGATTCGGCATTGGTTTTAGCATTAGCGGTGGATGCGTTAGGCGCAGAAAATGTCGAAGCCGTTTCGTTGCCGTCAAAATATACGCAAGCAATGAGTAATGATGACGCGCAAAAACAAGCTAAAATCATGGGGGTGAAATACCATTGCATTCCGATTGAACCAGCTGTCAATGCGTTTACTGACATGCTCGCCGATACGTTTGCGGGTACGTCACACGATACTACCGAAGAAAATATCCAAGCGCGTTGCCGTGGTGTTGTGTTAATGGCAATGTCGAACAAACAAGGGAAATTATTGCTCACAACTGGTAATAAAAGCGAAATGAGTGTGGGTTATGCCACGCTTTATGGCGATATGGCGGGCGGTTTCGCGCCATTGAAAGATGTGCCGAAATTGTTGGTTTATGACTTGGCGCGGTATCGCAATGAATTATCGCCTGTGATTCCTGAACGTGTTTTAACACGCCCACCGTCGGCTGAACTTGCGCCAAATCAATGTGATTCAGATTCGTTACCGGCTTATGAAATTCTTGACCCGATTTTGGCGCGTTATATTGAACAAGACCAATCCGCAGATGAAATTATTGCCGCCGGTTTTTCACCTGACGCGGTGACACGCGCCATTCGTTTAGTTGATGGTAGTGAATATAAGCGTCGTCAATCCGCAACAGGGATTCGGATTAGCGAACGCGCGTTTGGGCGTGATCGTCGTTATCCAATTACTTCGGGTTATCGTGGCACATAACGTGCCGTAGAATGTTAGAATAACGCAAACATATTATTTTTTATTTACACCAGAGGGAACACCATGCGGAATTTGAAATTTCTACCCGCGATGCTTGGCGGCATAGTCGCCCTTGCAGTGGTTTTATTCGTAGCCTTTCATTTTATTTTCATCGATTTATTTGTGGATTTATGGTGGTATCAATCGCTGAATTTTGAATCCTATTTTTGGTTACGCTTACTGTATAAATTTTTTCTTTCCGGTGGTGTGACACTGGCGTTTTTTGCTATTTTTTTCTCGCATTTTTGGCTAGCTTCACGTTATTTAGGCTTGAATACGGATGAGAAGTTATTAACAGGTAACGAAACGCGCCGTTTTCAAAAGTTTGCCGATACATTTATGAATGGCTCGGCAAAAGTTTACACGCCAATCTCGCTTATTTTAGCGATGGTGATTGCTGCGCCGTTTTATAGTCAATGGGAATCAACGTTACTGTATTTTTTTGGTAGTGCATCAGGGGTAACAGAAACGGTTTATGGTAATGACGTGAGTTTTTATATGCTCTCGTATCCCACCTATCAATTGATTCAACAAGAGTTGTTAATTACGGCTTCTCTGATTTTTGGCATGGTGGGCGCATTGTATTGGCTTGAACACACTTACATTCCAGACCAACGCAAAAGTTATCCTAAAGGCGCGAGAATTCATTTAACTTTATTGATTGGTTTTGTGGTGGCGTTCGTGCTTTGGGGCTTTATGTTGCAACGTTTTTCGTTGCTTTATACCGACAGTCACGAACCAGTTTTCTTTGGTCCAGGTTTTCTTGAAATTCGCTATCAATTGCCGTTAATTTGGGCAGCAATGGCTACGTTTTTAATTTTTGCGTTGGTCGCCATTCAATTTGTCCATTCTGAAAATCACGACAAACGCATGCCGTTGTGGATTTCATTGTTTGTATTTCTTAGCGTTTGGCAATTGCCAAATTTAACGTTTATTCCTGACGCGCTGCAACGCTTTGTGGTCAATCCAAATCCTGTCAAAGCTGAACATGAATTTATGCAGCACAATATCAATGCGACGCTGGCAGCGTATGATTTGAAAAATATCAAAACGGTCGATATGAATGTGAAACTCGACGCGGCGCAAGACATTGATACATGGAGCAGTCAAAAGCATTTTGAAAATATTCCTGTTTGGGATAGAGAATTTATTATTTTCAGTTATAAACAACTGCAAGAAATTCGTCCTTATTACAAATTTTTATCTGTTGATGAGGATCGTTATTTAATTTCAGATCATTTACGTCAAGTCAATATTGCAGCGCGTGAAGTGAATATCGCTAAATTACCCAAAGAAGCGCAAAATTGGGAAAATCGCCATTTACGTTACACGCACGGTTATGGCGCAGTGATTACGCCTGCCGCGCAAGATGCTGATGCGCCGTTGACATGGTATTTGCGCGATTTGAATATGCACTCTGATGTCGATTTGAGCGTTGAACATCCTGATATTTATTACGGTCAAGAGCAATACGATTACGCGATTGTGCCAAATGAATTAAATGTTGTGGGCATTGCTGGTACGGATGCACACGAAACAAAGCCTTATCATGGTGAAGGGGGGATTCCGATTTCTTCAACATTTAAAAAAGCTCTTTTCGCGTTCAAACTAGGCGATGAAAAGGTGTTTTTTTCGACCAATATTTCCAAAGACAGCAAATTAAAGATTTATCGTAATATTATTGAACGAATTCACAAGCTCACGCCGTTTTTGCATTTAGATAAAGACCCCTATTTGGTGATGACCAAAAACCGGTTTTATTGGATTCAAGACGCTTACACGTTGTCAGATAAATATCCGGTTTCAAAACCTGTTTATAACGAAAATCTAAACGGCGAAGAATCGTTTAACTATATTCGTAATTCCGTAAAAATTGTGGTTGATGCGTTCGATGGTGATGTGGATTATTATTTGATTGACCCGACAGATTCGATTGCACAAGTTTATAACCGCGCTTATCCGAGTTTGTTTAAATCGTTAGATGCGATGCCACAGGAATTAAAAGCGCATTTACGTTACCCGCGTGATTTGTATACCGTACAAATGCAAGTTTACGCAAAATATCATCAAACCAGTCCCGAGCTTTTCTACGAACAAGCGGAAACATGGGCGCAAGCCAATGTGCGTGAAAAACCTGTTTTACCTTATTACCAAACGATGGATTTTGGCGATTGTCATGACAGCGAAGAGTTTGACTTAATCAATGCGATGACACCGGTTAATCGCAATAATTTGAGCATGGTTGGTATTGCCAGCACGATGGATAAAGTAAATTGTACTGGTGCATATAAGCCAAGTTTGACTGTATTTAAATTTGGTAAAGATGTGCAAGTGAATGGCCCTGAGCAAATCGAAGCGTTAACACAACAACATCCTGAAATTTCAGAACAATTTACGCTCTGGGATCAAAACGGTTCGTCGGTTGAAATGGGACGTATCGTGATTTTGCCAATGGGTAATACGATTTTGTATGTTCAACCTATTTACATTGCCTCGACCAAAAACAAAATGCCGGAATTAACTCGCATCATTGTGTCGATTGGTAACGAAACGGTAATGGATACCACATTACATTCAGCGTTAGATCGATTGAAAAATATTTTCATTAACAAAACACGCACCGTTGATAATGGCGCGTCGAAACATTAAAAGGATTTCTTTGTGCAGATTGAACGTATTACAGGGTTAAAAAACACAGTTCAACAACTTTTAGATGAGGCAAAAGCACAAGGTGCAACGGCGGCTGAAGCGGGCTTGAGTGTTGATGATGGCTTATCTGTCACAGCGCGTTTGGGCGTTGTGGAAACGATTGAACACCATTGCAGTCAAGGGTTAGGCGTTACGGTTTTCTTTGGACAACGCAAAGGGGCGGCAAGTACCACAGATTTGTCACCGGCATCGATAAAAGAAACGGTGAGCGCAGCGTGTAGTATTGCCCGCTACACGAGCGAAGATGATTGTGCTGGATTGCCAGACGCTGATTTGTTGGCAACAGAATTTCCGGATTTAGATTTATATCATCCGTGGGCATTGTCATCTGAAAAAGCCATTGAATTAGCCATTGAATGCGAAGAAGCGGCGCGAAATTATCACGCACACATCACCAATTCTGAAGGCGCATCGGTTAGTACGCATCAGGGTATTAGCGTATTGGGCAATAGTTTAGGTTTTCTGCAAGCGCGTATTGGGTCACGTCATTCACTAAGTTGTTCTGTATTGGCACAACTTGGTGATGATATGCAGCGTGATTATTGGTATAGCGTGGCGCGAAATGCCGAACAATTAGAAACGGCGCGTGAGGTGGGGATTAAAGCTGCTGAACGCACTTTGCGGCGATTAGGCGGTCGTAGTTTAAGTCCGCGTCAATGTCCGGTTTTGTTTAGTGCGGAAATGGCGAGTAGTTTATTAAATTCATTTGTCGGTGCGATTAGTGGCGGCAGTTTGTATCGTAAATCGACGTTTTTGTTAGATGCGCTCAACACGCAAATTTTCCCTGAATTTATCCATGTTCACGAGCAACCACATTTGATTGGCGCGTTAGGTAGTGCCGCGTATGACGGGGAGGGGGTGGCGACGCGTCACCGTGATTTAGTCCGCGATGGCATTTTGCAAGCGTATGTATTAAGCACTTATTCGGCAAAAAAATTAGGCTTAAAAAGTACCGGTAACGCGGGCGGCGTGCGAAATTTAACGCTAACACCGAATGCCGGTGATTTTGAATCCATGTTGCAAAAACTTGGTACAGGTTTATTTGTGACGGAGTTAATGGGGCAGGGCGTGAAAATGATGACGGGCGATTATTCGCGCGGAGCGGCAGGTTTTTGGGTCGAAAATGGTGTGATTCAATATCCCGTCGAAGAAATTACCATCGCCGGAAATTTAAAAGAGATGTTTAAAACGATTATCGCCGTCGGCAACGATGTCGATTATCGCGGCAATGTACGAACGGGATCGATTTTAATTGAGCAGTTATCGATTGCTGGTGATGATTAAGTTAATTTTTAGGAGAAAAAATGAAACGTCGTGATTTTATGCGCTTGGGTTTGGCGGGCGCAGGTTTAACCGTTTTAAATACCACGCCCGTGTTGGCAGAGACAAAGAACGCGCAACTTATTGGTGCAGGTGGGCTTTTTTATACCAAAGAAAATGCAGGGCGTTGGGCTGGCAAAGTGGCAACCCATTTGCCAACAGTTGAAATTGAAAAATTGACCGTAAAAGTGACCACCGCGCACGAAATGAACGGTTTTGAACATTACATTGTGAAACACGTTTTGCTCGATAAAAATTATCAATTTTTAGATGAACATTTGTTTAATCCAACGGTTGATAAAGTCGCCATTTCAACCTTTTCGTTACCCAATTATAGCGGCACGCTACATGTTTTGAGTTTGTGCAATAAACATGATTTGTGGCTGACGACGGTTGAAGTGTAATTTGAAAATTAGACCAGAGTGCGTGGATGAATGACATGATGTTTTCGGCGATAGCGGGATTGGTCGCATTAGTAATTATCTTTCTGATTTGCAGAGAACTCATTTGTTGGTATTGGAAAATCAACGAAGCGGTAGATTTGCTGCGCGAAATACACAAAGAATTAAAGATTTTGAATAAAACAAATTAAGGGTATTTCTAAACGGTCATGTTGAATGGATTATAGCGAGGTCATTTTTTTAGGCAGTGCTTATTTTATAGGTTTACTGGCTAGTCGTTTATCATTTCCACCATTGGTTGGTTATTTGATTGCGGGTTATGGTTTAAATTTTGCGGGCATAGGTTCATTACCTGCGTTGAATCATCTTGCAGACCTTGGCATTGAGTTATTATTATTCACGGTTGGTTTAAAAATAAAACTCAATTCACTCCTGAAACGTGAAGTATTAAGCGTTGGTGGTTTACATTTAATTATTGTTACCGGTATTTCTGCGTTGTTATTTTTTTTGCAAGGCGGACAAACAACTGGTGGTTTAATTTTAGGCGCGAGTTTGGCGTTTTCGAGTACCGTGTTGGCCATTAAAGTGTTGGAAGATAATGGCGAATTATCGACTTTTCACGGGCGTGATGTTTTGAGTATTTTAATTTTGCAAGACATTATCGCTATTGGTTTATTGGCACTTGCTGATGGTGAAAATCCAACACCGTGGGCATTTGGATTATTAGCATTACCGTTGTTGCGACCGCTTGCACATCGATTATTAAGTTCAACTCACAGCGAAGATTTACGTTTATTACTGGGGGTTTTCTTTGCACTTGCAGGTGGGGTATTAGCAAAACAAGTTGATATTTCACCCGATATTGGCGCGTTATTAATGGGGATGACACTCGCATCGCACACAAAAACCGAAGATATTGCTGAAAAATTATGGGGATTAAAAGAAATTCTATTAGTTGCCTTCTTCTTGCAAATCGGTCTAAGCGAATTACCTAGTCTCGTACAAATTCAAGATGCGTTGATGTTACTGGCGTTATTGCCGTTACAAGGTTGTTTATTCTTTGCCTTATTTTTGTTAATGAGACTACGCGCTCGCACGGCGTTTATTTCTTCGCTTGCGTTAATGACGTACAGCGAATTTGCTTTAATTACGACCGAAGCCGTAGTAAAAGCTGGATTATTATCAGCACAATGGCAAGCAGTTATTAGTTTATCGGTTGCAGGTTCACTTGCTATTGCTGCACCGTTGAACCGATTTTCGCACCGTTTATTTTCAAATTTTGAGCCTTTTTTAACGCGATTTGAACGTAAAACAGGGCATCCAGACCGTTTACCTGACAGTATTGGCGTTGCAGAATGGCTCATTTTTGGAATGGGACGTACTGGCACATCGGCGTATCTTGCTTTACATGAAAAAGAGCAACGTGTCGTGGGTTTTGATGCTGACCCAACCATTTTAAAACAATTACTCGCCGATGGACGACGTGTTGTTTATGGTGATGCAGAAGATACGGAATTATGGGATGGTTTACCACTGGGACGTATTAAAGGCATTGTATTGACAATGCCTGATTTTGAAGTGCGTTGTTCTGCCACGACGCAATTAAGAAAACGAGGCTTTACGGGTTATATCGGTACAATTTGTTATTACGATGAGGAACAAGCGCAATTACAAGCATTGGGTGCAAATATTGTGGTGCATCCACTATTTGAAGCAGGTTCACATCTAGCTAAAAAAATGTTTTTTTCTTGAACCATTCACTTTTACATTTTATGAGGAACGACCAATGACAAGATTTCCAGCAGAATGGGAAAAACAAGCTGCCGTCTTAATTGCATGGCCACACGAAACCGGCGATTTTAGTAATCGTCTTGAATCGGTTGAAGAAACTTACAGCGTCATTGCTGACACCATTACCGAATATCAAAGATTGTTAATTGTGTGCCGTGATGAGGCGCATCAGCGTCATATTGAAAAATTAGTGGAACGTCATGAAGATATTCAATTTATTCATGCGCCGGTCAACGACATTTGGGTGCGCGACACCACGTTTTTGACGGTTGAAAAAGAAGGCGCGTTGAAGTATTTGAATTTCCAATTTAACGGTTGGGGCGAAAAATACGATTTCGCAAACGATAATGCGCTTAATCATAAATTAGCGAATGCTAAATTTTTCAAAGGCAAAGCACATCACGACATCGATTTTATTTTAGAAGGTGGCAGCGTTGAAAGTGACGGTGAAGGCACGATTTTAACAACCAGCCATTGTTTGCTTAATCCAAATCGCAATAAAAATTTAACGAAAGAAGAAATTGAAAACCAAGTAAAAACGCATTTAGGTGCAAAACGGGTTTTATGGGTCCAGCAGGAAAATTTAGCTGGTGATGATACCGACGCGCATATTGATACGCTCGCGCGTTTTTGCAATCCAACGACGATTGCTTATACCAGTTGCGATAATCAAGACGACCCACATTTTGAAAGTTTAGACAGAATGCGAATGCAACTGGAAGTTTTCAGAACCGAAGCAGGCGAGCCTTATAATTTGGTTGCCTTGCCATTGCCTAAACCTATTTTTGACGAAGAAGATGAACCGTTGCCAGCTAATTATTCAAACTTTTTAATCATCAATCATGCGGTGCTAGTGCCAATTTATGGCGACCCTATGGATAGCGTTGCCACAAAAAAATTGGCGGAAGTATTCCCGCAACACAAAATTATCCCCATTCCATGCCGTCCGCTTGTGCATCAATACGGCAGTTTGCATTGCATGACCATGCAGTTTCCAGAGCAAGCGCGAGGCTAAACAATGCAAAAAAAGTTAATCGTCAGTGCTGTGCAACAACCTTGCGGCGATGATAATCCACAAGTTAATTTAGAATTTTCGATTGCCAAAATTCGTGAAGCCGCCGCGGCGAAAGCCGATTTAGTGGTGTTGCCAGAATTGCATTTAGGCAAGTATTTTTGTCAAACTGAAGACCATTCTGTTTTTGATTTAGCACAACCGATTCCGTGTGAAACGACGGATATTTTGTCGGCGTTAGCGAAAGAATTAAGCATTGTCATTGTGGCAACGATTTTTGAACGTCGTGCAGCAGGGCTTTATCACAATACGGCGGTTGTGTTTGATAAAGACGGCAGCATTGCCGGCAAATACCGCAAAATGCACATTCCTGACGATCCGGCGTTTTATGAAAAATATTATTTCACTCCCGGAGATTTAGGTTTTACGCCCATTCAAACATCGATTGGCAAATTAGGCGTGCTGATTTGTTGGGATCAATGGTATCCCGAAGCGGCACGTTTAATGGCATTGGCGGGAGCGGATGTTCTGATTTATCCGACAGCCATTGGCTGGGATAAAAATGACACAAAAGAAGAGCAGGGCAGACAGTTAGACGCTTGGATTACGGTACAACGTGGTCATGCCGTGGCAAATGGGCTGCCGGTGATTTCGTGTAATCGGATTGGTTTTGAATTTGCGCCAAATTCAGATAGCGGTATCGATTTTTGGGGAAACAGTTTTATTGTCGGTTCACAAGGCGAGTTTTTAGTGCATGCTAACGCAACAGATACACAATTATTGACCGCTGAAATTGATTTAGTTCGTTCTGAGACGGTGCGCCGAATCTGGCCGTTTTTGCGAGACAGGCGAATTGATGCGTTTGGTGATTTAATAAAACGGTTTATTGATTAGTTGTGCGTAATAGTTTGTTAAGCGAGTTATGAAACCAGTCACCATTCCTATCGAACAATTGCTGCATCGCTATAATGCAGAGGAAAAAGCACAGTTACAAAAAGCGTTAGCCATTGTTGGTTTGATTGCTGCTGACCCGAATTATATTCGTCCAAAAGGGGTTGAAGTTGCCGCTGTTTTGATTGGTTTTCACGTTGATTTGAAAACCATTTTGGCGGCGATTTTAAGCGATCCGCGTTTGATTACCGTGTCAGAACCTATCGATATTGTGGGACAGTTTGGCGATACGGTTGCCGGATTGATACAAGATGTGAATTGGTTAAATAACATTCGCGTTTATTCGCCGGAAATGGCAAGTCAGCCTAATCAAGCTGAAATCTTGCGCCGCATGTTGTTATCGATGACGCAAGACGTGCGAGCGGTGCTGATTAAAATGGCGTACCGCATTCAACGGTTACGCAATATTCCAAAAGAATCGCACGAAATTCGCCAATTTATCGCGCATGAAACGCTTGATATTTACGCGCCGATTGCGAATCGTTTAGGTGTACATCAGTTTAAGTGGGAATTAGAAGACACCGCTTTTCGTTATTTGGAACCTGCCACATACCGTCATATCGCGCATTCGTTAGCCGCGAATCGAGTCGCGCGTGAAAGTTCTATTCAAGGTTTTATTACGTTGCTTAAAAGTACCTTGGCAAAAGAAAATATTACCTGTGAATGCTACGGTCGACCAAAACATATTTATAGCATTTGGAAAAAAATGCAGAGTAAAAATTTGGCGATTGATGAATTGTATGATTTGCTGGCAGTGCGCGTGATTGTTGATAGTTTGATGCACTGTTACACCGTGTTAGGCATTGTGCATAGTTTGTGGCAAACCCTTCCTAAGGAATTTGACGATTACATTGCCAATCCCAAAGAAAATGGCTATCAATCGCTGCACACAGTCATTTTAGACGAGCAGGGTAATCGCATTGAAGTGCAAATTCGCACCCAAGCGATGCACGATTATGCGGAATTGGGTGTTGCCGCACATTGGTCGTATAAAGAAGGTGGTAAACAATCGGCAACAATGGAAAAAAGCGTCGCCATTTTGCGTAAATTGTTAGAAGACAAAAGCACCGAGCCTGTCGCACGAGAAGAGTATCGTAGCGAATTATTTAACGATCGGGTTTATGTACTAACGCCTGCGGGACGGTTAGTGGATTTAGTCAAAGGCGCAACACCACTCGATTTTGCTTACGCCGTGCATACTGAAATCGGGCATCGTTGTCGCGGTGCAAAAGTAAACGGACGTATCGTACCGTTGACGTATCAACTCAATTCTGGCGAACAAGTCGAAATTTTGACCGCTAAAGAAATTATTCCAAACCGGAATTGGATTGACCCGAATCTAGGCTATTTAAAATCGTCGCGTTCGATTCAAAAAGTAAAAAATTGGTTTAAATTACAAGCTGTTGAAAGTGAAACGTTGCCGACAGTTAAAACAGAATTACTGCTCCCCACCGAACCACTTAAAAACGACACACTCATCAATGTGCGTCCAAATAAAACACTGAATCGTTGTGAAGTGTCAGTGGCGGGTTTGAATAATGTACAAACCTCGTTTGCACAATGCTGTCATCCTGTTTCTGGTGATGACATTATTGGTTATATTTCGCATCATAAAGGTATTATTGTGCATCGGTGTGATTGCAAAAATATTTTACAATTGAACGAAGAAAAACAACCGCAATTAGTTTCCGTTGCATGGGGAAATACCAAGGCTAGTCAT
>Ga0265314_10004063_pt1 | contig 13813 bp, 5 predicted proteins | sample 4126metaG_FD_203106 | JGI IMG/M metagenome (GOLD analysis project Ga0265314, IMG submission 203106) | Rhizosphere microbial communities from Carex aquatilis grown in University of Washington, Seatle, WA, United States - 4-1-26 metaG | ecosystem: Host-associated > Plants > Roots > Rhizosphere >... | reverse complement strand
GGCCGCGTAGTTTTTCTTCTGAATGGGAGGCACTCCGATGAACACAAACCTGGTTTTGAAATGCAGCGGCGTCGGGCATTGGTGGGGCGAAGCGGAGCGTGATTTCTCGAATGGAATCGCGCGCGGCGTCCTGCACGGCGTCGACCTGGGCGTGCAACGCGGATCGATTGTCGCGCTGGTCGGGCCGAGCGGCTGCGGAAAAACGACGCTGCTCCGCGCGATCCTCGGCACGCATCCGCCGCGCGCCGGCGAGATTGTTGTCTTCTCAGGAGGCAGCACGCCGCGTGCTCAGCGCGTGCAACGGCCAGGCCGGGATCGCGGCGTCGTCTATCAGCAGTACTCGCTTTTTCCGTTCCTCACCGCGCTGGAAAACGTTGCGCTGGGTTTGAAACTCGAGCAGACCGGAATTCTCTTCCGCGCGCTGTGTTTCACGCGCTGGAAGAAAATTCGGCGGCATCATTTCGACGAAGCGGCGGAACTGCTGACGCAATTCGGCCTCGGCCACGCGCTGAATCTCTATCCGCACCAGATGTCCGGAGGCATGTGCCAGCGCGTCGCGCTCGCGCAGGCGCTGATCATGAAGCCGGAAGTCCTGTTGCTCGACGAACCGTTCGGCGCGCTCGATGAACAGACGCGCCGCGAGTTGCAACGTATGCTTTTGCGCCTGTACCAGAAAAATCTGCGCGCACGCGAGCGCGGCGAACCCGCACCGTACACGATTTTTCTGGTCACTCATGATCTCGACGAAGCGCTCTACGTTGGTGATCGCGTCGTCGGCCTTTCGCAGCAATGGAATTGGCGCGAACGCGGGTTTGCGGCGTGTCCGGGAGCGACAATCGTCTACGACGAACCCGCGCCGGTATTCGCGCCTGAAGACGTCGTGTCCGAAGACGATTTCGCCGATCAGCGTGAAGAACTCCGGCGCGCGGTTTTTAAATCGATGACCACGCAACAGCCTCGGCCTCTGCGCGCGGCGTGAATGAGAAAAGAGACTATGTCGAACGCAACTCGATCACTGCTTTTTCAACGCCGCGACCACCGCGTCGCGGCGAGCTGCCCAATCGGGCGCCGCGGAGGCCTCCCAGACCTTCATGGCTTTGATGCAGCTCGATTTTCCGCCGACCTCGAAGCCAATCGCGTTCTTCGTGGCGTGATCGATTCCCTGCGACTTCAGATACCCCGCCGGCTTGCCGTCGATGCTCAACAGCATTTCGTCGCCCACCATTTCAACACGGATCTGGTGCCATTGCGCCAGATCGGCGTCCACTTTGAACGCGGCGGACTTGTCTTTGATGCTCTCACGCAATTTTTTCTTCTCGTCGTCGGTCGTGTTCGGATCTTTCATTTTGTCGAAGATCTCGTTTTTCATCGAACCGAATTTGTAGTCGGCCAGATCGACTTTGCCGGCGAAAAGAGTGGCGCGCAGAATATGTCCCGCGTGCGATTCTTTGTAGGTGCTGTCGTTGACCATCAGGTGGCAGGCCCGGCTGCCGTCGATTTTCGCGGAGTACTCAACCACGATGTCTTTGAACTGAAAGCTCGGCTTGACGTAGGCGTACGCGCCGTGATGGTCGTCCGGATTTTCGCTCGCCGTGACCACGCCGTCCTTCACCTCGAACGTCCCCTTCCCCACTTTCCATTTCGGCGCCATTTCAGCGCGCGCAAAATCGTCCTCAAAGAGCAACTTGCCCGGCGTCGCGAGACCGCCCGCACCAGCCGCCGCAAAAATTCCCGTCAAACACAGCAGGCTCAGAAGTGCGCAATGCATCATCGTTTTCATTTGGTTTCTCCAATATTGGCGACCGTTACACATACACCGTCAATCCAGAAAACGGCCGCGTTGCGAGGGATCGGGCAGCCGGCAACTGTCGAGTTTGCCAAACCAGCGGTAGCGGCGCTTCGCAACAAACGTGTACATGAAATCGCGTACGACTCGCGGAACAAAACGAAACCACGAGATCACGCGCCAAAATCCGCCAAGATCGCGGAGCACAGCAAGTGCCGCATCCGATCGCGTGAACACGCGTTCGCTTTCAGCGCCGGGGTTGCGAATGTAAATCATAGAGGACACATCAGCGGGAAGAGTCGAGCGCTGCTGCATGATTTGCTGCGCGGTCCGTCCCTGCAGCGGCGCAAAGCCAATCGATTTCGAGCGATCCCGATCCAGCACGAACCGGACGGAGCGGTTGCACAAGCCGCACACGCCATCGAACAGCAGCAGCGAGCGAAACCGCGCCGCTTCGTTTTCACCGCCGGGTGCCGGTGTGCCGAAATTGTTCAACTCTTAAAAGTCCGTGGCCGGGATGGCCTCAGTATACTGCGCCGTTCCGCGCAGCACTACGTATTCAAACCACATCCAGCTCGTCGAAACCGTCGGCGTCGTCGCCGGCCGGAAGCGAATATAATACGTGCCGGGCTGCAGTGTCATTGCGCCCGAGTACGCCGAAACCGCCCGCGAGATGCGGCGCGGCGCAAACGTACCCAGCAGCGTAAAATTTTCGCCGACCGGACCTTTCGCGTCTTTCGGACTGATCTCGACGTTCACCGAATACGGCACCGGGTCATTCGCCGCGACGCTCAACTGCAATCCCGTCAGCGTGATCGATTGAGCATTCACGTTCAGGGTGATATACGCAAAGTGATCGGTCGAATTCAACACGCTCGTCGTCCACGAATGATCGTGCGCCCCGCTGTCCCATCCGCTCGCCGTATGGAAAAACGTGCCGCGCACTCCAGGGACGTCGTGCGACGCGTTGGCCGCATGATTCTGCGTCGGCGTGACAGTTTGATCGCCGCCGGGCTGGTACCTGATCGTTTCGCGGAAATCCCAGCCGATCAGAAGATTGTTGCCCGCAACCTGCGGAACGGATTTGTTCCCCTGCGCGATATTTTTCAACAGCGCGAGCGCTTCCTTAAATTCCTGGGCCTGCGCCGTGGCCACGTCGCCGCGCAGTCCGCGCGAATCGAAAGCCACCGACGATCCAGCGGCGAGAACCTTCTGCTCGGCCGGCGTCTTGATCTCCACATTGCCGCCCAGCGCGTGCACTTCGCCTTCGCCCTTCTCCGAAGCCACGATTCCGAACGGCCCGTCGCGATAGGAACAGAGCGTCGCCTGATTTCGCACCGAAAATTTCGTGTCTTTCGCCGCCGAGACCAAAGCCGATCCGGACTGCAGCGCGGTTTCCGCGGGCCGCTCCAGTTCAAACGTCGCGGGACCTTTGACGACCACCTGCGCACCATTGTCGAACGCGATGACGACCGATCCACTCTTCAGGCGCAACGTCCCCGCGCCAAAGCGCGTGCCGACTGCGGAGGGAGCGCCAGCGCCCGTCCAGACCGCGTTGTCCGCGAGCATCAAACTGGCGAATTTATCCGGCTGCAACATGCGCCCGTCCAAACCGGAACCCGCGGGATACATGCTGCGGTAAACCATCAGCGAGCCCAGCGCGAGCAACACCATCGCCGCCGCGGCGAGCGGGAGCATCCGCGAGCGCTGCGGTCGCGCAAGATGAACCGTCGGCTGCGCCGTCACGCTCCGCTCCCAGTTCAACATGCCATGTAGCGCCGATTGCGCATAATAAATCTTGCGCACTTCCGGATCGGCCAGAAGTTTTGCGAATTCCTGCTCGTCCGCGAGCGTCAACGCGCCGTCCATGAAGCCTGCGATGAGCTCGTCGAGCCGTGCGCGCGCTTCAAGGGTGAGGCTCATTGCGCGTCCCTCGCGGCAAGACGCTGGCTGATGCAATCGCCGAGTTTCTCGCGAATTCGAAAGAGCGCCTGGCGCACGGCCAGCGCAGTCTGGCCCAGCCGGCTGGCAATGTCGTCTGCGGAAATGCCGTCGGTGTAGCGGAAGCGGACCAGGTCGCGGCTGGCGGGCGGCATTTTTTCCATGCAGCGGCGCAGCGCCAGAATGCGTTCGTCGACGTCGGCCACGGCCGAGGCGGCCTCGTCCGCGACGTTCTGCAATACCTGGTCGTCGACATTCAACATCATCTGATTGCGATTCCGCCGTTTACGAAAACTGAGCACCTCAAAATACGCGACCTTGCTGGCCCAAAACCAGAAGTCTCCGCCTTTGAATTCCTCGTGCTTACGAATCAATACCGCATTCGTTTCCTGCAGAATCTCCGCGGCGTCATGACGGTTCGGGACAAAAACGGAGACGTAAGCGAACAAGCGGCTCTGAACATCGAGAAGGCGCTTCGTGTACAGCTCGTCCGCCATCTACTGCTCTCCTGAAGAAAACGTCGGGTGGAGTCCATATGTTACGCAGATTTCTGGAATCATCATCAATAAGCCCGCTGAAAGTTTATTTACCACGATTTTTGAAATGAATTTGCAAATTGTGCGTAACGCGCCGACGCTGAGCGACGTTTTCTCTCAATTAACCGTTCGAATTCACACAAGGTGATTCAGTCGCATCATAGGTGCACGTCGATAGATTTGGCTTGGTTGGGGGACATATGCACATCATAAGATTTAAACTCTTCCGACTCTTTTCAATCTGTTCCTTGTTTTTGGCTTTAGGCGCAATGAGCGTCCACGCCGCCGAAAAACAGCCTCGCCTTTTCGGAAAAGGACACCCCTTCCAAGTCGAAGACTTGCCGGACGGCGAATTGAAAAAACAGCTCAAAAAGCTGTCCAAAGAGGAGCTCAAAAACGCGCTGGAGCGGTTGCATAAACACACCTACTCCGCTGAAGAAACGGCCTCCTTGCGCAGCGATCCGCACGGCATGATTTATTATGCCTGCATTCAGACGCCCGAGTCCAAGGCGATGATGCGCGCGCTCACGCCACCCGCGGCGGCGCCGTCTTCGACGACTCGCTCCGGCGTGGCGCAGTCGAATGTTCCGATCGCGTCGCCGCCGGCGTATCACAGCCGCCCGGGCTGCAGCAAAATCATCTACCTCGATTTCAACGGCCATGTCATTCAGCAGACCGGCTGGAACGAATCGTTCAACATCACAAAGTGGGACACATATCCGTTCGATTTGGACGGCGACGAAACGACGTTCAACGACGCCGAGCAGACGTTCATGTTTCACGTCTGGCAGCGCATGGCGGAAGACTACGCGCCGTTCGATGTGGACGTCACAACCGAAGAACCCGCCCAGATCACCGCCACCGTCGGCTGCGTCGTCTTCACCAAGAATCTCGACAAGAACGGCAACGTTTTGCCGCACGCGCTCAGCGCCGGTGGCATCGCGTTTCTCGACGTCTTCGGCCAGGATTACTACGGCTTCTTCTCGCCGTGTTTCGTTTACTACGAGAATCTTCCCAATTACGGTTCGCCCTCGCCTCCTCTTCCCAACCCTTTTGAAGGACTGGTCGCCGAAGCGGCGTCGCATGAAATGGGTCACAACCTCGGCCTTTCGCACGACGGCACCAATTCCGCGGCGTACTACGGCGGACACGGCAGCGGCAACACGTCATGGGGCCCAATCATGGGCACGGGCTACGGCCGGAATGTCTCACAGTGGAGCAAAGGCGAATACTTCGACGCCAACAACACAGAAGATGATCTCGCCATCCTTTCCGGCGCATTGTCCTACCGCCCTGACGATCATGGAAATACGAACGCAACTGCGAGCTCATTCGCAGTAAACGGGACTACAATTTCTGGTTCGAACCCGAAGAATCAGGGCGTTATCGAGCAAAACACCGACGTCGACGTCTTCGTCTTCGCGACCGAAGCGGGAACGGTCAGCTTCACGATCAATCCGTTCCGCAGCAGCACCGACACCTACGGCGGCAACCTGGACATTCATGCCGAACTCTACAATTCCAGCGGCGGGCTTGAACAGGTCAATTCAGATCCCAACGACACCGTCGCATTCATCAGCAAATCGCTGCCGGCCGGAGTCTACTATCTCTATATTTCAGGCGAAGGCACCGGCGATCCGCTCAACAACCCGCCCAGCGGCTACACGAATTACGGCAGTCTCGGCCAATACTCCATCGATGGCACCATCGTTGCCGACACTCTCGCTCCGACCGCGGTTCAATCCATTAATGACGTCACCTCGTACGGCGGAACAACGCACACCTTCACCGTCACGTACAGCGACAACTACGGCATCGACATTTCGTCGCTCGACGACAACGACATCCGCATCTCCGCGCCCGGCGGTTTCGACGTGCCGGCCACCTTCGTGAGCGTTGACAACGCAAGCCACGGCTCGCCGCGCGTGGCGACCTATCGTTTCTCCGCGCCCGGCGGATTTTTTGACGCGAGCGACAACAACACGTACACAGCGACGATTCAGGCCGGCCAGGTTCTCGACATCAACGGCAACGCCGTGGCCACCGGCACGCAGACCTTCGCGGTCAACGTTCCTGCGTTCGCACTGACCTCGGTGAGCGGCCCAGCAAACGGCACGTACAAAGCGGGAACGAATCTCGATTTCAACGTCACCTACACCCAGCCTGCCGTGGTCACCGGCACCCCGAGCATCGGACTCACGGTCGGCGCAGCATCTGTCAACGCACAGTACATCAGCGGCACGGGCACTTCTGTCCTGACGTTCCGCTACACCGTTCAAGCCGGCGACACGGACGTCGACGGCATCGCCTCGGCTTCACCCATCGCGCTGAACGGTGGAACGCTCAAGAATTCCAGCGGCGATGATGCATTACTCGCGTTTACGCCGCCCAATACCACTGGCGTTGTGGTGGATACCACGGCGCCGAACCTGATCAGTGTCACTCCACCGTCGGACGGAACGTACGGCACCAACCGGTTCCTGGATTTCATCGTGAACTTCAGCGAAACGGTTTACGTCACCGGCGGAACGCCCTCGTTCGCGCTCACGATCGGATCGAACCCGCGGGAAGCCACGTACGTTTCCGGCGGCGGCTCAACCACATTGTTGTTCCGCTACAAAGCTCAACTGGGAGAATCCGACAGCGACGGCATCGTCTGTTCGTCGCCGCTCTTCCTCAACGGCGCAGCCATTCGCGACATCGCTGGAAATGATGCGACACTCACTTTCACACCGCCGGATATGTCGGGTGTGCTCGTGAATACAGTCCAGCCGTTAATCCTGAGCGTCACCGCTCCGGCCGACGGCGAATACCTCGCGGGGCAGAATCTCGACTTCATTGTCCATTTTGATCACGTTGTGTATGAAGGAAATGGCCTTCCGACAATCAATCTGACCATCGGCTCCGCCTCCACCAATGCGAGCTACCTGTCCGGAAGCGGCACGGCCGACTTCACGTTCCGGCATACGGTTGTGTCCGGCGAAGTGGATGCCGACGGCATCGCCTGCTCGTCGCCGATCGTCTTGAACGGCGCAACAATCCGTGACGCTGCCGGAAACGATGCCATTCTGACGTTTACGCCGCCGCCACTTAATGCGGTCATTGTCAACGCAGCGGTCGCCCGCATCATCGTCACGAACGCAAACGACTCGGGCGCCGGATCGCTCCGCCAGGCCATGTTCGACATTTCCGCCGGCGGAATCATCGACTTCGACCCGACATTTTTTAACGTGCAGCGCACCATCAATACCACGACCTCTCTCACCGTTTCAAATAAGCCTATCGCCATCAATGGTCCAGGCTCAAAGTACGTGACGATCGCGAACAACAATACGTCCACTGTGATTGTTGCCAACAACTGCGACTTCACCCTGATCGGCCTCACCATCTCCGGCGGAAACGGAGATAAAAACAATCCGGGCGGTCAAATTGCCGGAGCTGTCACGTCCTCGTTTAACCACAATTTGACGATGATCGATTGCACAGTGACCGGCAACCATGGACGTTTTGCCGGTGGAGTCTACGCCCATGGCACCATGACCATGCGCGGTTGCACCATCACCGGAAACCAGGCGATCAATCCAGACAGCAATAGCGGCGGTGGCGTATCGATGCAGGGTGGGAGCGCGCTGATCGAGAACTGCACGTTCAGCGGCAATACCTGCAGCGTCGCGACGGGCGGCGGCGGCGGATTTTTGAATTTCAGCGGCACGACAAACATCGTCAATTGCACGATCACAAACAATTCGTGCACCGGAGTCTTTAGTACCGCCAGCGGCGTCAACAACTTCAGCACGATCTATGTTTTCAATTCGATTATCGCCGGCAATGTCAACAGCTCGGTGCCGGACGTCGTAATGGGCGACACGACGAGTTTCTCCAAAGGATACAACATCATTGGAAACGTCGGTGCCATCGTCGCCGGCGGCAACCATGCGGCAAACGTCTTCGTCAACGGCACTCGCGGCGACCAGGTCGGCACGCCCGGCAATGTGCTCGACCCCGTCATTGGCGCGCTCGCTGACAACGGCGGCCCGACGCAGACGCACCTGATCCAGCCCAACAGCAAGGCTTACAACACAGGTTCGACCATTTCGTACCCCGGCACGAACGGAGCGGACATCATCGCTCCGATTCTCGATCAGCGCGATTTCGCGCGCCCGCGCGGCATCGCGACGGATGTCGGCGCGGTCGAAGCGCAGCTCGTCATCAGCCCCCCCACTATTCCCAACGTGCTGGTCAATACCGTCTACTCCACCGTCACGTTCTCCGTTTCGGGAGGCACTCCGGCGTACATCCTCTCCTTTACCGGGTCGCTCCCCGCGGGCATGACGTGCGACGGCACCACTCTGGCCGGCACCCCGACGCAGGTCGGCGATTTCCCCTTCACCATCAACGCGACCGACAGCCAGAACGTGAGCGGCTCGGCAGATTACGTGCTCCACGTCACCAACCAGCCGCGCGACCTGATCGTCGACCTCTCGCACACCGGAAACTTCACGCAAGGCGACGTCGGCGCGACATACACCGTGACCGTCACCAACAACGGCAGCGCCTCGACCAACGCCTCGATCACCGCCACGATGGATCCGCTGCCGACAGGACTGACCGCGACGTCCTTCACCGGTGCGGGTTGGAGCCAATTGTCGCTTTCGCCGCCAACGGCGACGTTTGCGGGTACGCTATCGGCATTCGAGAGCAACGATAAGCTGAAACTGACGGTCAATGTCGCCGCGAATGCAACAACGCCGCTGACTCCGAACGTCACCGTCGCCGGCGGCGGCGAGACGAACACCGCCAACGATTCGGACAACGACCCGACCATTGTCATTGTGAACCAGGCGCCGACGATCGCCGGCACGGCGGTCAATCAGCCCGTGAACGACAACGCGACCGTCGCGCTCTTCAACACCGTCACTATTTTTGACGCGAACGATGCGCAGGTCCTCGCCGTCACTGTCAACGTGGGCGACACGACGCACGGGGATTTGACGGCCGCGTCCGTCATCGCCTCCGGTTTCTCGAACTCCGGCGGCGGAAACTACACCTTCAGCGGAAGTTCGGCGACCACGACCGCCGCCATCCGCCAGCTCGTATTCGCCCCCATTGCAAACCGAATCGCGCCCACGACGACCGAATCGACCGCGTTTTCAATTACGGTCAGCGACGCTGTCGCGGCGCCCGTGACCGACAACACCACTTCCGTGGTCACAACGTCCGTCAACGATGCGCCGTCGATTGCGGGAACGGTGGCCAGTCAAACGCTCAACGATACGCAGACGCTCGCGATCTTTACCGGCGTCACGATCACCGACATCGATCTCCAGACCCTCGACATTTCAGTGACGCTCGACACCGCAGCAAAAGGAACGTTCACGCCTGGGTCACTGACCGCGTCGGGTTTCACCAATCCCTCCAGCGGCGTCTACACGTTCAGCGGCAACGCCGCGGCCTCGACCACCGCGATTCACCAGCTCGTCTTTGCCCCAACCGCAAACCGCGTGGCGCCGGGTTCGACGGAGACCACGACGTTCACCCTTTCCGTCGACGATGGAATTGCCGCACCCGCCACCGACAACGCCACAACCGCCGTGACCACATCGATCAACGACGCGCCGGTCATTCTCGGCGTCAACGCCGGGCAGATCGTCTTCGACAACCAGACGCTTCCGCCCTTCGACATCGTCATCCTTCGCGACGTCGACAACCCCGCGCAGACGCTCGCCGTTTCGGTCACGCTCGACGATGCGGCGAAAGGCACGTTCAGCGCGCCGTCGCTCAGCGCATCCGGCTTCGCTGATGCAGGCGGGGGCGTCTACACCTTCAGCGGCACAACAACAGAAGCCACCGCGGCCATTCGCATGCTGATCTATGTCCCGACACCCAATCGAGTCGCCCCCGGCGATTCCGAGACCACGACGTTTACGATCTTCGTGGACGATGGCGTCGCTCCCGCGGTCACCAACAACATTACCACCGTGGTTGCAACCTCGGTAAACAACGCCCCGATCATTAACGGTGCGCAAATCAACCAGGCCGTCAATGACGATCAGACCCTCGCGCCCTTCGGCAACGTGAGCATCGCCGATGTCGATGTTCCAGCGCAGACACTGGCCGTTTCGGTCAAGCTCGACAGTGCCGCGAAGGGCGTGATCACTGCGGCTTCTCTCACCTCTGCGGGTTTCACCGATGCGGGCGGAGGAACCTATACGTTCAGCGGCACGGCCGCTCAATCCACCACGGCGATTCGCCAGTTGATCTTCGCACCGACGACCAATCATCTCGCTCCCGGCGTTACCGAAACCACGACGTTCACGATTTCTGCGGACGACGGCCAGGCGGCGGCCGTAACCAACAGCACCACGTCGGTGATCGCGACGTCTGTGAACGACGCCCCGACCATTACCGGCGCGGCCCCCAGCCCCGGTATTAACGACAAGCAGACGATTACCACCTTCAGCGCCGTCACGTTCGGCGACGTGGATGTTCCGGCGCAGACGCTCGCCATCCGGGTTACGCTCGACAATGCCGCGAAGGGCGCGTTCACCGGTGCTTCGCTGACCGCATCCGGCTTCAGCGATGCCGGCGGCGGCGTTTACACATTCAGTGGCACGGCGGCCCTGGCAACTACGGCGATTCGCCAGCTCGTCTTCACTCCGGCGCAAAACCGAGTTGCTCCCGGAAACACCGAAACCACAACGTTGACGATCTCCGCTGACGACAGCATCGCGGCCGCGGTCACCAACAACGCCACGACGGTGACCACGACATCGGTGAACGACGCCCCAACCGTTTCCGGCGCGCTCGCCGGCCAGACGGTCAACGACAATCAGACGCTCTCACCGTTCAGTGGCTTGACGCTCGGCGACGTCGATTCACCAGCGCAGACGCTCGCCATTTCAGTCACGCTCAGCAGCACCGCGAAGGGCACGTTCACGACGGCCTCGCTCACTGCCTCTGGCTTTACCGATGCCGGCGGCGGCGTTTATAATTTCAGCGGGACGCCGTCTACAGCTACGACGGCGATTCGCAAACTGACCTTCGCACCAACAACAAATCACATTGCGCCGGGAACGACCGAAACCACAACGTTCACGCTTTCAGTGAACGACGGCATCGCTTCCGCGGTACTCAACAACACCACGACAGTGATTGCCACATCCGTCAACGACGCGCCCACCATTTCCGGCGCTGTGGCGAACCAGACCATTACCGACAACGAAACCCTCGCCGCCTTCAGCGCCGTCACCATCGCCGATGTCGATGTTCCGGCGCAGACGCTCAGCATTGCGGTGGCGCTCGACACCGCCGCCAAAGGCTCCATGACCAGCACCTCGCTGACAGCCTCCGGCTTCACGGCGGCGAGCGCGGGAACATACGCATTCAGCGGGACGGCGGCGCAGGCGACTACCGCCATCCGCAAGCTCGTCTTCGCGCCCGCTCCCGGCCGTCTCGTTTCGGGCACGACCGAAAAAACCGCGTTCACGATCTCCGCCAATGACGGCGTCGCGCCCGCAGTGAACGACAGCACCACGTCCGTGATCAGTTCAGCCGCCCCGATCGTGATCACTTCGCCCGCCACCGCGACCCCGCCGAACGCCGGCACCGGCCAGACGGTCACGTACTCGGTGGGCATTTCCGGCGGCTCGGGTACCGTGACCTACACCTGGGATTTCGGTGACGGTTCGCCGACCGCGACGGGATCAACGGTTACGCACGTTTATCCCGTGGAAGGAACGTACACGACGACCGTTACCGTCTCCGACGCAGCCGGCGGATTTGCATCGAGTTCGGTAACGGTGAGCGCGGCCGCGCCGCTTATCGGCGAAGGCCCCGACAGCGACGGCGACGGCGTTTCGGACGATGTGGAAACAGAGCTGGGAACCTCGCCCAGCGACGCCACCAGCACGCCACTCGGCGCAGCGCTTTCGCCGGACATTTTCCAGCCGCTGAACATTACCAAGGCGATGGTCAAATTGAATTTCGCCAAGCCGCTCTCTGATTCACTCTCAATCAGCGGAACGCTGCATATCTACGCGAATTTCAATCCCGCCGGGAAAAGAGCGTCGATGATCGTCGGCAATATCGTGCGAGCCTGGGATCTGAATGCCAAGGGTCAGGCCAAGACCCTCGACAGCGCGTTCAAACTCCAGATCAAAGCGAAGAAGAAAGTTGTTCTCGAGCAAGACGCGAAGTTCACGGCATCGTTCAAGAAAGTCCCGCTCGTCGCACCGCTGGCGAACGCTTTAAAGAACGCCGACGCCAAGAACCTGTCTTCCTCCGTCACATTCAATCTGATCATGAACCAGATCGTTTACAGAAAAGTCCAGCCGCTGACGTATTCGGCGAAAAAAGACAAATCGCTGATGGCCAAAAACCCGAAAGTCAAAAAATGACCGTTCGCGGTTGATGGAATCGACAATCCAACTCCAAACCGATGGCAACTGCGACGTCCATTCGCGGCGCAGTTGCCGTCCTTCTCAAAGCGCTCTACAATCCGGTTTTGGAAAACTCCAACCTTCGCGTTAACCGGGGCTGCAAAATGAACAGACTCTTTTTTTCTCTCTGCATCGCCGTTTCCCTCGCCTGGACGTCCGTCCGCGCTGAAACATCGCCCGAAGAGCGCCTCGCAACGCTCAAAGATCTGAAAATTGATGGCGGCACCATCTCCTCACTGAAGCACGACGACTCTCCGGCGCTCACCGCCGCCGACGGCAAAGTGCTTCGGAACAACATGCCGCCCCGCACGGTGATCAAAGTGCTGCTCAATCCCGCGAAGGGCTCCAACATCCATGTCGAAATCTGGCTGCCGGACGCCGGAAAATGGAACGGCCGCTTTGTGGGTCTCGGCAACGGCGGAGCCGCCGGGCACATTGACTCCAACAGTCTCGCGGGTTGGATGTCGGGCGGTTTTGCCGTGGCGACCACGGACATGGGAACCGCGCCGGCGCCTCAAGCCGGCAACGGCAACAAAGAAGTCTGGAAAGATTTCGGCTTCCGCGCGACGCATCTCATGACCGTCGTCGGCAAGCAGTTCGTCAACGCCTATTTTGGCAAGGCGCCGGAATTCTCGTATTTCAACGGCGGTTCAACCGGCGGACAGCAGGCGCTTCAGGAGGCGCAGCGCTATCCCGAAGATTACGATGGCATTGTCGCAGCCGTTCCGGCGCATTGCCGCACGCCACTCCACGCTTATTTCCTGTGGAACGATCAGATTCTCAAAAAATGTCCGTTCAATAAAACGCAGGAAGAGTCCGTCATTGCCGCGGGCATTGAATACATGGCCTCGCGGGAAATTCCGGCGGCTGCGGGAAAGTTTGTTTCCGATCCGCGTTGCACGGCAAAGGACATCGACGCCGTCGTCGAACTGGCGTTGAAAAAAGATGCGACACTCACGAAAGAGCACGCCGAAGCCCTGCACAAACTTCTCGACGGTCCACACGCCGCAACCGGCGAACGCATCTTCAACGGCATTCCCTTCGGCAGTTCACTCTCCTCCGCGCACGGCCATCTCTATCTGTTCACATGGGTCTTCGGCGCTGAGAAAAAA